>Ga0209755_10000169_pt1 | contig 122597 bp, 155 predicted proteins | sample TergutCo191P1_FD_187301 | JGI IMG/M metagenome (GOLD analysis project Ga0209755, IMG submission 187301) | Cornitermes sp. P1 segment gut microbial communities from Petit-Saut dam, French Guiana - Co191P1 (SPAdes) (version 2) | ecosystem: Host-associated > Arthropoda: Insects > Digestive...
CCGTGTCTCAGTTCCAGTGTGACCGTTCACCCTCTCAGGCCGGTTAACTATCGTAGTCTTGGTAGGCCGTTACCCCACCAACAAACTAATAGTACGCGAGCCGCTCTTTAAGCGATAAATCTTTCACCCCTTCGCCATAAGGCGTTGTGGTCATATGCGGTATTAACGTCTGTTTCCAAACGGTATTCCCCACTTAAAGGCACGTTACTCACGCGTTACTCACCCGTCCGCCACTAGGTATTGCTACCTCGTTCGACTTGCATGTCTTAAGCACGCCGCCAGCGTTCGTCCTGAGCCAGAATCAAACTCTAAAATTAATTTTTGTTTGTTTTGACGCATAGAACAAAATCGCTTTTGTTTGCTTGCGTTGAATTTTTATTTAACTGTTTTGTTAAAAGAAATTTGACAAGAACTAATGTAACAAACACAAACCAAATCGCTTTGTGTTTAGGGTTTGTTACCTTTGTATTACTTGTACAAATGTGCTTGGTATTAAGTTGTTAAAGATCACTTCGTTCTCTTTGCGTCAAAGCCGTAAAGAACGATTTGCTCGCACCCAAAAAGTGACGAGTAACGGCAATTCTATCATATGCAAATTTGTTTGTCAAGATGTTTTTTCATTCTACCACAAGAAGTTTTGCCCAATTCATGAATTGGGTTTGCAGGTTGGAAAACAGGTATTCCGAGCAAAAGAAGTTGAAAACGTAGTAATTTGCGGCGCCTTGCATGACAACGACCATGTACGAGGCGGGTATGTCTTGTGTCGTATAGTTAAAATAGAAGTAATCGAACACGGTATTGCCACGGTTGTAGTTTAGAACTTCGACATAATTACTTACGCGCGGGTTTTGTGTAATGACCATTGTAGTATAGTCTCGCAAATTTGTGACGCCATAAGGGACGTTTCCGCGCATGCCGGTGATACCGATAAAAGCGCTTTCAAGGAAGATGTTTACATAAGTGTTGTCGTAGGGGTCATCACTGATTTTGTAATTGTAGTGTGCCGTGAAACCCGAGTCCGCGGTTATTGTCATGCCGTCGCGGGTGAAAGTTTTGACCGATACTCCGCCGCAAGCCGTCAACAATATTGTTGCGACCGCCAAAATGGCAAGCGCAGATACGAGTTTTATCTTTTGTTTCATGCCTAATTATATCAATAAAAAAGCCCTTTTTGCAAGGGCTTTCATTGTTTTACTTCACAGGGAAATCGATATAGTCGTTGGGGTCGACGCGTTTGCCGTCTTTGTAGACTTCGACGCGGACGTGGGGTTTGTCAACGAACTCGATGCTTGATGTTTGACCGACTTTGCCGATTTGGGTGCCTTTTTCGACGCGTTGTCCTTCGGTTACAGATACGTTGGCATCAAGGTTGCTGTACACCGTTTTAAGTCCGTTGCGGTGCTCGATTGTGACTTGGCGACCGTACAATTTGTGGGTTGATACGTTTGTCACCGTTCCCGCAAATGTCGCAAGTACCGGTGTTCCAATCGGGGCTTCCAAGGCGACGGCTTTGTGGGATTCCCAACGCTTCATGGTTTCGTTGTATTGGAGTTCCGTCAACGAAGCGTTTTTCAAGATGCCGGAGTATTGCGCGACGGGCAGTCCGAATACGATTGCGGTGGAAACTTCTTGGCCGGGCGGGCTGCCGCGCTTTGGTGTTCCCAAGGCTACTACCGCGACGATTATCGAAATCCCAAGTATGACGGTAAGCATTATTCCGCTTGCGATTGCGGTGCGGCGTTTGTTGGATGTGGCTCCGAGGTTGGTTGGTTTTGTTGTGACGTAGTTGTTCATTTTTCTGTCTCCCTGTCATGATTGTTGACAAGTGGCAAAAAGTTATACATAGTGGTTATATGATAGATATTGCATTAATAAGACAAAAGCCGGATTGGGTAGCAAGTCAGTTGGCAAAGCGCGGTTTCAAGGTGGACTTTGCGAAGTTTGTAAAGATTGACGAGAAGAAGCGGAAGGCGCAGGCGGATTTCGAGGACTTGCGCGCGCAAAAGAACAAGTTGGCGAAAGACATTATGTCCGCGATTAACAAGGGCGAGATTGTTGCCGCGTCAAAAAAACTTGGCGAAGAAATCGCGCGGATAGAAAAGACCTTGAACGAATTGGAGACCGAAACGTTCGAGTTTATGTCTGCTCTGCCCAATATTCCCTTGCCCGATGTGCAAGCTGGCGACAAAGAAGCGAACAAGGTGGTCAAGACTTTTTTAAAGCAACCTAAATTTGCGTTTACGCCGAAAGACCATGTCGAGTTGTGTACAAGTTTGGGCTTGATTGATTACGAGCGTGCGGCGAAGATGTCGGGCGCGCGGACTTGGGTTTATACGGGTATGGGTGCGCGGTTGGAGTGGGCGCTTTTAAATTATTTCATCGATTTTCATATTGCCAATGGGTATACGTTTATTATGCCTCCGCATTTGTTGAATTACGAAAGCGGTTATGCCGCGGGGCAATTTCCAAAGTTTGCGGACGACGTTTTCCAAGTCGGGGGCGGGAAATTTTTGTTGCCTACCGCGGAGACTGCGCTTATCAACATGCACCGTGACGAGATTATTCCTGTTGAAAAATTGCCGATTAAGTATGCGGGGTATTCTCCGTGTTATCGAACCGAGGCGGGCAATTATCGCAAGGACGAGCGCGGCATGTTGCGCGGGCATCAATTTAACAAGGTCGAGATGTTTATCTTTTGCAAACCCGAAGACAGTGCCAAGTTTTTTGAGGAACTTGTGCGTAATGCCGAGAAGTTGGTGGAGGGGCTTGGTTTGCATTATCAAACTGTGGCGCTTGCCGCGGGCGACGTTTCGGCAAGTATGGCGAAGACTTATGACATCGAAGTTTTTATTCCAAGTTTCGGGTACAAAGAAGTAAGTTCATGCAGTAACGCAATGGATTATCAAGCAAGGCGGGCGAAGATACGAACAAAGTTGGCTAAACCGAGCGAAGCGACAGGGTCAAGCGTCACGCTTGTTCATACGTTAAATGCGAGTGGGTTGGCGACAAGTAGATTGGTGCCTGCGATTGTTGAGCAGTTCCAAACAAAAGACGGGCGGGTTATTGTTCCAGATGCTTTGCGAAAATATCTTGGAGTGGAGTTGTTGTAACGTCTCCGTAATTGTCCCCCGTGTCGGCGTCAAAGTAGGTCGTCGAGCAGTTGCTTTTTATCGCTTTGCCTTTTGCGTTGATTGTAAAACATTCAAGTTTGTTTCCGTATAGCGTAAAATCAAGGTTTGGGGCGCGTAGGTATGGCGAGGCGATTAATTTACCGCGACCGATTGGGAAGACGAGAAGTTCTTTTCGGGGTTCAAATTTTCGGTATTCGTATGTAAATTGTGGGTGGGTTTCGCGCATTTTTTGATAGTTGCCCCAAATTTGGGCGCGCGTTATGCCAAGTCGTTTTTCTTCCAAGCGGTGGTAGTAATCGTTTGAAAATGTGATTTGCACGCCTTCGCCGTCGCGTTGTTTGTCCGACATTTCGTGGATGTCGCCAAGTGTGTCAAGAATTTCTTTGTTGTAAATCGAGCCGTTTGTTACAAGCGAAAGTCCGCCGAAGTGTGCTTTGCTTTCGCGTAAGACGTCGCGCACGATTTTGACGGCGGTGGGGCTTGTCATGGTTTCGCCGCCGTAAAGGCTTATTTGGTGAATATATGGAAAATAATCAAGGATGGGGCGCAAGGCGTCGGGGTTTAAATCCAATTGTTGTGCGTCGCCAAGGTAACAATGTTTGCAACGGTAGTTACAACGGCGGGTGGCTTCGATGCCAAGAATTCCTAAATCCATTCGCGGTTATGATACCACAAAAAGTTGGGAAAGTCAATGGACGTTGCCGGTGGATTTGTTATAGCCAGATTTGTCTGCGTCGAAGATTTCGATTGCGGTTTTTTCGATGTGGTCAAGACGGTAACTTGCTTCGAATTCGTTGGCGTTCATGACCTTGATGTGGATTTTGTCTCCGCGCATGAAGTCGCGGGCGATGTCTTCGACGACGAAATGGTCGCGGATTCGTTTGTAGATTTGTTTGGCTTGCCCGACGTAATATTTGTTTTGTGTTTCGTTGTACAAAATGTAAATGCCTACCCCGCCCTTGTCCGCAGATTTCAAAACTTCGTTAAGCGGTTTCCAAGTTTTCGCGTCGATTTGGCTTTTTAGGCGCATGGTAAGTTGTTGTTTGGTTTGTTTAAAGGTATCGAGTTGTTGTTTCATTAGGTCGCGTTTTTCGTCTTTGGCGCGCGCGGTGGCTTGTTCGCGTTGTTGTTGGTTTCGTATATATTCCGCCATTGTTGCTACGTCGTCGGGGCGGATTTCGATTTCGGGTTTGGGTTTGTTACGAAATTGTTTGAAGTAATACAGCACACCGCCCAAGATAAGGGCAAACATCAAGATGCCGATTATTATGTATTCAATCATATTTCCTTGACCCGTTGTAAAAGTAGGGCGCGGTTGCTTTTTGTTTTGTCGATGAAGTTGATTAAAAGGTCTTTTTGTTTTTTGTTGAAACTTGGGACGCGCACGTTGTTTTTTGCGCAGTACGCGGTAAAGGTTGTGTCGACAACGGTTTTCATTGCTTCGTTAAAATCAATGTGTGTGTTGCCGCGAAGTTTTTGCAAACATTCGTCGGCTACGTCAAGTTTGTTGCCGATGATAAAGTTGGCAAGAAACATCATTGCGGTTGGGTCGGTGGCTTCTTTGTTTGAATAAACAAGTTTTTGAAGTGGCAAGGACTCTGCGAAAAGTTGGCGGGTTTTTTGCTCCGACAGTTTTAAAAATAGTTCAAGCCCACAGGTTACGGCGTCGCCTCCGCGGGCAAGATCCCATTCCCACATTTCAAACGCGGTTGTAAAATCCATGTTGGCAAGTTCGGTCAGGCTTTTTAAAAACCTTGCGGGTTGTGTCGCCACATCAACGATTAGTTCGTACTTTCGTGTTGTCTTTTGATTCATATATAGTATTATATAGTATGGACGATAAGTTGTCAAAGTATAATACAAGCCTTGTTAAGCAATCGGGCGCGTTGGACCTTGTCATTGTTTTGGACAGAAGTTGGTCTATGGAAGGCACGCAAACCGGTATCACGCAAGGTTATCGTCAAATGCTTTCGTATCTTAAAGAAACCGGCAAGAACGTTACCGTATCGACGCTTTTGTTTGCGCGCAAGGGTCGCATTGCGGTAGAGGGCGAACGGGTTGGCAAAATCGGGGGACTTAATTACACGGTGGATGACGGGAATTCTTTTACCGAAAGCGGGACCGCGATGCGCGACGCGATTAACGGGGCGATTGAATACGAAAACCAAAGAAAGGACGACCCGAATAATCCTTTTCCAAATGCCGATGTGTTGTATCTTATAATTACGGACGGATATGACAATGCAAGCAAATTGAACATAGAACAGACGCAAGAAAAAGTACGGGCAGAGCGCGAGAAGTCGGTCGAAGGCAAAGGCAGGCGCGAGTTTGCGGTTATTCACGAGTTTGGCTTGGAAAGTTACAGGTTCAAGCAACCAATCGAAGCGCAAGACACACATGCGCAAATTTTCTTGCGTGGGGATTCGGGGTTGCGGGCTTTGTTTCAAACGGTGGATTTGGCGGCAAGTGACATGATGTCCAACGGCGAAATCACGGAGCAATGGACCGAGGAAAGCAACAAGTTATTAATCGGCGAACTTACTTTGGAGGAATTGAAGGAGCGCGGGATGGACGCCCAAGACGCTTTGTCCAAATGTGAAAATGCGTATATGAAACTTGACAGGTTGGCGCGCGACGGTTTTACAAGCGAGTTCGTTGATTTGTTTAAGAAGTATAACGAGTATCTTGGTAAGATGCGGTTGGGAAGCGGCTATCCCCAAGTTGACGAGTTGTTTTTGTCGTACTCGGCAAAGCAACGACGTTGTCAAGCCGAAGTTTTGAACAAGGCGATGGAAAGCACGATAAGTCGCGGGGGTGTTATATGTGCCGAGACTTTGGAAAAACTTTCCGCGATTGCAAAAGTTCACGACACGGGTGCGGTGGAATTTTTTGGCGTTGTAAAAACGTATATCGATACGATTGAAAAGATGAAAAGGGTTCCCACAATTCACGCAAGTTTGACGGACGAGAAGACGATAAATCAAGAACTTGTCGGGCGGATAAGCACGACTTTTGGAAGCCCGTCTATACGGCTTGCCCCGACAATCGAGACGGCGTTTACTTTGCGCACGGAGTTGTTGAAGAAAGCCTTGAAAACAAAATCGCCGGAAATGTTTTATAAACTTGGCGAGTTTATACAACCCGACATAATTTCGCATTTGAACGACTTTACCGCGTATCGTGATTTTTGCAAAGAATTTGGCACGATGCAAAAGTTTATGCCAAAGCCGCCCAAGTTAAAAGGCGATTGATGTGTGTGGTAATTGTTCCGTCTTTTGTTCGCGGGCGATTATGTATTTCTTTTTGATGTCGGTGTAGATGCGGTTGGTTTGACCGAACGCGTTAAAGCGTTCGTTTATTGTTGTGAACGCGTCCCAAGTGTTGCAATTTTTTATGCCTTGTGTGAACGTGCTTTGGATTTTGCGGACAATTGGGCGCGGGTCGGAATATAAATACCCCATCCATTGCGAAAGGACGGAAGATTTTTCCCACTTTAACACGGCGATTTTTATTTCCGCCATTGTGTCTTCGTTGCCACAAAAATCCGTGATTTCTTTGTCCAATGCTTCCGGCGTTGGGTTATTCAAAAGGTGATTATAAAACACCGCGGGTGTTACAATGTCGCGGATTTGGGTCGCGAAGATTTCGTTGTATTTGAAATATTCGTTTGCTTGGTATTCTTTGCCAAGTGCCGCCTTGCCCAACATTTCCGCCGTGCCTTCTTCCAAAGGTAGGCAATCCGCGAAAATGCCTTGGTCGTCTTTAAGGCTTTGAAGCCCGTGACCAAAGACTTCGTGTGCGCGGATTGTGTCGTTAATCAAATTAAAATAGCCGTAAAATATTGCGTTGCCGTCCGCGAAGGTTGCGCTTGCCTCTTCGCTGTATTCAGAGTTTTCGTCGTCAAGCAAGTAACGTATCTTTGAAAGTCGGGTTCGTATGTCGACACCGGTTGTGCCTAAAAATTCGGCAAGTGCGGGGGCATGTTTTAAGTCTTCGATTTTTTGTTTCGCCAAAACAAGGTGGCGATAGTTGTCGCGAGTATAGTCTTTTGCAGATAGTATAATTTCAGCCTTTTTGTCCATTCAAAGCATAATACCACAAAGTCGGTCAAAAATCAATAGGTGGGAGAAATTACGCGCGACACCGTGATTATAGGTGGGGGCATTGCGGGCTTGATGTGCGCCTTTGCGTTGTCGGCGCGCGGTCATAGAGTAACGGTTATTGAAGCAAATAAAATTGTGGGCGGGGTCACAAAGAATACTACGGCGCACATTGACGCTTTGCATGCCAAGTACGCCAAGATACCGACGCGTAGCAAACGCAAGAAGTATATGGCGGCACAATTAGACGGCGTGGAGGGGCTTGCCGACATAATCAAAGCGCACAATATCGATTGTGACTTTGTGCGTGTGCGAAGTATTACCGAGAAGCATTCTTTGGAAAACCAAGCGCGGTTTGATGCGGTCAAGTTTTTGCGCGGGCTTCCAAAGGATTTTGAAATCATTGAAAACACGCGGATTAAAAATGTGTGTTTGTGGCGCAAGTTGCTGTACACCGATGACCTTGTGATTAAGGCGCGGCGCATTGTTATTGCGACGAACTTCCCCATTGTCAATATTCGGGGCTTGTACGCGTTCAAGATGTACAAGTCGACTTCGTACGCGGTGGCTATTAAAACGGACGAGCGCATTGGTTGTTTGTTCAATTCGATACATCAAGACGGGTTGACGTTTCGGGACACGGCGGACGGGATTATTATGGGTGGGCTTGACCATCGGACGGGGAGGCAGCGTGACGCTGCACCCGGTATTTTTCGAACCGGGTGGAACGCCAATGACTGTATCACTTTTGATGGGGTGCCGTATGCGGGGAGATTTAAAAGATTTTTCAGCCGCGATATTTATGTGGTGACGGGCTTTAATAAGTTTGGTATGACGAATTCATGGGTGGGCGCGCAAATTATCGCGGATTTGGTGGACGGAAACAAAAACAAGTACGCGCGGTTGTACAAGCCTACGCGGATTTTGAACGTTCTTGTGTGGCACAAAGTTTTGTGGAACGCGATTCAAGATGTCGGGCATATTGTCGCGGGGCTTGTTTTGGGGCACCGTTGTCCGCACATGCTTTGTCGTATGCAATGGAACCCGAGCACGAAAACTTGGGATTGCCCGTGTCATGGTTCACGCCTTGACGAAGACGGCGAGATTATCACCGCGCCGACGGTGAAGCGGAAGAAGTTTTGATTGGAGGCACGGGTGGGAATTGCACCCACGCGTCGCGGTTTTGCAGACCACTGAATTACTGCTTTTCTACCGTGCCGAGCGAAGCGTATTCTTTATTATACTATTACTTTGCGTGAAAAGTCAATGATTGCTTGTTCCGGGATTGCGCCTTTACGCAAAATTCTGACGCGGTCGCCGTCGATTTTGATGATTGTGCTTGGCTTGCCGATTTTGCAAGGCTTTGCCATGATGATTGCGTTTATGCGACCGCCAAGGTTTTGGTTGACGGATTGCCACGTAAGGCAATCGGGTTGTCCCGAAACGTTGGCGCTTGTGACGTACAGTGGGGCGCCATATGATTTCAACAACTTTTTTGTAATCGGGTCGGCGGGGATTCGCAAGGCTTGTCCGTTTTGTAATACGACGGTGAGACCTTTTTTGAATTTTTTAAGAAATTTTAATTCGGCGGGGGTCATATCCGCGAAGCGTACTGTCGCTTCCTTCAAGGAAGTTTGCATTACAAGGTTTTTTTCGGGGGGGCGGTTTTTTGCGGAAAAGAGTGCGCGCCCGTTTTCCAAGTTGGCGGCAAGGCCCCATACGGTCTCGGTGCGAACCGCGACTACCCCGCCGTTTTTAAGGATTTGGGCGGCGTGGTGGATGTCTTTTTGCGTTAGTAGTGTTGTCGTCATGGGGTAGTATGACCAACGGGAACAAAGATTGTCAATGCAATCTTTATACTATATAATGTCGATATGTTGCTAGACTTTTTGTTCCCGAATCATACTTGCCTTATTTGCAAGGGTGAGTTATGCGCGCCGCAGAATAACCATATGTGCGAGGCTTGCGTCAAAAATTTGCCGATAAATACCGAGCCCGTGACTTTGGTCGACGCCGAAGCTAGGCAATATTTTCGTCGGGTTTATTCGGCGTTTATGTATCAAGGCGAAATTCCAAGTTTGGTGTTGCGTTTGAAATACAACAATAACGGGGATGTTGCTGTCGCGTTGGCTCCGTATATGGCGGCGACCATGCTCAAAAACAAAGCCAACAAGAACATGGTGTTGGTGCCTGTGCCTTTGTGCAAGAAGCGCCAAAAATCCCGCGGGTATAATCAGGCGGAATTGCTTGCAAAAGAAATTGGCGTGATTTTGAATTTGCCCGTGCGCACCGATATTTTAGTCCGCACCAAAGCCACTACCCCGCAAAAGAAAATGAGCGTGAAACAACGCGAGGAGAACTTGGCGGGGGCGTTCGGAATCTCGACCGAAGCGATACAGGGCGGAGCCCTTACCGGATCCAACGTCACGTTGGTCGATGACGTATTCACAAGTGGAAGCACGGTCAACGAGTGTGCTCGAGTTTTGCGTGAAGCCGGTGTGAAATCCGTTGACGTAATTGTTTTGGCGCGGGTATGATTACGTATGCCAAAGACCATATTTTGCGACATGGATGAAACTGTGTTGAACGACGAAAAAGTTATAACTCCGCGCACCGTGCTTGCAATAAAACGCGCGCACGATGCGGGGCATAAAATTATCTTTTGTACGGGGAGTTCTTTGACGCAACAACTTCCCCGCATTCAAAATATTGATGTTGATTATATTGCGACGAGTAACGGTGGGCACATTTATGATATTAAAAACGCAAAGACAATCTTTCAAACGGTTATGCCAAAGGATGTGGTCAAAAAGTGTCTTGACACATTGAAACCCATATGCGCCGAAGTTTTTGTTCATGTGGGGCGAGAGTCTTATCATCTTACAAGGGTTGATGAACCGAATTACGAAGGCGTTACGCAAATTATACCTTGCGCACGGGGCAACGAAGATGAAGTCGAAAAGGTTATATACAAGTTTTGCGAGCAAAACGACCTTTGGGTTGTAAACGAGGGGCGAAGTAGCATAAGGTCGGGCTCGGTTTATTGTTGGGATGTTGTGTGCAAGACTGTGGACAAGGGTAAGGGCGTAAAAAGGTTTTACGATATTTTAAAAATCGACAGAAAAGATACGGTTGCAATCGGCGACGGGCGCAATGACATTTTGATGTTTGAACAGGTCGCGTACAAAGTTGCGATGGGGAACGCTCTTGTAAAAGTAAATGATTTAGCCGACATTGTGGTTGCGGACAACAATCACGACGGCGTCGCGGAATATTTGGAAAGCATTTCTTGAAGTTTATCGATGCGCCCTTGATATTGGCGGCGCACCAATCGTACAAGACCCATAAACAAATTTACGATGTCTTGGTCGGTTAATTCATTTTCAAAAGTAGGCATGCTTAATACATTATTTTCCATGTTTTAAGTATTGCCAAAAGTCGGTTATTTAGCCACTGCGTCTTTGAATTTTTTGCCGGGTTTAAATTGTGGGACGACTTTTGCGGGGACGACAATTGTTTCGCCCGTCGATGGGTTGCGACCTTCGCGTTTTGGTTTCTTTTTCAAAACGAACTTGCCATATGGGGTTACGACTTCGTCGCCTTTTTTAAGGGTCTTGATGATTAAGTCCCAAAAAGCGTCGATTACGATGTCGCAGTGTTTTTGGCTTGTGTCTGTGTTCTTTGCAAGTATTTCGATAAATTCAGATTGTTTCATTTTTCATTCTCCTTTTGTTTCTGTTGAAAATATTACCAACATTAATATTATTTAATCGTAAAATGCCAAATATGGCAAGCAAAATGACATAAATTCCAAACGCCAAAACTCCGGACAACAAAACCCACCAACGATTTTCCGGCATAAAGTAGTCCACCAATCTTATGATTACGGCAAACGCGACCGTCAAACCGACGAGGCGAAATGCTTGCCCGACTACCGCGCGTTTAATGCGGATGTATCGAAGCGCGAAAATTGTGTTAAGCGTTGCGGCGATTGCAAAACACAACACGTTGCCGATTGACACCGCGTAAATTCCAAGCGGGGTTTTGATAAGCGAGAATTGGAACGCGATTTTGACCGCTCCCCCGATTGCAAGCGCGATTAGGGGGAACTTTGCCTTGCCGGCGCCTTGCAACATCGCGGTAAATACGGAACTTAATGCAATAAGTAGGATTAGGGCGCTTTCGATTCTCATCAGGTTGGTTGCGATTTTGAAATGCTTTTGGTCGTCTTTAAATGCGCCGTGGTATAGCAAGTCCAGAATCTTGTCCGCGAAGACCAAGTAAAACGCGGTGAAAAAAATCCCGATGATAAATGTCGCTTTTATCGCAAGCGCCATTTTGTCGCGCAATTCGCCGTATTTGTTTTGTTTCATAAGTGACGATACCGCGGGCACGATTGCGGTGGCAATTGCTACGCCCAAAACTGCGGGCAAATTAATAAGCGTGTGCACCGCGCCCGACGATATGCCATAAAGTTGTGTAGCTTCTTTGTGCGCGACGCCGGCGGACGTCAACATGTTTATAATAAGCATGCTGTCCAAAACCAAAATCAGGGGAAACACGCTTGCCATTAAGGTGATTGGGACGGATTGTTTGGTGATTTGCCACATGACGCGCCTGTCTAACCACTTCCCCTTCGTCACTGCGGAATTCGGGCGGCTTCGCACGCCCTCACCCCTGCGGGGGGTCCTCGTTTCCTCTGTGAAAGTGGTTGCCTCGGCGCTTTTTTTCTTGCGAAGTGACCATAGGTAAATCGCGAACAGGTATAAAAGCGCCAAGGCTTCGGAAATCGTGATTGCCAAGATTGCGCCGAACACCGCCCACACCACCGAAATTTTCGCGAACAACACCGCCATTGTTACGCCGGCGCCTACTTTTACAAGTTGTTCAAGGATTTGGCTTGTTGCGGTGGGCACCATGTTTTGGAAGCCTTGGAAATATCCGCGAAATGCCGAGATAATACAGACCAAGAAAACCGACGGCGCGATTGCGATGTAAATGATTCCTACGTCTTTGTTTCCTTGCAAAGCGGCAATTTGATATGACAAAACCACAAACAATGCGGAAACGATTGCGCCGATGAAACCCAACAAAATTACGGAATTAAGCAATATTTTGCGCGGTTGGTCATTATCGAGTCCAGCGGCACGCTGGGCGGCGACCATTTTTGAAATTGCCACGGGAAAGCCTGCGGACGAAATGATAAGCAACAACGCATACAATGGGAAAACCATTTGGTAAAGACCCATACCGAAATTGCCTACGATGTTGGTAAGTGGGATGCGGATTACTACGCCCAAAAGACGGCAAATAATCCCCGCCGCCGCCAATATCATTGCGCCGGTAAAGAAACCGTTTATCTTGGGCTTTTTCATTAACATAGTCTTTGCAAAACGTGAATTTAAATGTATACTTGGTGCATGAGCAATACACAAAAGTTTTTGGAAGTTTACAAGCAAATCGAGGACGTCGCCACAAACAAGTACACAAACGGGGTTGGTTACGACCAAGGTAAGAGTTTCATCTTTGACCTGCGTCGCGAGTTCAAGTTTTACGACCACAAAATCGGGTATTGCGCGAACGTGCGCAACCTTATTTCGCACAGCGTCGGGGGCGACTTTGGCGTTGAAATTCCCGACAACATGATAAAGTTTTTGGAATATATACTTGCGCATTTGGAAAGCCCCAAAAAAGCAAGGCAATATTTTATTCCAATTGCGGAGGGCAAAGTCTATACCGCGACAAGGGATTCAAAGGTTTTGGGCGTGATGTCGCAAATGCGCGAGCACGGCTATACGCATGTGCCGATTCTTATCGACGGCGTTGTGGTTGGCGTTTTTTCCGCGAACAAGTTGTTTCAATACATGTACGCAATGGGCAACAAGGACGAACTTGTGGCAATCGATAAAAATACAACGCTTGACGAACTTAAAGACTTTTTGTCGTGGGAGCAGTCCACAAACGAAACCTATGAATTTGTGGGACAAGAAGACAAGCTTTTCAATTTGCAACAAATTGTGCAACAACATTTCGACAACCAAAAGCATTTGGGTATGTTTTTTGTCACGGCAAGCGGCAAATCCACGGAAAGGTTGCTTGGGGTGTTGACGCCGTGGGACTTGATTTCAAATATGTGACTTAATTATCTTTTTTACTTTTTGCACAATGTTGTCGATTTGTTTGCGGGGGCGGTCGAAGATTTTGGAAATTTCTTCGTAGGAGAAACCCTCGATGTAACTGTTGAAAATGGCACGCTCGATTTCATTGACGTGGTCGGCAAGGATTTTTTTGATTTCGATAAGGTGGACTTCGTCGTCCAAAGAGAAGTCGCTTGTGGTTTTTTCGTCGTCGAACATTGCGTCGGTGTCGGGCTGTTTGCGCAACAAGTCGATAAACCGATTTGTAATTACGCGGGTTGCGTAGGTTTCCAACTTGACGTCGCGTTCGGGGTTATAAGTTGCGGTGGCACGCATGTACGCAATCATGCCTTCTTGGAAAAGGTCTTGTTCGTCCATTTTTGCGCACGCGAATTTGCGCGCAAGGATACGCACCAATCTCTCGCTATTTGATACCATAGGCTCCTAGGGCTTTTTGCAAGCCGTCCAAGTCTTCGTCCAAAACCATTTGTGAGATGCTGTCGTAAAAGGCGACCTCGTCATTTGTGATGTTGTGTGGGCTGCCTATGATTTTGGCAAGGTCTCCGTAATTAAGTTCGCATTTTAGAAGTCCGCTTGCGTCCCTTATCATGTTGCCGATGACGTAGTGGAGACCGGATTCGCCCATTTCGTGGTGTCCGAAAAATCCGAACAGTGCGGGGTCGAAGTTATATTGGCGCACAAGTTGCCATGCAACCGCGCCGTTTATGAATTGTCCGGGCTTGATGTCGAACATCATTTTTTGTGCGTCGGCAAGAACCCATTTGCCCTTGTCCATGTATTCGATGACCCAATGGTCTTCGTACGCGCCTTGTTTCAAATAAATCGCAAAGCCACAACGACTGCGCGCGGGGATGCCTTTTGAACGCATAATTGCGACGCATGCCAAAGTGTAACGACGGCAAATCCCAAACGTAAGGTTTTGTGTTAAGAAGGTCTTTTCAATTTCGCGGGCATTTTTGACACGGGGCCAATTTGTGGCGTCGAAGTTCATGGGGCATTCACACGGGTGCACGATTTTTTTTCTTACCGCCGCCATTATATCTTTTGGCGCGTCGGGAAACATGTTGGCAAATTTTTTGCTTATCGTCGACATGTCGCTGTGTTTTTTGTAGTATTCTTCTTTGTTCATTTCTCCCCCGTAATTTTGTATTGGTAGACGCGCGTTTTCTTCTCGCCCATTATGGGCGCAAGTTCCATAAATTCCCAACCCATTTTTTCATAAAGCCCAATATGGTCTGTTATCAAATACAGGCTTTTATAGCCGAGTTTTTTGACGGTTTCAATACATGCCTTTTGCAACGCCGTACCAATGCCTTGCCCGCGGTATTCTTTTTTAACGTACAACGCCGCCATCCAAGGAGATAGGTCTTGGCGACATTTAAGGTCGTTTTGCCAAATGTGCACCGTGCCGACAAGTTGGTCGCCGCTTTTCGCGATTAGGGTTTGCGGTATACGGTCGGTAAATATCGAGTGGCGGGTGCGGTAAATCGCGTCTTGTAAAGTCCTGCCGTCGTTTTCGTCCCATTCGTCATATAAACACTTTGCGACCTGTTCGATGAATTGCGGTGCGTTTGCAAGGTTCACGATTTCGAATTTCATTTGCATTTCCTTTGTCGGTTGATTTCGTATAAAACCATGGCGGTGGCGTTTGCCACGTTAAGGCTGTTGATTTTGCCGTACATTGGGATTGAAATTCGCGCGTCGGAAAGTTGGCGGGTCAAATGGCGCACTCCGGTGTTTTCGCCGCCCATGATAATCGCAATAGGACCGTTCATTTTGGTTTGCGCGATGTCAAGACCACCGGCTTCCGCGGCAAAGACCCAAAAGCCTTTGTCCTTTAACATTTCGATTTCCGCGTTGATGTTGACCACTTTACTTATGTGCACGTGCGCGGTGGCGCCGGCGCTTATGCGAACTACGGTGTCGTTTACCGAAACGCTGCGATTTTTAGGAATTATAATTCCGTCGACGCCCATGCATTCGGCAGTACGAATTATGTTACCGAAGTTGTGTGGGTCTTCCACCCCGTCCAAAATCAAAATCAGGGGCTGGTTGCCCTTTTTATACGCGTTGTTGATAAGGTCGTCGATACTGTAATACTTGTAATCGGTGACAAAGGCGATAAAGCCTTGGTGGTTTTTGGTCTTTGAAATGCGGTCAAGCGCGGTTTTGTCTACGAATTGATAGACCACTCCGCTTTGTTTTATTTTTTGGACAAGACCTTGTTCGTTGGTAGATTTAAGGACAAGAATTTTGTCCACCGTTGCGTTGCCTTCCAAACATTCGTATACAGCATTTTTTCCTTCGATAAGCACGTATACATAGTATCATGGAAACCATTAAAGTAAAAATAGATTTTCAAGGCGAAATTACATTAAATAACGAGTGCGTGGTGACCGCGCCTTTGGAAATCGTGTGGTTTCCGGACAACGATTTGATAATCGAAACTCCGCACGAAAAGATTGTCGTGAATACGCGCGAATCCTTTACCGTTATTACTCCGCAAGTCGCGCAAAAAGAATTGACGCCAATTAATGACGTCAATTTAAAGTTGGTTCAAAATAATGTTGCAAAGTATCTTATTGTCGATGGTAAGGTGGCTTACAAATTACCACGTTCATAGTGACCTTCAAGATTCTTTGTTAAATCTCGCAGGATTTCGGGGTCGAGATTTTTGACTTTGTCATAAATCACCTTTGCCGAACCGTCGCCTCGGTCTTGTTCAAGATTGAACCTGTTGATTGCACGTTTGTATTGAAGTTCGGCAATACGAAGTTCCCTTTGTGTTACTTCGATGTCATCTTCTTTTGCGTTCCAAAGGTCTTCAAGTTCTTCTGGTGTAACTTTTTGTTGTATTTCCATAATACATACTCCTTCGACGGAAGTTTAACACATAAACGCGAAAATGTCAAGACGTCAAAAGCCAAGTGGTGATGTTGCGGACCAAGTCTTCTTCAAAGCCGCGGTAACTGTGGTCGGCGTCCGCGATTATGTGTCCGGTGACGCGGGCGTTTGGAAAAGATTTTGTGATTAATTTGATACAGTCGCGTTTGTCTTGCGCTATGTGTGGGTCGTTTGTGCCCATTTCGACAAGTATGTCATTTTTGATTTTTGCAAGTTCGGGCATTATGGTTTTGTTACCGTAACGGAACATGTCAAGATTTTTGTCGTCGCGGGCTTTCCAACAATGGTTGGTTTCGCCGGCTTCACGTTTAATAGCGACCATATCGCACGGCGCCAACAATACGATTTTGCCCGCGAACCCCGTTTGCAAAGCGTACCAAGTGACCTTGTTGCAACCGTAACTGTGACCTTGCAGTACGATTTCCGTGAAGCCTTGTTTTTTGCAAAACTCTATCGCCGCGACAATGTCGGTTTCGCAGTCTTCGAAAATCTCGGTTTGTGCGCCTTCGTCGTTTGCTCCGCGGTTGTTGAAAGCAAGGAACGCCCAACCTTTCGCGGTAAATTCGGTGTGCATTGTGTCAAGGAACAAGTTCTCGTAAAAATTCCCCGCAGTGCCGTGCACGTGGATGATGACGCGGGTGGTGGGTTTTGTCGGGTACCACAAAAGCCCGTCCAATCGCAAGTTGTCTTTTGTGATAAATCGCACCAAGGTTGTGTTCATTTTGTGCCTCCCAACAAGACTTTTGAAATTGTGTAAAGGTCGGTGCTTTTTTCGCGACCTGTTAATGCTTTGCGGATCTCTTGGGTGTAATCGCGGACTTTGACGCCGCCGTCCATGCAATATTTTTTGACAAGTTCGAACCAAGACTCTTTGTCGGTTGCAAGTAAAAATAATTCGCGGTAATGTTCCAACTGTGCCGTCATTTTCACGGGCTTGAAGACGTAGTCGAATTCGGTTGTGATGTCGCCGAATTTGGCGATGTCTTTGCGCGGGCGGTCCGACCCGCGGTCGACGGCAAGTATGGTGCAGACGTCGTCAAATTGTTTTGGCGTGATTTTATCGGCAAAGAATTCTTTTACCGCTTTGTTTATTTCGGTGCAACTCATTTTGGCGATCATGTTGGCGGAGATGAAGTTAAGTTTGTCCCAATCGAATAGGGGCGAATTTGACCCGATTTTTTCAAAGCGGAACGGGAACTCGCGCCAAGGTGTGTCGGGGTTTGCAATGCGCCACAGTTCATAATCGGTATTAAAGATTGTCAAAAGATACTCTATCACCGCGTCCACGGGATAACCTTGTTCCAAGAAGTAACTTGCCAATGCCTCTTTGTCCTTGCGTTTTGAAAGTTTCCTTTTGTTGCCGTCGTCAAGAATACAAATAACGGGCAAATGGGCATAAGACCAATTCGCGTCTTTGCCAAACACGGCGGTGCGCAATTGGATATGCTCCGCGGTGCTTGGGAGCCATTCTTCGCCGCGCAAAACGTGCGTCGTGCCCATCAAGTAATCGTCCACGGTCGCGGCAAGATTATATGGGGGCAAGCCGTTTGATTTCACAATCACGGGGTCGCGTTCAAGACCCGGGATTGCCATGTGCCCTTTGATAAGGTCGTCCCATTCGATGATTGTTTTTTCGGGCGCCTTGAAGCGAACCGCGCCTTCGTCATAGTAGGCTTTGCCACTTGCTATTAGTTTGTCGGCGTATTTTTTGTAGATGTCGCCGCGCGTGGATTGATATGGGATGTCGTTTGCGTTGTCGAACTTGATGCCGAACGTCGCAAAGGTTTTAATAAGCGCGTCGGCAGCGCCTTCGACTTCGCGCGATTGGTCGGTGTCTTCGATACGTAACAAAAACCGCCCTTTCATGTTTTTGGCAAGCATCATGTTGCAAAGTGCCATACCAAGCGTGCCAATGTGCATGTGACCTGTGGGGCTTGGGGCTATTCTAAATGTTGGGGTTTTTGTCATACTTTTACCTCCACTTTGTGTTTTGTGATTTTTACGTCGCGGTCTTTCAGGTCGACTTCGAACCAAATGCCGTCGGGGACGCCGTTGCCGTTAATGTCTTCGGTCAACGAGCCAATAACGTGGTACGGGATGCCGTCTTCAATTATGGTTTTGGTCCAATGTTGGTGACCCGAAAACACACAAAGCAAATTCGGGTCGGTTTTTAAAATCGCTTTGACTTCGGCGCGGTTTTTAAGATCCGCGTTTTGCGGGTTAGCCTCGAACCACCAATTCCCGCGCATGTCGTCTTCGGCAAGACCGTAATGATGAAACACCACGCACGGCAACTTGTTTTTTTTAAGGTCGGCGCGCAACCAAGCCAAATCTTCTTCGGGTAAAACGCGTGTTTTTTTTATCCCTCCCAAGTTGTCGGTTTTTTCAATAGTGGATGAAAGCCCAAGAAACACAAAATGGTAACCGCGCGCGTCCACGGAAAAAGTCGGATTCTTATATCCCATGATATGCGCTACCTCCGCACGCGAAAGCGTCCGCAAATCGTGGTTGCCGGTTATCGAATAAAAGGGGGGGGTGATACTTTTCAACATATTCCAAATGTGTTCCAAATTTTTAACGTCGGCGTCGTGGTCGTTCAGGTCTTCAATAAGGTCGCCCAAATTCACGACAAGGTCAGGCTTCATCGCGTTGATTTGCGCGATTAACTTTTCCATTATCGGCGTGGCAAGTTCCGTTAATTTGCGCTTGGTGTTTTTGTACCAATTGCAAAGCGGTTTTTCACCCTGCATGTAATGGATGTCGGAAAAGATGACAAACTTCATTTGCCCTCCGTGAAGTAGTTTGTATTTGGGTTGCGGTCGATTAAATCAAACGCTTGTCTCATTTGTTCGGGCGTGTTGATGTGAATGATTTTGTATTTGCCCGATGTCGTTTTATTAATGTAATCATGGTGCACTTCCGTGACATGACAAAGCCCCCAATATAACCACTTGCCGTCAATCTCTTCCACCAAAAAATTACGCACGGGCGGAATTTTGTACACCCGAATGTCGGGCTTGTTTTTAAACTCGAAAATCATGTCTTTAAAGTCTTGTGTTTTATAAGGTTTTACAAGATGCTTTTTGATGTCAAGTTCGCGCGGAAACCCTTGCTCTTTATTAATTCTTAATGTGTCGTTTAATTCGATGTAACTTCCCATATCGCTCCTTACATCGGCAACCTTTGCGCGCGTAGGGCGTGGACTTGGGTTATTGCTTCGTTGGTCGCCGCGATGATAAGGTCTTCAAGCATTTCGACATCGTCGGGGTCGACGGCTTCGGGCTTGATTTTGATGTTGATTAATTCAAAGGCGCCTGACATTTCGACGGTCACCATTCCTCCGCCTGCGGTGGCTTCGATTGAAGTTTCGGCAAGTTCGGCTTTTGTTTTTTCCATTTGCTTTTGCATTTCTTGGGCTTGCTTCATCATCTGTTGCATGTTGCCGCCCATTCCAAAGTTTTTGTTCATACAGGAATTATAACTCTATTTCATTGCCTGCGCAACGATTTAATTCTATAAGCACGGGAACCTGTATTTTCCCACCAAGTTGGTCGATGCTTGGGTTGGTGCGGACTTGCCCCGCGGTTAAGACCGTTCGTTTTTTCGCTACGTCTATTTTATTTGGATAATCTCCCAAACAAAGGATGTGGGTTAAGACAAATTCCGTGTCGTCGCTTACCCCGTCAGTGAAAGACAATAGTTCTTTGTCGGAAACAACAGTTCCTACTACAAATTCTACCCTGTCGCCAACTTTGCCTGTTTTTGCCAAAACACAACCACTGTAATCGGGATTTACACTTTGTGCGTGTTTTACAAGTTCGCTGAAACACATTTCCATACTTTACTATACCTCTATTTTTAGTTTGTCGCCAAGTAGGTGTTGCAATTTTTGTTCGACAGTTAGATTGCGGTGTTCGGCGCTTTTCAATTTAATTTGTACGTCGCCCAAGGTTTTTTGGTTTTTAAAGAGCATGTCGTAAACGCCTTTGTTGGGGGCGGTGATTGTAATGCTTTCGTGCGTGAACGTTACGGGCAAATTTCCAAGTACACCAAGCAACACAAGTTCGCCGCTTTCACGAAGTCGTTTAAGTGTTTCCGCCCATGTGTTCCGCGTTTCCATACTGCCCGCGGTCACCGCGCGCTCGCAAGTAGGCAGGTGTTTTCAAAGTGCGTCTTTGGGTCAAGGCTGTTTTTGATGGACATTTCAAGTTCGGAAAAGATGCGGAATATTGTGCCCGTTTCTTTGTTGGTTAAGAAGTCGGCTTTGATTACTTCCAAGAGGTTTTTAATAAGCAGGTTGATGTTGATGCCTTTGTCGAAGATTGTGTTGCAGGTTTTGACGATGTTTTTTGTGTCTTTGCTTTTGATGTGGGCAAGAAGTTGTGACAAAGTTTCGGGGGCGACGGTGCCCAAAACGTCCGCGACCGCGGGAGCGTTGATTTGTTTTTGACCGCAAAATGCGATGACGGTTTCGGCGAAGGACAATGCGTCGCGATATGACCCGCAAGCGGCGGAAACAAGCATTTTTATTGCGTCGTCGTCCGCGGTGATATTTTCGGATTTTAAAACGCCTGTTAAGACTTTTGTTATGTCTTTGTCGGATGCCGGGCGGAAATCAAAGCGCAAACACCGGCTTTGAATTGTGGGCAGGATTTTGTGGGGCTCGGTCGTGCACAAGATAAAGATTACGTGGGCGGGGGCTTCTTCAAGAGTTTTTAGGAACGCATTGAACGCCGAACCCGAGAACATGTGGACTTCGTCGATTATATAGACTTTGTGTTTAGAGTTGACGGGTGGGTATTTGACTTTTTCGATGATGTCGCGGACGTCTTGCACGGAGTTGTTGGAAGCGGCGTCAATTTCGAAGGTGTCAAGGTCGCTTGACATTGTGCGGGCGAAGATTTTGGCGACGGTGGTTTTGCCTGTGCCACGGCTTCCGCAAAATAAGTAGGCGTGTGTGACCTTGTCGTTTGCGATTTGGTTTTTAAGTATTTTGACAATATGGTCTTGACCGACGACGCTTTCGAATTTCTTTGGGCGGTATTCGCGATATAATGACATGTTCCAAGAATATCAAAAGTTTACATGAAAAGCAAGCAAGTAACAAAAAACTACCACACATGAAATTACTTCGAATAAAGTGCGCTGTTTTTTAAATCGGGTGAAGACATACACAATTACGCAACTTAACGCGGCGAAAAATATAAGTCCCAATGTCCACAAAATTTGAAATACGACGAAGTTCACTATTTAAACATATTCTTTAAAGAAAAACTTTTTGATACGTTTGACGAATATTTAATAGAATTTACCGTTCCTGTGACTTCAAGCGTTCCTTGTTTAATATCAAGTTGTTGTACGGATAAGTTTGTTCCTGAAATTACGATACTTGTATTTTCCAAATTGGCAATAATTTGATTGGGCTCGGTAGAACGAACTTTTTTGATTCCTGTTAAAATAAGTTCTGTTCTATTGTTCAGGGTGAGGTTTGTGTTCATATTAGTTATATATGTAATTAAATAGTAAAAGTATAATTAGTATACGGGTTATTATTGTAGAATTGTAGATAAGTAGTACCCAAGACCAGCCAAAGCAAATACAAACACAGGAAGAAAGGTAACAAAAAGAATTTTCCACACACTTTTGGGGTACTTACCCACAATCTTTCCACTTATCCCGTTGATGTAAAAGTTATAAGTCTTTTCCTTGTAAGTATAATTCGCGAAATACAAAGGCAATAGGATATAGTTGAATTCCTTTGTGGGAAAGTCAAGTTCGATGTTAAGGCTTTGCACAGTATCGGCACCGTGCCTGCGCATAATGTCGCGTTGTAGGTCGCGCTTGATGTGGTTTGTGAACTCGCCAAAACAGATGTCAAGGTCTTTGGTGTAGTGCTCGGTAATAATTCCCGACAAGAATTCGGTACGATAGGGTTTTAGTTCTTTAATGTCAAAGGGTTTGATTTTTTCGAAATTCACGGGCGAGATGCGGTCGGAACTTTGCACCAAAAAGTCCGCATAGTGTTTTGTCATTTGCCCGTTGACGCGAAAGTAATGCGTGCGCGACGTTGTGTAGGTGCTTCCGTTTGCGTTGCGGCGGGTTTCGGTTACGGTGCGACCAAGTACGCCGGCATAAAGACTTACGACGGAAGATGTGAACGACCAAGAGGGCGCGTAAATTTGGTTAAGGTTTTCACGGATGTCGCTTCGTTTAAATGCGCGCGGAGCAAACCAATGGCTTTTCATCCATTTTTGAAAAAGTGCGCTTCCCTGTTCTTTTGCGACTTTGAACGGGATAATGCCGTCGGGTTTTATACCGCATAACTCGCCGGTCGCGATTACCGATGTACTTCCGCAAAAGGAACAAATTTTGTTGATGCTTTTGTTATCAAGTACTTCTTTGGAACCGCAGTTAGAGCAACGCACGACTTGTCCGTCGCCCCAATTTGATTTGCTGCTCATAATATCCGCGGAAAGTTGACGGCGCCAAACGCTGTCGTCGGCTTGGATTATTTGTTCGTTCCCGCAGTGTTGGCATTTCAAGTTTCCCGACGCGATGTCGTATTTCATTTCGGCGCCACAACCCGGACACTTGGTTATCGTGGTTTCAGATACTTGCTCCATTGTTTTCCTCCATTATGCGCCGAACTTCGGCGACCGTTTTTTTAATCTCACCGTTATTGCACACCGTAAAATCGTAATTAACGGCGTCTTTGATTTTTTGGTCATAGTCTTTAAGCCTTACATCAATGTCCGTACCCCCGCGATTTTCAAGGCGTTGTTTTACGACTTTGCGGTCGGCGGTTATAAAGATTCCCACGACTTTGTTTGGGTAAGCCTTTTTCAAAGCGTTAAGTCCAATGGGGTCACAGTCTTTGATAACGATTTTGCCCGCTTCAAGTTGTTTGTCGATAAGGATTTTGCTCATGCCCCTGTATGTGCCGTGTCTTGTAGTGTATTCGAAAATGTCGCCACTTTTTATTTTGGCTTCAAAAGTTTTGGTGTCGATAAAGTGGTAATGGTGCCCTGCGATTTCGTTTGGGCGGCGTTCGCGGTCGGTGTAACTTACGATTTTTTGAAACGTCGGGTCGCTTTCGATAAGTTCCCACATTATTGTGTCTTTACCTACGCCGCTTGGACCTTCCAACACTATGATGTTTTTCATTTGTCGTCCTCCCAATACGGGATGATGTGAAAGTGCAAATGAAAGACCTCTTGCAACGGGGCTTCGTTGTTTTGCACGATTTTAATGGCTTTGGCACCTTGCGCGCGAAAGCCTTGTGAGATGCTTTGCGCGATTCCCATAAGCCAACCAAGCACGCTTGGGTCGCAATCCAAGACGTTGCGGTAATGTATTTTGGGGATTAACAAGGTGTGATTCGGTTGTTCGGGTTTGATGTTTAAAAACGCAAGGCAATGGTCGTCTTCATAGACCTTTGCGCACGGGACTTTCCCGTCAATAATGTCACAGAATACGCAATCCGACATAGTCTTTAATCTCCTGTATCTTAATGCGTTTTTGTTCCATTGTGTCGCGGTCGCGCACCGTGACCGTGTCGTCTTTTTCGGTGTCAAAGTCGACGGTCACGCAAAAAGGCGTACCGATTTCGTCTTGACGGCGGTAACGTTTGCCGATGCTTGCGGTGTCGTCAAAAGTGCATGGGAACTCTTTACACAATGCGCGGTAGATTTCCATGGCTTTTGGACCCTGCTCTTTTTTTTGCAATGGCAGGATTGCGACCTTATATGGTGCGATGCGTGGGTGAAGTTTTAATACGATGCGGGTTTCGTCTTTGTCGGGTTCTTCACAATACGCGTTGAACAAACATGCCAAGAAAAGTCTGTCGCAACCGTGACTTGATTCGATAACGGTAGGGATAAACTTTTCGCCGGTCATTGGGTCGGTGTATTCTTGGGATTTTCCGCTGAACTTGTTGTGATTGCCAAGGTCAAACGTCCCGCGGTGGTGTGTGCCACCTAACTCGCCCCAACCAATACTGCCCCCGAAGTCAAACTCCAAATCGCACGCCATTTTTGCGTAGTGTGCCAATTCGTCGTGGTCTTTGAAGCGCAACTTCTTTTTATTAAGTCCCAAACGCATGGAATTGAACTCCATAGCCTTGTCTTTGTATTCTTTGTAGACTTTTACGCTTTCCTTTTCGGTGCAAAAAAGTTGGTGCTCCATTTGTTCGAATTCTATTGTGCGGAAGATGAAATTCCCCGGTGTGATTTCGTTGCGGAAAGCCTTGCCGATTTGACCAATGCCGAACGGGATTTTCAAGCGCATGCTTCTTTGCACGTTCAAAAAGTCCACGAATTGGTTTTGCGCGGATTCAGGGCGCAAGTATACGGTGTTGGTCGCGTCTTCGGTCACGCCGCGGGTTGTTTTAAACATAAGGTTAAATTGGCGAATTTCCGTCCAATCGGACTTGCCACAAATCGGGCATTTGTTGTTTGTTATGTGGTCTGCGCGGTGGCGGGTCTTGCAACTTTTGCAATCCATTAACGGGTCGGAAAATCCGTCGACGTGTCCCGAGGCTTTCCAAACCATGGGGTTTAACAAAATCCCGCCGTCAAGTCCGACGCTGTTGGTATTGCTCGTCACAAAAAACTTCCACCATTCGCGCTTGATGTTGTTTTTTAATTCTACGCCCAAAGGTCCGTAATCCCATGTATTGGCAAGTCCGCCGTAAATTTCCGAACCTGGGAACACAAAGCCTTTGGTCTTGCAAAGGGTGACAATCTTTTCAATGGTGGTACTCATGCAACAATGTTACCTTATGTTGTGTGAAAAATCAAATCAATCAAGCGGTATTTTTGTAACTGCGTCGACATTAATGACGAAAGGTGGCTCGGTGAAAAAGTCTACGCCGTTAAAGTTCACCAAGACACGGAAGCGAATTTGCATGCTTTCGGTGACGGTTTGAAGTCGCAGGTAGTGTTGGTTGTTAAGTTCGTAAAACAAGTCCATTGCAATGGGGTGTTCTTCCAATTGTGTGTATGAAAAGTAATCGTAATCGTTTTCTCCGTCGCCGGTTTTGATGCGCAAGACGTCCTCGTTTTGGGTTATGCGATTGCGGTCGCGCACCGTGTCGTAGATTACTTCGCCGAAGATTTTGAACTCGAACCGAATTCGGTATTGTTGTGGGTTGGCAAGCGGGTTCTCGTCGTTTTTAAAGTGGTCCATGATTAGGGTTGGGACGGTGGACCACTCGCCTGGGATAAATGGAAGATTGCTTTCAAGATAGGAGTTGACTTCGACAGCGTGTTGCTTTAACACAATGCGCACAAAGATAGGGCGCAAGATGTTACCACAACGCACGTCGATACGGATTTTGTCGACTTCGGTTTGTGGGTCGGGGTGGGAAAACTCGTACTTGCCCCCGATTTTTTGTATGGTGATTACAACGGTGCCGCCTGCGTTTGTTTTTGCGGTGCGCTCGCCATTAATTTTTACAAGCGGCGATTGCGTAGAAAATGTGATTGGTGTGTTGTGGCTTAACGGGTCGGTTACCGCGGTAATCGGCGTGTTGATTTGCGAGACTTCCAAATGATAACCCGTGAAGTTTCCGCCGCCTTGTGCGTCGGTGACGACGCCGTATCGCATGTTTTGGGCTTCAAGTTGCAAAGACCGGATAGGGCGCGACGCAGAGCCAATCGCGGTCATGCCTACGCCGATGAAAAACAAAATAAGGGTAAGCGCGACAATAGCAAAGGAAATTAACTTTCCCCTACGGCTGTTACCGAAGTTCAAAAATTTGTCCAATACCCCCATACTACAAAGTTAGTATATACGATTGCGAATTTTTTACCAAATAAATTTGACGAGTTTCGACAGGTTTCTGTATGACATAAATCCCCGCGCCCGTCGCGCGCGCAATTCCAATGTTTGGCGTTACAACCATGTTGTCGAAGATTTCAAAATCTATCGCCGTTGTGCACACATACCACAGGTCTCCGCCCAAATTCGTCGCGTCGGCAACGATTGCGCGCTTGTAATCAAAGTCAACCGTCATCGGCGTATTTGTATTGTTGTTGTCATAGCCAAGCACGTCTTGCCCTGCGCGCAAAACGGCGTAAGGGGTGACGGTGCAAATCATAACGACACCGATAACCGCAAATATGCCAATCAAAATTCCGACATTTTTCGACATGCGCAAGATTAACACAGAACGCATAAACAAAATACGCCTATAATTGCATACGCATATAGTTTTTTACGCATGTAATAATGTTTTGTGAAGATAGCAGAAGTCGTATCACAAAGAACACGTGAGTTGCTTTTAGAAAAAGGCATAACGCAATATCGCCTTGAAAAAGACATGGCGATACCACATAACACAATGACTACAATTATGACGGCGAAAAATAAATCGGTTAATTTAAAAACAGTTATGCAAATTGCGCGCGGGCTTGGTATTACCGCAAGTGAATTTCTTGACGACCCAAGGTTTAATGACGAAGAAGTTGACATAGACTGACATATCTATTGCTAATGGATGCGCGCGTCGGCACCCGTACAAAGTTGTTGTACGGCTTGGGGTCGTTTGGTTATGGAAGCATCGGTCAAACGATGAGTTCTTTTTTCATGTTCTTTGGCACAGGGATTTTGGGGATTCCGGGCACGCTTATGGGGCTTGCGATTGGGATAAGCACGATTTGGGACGCGATGACGGATCCGGTGGTCGGGCATTTGTCGGACCGGACGCGCGGTCGATTTGGCAAGCGTCACGGGTGGATTTTGTGCGCGTGTTTTGCGGTGGCGATTATAAACATTTTGATTTGGATTATCCCGACCGATTTGTCGGTGGGTGCGAAGTTTTGGATACTTCTTATGTTATTGCTTGTCATGGAGACTTTTAACACGTGTTATTCGACTCCGTATGGGGCGTTGGGGCTTGATTTGTCGCGCAATTATAACGATAGGACGGCGGTGCAAAATTACAAAACGGCGTTCAGTTTTTTAAGCCTTGTTGTGCCGTCGGTTTTGATGATGGTGTTTTTAAAGGACAGCACAAGCGCGCACGGGTATGCGCTTATTGCGGTGGTGACAAGTACGCTTTGCATAGTGTGCGGGTTGGTGACGTTTTTTGGGACGTTCAAGTATCGGAATGGGGCTCTCGGCGATATTTCTCCGCAAGTACCGCTCGCCGCCTCCGCGCCCCGTGCCAACATTTTCGAGGAGTTCTTTGGCGTCATGAAACAAAAGAACGTTGGACGGCTGATTTGTGGGTATGCGATAAGTTTATCCGCCGGTGCGTTTTTGACGAGTTTGGGTTTGCATGTGTTTACCTATACGTTTGGGTTTTCCAACCTGCAAATCCCGATTATTATGATTTGCCTTATCGCGGGGATTATTATTGGGCAACCGCTTTGGTATACGGTAAGCCGTCGCACCGACAAAATCACGGCATTGGTAAGTTCGCTTGGTATGCTTCTTTCGTGCATGGTGGTGTTTTCTATTGTCCTTATGTTCCGTGGCTCGGTGCCCGCGGGCGCGTCGCTGTTTTTTATTTGCGCGACGATTTTTTTGTCGGGCGTTGCGGTTGGGTGCTTGTACAGTTTGCCGATAAGCATGTATGCGGATTGCGTGGCTTTGCGTCAAGCGCAAACGGGGCTTGACAACACGGGCAAGTCCGCGGGCTTTTTGACCTTTTGCACCAAGATTTCCAACGCGGTTATCATGTTTGTAATAGGGTTAAGTTTGGACATTATCGGCTTTAACGGGGCGGCGGGCGCGCAATCGCTTAATGTGCAAAATTGGCTTGGGTGGCTTTTGATAATCGGTGTGGTGATTGCAAGCACTGCGGCAATCTTTGTGTATTCCAAATACAGTTACACCAAGAAAGATTTTAATTAAGCATTTTTAAAATCTGGTTGATAAGTTTTGCAAGTTCGACAAGTTTGTCTTTCAACAAATCTTTTGGGTCGGGCTTTATAAAGTCTTCCAACAAAATGTCATAGACGCTTCGTTCATTGGGCATATTACCATTTTAATCGGCAAGTGCCCATTAGTCAAATAAAAATGGGCAGTTGCCATATAGTTTTATATGCACATTTTTGTAGAAAGACTTGACGAATTAAGACAAGAGAAAAATATGACATGGGCGGAACTTGCCCGTGCAACGGGTTTAAGCCCGACTGCTTTTAATAAATGGGTTGCGGGAACGCGCTTGCCCAACATAGATTCCGTTGCAATCCTTGCAAAATATTTCAATGTCCCCGCGGGTTATCTTATCGGCACGGAAGATTGATGTTTGCGACTTTTTGTGATACACTTCCCCGTGCAAAAAATCGTTTCGATTGTGGGGTTGACGGCAAGCGGGAAAACCGCGCTTGGCATTAAAATTGCCAAGCAATTTAACGGCGAAATCATAAGCGCCGACAGCCGGCAAGTTTACCGCGGTCTTGACATCGGTTCGGCAAAAGTCACGCACGAAGAAATGGATGGCGTGCCGCACCATTTACTTGATGTGGTGGATGCGGGTGAAAAGTTTGATGTGTTTGAATTCCAACGGCGGGCTTTTGACGCGATTGACGATATTTTGCGTCGTGGTAAGTTGCCGATTATTGTTGGCGGTACGGGTTTGTATTCGCGAAGCATTGTGGAAAACTACGCTTTCAAAGGCGAAGCGACAGGGTGCAGGTATCATACCTGCCAAGTTTGTTTGATGCCTCCGCGTGAGATTTTGCGCCCGCTTGTTGGAAAACGCATTGACGAAAGATTACAACACGGTATGATAGAAGAGACGCGGGAACTTTTGGCGCGTGGAGTTGACGCGAAGTGGTTGCAAAGTTTGGGGCTTGATTATTATTGGAACGTGGAATTGATACAGGGGCGCGTGACGTTGACGCAGTATAAAGAGAACCTGACAACAAAAACCATGCAATTTGCAAAGCGCCAACGCACGTGGTTCAAGCGCGAGAAAAACACGGTGTTTTTAACGGACCCCAAAACTTTTTATCAAGACACTATGAAATTAATAAGCCTGTTTTTGACGTAAATGGTTTTTACGATTTTTTTACCGCTTGTGTGTTCGGCACAAAGACGCTCGATTTCGCCTTGGTTCGCGTCGGTCGGTGCAACAATGCGGGCAACGATGCGCGAGTTAATTTGAACCGCGATTTCGGTTTCGCTACGCGTCAGGTATTTTTCGTCGGGCGTCGGGAAAGTTTGGTCAAATATACTCGGTTTTTCACCCAACATCTCCCACAATTCTTCCGCGATGTGGGGCATCATGGGGGCGACAAGTAGCACGAGCGTTTTCACGGCTTCGCGGTTTGGGTTTTTCATAAGACCGGTGACAAATCCCATACACATGGCGACTGCGGTGTTGAAATTAAAATCTTCAAGGTCTTTGCGTACGGCTTTTACGGTGACGGCTTGAACATGCAAAAGTTCTTCGTCCGCAGGATTGTTGTTTGCGTTTTGTACAAGGTATTCAATGCGGTTTACAAATCGTGTTGTTGATACAAGCGTGCCTTCGTCCCAAGGTCCGCCGTCGGTGTAATTAAACCCGAACAACATGTAAAGACGCAAAATGTCGGAGCCGTATTTGTCCACGTATTTGTCGGGCGTGATTGTGTTGCCTTTGGACTTGGACATCTTTTGACCGTCGTGTGCAAGAATCATGCCTTGGTGGATAAGTGACGGATAGGGCTCGCGATTCAGTAAAAACAAGTTTATAAAACGCGCGTACAAAAGGTGCCCGCAACTGTGTTCCGCGCCACCGATGTATTTGTTTACCGTCATGACAGTTTTTTCAAATGGTACGTCGTTGCGTTTCGCGTACGGATAACGCAAATGGTACCAACTACTGCACACAAACGTATCCATGGTGTCGCATTCGCGTTTTGCGGGCTTGCCACATTTGGGGCAGGTGCAGTTCATAAATTCATCAACGGATGCAAGCGGTGCCGCGCCTTTTGGCTTGAAGTCCTTGATGTAAGGCAATACGACGGGCAAGTCGCGTTCGGGCACGGGGACTACGCCGCACTTGTCGCAATAAATCATTGGGATAGGCGTGCCCCAATAACGTTGACGTCCAATCCCCCAATCGCGCAAACGATAGGTGGTGGACGGTGTGCCAAATTTTTTCCATTCGGTTTCGTCGATTAATTTGCTTTTTACAATAGGAAGTTTGTATTTTTCGGCAAAGGCTTTGTCGCGGTCGTCGTATGCGGGCACGCCCATGACTGCGCCGGTGCCGTAACTGTCAAGGACGTAACTTGCGCGCCAAACCGGAATTTTTTCGCCGGTTGCGGGGTTTGTGACGTATTTGCCGGTGAATTCGCCGATGACTTGCTTGTCGTCGGACGGAGGCTTGTCATATGCGATTGACACAAAGGTTGCGCCGTAAATTGTGTCGGGGCGCGTCGTGAAGACTTCCAAGTCGTCGAATTTGATAAATGCTCCGACGGATTTGCCAATCCAATTTCTTTGCATGACTTTGGTTTTGTTGGGCCAATCAAGGGCGTCAATTCCGTCAAGCAACTTTTCCGCACAGTCCGTGATTTTGATGAACCATTGCCTCATGTTGCGGCGTGTGACTTCGGTGTCGCAACGCTCGCATTGATTACCGATGACTTGTTCGTTCGCAAGCACCGTTTTGCATTTGTCGCACCAATTTACCGGAGCTTCTTTTTGGTAACACAGACCCGCTTTGTAAAGTTGCAAGAAAAGCCATTGGTTCCACTTGTAGTATTCGGGGAAGCAAGTTGTCAAGGTATAATCCCAATCGTACATGCCGCCAAGTTTTTCCAATTGTCCGCGCATTATGTTCATGTTGGCGATTGTGTTGTCGCGTGGGTGTGTGTTGGTTTTTAAAGCGTGGTTTTCCGCGGGCAGACCAAACGCGTCAAAACCCATAGGTTGGAACACATTGAAACCGCACATTCTTTTAAAGCGTGCGTGTGTATCGGCGGGCGCATAGTTAAAGTAATGCCCCATGTGTAAACTTGCACCGCTTGGATATGAAAACATTTCAAGGCAATAGTACGGTGGTTTTTTGCTTTTGGGGTCGAAGCGGTTGGTTTTATTTTTCGCCCAATAGGTCCGCCATTTCTCGTGAACTTTTAAATAATCCATGGAATATGTTACCACGCATTGTCTCGGGTCGCAAACTTTCTATTTGTGTTTCTTGAATTGTGCCGTAATGATTTGCTTTTAAAATCATGCCTGTGTCGGGGCAAAAAGCGCGGACTCCCCAAACCGGTTTGACCGAAAGCCCCCACGCCGCACGCTTTCCGATTTGCGAAGCCCGCGCGTCAAGGTTAATCGAAGCGGGTTCGTTGTCTTCCCAAATGACGCATTTGTCGCAATCAGTTTCGGGTGTGTGTCCGTGCAAGATTACGTGGTCGCAAATTCGCTTGGTTTGGTCGCGGCGTTTCCAAAGCATGTTGTGTATATCGTGCTCGTCCAATTCGTCGTTGTGTTTTATGCGTTTGCCGTTTTTGGTGACGGGGATATGCCCCGAGTGTGACAGCGCGTATTTTTGCCCGTTGACTTCAATTGTTTTGATGTAATCAAGTTGTTTGAAATAATCTTTCATGTCTTTTAGGATGTTGTACAAAAAGGGTTGGGGCTCGTACCCTATCTTTTCAAACAGTTTTGGATATTTGACACTTAAAATCGCGCTTATGCTGTCGTGTCCTGTGTCGGTAAGTTCCCTTATCTTTTCCCAATTTTCGTGGTCTATGTCGTGCCTATTGTAAAGTGGTAGGAAACTTTCCATGCATTCCGTTAAACGGACTACGGCTTCGATGACCCTTTCGTCGACTTCGTCGCCACTTTGTTCGGGCACATCGTTTTTGGACTCCGAGTAATAATCAAACATGTTCAAAACCGTCAAGCCTTGTTCATTGTCAAAGATTTCTTCGATGCCCTCTTTGCCCTTTAAATAAAAACTTTCATGGTTGCCGATTAACAATGTAAAGCGCGGGTCGTTTTTAACGTATTGATATGTGCGATATGTCAAACGTCCGCGGTCCATAACATCGCCCGTCAAATAGATGTGAAAGCCTTCCGCGCCGTGGTCGCGTTCAAATTTCGTGACAAGCGCCTTTAACGGGTCAAGTTGTCCATGGACATCGCCGATAACGTACGTGTATTTCATTTTGTTTATTATAGCATACATTTGACAAAATTTCAATACTTGTATAAAATCTTTGGTATATGGGACGCAAGGGGAAAAAGAAATTCATCAGTCAAGAATACAGTGCCGAAAAAGGTGGAAAGAATCTTCAAGAGGGCACAAAGCGTTCGCGCGGGGCGACGATTTTTGCTGCTTCGTTTTTTTCCGTTGCAATTATTATCGGTATTTGTTTGGTGTCTTTTACCGTGGTTTTCTTTTACAGCGAAGTCAAGGGCACAAGTATGATGCTTGCGATTAATCACACGGGTGGCGATACAGACAGCGTAATCGTCAACCGTTACAAAAAACCACGTCAAGGTGATGTTATCGTCGTCAATCATTACGACCACAATGGCAAGTTCAAGGAACTGCACATTAAACGTCTTATGTCTATCGGTGGTGGCGAAAGTCAAGCGATACACTTTCGATTGATTGACGCAAGTGGTAACACAATTACAAATGTGTATCAAAGGTATTTGGGCGTACGCTATGTCATCGAAATCGGTGGGGTGGAACTTGACAATAATCACGAGAAATTTTTGGACCTTAACGGGGACAACCAAGCAAGTGTTTTTAACACATATCACAACGACTTTTGGTTGTATCAACAAACGGGAATTATCCAAGACAGCATGAAAGCAAGTTACGCCCGCAGAATTTTGAACAATAATCCCGCGTTCCGCACTACATATAAAGACGCAAGCGGTGCGGATGTGTCGTTTTTGCGCACGGTAAACCGTGACGGCGAAGTACGCAACGAATTTGTGTTACCAAGCAATTATATCTTTTACATGGGCGACAATCGCGGTGGCGACGGAAGCAACACCGAATTCAACGTCGACGGGATGAGCGCCGATTGCTCCTATTTCGGACCGCAACCAAGGTCGAACCTTGTGGGTGTAGTGACCGAGGTAATTCCACATACTTCCGCGCCAAAATGGTTTTGGGATAAAATCGTTTGGATTATAACTTTTCGATGGGTGTGATATCTTTTCGTAATTTCTCGCGCAAATCTGTGACGGTGTCGCGCTTTTTTGCCGAGTGTGTGTCCGCCATGACCTTTTTAAAGTTTTCGTAATTGTCTTTGTTGGAAGCGGTGGTTTTTTCTTCGCGGGCGATGTTTTTACCGCGGACGTCAAGGTGTTTGATGTCGCGCTTGTATTGCGTGTGTTTTTGCTCGATTAAATCAAAGCGTTCGTTTGTCATGTATTTTGTCACGATGTCGGTTTTTTCTGCGTCCAAGTCGGGTATTGTGTCCATGGGGATTTTGCCGATTTTCTCACCCAACAATGGGTCGCGAATCTTCCACACAAAAATGTCGGGTTGATTTGGAAGTTTGTTTGGCTTGATTTCGAACTCGAAGACTACTTGGCTTACCGTGTGCGGACTTCCTGTTATTGGCGGGAAGACTCCCCCGCGGGCTTCTTCCAATTCGATTGCGGCTTCGACGTCGATTTCAAATTGGTTCAATTCTTTTTCGGTGTTTTGTAAAAGTTCTTCGGTATCCATGCCCGATTTCTGCAAGCCCGCCAATATGCGTTGGTATTCTTCGCGAGTGATGTCTTTATTGGCAAGCGACAACATGTACAAGGTCATGTTGACTTGTTCCTTTGGGTCAAGGCTTTCGATGTTGATGCCTTCGGGTTTAAAGTATTGGATGACGATATTAAAAACCCGCGACATAGGTTCGGTTGTCGGCGGCGCTGTGTCGCGCATGTCTTTCAAGTAATTCAAAAACAAAGCATGTGTCCGCTCGTTATTTATCGGTTGGTCGGACAACAGTAGGTCAAGGATTTCGTTTTCTTGATTAGGCATCTCCGCCTTCTTGTTCTTCTTGTTCGGCTTGGGCGATTGCGACGCATACAACCTTTGCGGAGTTTTGTACTTTCATGATGCGGACGCCTTGTGTATCACGTGAAATTTTTGAAATTTCGCGCGCGCGTGTGCGGATAATTGTGCCGTTGTCGGAAATAAGCATGACGTCTTGTTCGGGTTTGACTTGTTTCAAGTTAACAAGCGGACCGGTCTTTTCGTTGAATATACCGGCTTTGATGCCTTTGCCCGCGCGGGATTGCAAGCGATAGTCGTCAACTTCACTGCGCTTGCCGTAACCGTTGCGCGAAACCGTCAAGATTTCATAGCCTGGCATAATAACCGTCATGTCGACGACTTTGTCTTTGCCGTTGCCGTCAAGGTGTATCGATTTGACACCCGATGCGGTGCGACCCATGTTGCGGACGTCTTCTTCGCTGAAACGAATACATTTGCCGGTACTGCTTGCCATAAGTATTTCGTCGCGCCCTGATGTAAGTTGCACGGAAATTAACTCGTCTTTTTCGCGCAAGGTGATTGCGACTTTGCCTACGCGACGGATGCGTTTAAATTCGGAAACTTTAGTCTTTTTAACAAGCCCGTCGGATGTCGCCATCATAAGGTGACCTTGTTCGAAACTTTCCACGGGGATGACCGCCGTGACGCGTTCTTTGATTACTGCGTCGGGATTTGTGTCAAGTTGCAACAAGTTCACAATCGCGCGACCTTTTGTTGCTTTTGCGGCTTCGGGGACTTCGTAGGCCTTTATGCAATAGACCTTACCCACATTTGTGAAAAACAACAAGTCGTGGTGTGTGCTTGTGACAAAAAGGTTTTCGACAAAGTCTTCTTCCTTTGTGGTGTGCGTGTTTGCCCCGCGACCTCCGCGACGTTGCGCACGGTATTCGGCAAGTGGCAAGCGCTTGATATAACCATAGTGCGACATCGAGATAACGACGTCTTCTTTTTCGATGAGGTCGGCGATTTCGATTTCGCCAAAGTCGTGGACAAGTTCGGTGCGACGCTCTACCCCATACTTGTCGCGGATTTCAATCAATTCGTTTTTGATGATTTCAAGAACGCGCTTTGGTGAGCCAAGTATTGATTTCAAATCTGCAATCAAAAGTTTAAGTTCCGCAAGTTCTTTTTTGATTTTATCGACTTCCAATTTGGCAAGGCGGTGCAATTTCATTTCCAAAATCGCGGACGCTTGTTTTTCGGAGAGCACGAACTTTTTGATAAGTTTTTCTTGTGCATCGGCGCGGTCGTTTGCGCCACGTATGATTTTGATAACTTCGTCGATGTTTGCAAGTGCAATCACCAAGCCGTCCAAGATATGTGCGCGGGCTTCCGCGGCGTCGAGGTCAAACTTGGTACGGCGCATGATAATTGATTTTTGGTGTTCAAGATAATGAACAAGCATTTCTTTCAAATTCAAGAATTTTGGCGTGTTGTCCACCAAAGCAAGGAAAATAATTCCCACCGAAGTTTGCAATTGTGTGTGCTTGTAAAGTTGGTTTAACACGACTTGGGGTTGGGCTTCGCGCTTCAAATCAATTACGATACGCAAGCCTTCGCGGTCGGATTGTTCGTGTACGTCGGTGACGCCTTCGATTTTTTTGTCTTTGCCAACAGCGATTTCCGCGATGGATTTGACAAGGTTGGATTTAACGACTTGGTAGGGGATTTCGGTGATAACGATGCGTTGCTTGCCGGATTTTGCGTCTTGCTCGATGTCGGCTTTGGCGCGAATTACCATGCCGCCGCGACCCGTTTTGTACGCGTGTTTGATTGCGGCGCGCCCCATGATAAGACCACCGGTTGGGAAATCCGGCGCGGGGATAATTTTGATAAGGCTGTCGATACTTACTTCTTCATCGTCGATAACCGCGATTACGCCGTTAATGACTTCGACAAGGTTATGTGGAGGAATACTTGTAGCCATACCGACCGCGATACCTTCGCTGCCGTTGACCAACAAGTTCGGGAAACGGCTTGGCAAGATTTTTGGTTCTTGTTCGGATTCGTCGAAGTTTGGTTTGTAATCCACGGTATTTTTGTCAATATCACGGAGCATTTCGTTGGAGATTGCGGAGAGGCGGGCTTCGGTATAACGCATAGCGGCGGGCGGGTCGGCGTCGATAGAACCAAAGTTACCGTGCCCGTCAACAAGCGGACAAGACATTGACCAAGGTTGTGCCATACGTACCAAAGAATCGTAAATTGCGCTGTCGCCGTGGGGGTGGTATTTACCCATGGTTTCACCCACGATACGGGCGGACTTTTTGTGGGGCTTGTCTGCGGTTACGCCAAGTTCGTACATAGCGTACAAAATGCGGCGGTGTACAGGCTTCAAGCCGTCGCGCACATCGGGTATGGCACGTGACACGTTGACCATCATGGCATACGACATGAAGGACTTTTTGATTTCATCCTCAATCCGTATCTTGATGACCTTACTGTTGTCGGTCACTTCTGTCTTGATTTCGTCACTCATACTATTTTATACTCCTTGCCATTTTTCATGATTTCAAAGTCAACTGCATTTTTTTTCATGACTTTTTTGGTGTTGCGCGCAAGTTTATGCAAATCGTGGTGAGTGATAAACAATTTCTTTGCGACCGCGTCTTTTGTGAACATCGCGGCGCCGTGTGCGTCCATAGTCACACAATGACCTGCGGCGGGCGCGAAAATTACGTCTGCGCGATAGTTGTGGTGGAAGCAAATCGTGTCGCCGGTAACCCAAGCGCGGGTTGTGCCGTCGTCGATAATAAAGCCGATGTTTTCAAAAATTTCGGCACGGCGTTCTTTCATGACAAGTGGGCTGAAACCATGTACGGCGCGTGTGACTTCGATTTTGATGTCGTCGCCGATTTTGAAGGTGTCCCCTGCTTTGACAACCGTGAAAGGAATTCCGGGATAGATGTCTTTTTCGTCAACCGTTGTGCAAGGGTTTGTGCCCTTGTTGTAAAAACTTGCGACTTCTTGGCTTGTATAAATCGGCGTGATGTATTCTTTGATTGTGTCGGGTTTGAAGTGGTCCGCGTGGCGGTGTGTTACAAGTATTGCGTCGGCTTCTTTCCATTCTTTTTCGAAGCGTTCTTTGAATTTTACTTCGCCCGGGTCGACCAAGATTTTGTGACCTCCGATTTCGAACATCAAGCAGTTTTGTGGGTACTTTTTGACTTTCATGTGTTTTTCTCCTTTTTTACACGTCAACGTCGGTATATTGCGCCGCGTTTTCCGCAATGAAATCTCGCCTCAACTCTGGTTTGTCGCCCATAAGCGTCGTGAAAATCTCGTCCGCCATGAAAGCGTCTTCCAAGGAAACTTGCAACAAGGTGCGGTTTTGGGGGTTCATTGTTGTCTCCCAAAGTTGTTCCGCGTTCATTTCACCAAGACCTTTGTAGCGTTGCACGGTAGCGCCCGATTTCCCGCTTTTGCTCATGTGGGCGTCAAGGTCTTTATCGGAATAGAAGTATTGTTCGTTCTTTCCGCGCGTGACCTTGTAAAGTGGGGGTTGGGCAATATACACGTGACCGCCTTCAACAAGTGGTCGCATGAAACGATAAAAGAAAGTAAGCAACAAGATGCGAATATGAGAACCGTCGACGTCCGCGTCGGTCATGCAAATGATTTTGCCGTAACGCAGTTTCGCGATTTCAAAGTCTTCTTGGATACCGCAACCAAATGCGGTAATCATGTTTTTAATTTCGGCGTTTTCCAATACCTTGCCCAATCTTGCTTTTTCGACGTTCAAGATTTTACCGCGCAAAGGAAGAATTGCTTGGAAGCGTCGGTCTCGACCTTGTTTCGCGGTACCGCCCGCGGATTCACCTTCGACGATATAGATTTCGCAAAGTTCGGATTTTCGTTCGGTGCAATCGGCAAGTTTACCCGGCAAGGTTGTCGTTTCCAAAACCGATTTACGACGGATAAGGTCTTTTGCGTTACGTGCCGCATCGCGGGCGTTACGGGCAACGATGAACTTGTTTATAAGTTCTTTAAGTTGTTTTGGGTTTTCTTCCAAGAATTCGGTGAAGCCTTGTTGCATTGCTTTTTCGACTTCCATGCGCATTTCGCTGTTACCCAACTTTGTTTTGGTTTGACCTTCGAATTGCGGGTTCATCAATTTTACCGAGATAACCGCGCAAATGCCTTCCAAAGTATCGTCGATTGATAACTTGTCGGCGTCTTTTAAAAGATTGACCTTTTTACCGTATTCGTTGACGATTTTGTTAAGTGCATTACGGAAACCCGTCAAGTGCACGCCGCCTTCTTCGGTGTTGATGTTGTTGGCGTAAGTGTGGATATTTTCACCGTAACCGTCGTTGTATGCAAACGCGATTTCGATTTCGTTGGTCTTGTTCTTTTTGTTGATATAGATTGTTTGCGGAATTACAAGTTCCTTGTTGCGGTTCAAATAGTCAACAAATTCTACGATACCGCCTTTAAAGCAAAACTCGTCTTTGCGTTCGCGCCCGGGGCGATGGTCACTTGCTATAATGTGCAAGCCTTTGTTAAGGAACGCGACTTCGCGTAAACGCCCACGCAAATGGTCATAGTTAAAGTCAACCGTGTCAAAGATTTCGGCGTCGGGGTAAAAGGTGACTTGGGTGCCGCGATTTTTTGAAGCACCGATTTCCGCCAAAGGACGTTGCGGGATACCTCGATTGTAAGTTTGTTTGAATTCTTTGCCTTCTTGCCAAACGATGACGTCAAGCCATTCGGACAAAGCATTGACAACCGAGACACCAACACCATGCAAACCACCGGAGATTTTGTAGCCGTTTCCGCCGAATTTACCGCCCGCGTGAAGTTTCGTCAAAACAACTTCAACGCAAGAAACTTTTTCGGTGGGGTGCTTGCCGGTTGGAATACCACGCCCGTTATCGGTAACGGTAACGGAACCGTCTTTGTTAATTGTGACGTGAATTGTGTCGCAATGACCCGCCAACGCTTCGTCGACGCTGTTGTCAAGCAACTCTACAATCAAGTGGTGAAGACCACGTTCATCTGTACTTCCAATGTACATGCCGGGACGTTTGCGGACGGGGTCAAGACCTTCAAGGACTTGGATATCTCCTGCGCCATATTCATTTTTTTTCGTGACCGGTTTCTCGTTTTTTGCCATTAGGCATTATACCATGACGGGCAATATAACGGCAAGAGATAAACACAAATAAATTATTCTTTTTTGTCGGCGGGAGCGACGCAAAGACAACGGAATGGGTCTTTGCCCGTCGAATAGGTTTTGATGCCTTCGACGCCGGCAAGTGCACTGTGCACGATTGCGCGGTCGCGGGCGTTCATGGGTTCAAGTTTTACGAACTTGCCGGTGCGTTTTACGTACTCGGCTTTTTTCATGGCAAGCGATTGCAAACTGTCGCCGCGTTTTTCTTTGTAATCGCCGATGTTGACAAACACGCGTTTGCCTTCACCGCCGGAGTTGGATATTGCGATTGAACTTACAAGGGTTTGGATGGCGTTTAACACGACGCCGTTTTTACCGATAAGGCGCCCGATGTTTTCGCCGTTTATGTTGATGTTAAAAGCGTTTTCGGTGTCTTCGGTTGTGACGGCACTGTCGTTTTCCAAAAGTTCCAAAAGTTTGATGATAAAGGTATGTGTGACGTTGAACTTGCGACCGGCGGTGATAGGACGTTCCGACGCTTCGCCCTTAACAGGTTTTGTAACGCTGTCTACTTTTGGTTTGTCCGCTTTCTTGGGCTCTGGTTTTGGCGCGGGTTTGATGCCGGCTTCGCGTCCGCCTTTGGTTGGCTCTACGGGTGGGCGAACGGTGATTGGCTCGGGTTTTGGTTCGGGCTTGAAGGCATCTTCTTTTACCGTGGCAAGTATTTTGCACTTGCCGAACATGCCGCCTTGGGACAAGACCTCGATATTAAGTTGGTCTTGTGCGACGCCAAGTTGTTCGCATGCGTCTTCGATGGCTTCGTGTAGGGTTTTTGCTTTGACTTCTACTGATTTCATTTTTTCTTCCTTCCTTTAAAATATTTAGCGTGCGGATTGATAACGCTTTCGTCAATTTTAGGCGTGTCTCCGCGATTGCTCTTTCTTTTGTCTTGCCAAGCAAGAAGTTTGTCCACAGGATATTTCATGCCAAATGTTATGGCAGTGGATAGCAACGAGTTTGTAATAATGTAAATCGCAAGCGCCGCGGTAGACGACATCGTGAAGAAAATCATAATCGCGGGCAACACAAACATCATGACTTTGCCCACCATCGCAGGGTCTACGTTTGGAACTTTTGGGTCAAGTTTGTTTTTGACCTCGCGCATACTGTATACAAATTTTTCTTCCTTGGGTGCGGCTTTTGCCTGCGTTGTCTTGTTCATCTTCATTGTGATGTACGCGGTGCCCCACGATGACACGCCCGCCAAAATGATAAGGAACAAAAGTCCGTTCCAACTTCTTTTGTACGATTTATCCATTGCGGCGTAAATCGTGTCGTATTGGTGACGGATATAGGCTTCGGGAGTTGCGAAATCGTGCACGTCCGCGACATAGGCTTTCATGCCTGCGTCGTTCGTGGTGTAATCATGCGCGGTCAAAAGTTTCGCGGCGGTGTCGTGTTCTCCGGCACAAATAGGGCAATTTTTCAATTCGTCGTCGGTGATGATTTTGGCACTTGACGCATATTCTTTCCACGTAAGCCCTGCGCCCGTCCATGGCACGTCTTGCTTCCAAATGTTTTTAATCCACAAAAACCCTACGCTGTGTTGTGCATATACTGCGTTGATGTCCTTTTTGAACTCGGTCGCGTCCAAGGTCTCGTCCTTGATGTCTTGTTCGTATGATTTGTACACGGCTTGTAAATTTTGCACCGACAAGTCCACATTGTGTGTCGCGACGCCGCGCAAAGCCGTGAACACCGACATAAATATCGCAAGTATCACAAATAAATTGATAATCGTAAACAAGCAAAACCCGCCCATTTTGTATCCATGTCTTTTGTAAAGCATTTGCCTTTCGCGGTTGATGCGCATTGGGTCGTTGGCGTATTGGGCGCGGATTTCGTCTTCTTCGGGCTTCATTTTTTGCATGAAGTTGGAGTTGCGCTTTGTAAAGTACCTATTGGCAAAATCCATAGGGAGCAACATTAACTTCAAGATGATTGTAAAAAAGATAATCGCAAGCCCATATGGTAAGGCTCCGTTGCCATGCATTGCGGAAATCAAGATATACACGAATTGACCGATAAAAGGAAACCAGCCTGCACCGCCGGCGGGAAATTCTACTATTCCGTTCAACAATCCGATTAGATTACCCATTTTGCTCCTCCCGCGTATCTGTATGGTACGGGGTCATATCCGTCTCCCTTGTTAAAGGGGTTGCACCGCATGATTCGCCAAATTCCCAATCCCCAACCGCGAACTACACCAAACCGTTTAATAGCAATAATTGTATAAGCGGAACACGTGGGGTAAAACTTGCAATGATTTGGAAAAAAAGGTCTTATCACCGCGCGATAGAAGTATACAGGCAACAATCCCAAAAAGACAAGTGCTTTTTTTGTCATATAAGCCCTGCTTTTTTCAAGACGGTTTGGCAGGCGGTGGAAACTTCGGCGGCGGACTTTGTAAGGATTGTGTCTTTTGCGACAAAGATTAAATTGTGGTCGGGTTTAATGTTGGGGATAAGCGGACGGATTGCTTCGCGCATTTTGCGTACGGCACGGTGGCGCATTACGGAATTTCCCACTTTTTTGGATGCGGAGAAACCGACTTTAAGTTGGTTCTTTGATGTGGTGTATACAAGCGTCAAGCAATCAACGCCGGTGCTTTTACCGACGCGGTATATGTAATTAAAGGCTTTTCTTTTTTTTAATCGGTATTGCAAAGGGAGCATATGCCCTCCTTAATTAATCAATTTGGCACGACCACGTGCGCGACGACGTGCAAGGACGCGACGACCTGCGGTGGTCTTCATGCGGTTGCGAAAACCGTGGACTTTTGCCTTGCTGCGTTTTTTCGGTTGGAAAGTACGTTTCATAGCATTGACTATACACGCCCGATATTATAAAGTCAAGTATGCAAAAGCAAATAAATGTTTTTAATAATTACGTCGATACTTTTGATTTGACCCAAGCCCCGATTATACGAAAGAAAGTTCACTCGGCGCGCGTTATGGAAATCTCGGGGGAAATTGCACGCAAGTTGGGCTTGGACGCGGAAAACATTTGGTTGGCAAAGATTATTGGCTTGTTGCATGACATAGGACGATTCGAACAATGGACACGGTATAAAACTTTTGCGGATATGAAAAGCACCGACCACGGACAATTAGGTATCGATGTTTTATTTGGGGATAACCTGATTGAAAAGTTTGAAATTGACCCAAAGCATTATCCCGTTATAAAAGCGGCGGTTTTTAATCATAACAAGTTCGAGGTGAAAAACCCAAGTATCCAAGACCAAATTATTCGAGATGCCGACAAGATTGACATTATGGATATTAACTTGAAGAGCGCGGGCAAAATCCCGTTAATGGCGAACGAAAAGGTAGGAATAAGCCCTGCGGTGTTACAAACAATCAACGACAAGAAAATGATACGGCACGAGATTTGCAAAACGATAGCCGACAGTGTTTTGGGCTATTTGTGCTTTGCGTATGATTTGTATACCGACCCCGCAAAAAAGATTTTCAAAAAACGAAAATACCCGTTGCGGGTATTCAAATCTTATAAACATATGCTTGCGCCCGAAGACTCAAAAATTGTGCGCGATGTCGCGAAGAGAATCATGGGAGGTCTTTAAGCATCCCGTCAAGTTTTTGTTCGATTGTTCGGTTGTGTATCATTCTGCCCCAAACGTGCGACATGCCGTGGTCGACGATTTCTTCGCGCCAATCTTCGTCTTTGACGCTTGTTTTTGCTTCGGTTAATAATCCGTCGGAGTCGATAAATTCCATGACCTTGGGATTGTTTATGGCGTAATCTTCGCAGTAAATGTCCACAAGTTGGTCAAGGTTCGCAATATTTTCGATTTCGGGGTGTTGGGCGGATACCAGCATCGATTTAAGTATAACTCGCCAAATGTATGTCGCTTCGTTGGTGGAGAAACCCGTGTCGGGTCGTTTTTGGTTCCGGAAAATGTTGTAATAATATTCGTTAAATTTTTTCTTATTCATGGTTCACCATTTTTGATATGTCGGTTACAATTCTTTTTATGCGGGCGTCGGATTGAAGTTGGCTTTCGATTTTGTTGCGGCTGTGCATAACCGTTGTGTGGTCGCGTCCGCCAATCATTTGTCCGATGTTGATAAGTGGAATATCCAAAAACTCGGAGATTAAATAAATTGCAATCATGCGGGGTTCGACAAACTCGCGAGTACGTCTTTTGCCAACAATGTCGTCACGGTTGATATTAAAGTATTTTACAACTTCCCCGATGATTTTTTCCGCAGTGGTTTGGTATTTGGAATTGTCTTGCACTTCTTTAAGCGCGGACATGCAATCGTCCATGTCGGGCTCGGTCTTGCCTTTTAATGAAGCGTAGAAAATTATCTTTGTCAAATTGCCTTCCATTTCGCGTACGTTAAGTCCGCGTTCGTGGGCGTGTTTTGCCAAAAACATACAAATGTCGTCGCCCAAACGATAGTTTTCGGCATTGGCTTTTTTTTGTAAAATCGCAAGCCACATTTCAATGTCGGGGTTTGTGATGTCTTGGATAAGCCCGCTTTTAAAGCGAGAACGCATGCGGTCTTCCAAAGTCGGCATTTCGTCGGGGTGGCGGTCACTTGTAAGTATGACTTGCTTGCCATTTTGGATTAAGTCATTAAAGGTGTGGAAAAATTCTTCTTGCGTGCCTTTTTTGTCGCGGATAAATTGGATATCGTCAATTAACAAAACGTCGGTGTTACGGTATTTTTCGCGGAACTTTGCCATAGGGTTGGACTTTGCATTGACCATTGTGGATACAAAGTCGTTGGTGAATTTTTCGCTTGTGGCAAAAGTGATTTTGGTTTCGGGGGCTTCTTTTAACAAATAGTTTACAATCGCATTTAAAAGGTGGGTTTTACCAAGACCCGAACCGCCATAAATAAAAAGCGGATTAATCTTGCCGGGTTTTTTGGCAACGGCTTCTGCGGCGGCGCAAACGATTTGGTTGCTTTTACCCACGATAAAGTTATCAAAAGTTTGCCCTACGTTTACACGTGTCAAGTCACGGGCGAATTTTTCGGTAACGGCTTCTTGCATTTTTTCGATGTTGCCAAGTTTCCCCGCGTCGCGTTGTTCTTTTTCGATTGCATCAATAATGACAACTTTTTCAACAATAGGCGCAACATCTTTTATAACCGCGTCAATGTGGACCATGTGTCGTGGATTTTCGGCTTGTTGCTTGCCCATGGTTGTGTTCGCCGCCAAAATGAACTCGCCGTCGGTGTATGCTTCCGGCGTCAAAGTCTTGACCCATAGGTCAAAACTTACCTGCGAAACGCGCCCTTGGATTTGCTTTTTTGCTTCTTCCCAAATCTTGATGATGTCCATGAACCGACATAATAGCAAAAAAATATACCGATTGTCAATACAAGGCAAAAATAGACAAATTTTTTCATTTAATATAACATGGTGGAAAAAGTTAAACCAACAGAACTTGACAAGCGCATGGACAGCATCATCGCGGATTTGGCGGCGGCGATTAAGTCGCGCGTGGACGAAGGCATGAACATCGAACTTGCGGTGGAAAACGTAAGGGAAAGCAAAAGTATATTGAAGATTCTTGGCGAAAACAGCGCGTACATGGTTTTGCGCACGGCAAAACAACAGGTGGTGGAAGCCAAATTGAAAGAGCAGAAAATTTTAAAGGGCAAGTTGAAACCCGTGTCAACCCATGCGAACGGGAAGGACGAGAAATAAATAATCGTTTGGCTTTGCGGACTCGATAACACAAGGCGATAATTCTCCGTTAAAAGATATTTTGATGAAATCGCACGACGTGGCTTTTAATACGTCATAAAGGTATTTCGCGTTGAAAGATATTTTGATGTCTTTGCCCGACAATTTTGCGGGGACTTTTTCCGCGATGCGCCCGATTTCGTTGTTGGATGTAATCCCAATTAATTTGTCGGACATGTGCAAAGTAATCAAATTTATCTTGTCACTTCGCACCAACAAGCCCGCGCGTTCAACTGCGTGCTCGAACGCGGTCTTTTCGACGACAACACTTGATTCGAACTTATCGGGGATGATTTGAGCATAGTTGATAAAGTCTCCGTCCACCAATCTACCGGCAAAAGTAGTTTTGTTAATGCTTACTTGGATAAACTTGTTGTCGATAATTACCGCGACGTCACCGTTGTCCGCGGCTATAAGTTTTCGCATTTCTTCCAAACTGCGTGCGGGAACAACAATTTTGGTTTCTCCGCCATGGTTCGCAATAGGTTTTACAACCTTTGACAAACGAAACCCGTCAAGCGCAACACCCGTGATTTGGTCTTTGTCGATTTCGCAAAGTATGCCCTTCAAAATGGGACGGCTGTCGTCGGTGCCGACGCTTATTTTGGTTTTTGTGATGAAATCCATAAAGGCGTCGGATTTAATTGAAAAGTGTGGTTTTTTGTTCAAATTTACGATGTCGGGATATTCAATGGCAAGCATACATTGGAAGTTGCAGGTATTGTCCGCGTGCGTAATGCACATTGTTTCGCCCGACATTTCCAAGCGGACCGAGTTTTGACCCAACTTGCCGACGTATTCGTTGAAAAGTTTGCCGGGTACAATTGCTACACCTTCGGTTTGTATGTCCGCGCGAATTGTCTTTTGGATGTACATTTCCAAGTCGGTGCCCGCAAGCGTAAGCGTGCCGTCTTTTGCAACAAGTTTTATGCCCTCCAAAATTGGGTTAATTGTGCGCGCATTTGTCGCACGCGAAACGGTCGCAACCGCTTCCGCCAAGTCCATTCCATCGCATGTTAATTTCATATTGTAAGTTTAGCACTGCTTATTGACAAGAGCAAGAGATTATTGTAAATTATCGGCGATGGATATTGATTTTTCAAAACCCGAAGAGGTTTATGCTCTCCTTGGGAAAGGTGAAGTCCGTGCTTCGCAATGGCAACAAATTGTGAAAGAATTGGAGGCGCATTTATTGGCGAACGGAAAAGCTCACGAATTGTGCGACTTTATAGGTTGGGCAAAATCTCATGGCGCAAAATTTAACGAGCGTGCTATAAGCAAGCGCATAGATATATTGGAATATTGGATTGAGGGCGACAACGGGGAACTGACATATGCGGAGAACGCACAAAAGTTTCTTGAAACCGTGCAAACGGACTATGAGGATTTGGATTATTATATGACGTATCTCATAGCAAGACACAATTTTGCGAAAAGATACAATCATGAAGGTTTATTGGATATTGCCGGTGAGACAAATGCGGTTCTTGAAAAACAGATTGAACAATATGCCAAGGCAAGAGATTACGAATCTTTGATGGTGGTCATTGAAGGTTCGGGAAATGACAGACTAATGCAAGAATATGCCGAATACATGGGAGACAACAATGTTTACGAGGCGATAGAAATGATTAATTTGTTCATAACCGATAGGTTGAATAATTCCCCGAAGGCGGGAGTGTCATGGGAATGGGACGAGAAAAAGAAAACAAAAGTAAGGGTATATAATGGAGCTAATATGTCGGCAGCGCAAAAGTCCGCAAGCGGTATGTTGCGCGAATTGGACCAGGCGGGGATTAGATACTCGTTACCATCTTCCATGGCGTTGGGGGAAGCCTATGAAGCGTCTTATGATGTTCCTTGTAATTTGGTATAAAACCTGTTATAATTTGGTGTGTTTATAAAGTCTTTGTCTTTGCAAAATTTCCGCAACCATGCGCGCACCGTCGTCGAATTTGGCGAGGGTATAAACGTTTTGGTTGGCGATAATGCGCAGGGCAAAACAAATCTTATCGAAGCCATATATATGACGTGTATAGGTCGGGGATTTAAAAGCCCGCGCGACCGCGAAGTGATTAAATTCGGGCAAGACTTTGCAAAAGTAAAGACCACTGCGGTCAAAAAGTTTGGCAAAATTTCCGTCGAAATAGCCGTCAGTACAATTCAAGGCAAGGCCGGAAAATCTATCAAAATCAACGAAGTCCCAATAACGCGCACCGGCGAACTTATGGGCACGGTGCCTTGCGTGTTCTTTAACCCCGACGAATTGAAATTGGTCAAGGAAGCCCCCGCGGACAGGCGACGTTTTATGGACATCGACATAAGCCAAATCGACAAGATTTATTTTTACAATTTGCTACGATATAACAAAGTGTTGAAGCAACGCAACGCCCTGTTAAAATCCATCGGCACAAGCGCCGACGAAATGCGAAGTTTGGATATTTGGGACGAACAGTTGGCGACGCTTGGCGAACAAATAATAAACCGTCGTGTATTATTTTGCGAAGAGTTGAAAAAAGAGGTCGTAGGCGTTCATAAAGTCATAGCACCGGGCGAGACAATCGAAGTGGCATACGAAGGGGCTCTCGGCGATATTTCGCCGCGAAAGTCCTCGGCTTCGCCTGCGGATAATTCGCTTGCGAAACATGCGCCTGCGCCCCTACTCTCTTTACTTAAATCGGCGCGGGCGAACGACCTGCGATTGCGCACCACCACGGTAGGTCCACATCGCGACGACATAGCCTTGTCGATAAATGGCAAAGACGTGCGCGGGTTCGCAAGCCAAGGACAACAACGCACCGTGGCTCTGTCCTTGAAAATCGCCGAGTTGAAAATCTTTGAACGTGTCATAGGTGAAAAGCCGGTTCTGTTGTTGGATGACGTACTGTCCGAACTTGACGCCAGGCGCCAGGCCAAGTTGCTTGACCTTATAAAAGAATGGCAGTCAATAATCACGACGACGGAATTTTCTTCGCAAGCACCGCTTGCCGCCCTACGTGTGTTTAAGGTTGCGAGCGGCGCGATTGTCAATACATAAGATGTGTGGCTTGATTTAGGGATTGGGTTGTTTTTGGCGCTGTGTATGGGGCTTGGTTGGCGGCGCGGTTTTATGGGCGGCATCATAGGCTTCGTCGCGGGTACAGCGTCGTTGGTGGCCGCGATTTTTGCCGCCAAGCCTCTTGCCGGCGTCATCGGGTCGCTTGTCAAAATCGACGCGAATTTGTGCGTGCTGATTTGCCTTGTCGTAGTCTACGTTTTCGTGCGTCTTGTGTTCTGGGGATTACAACGGCTTATAAGGCGTGTCAAAGAAAAACACCGCGCGATTGACCGCGTCGACAAGGTCGCAGGATTGTTTCTTGGCGTGGCGAAGTGCGCCGTCGGGCTTGTGATGTTTTTTGCCGCGATGTACCTGTTGGGCGGAATTTCGTTTGTTGCGACGGCGCGCGATTGGCTTATGACCACGACATTGGACAGTGTGGTCGGTAAGGCGATTTACGACCTGATAGAAAAACACCTTGCCGATACAGCAAGGTGGGTTATGGCGAAAGTTGTGGGTTAGAACGTGCGGGGCTTTTCAAGTTTGCTTATGATGCGTTCAAGGTCTTTGCGCGTGGTGTAATCGATTACAATGCGCCCGCGGTTGTCATCGCCTTGGATTGTGACCTTGGTGGCAAGCGCATGCGTCAACGACAGCGTGAATTGTTTAAGTTCAAGACTTTGCTTGGACGATGTTCCACGTGGAACATTTGTCTTGCCTGCGATTGCGTTTTCAAGTTCGCGCACAGTCATGCCCGTGACACATTTTTCGGCAAGGGTTACACAAAGGCGCGCGTCAGTAACTGCGGCAAGACACTTGGCATGACCCGCGGTAATGCGACCGTGTTCAAGCAACGTTTGCACTTCGCGCGGCAGGTTAAGAAAGCGCAACGAGTTCGCAATCGCGCTACGGCTCTTGCCAAGGACTTTGGAGACTTGCTCTTGCGTCATAAGGTGTGTGTCCATAAGTTTCTTGATGCCAAGGGCGACTTCGATTTCGTTAAGGTCTGCGCGCATAAGGTTTTCGACCAAAGCGATTTCCGCGATTTGTTTTGGAGAGTAAGAGCGCACAAGCGCGGGGATAGTTTTTAATCCAACATTTTTGGACGCGCGCCAACGACGTTCGCCGGCGACAATCATGTAACGCGAACCGACGCGATTGACAAGGATTGGCTGCAACACGCCGTTTGCAATAATACTTTGTTCAAGTTCTTGCATTTCTTCCGGATTAAAGGTGCGCCTTGGTTGACCCGCGTTGTTGTCAATCAGGTGAATATCAATTTCTTGCACGCCGTCGGTACTTGTCTGTGTGGACATCGACGGTGCGGAAGTTACCGCTTGGGCTTTGCTTATGCTTTCTTTGACGGCTTTGTGGTCAAGTTCTTCCATGTCTTCGTCGAACAAGGAAATCAGCGCGCCAAGACCTTTTCCTAAACCTCTGTTGTTTGTGCTCATGTTCGCATTGTTCCACGTGGAACATTATTTGTCAAGCGCTTCAAGGCGGTTCAAACAAATCTTGGCGCACTTGATTATGATTTCAAGGTGACCGCGGATGACCTTGCGGGTGATTACATCCCGTTGCGGTTGTGTAAGTTTTTGTTTGGGCATAGTAGGACAATAACACGGATTTAAATAGTAGTCAATAGTTTTAAATCCAAAAGTTATTGAAAGATTATAATCTTTTATAATAGACTGTAATCGTGCCAATAAAACCGGGTAGTGATAGAGTATATGCGGCTTACACAATAAGCAAAGCGAACGAAAAGAAGGTCCGCGAACTTGCAAAGCGTACGCGCCGCCCAATGAGCGTCATGCTTGATATAATGATTGAATCTTTTGACGAAACAAAAGCGTAATTTATTTCTTATGACGTTGTAACAATTCTTTGCAAAGGTTTCCGTACGCGGTTGCACCGTTGCAACGTCGGTCGTACAAATTTATCGGCTTGCCGTGACTTGGCGCTTCTGCAAGTCGAATATTTCGCGGTATTCGTGTTTTGAAAACCATTTTGCCAAAGTACTTTAAAATCTCGGCGGAAACTTGTTCCGTTAAATTGCCACGGTTTTCCATAGTAAGAAGCACGCCGTCAATCGTAAGATTCGGGTTAAGATGCTTTTTTATCAACTTGATTGTGTACATAAGTTGTGCGATGCCTTCCATGGCATAGAACTCGCACTGAATTGGAATTATCAACGCGTCCGCCGCAGTAAGCGCATTAACCGGCAACAACCCAAGCGATGGAGGGCAATCGATACATATATAATCATAACTTGGACGGATTTTGTCGATGATGTTTTTCAAAATGCGTTCGCGCCCTTGCATGCGGACAAGTTCTTCTTCCGCGCCCGCCAAATCCACATCTGCGGGAATAATCTCCAAACCCTTAACGGTTGTAAGTTGTATTGCTTCCGTGATGTCGCAATCTTCGCACAAAAGGTTGTAAACGGTCTTGTGTTTGCGCGGAGTAATCCCAAGCCCAATACTTGCGTTGCCTTGCGGGTCAAGGTCGATTATAAGAACGCGTTTTCCGGCTTCCACCAAATACGAAGACAAGTTGACACAAGTGGTGGTCTTCCCGACACCGCCTTTCCAATTTGTGAATGCCATCACGCGTGCATTTCTTTCTTGCATGCGTATAGATTAGATTATTTGTATAACACTTGTCAAATCTTTGGTATATATGCTACCTTGTGCATACACTAGTTTATCAATAAAGGAGGTGCGAGGTGAGCGTATTCGGTTGGGTTAATCTTGGGCTTGGGCTTTTGTTGCTTGTTTCCATCTTGGGCGGTGTGTTTTGGGGCATGATGCGTGGCGGAAAGCGCGCAACAATTCGCCTTGTCACCGTGATTATTGGTTTAAGTATCGCACTTCTTTTAACCCCCGCAGTTTCCAAAGCCTTTATAAATGTAAAAATTCCCGTCTTGGGCAAAAGCCTTACTTCACTTATTGACGGAGCGTTGAATGACAACTTGGGCGAAGAAGCGGTCGCGGCAACCGGCGGGCTTTCCGATTTGGCAATCGCGTGCGCAGTTGTTGTAATTAACATCGTAATGTTTTTCATCCTTTATTTTGCGTTTAAATGTATTTCGTGGATTGTGTATGCAATTCTTGCCGCAAAGTTCGCACCAAAATACAAAACCAAAAAAATCAAAGGCATCAAAGAACCCCGCGAAAAAAACAAGCGCTATCGTTGGTGGGGTATTGGCGTCGGCGCAGTCACAGGACTTGTGTTCTTTGGCTTTTTGATGATACCTGTCAACGGAGCCTTTCATACCCTTGACCAAATCGCCACATACAAACCAAGTTTCGCGAATTACGAAAAAATCGAAAGACTGAATGGCACGGAACAAGGTTTTGCAAAAGACACGCTTGTAATTCGACACAGCGCGACAAACTTGGAAGAAATCGACGAGAACGGCATGGCGGGAACTTTTGTCAAGGTTCACGAATTTATCCGCGACGAAATCAATACTCCTTTGCAAAACGGATTTTACGGCAAGATCATGAAATACACCGGCTTCCAAGGTATGAGTGGCGCAAGTTTGGGCTACATGATGAACGTGCGCGGCGGCGGACATAAAATCAATTTGCGAAACGATATTATAAATATCGGCAAGTTGGCGGGCGACGGAATTGCGGTTGCGGTGGAATTCACGCGCGAAGGCGACTTAATCGAAGACAAAATCAAAAATTGGACGGACCGCGAATATACCGCGCTTCAAAATATCATCAAACGTATTTTTAAAATCGGCTTTATCCAAGCGGGTTTTGAATACACCGAAGACCTTATCCCCGTAATGGAAAAGAACGGAACCTTGGACGGCGTCGCGGGCGACAGTATTGACAACGCCGCAATGTACGAAGCCTTGGGAATTTACGCGGGCTATCAAAGACTTGAACACGACCTTGTAAGTTTGGTCGAGTTGGCAAAAATGCTTTTCGCGCGTGGCAACGGATATTATTATGACTTTGAGAAAGTCGCAAATAACTTTGATAACCCCGACGAGTTGGAAAAAAACGTAAACAAACTTGTCACAAAACTTAAAAAGAAAGACGGCAATATCACAAACGCGGAAAAATTCACGGGCACGTTCTTTAACATGAACCTTATCAAAGCCTTGTTGACGGGGCAAAATCTTTCCAACCTTTACAAAGGCTTTTTGTCTGACGCGCTTGACATCAACGAAAACGACGCAGTTATCCGTGCAGACAAAGCCACATACAACCGAATTGGCAAAGACACCGCGAAAATACTTATAAGTTCCTTGGAAGCAACCGTCGAAATTTCCAAAGTCGCAAACGGCAAAGACCCGCTTGCCGACCGTATTGTCGCAATGAACACCGACAAGATTGCCGACGTGTTGCATGAATTGACAAATAAAAACGGTGTAGGTCGACTTGTCCGTTCCTTTGCAAACGAATTTGTAAAAGACATTGACCTTGGCGAAGACCAAATCCACGAAGCAATCCACGAAGCATCCGGCGTTGTCGAAGACATCCAATCCGCAATTGACGAGTTCGACCGTGAAATCCAAACCTTACGCGACCAAATTGCGACCTTGACCAACTATTCACAAGTCGTGGGCTCGGTCGATACATTGGAAGCCGAGTTGCAAAACCTTAAAGACATGGGCGCTCCGGACAGTCTTATTGGTGAACTTGAACGCGCGCTTGAAGACCTTAAAGCCAAAGGTTTGTCCGACCCGACCGACGTTATCGCGGAACTTAACGCAATGATTGACCAATTGCAAGACACGATCAACGAAGTCAAAGACCTCATAAAACAAATCCACGACTTGATTGCCGACCTTGACGAAGCGCTTTTGAAAATCGCGCAAATCAAAACCGACATCGGCAAAACCCCAAATCAAGCCCAACTTGATTGGCACGGAACTTTGGCGTTGGTGCAAGACATCTTTGCTCGCATGATGGACATGAAGAACAACTTTGATTTTGCCCTTGACTTTATGGTATAAAAGGGATATAATAACAACGATGTATGAAGGTTTCCAAAATTTTGTAAAAACAATCGGCGGGGTAATCAAAAACCCCGACATTTTGATGTATATCGCAATCGGTTTGCTTGGCGCCTTGTTGGTTTACGAAATTATTATGACGATTGTTCTTTTTATCAAACGTCGTCACAAAAACTGCATTTGCAACTATGTCCAATTAAATTCAATCCGTCGTTGGATTGCCATATTTGTGGCTTGGGTTTTCTTTATCTTTGCGATTTTGCAAACTATTCCGCTTGAAAATTTCTTGGGAAGTGTTCGACTTGTCGATGTCATGTTGCCCGTGGCGTTCTTGGTAATTTTCTATTTAATCGAGATAATCTTTATGGCAATCAACCGAATTAAATGTAAATGTACGTGCTGCGACGATGAAAAAAAAAACAATGAACCAATAATTGTCACCGAAGAACCCGCACAAATGATTACTCCCGCACCGATTATAAGCGAACCAACCATCGTCCCAATCATTGACGAGCCTAAACCCGCGCCCGCTCCAAGACCCAAACCCGCACCAAAGCCCGCGCCCGCCGTGGTCGCACCTGCACCACAGCCCGAAACACTAAGCGCGAAAATCGAACACCAACAACAAGTCGTTTCCCAACAAAAAGTTGGATTCTCGACCCCGACACCAACAAGCCCCGTTGAAAAAACCGCAACAGGCATGGACGAATTGCAACGTCGCATGGCGGCACTGCGTCAAAGCGCCGCGCCCGCAAAACCTGCAAATCCGGACACAGCAAAAGTCGGGTATTACAGCGCATCCAACAGTTTCGAACGCACCGGAAGCACGGAACACCTGTCGAAACTTCCACAAAACAACAAGTTTGACGAAGGTGAAGTCAAGTCCGCATTGGACGGCTTGAAATCCGCGATGGTAGACTTGCAACGCAAAACCGACACTCCGCCCACAAATTTTTAAAGTTTTTCTATTTCAAATCCGTCTTTTGTATCGATAACAGAGTAGCCCATTTCAATAATTTTGTTCCTTAATTCATCTGCTTTTTTGTAATCTTTGTCAACTTTCACTTTTTGGCGCGCGTTTGCCAATTCGATGACCGCCGACGGTATATTTTTTGGTTTCAAGTGTTCTTCAACTGCACGCTGTAAATCAAGACCCAACACGGCGTCAAGAAAAATAACTACGTCATAGACTTTGCGTGATGGCGGCCACTTTAACAAGTCCCAAACTTTCGACAACACAACCGGTGTATTCAAGTCGTCAAACAGGGCGGTGGTATCAAGTTTTGGGGATACTCCGACGACTTCGGCGGTCGAATGACGTGCAAGCGCTTTCACCAAGTTATCATACGCGGTTTGCGCCGCCGCCAAGCCGTCCCAAGTGAAATTCAAAATGCTTCGGTAATGGGTTGTCAAGCAATAATACCGAAACGCCAACGGATTAAATCCGCGCTTTTCAAGGTCGTCGATTGTAAAGACGTTGCCAAGTGATTTGGACATCTTGCCACCGTTTATTGTTATGAACTCGTTATGCAACCAAAATTTCGCCATTTCTTTGCCTGTGACGCTTTCGGTCTGCGCGATTTCATTTGTGTGGTGGATTTGAATATGGTCAATCCCACCGGTGTGAATATCAAAAGTGTCGCCCAATTCTTTGCGCGCAATTGCACTGCACTCGATATGCCACCCCGGACATCCGGCGCGTGATAAAAAGTCCCATTTTTGTAACGAGTTGTCGCCGACGAATTTCCATACGGCAAAGTCGTGTGGGTTGCGTTTTTCTCCCAAATCTACGCGCGCACCTGCCTTGTTACTTTCGATTGGGGTCTTGCTTAATTTGTTATAGTTTGGAAAGCGTGAACTGTCAAAATATACTCCGTCCGACGTGATATAGGTCAAACCTTTTTTTTCAAGAGTCTTTACAAAATCAATCATTTCCGCGATGTATTTCGTGGCGGGGGCGACAATTTTGGGGCGCAAGATGTTTAACTTGGCACAATCCGCAAAAAATTGGTCGGTGTATTTTTGCGCGATTTCTTGCGGAGTTGTGTTTTGCGCGCGCGCGGACTTTTCGATTTTGTCTTCTCCGTCGTCCGCATCGGAAACCAAATGCCCAACGTCGGTAGTATTCATTACGTCAAGAACATTGAATTTTGCAAACCGCAACGTCCTTTTCAAAATATCCGTGAAAACATAGGCGCGCAAATTCCCGATGCTTGCCGTGTTGTAAACGGTAGGTCCGCACGAATAAATCTTCGCCGTCTTGCCGTCAATCGGGCGGAATTCTTCTTTTTTGCGTGTCAAAGTGTTAAATAATTTAACCATATTATTTACTATACAATAGTTGTTGACAAAGTTCAAATTATTTGTAATATGGAAACCATGAACACAAAAGTAATTTGTACAATCGGACCGGCATCCAACACCGAAGAAATGTTGGAAAAATTGATGCGCGCGGGCATGAGCATGGCACGCTTCAACTTCTCGCACGTTTGGACACCTGAACTTCGCGACATCACAAAAAAGCAAATGGAACTTGTAAAAAAAGTTCGTGCCAAATTGGGTGTGCATTGCGACATCGCGCTTGACACCAAAGGACCCGACGTCCGCATTGGAACTTTCAAAGACCCACAAGTCGTCGTGGTCACAGGTCAAACTTTCAAGTTTTACCTTGGCGAAAAGAACCGCAAGCACGTGGGCGACGTCAATGGCGTCTTCGTGGATTACGAAAAATTGCTTCGTATTGTCAAACCCGGCATGGAATTGTGCCTTAACGACGGTCACGTTATCATGGACGTCAAAGAAGTCAAAGACGGCGTCATCACCGCAATCGTTAAAGCTGGCGGCGTTTTGAAAAACCGCAAAAGCCTTGCAGCCCCAGGTTGCGATTTGGAATTGCCTTTCATTTCACCGGAAGACGAATTGGATTTCAAACTTGGTTTGCAAGTTGGCGTAGATTGGATTATGGCGTCTGCGGTTATGCGCGAACAAGACTTGAAAGACCTCCGCAAGTTTTGGGCGGATAATAAAGGCGGGTCAGTCAAAATCATGTCCAAAATCGAAGACCGTATTGGCGTTAAAAATCTTGACGGCATCATCAAAGGCAGTGACGCAATCATGGTTGCGCGTGGTGGTTTGGGCACGGACATTGGGCTTGACCAACTTCCCGCAATGCAAAAGTTCATTATCGCGAAAACACGCAAGGCGAAAAAACTTGTCGTGTGCGCGACCGAAATGTTGGAAAGCATGGCGGAAAAACCAAACGCAACCCGTGCGGAAGCCTCCGATGTTGCAAACGCGGTTTGGGACGGAGCGAATTTTGTAATGTTGTCGGGCGAAACTGCCGCGGGCAAATACCCCGTGCAATGCGTCGAATTCATGTTAAAAGTCGCACGCGAAGCCGAAAAGCACACGGAATACTTTCGCATCAAATAATCGAAAATAAAAAAAAAGAAGCGTTATGCTTCTTTTTTTGTTGCTGTTTTGCGTTTTGGTTTTTCTTGTGGAGCGGGGAGTTGTTGTGTAACGGTTGCCGGTGGAAGTTGTTTGGGTGTTTCAGGTTTTGTGCTTGTGGCGGTGACGGCAAGCGTTTTTTGAATACCTTTTAAAAGCGGCAACAATCCAAACACAATCAATTGACCGAAATATGCGATTGACACAAACGCCAACGAAAGCCACTTTGCCATTTCAATCGATGGGTCTTCGGCAGGCGCGTAAACTGCGGCGATGTTTTTGATGATGTCGGCAACTCCAGCTTCCGCGAATAACGAGATTGCGCTTATGATAAACAACAGCGTCGAAAGTGCGCCCGTCGCAAGTTGTGTGTAACTTGCCGCCGCGTTTTTGGTTTTATCGTAACTTTTCAAAACGTTGTACGCGATTGTGCCAAGAAAGAAAATCATCGGCGCCAACCCAAAGCAAATCAAACCGAAACTTATGCCCTTTGGTGCGATTGCCAACAAGGTCAAATACACGATTGCGCCAGTAGCGCAAAGCATGCAGTAAATTACCCTAAACCAATTTTTTGCCATATTAAAAGTTTAATATAAACAAAATCTATATGCAAATCATTTTACATATAATATACTACGTTATGCGAAAGTGTTGGGTTGTTGTGTTGGTTCTTTTACTGTCGGTGGTCAGCGCCGGGTGCAACGGCGCCCCCAAAAAAGAAACCATGGCGCATCCTTGGCCGGTGATAATTGTTTTGAAGTACCAATTGCAAGGCGACACCGTGCCCGCGGGAAGCGTCGACGCAATGACAGAATACCTTAAAGACGTCGAGACCATAATCTCCGTCAAAGACAAAGTATTGCAAATCGAATTATGGTTTGAAGAGCATAATGAGTTTTTAAAGTTCTTTGATGTTACCGACACACCTGTAAACTATGAACAACGCGAGCATTTGTTCACATGGGAACGAACTTTCAAATTTGCAAATCCCGTGACGTTGGTTAAGGGAACTCCGGCGCTTGGCGGAATCGAGGATGAAGTCAAAAAACTTTTCACGCTTGACGCCGCGGAAGAAGTCGAATACGTGTACGTGTTTTGCACGGGCTTTCGCCGAAGCAGAGTCACAGGACATTACAATTACGAAAATTTGATTATTGTGCATTATTATTACTTCCGCGACGACGTTGAAACAATCCAGATACACGACAAATTTGCCAATACCCCGATTTGGTATGTGCTTGGTGTTGTTGGGACTGCGGTGTTTATGGTCGCACTTTACTTGATTTTACGTAACAAAAAGGATAAAATACCCCATGGCGATAGCAATATTCTCTGACATCCACGGCAATTTGGAAGCGTTGGAAGCAATAATTTCGCATGCCCGAAAAAAGAACCACATCAAGGAAATGTACTTTTTGGGCGATGCGATAACATTTGGACCGGATTCAAGCGCGTGTTTGAAACTTTTGGAAAAGCACAAAGTAATATGCGTTGTTGGAAATCACGAGCAACGCGTGACCCGTTACGACAAAGCGGTCAAGACAATGACCTATGCAACGCACGCGCATATGCAGTTTATATTTTCGCAACTTGACCGCGAAGATTTGCGTTTTATCAAGTCTATGCCGGTGGAACACAAAATCAATTACAAAGGCATTAATATCTTTTTCACGCACTATGTGCACGACAAAGACGGCGTCATCCAAGACAAATACGAAGAATTTACCGACAGCCGTTTGCTTAAAATGTTTGGGCACGCGAATTGCGACGTCGTGTTTTTCGGGCACGTGCACACGCGATACCTTACAATTAACGAACAAGGCAAAAGTTACCTGTGCGCGGGGGCCTCGGGTTGCGTCAAAGGCGACAAGACCTTTTACACCGTGTTTGATGTTCAACAAGAATACGGCAGCCCAAATTACAACATCGACCGTGTCAATGTGCCTTTTAACCGCAGAAAGTTCGACGAAAAGATGCGCAACACACCGTTGCCTGACAAAGAAAATTACGCAATCCACACGTTCGGTTTGGATTTGAAATGCTGACATTACGGGACCACAAAGACATCGAAGCGATTGACCATGCGGTTGGGCTTGCGGACATTGTGCCCGCCGAAATCGCTTTTGCCCAATATCAAAAGTTCCCGCAATATATTTGCGTTGTGCGCAACCGTGGCAAAGTCGTGGGGTATACATGTATGCTTGCGTTAAAACCCGACGTCTTTTACAAATACAAAAGCGGGAAAATCACCGAACCCGAAATCAAAATAGACGACATAGACTTTGACACAAAACCCGCGCACATATTGTGGCAAGCAATTGCCGTGCACCCGAAATACCAAGGTCGGGGGATTGCGCGCGAATTGATTGAAGATTTTAAAAACCGATTAAACGAAATGCAAGTCGCGGAACTAATTGCGGAATGCTCTACGCCCGCAGGTGTCAAGATTGCGACAAAGTATTTTGGCATGAAGCCGTTTGGTCCGTCTGCGAACGGGCAGATTTTTGTGGGTTGATTTCTTGTAATTTATTCCACACACATTGCGTCACATGGTCAACGTTTGCGTCCACTGCGTCCTGCCAACCTTGTGTGATTTTTTCTGCAAACGGGCTGTCCCAATGATTTCCGTGTGGTCCGTACATTTCTTTGCATGCCCGCAACGCAATGTCCGCACGGTGCAAAAGTTTCAACTTGTGGCAACGGTCGGCAAGTTCACATCGTCCCTCACAATACATTTAACACCTCGCCGATTTCTTGCCAATTTTCCACGCGGATAATGTCTTGGTCAATTGGTGTGAAGTATTTGTTGTGGTGCGCCGTGTAATAAAGTTTCTTTGAAAATTCGCCGTCCAAGTTGTGCAACACGTCGTCGGTCATGGAATAACCCGACAAAAGCCTTTTGTCGTTTGTGAAAAGCAGTTGGTTCTCGGTATTCAAAAACGGAAGTTCCCTTTGCACAAAGCGTTTTTTCGCGGTCATTTCCTTTAAAACGTATTCGCGTCCTAATTCATTTGGCATAGCCGTTGCGATTAAAACATTGTCGCGCAAATTCAAGCGTTCAAGCACGCGGGCGCACTTGGGTCGGGGAGACATACCCTTGTAAGGTTCTTGTTTGCGAAAATAATCCAAAAAGCCTTGCAATTCGGCGGGGTCGGTAAAGACCTCGGTTTCGGGATAAAAGCGGTCTTTCAATTGGTTAATCGACGCGATTGGTTCGCGCCCAAGTTTGACCAAATGATTGTTGACATGCTCGAACCAATATTCGTCTACAATAACTTCATCGAAATCAAATACGTGCAGTTTATCACTCATCACATCAGTATATCACAAACATACACACGATTGCAAGTACCACAAGATATAAACTGAACCAATGCAACTTGACGTTTTGGATAATTTTAAGCATGAACTTTATTGCAACGATACCCGAAATCGTCGCGGCAATAAATGCAACAATTGTGGGTGCTACATGCAAAGTCGCGCCTGTTCCGACATCCATTAACTCGTACACGAAACTTGCAACGATAATCGGTATCGACATAAGGAACGAAAACTCGGCGGCGGCTTGTCGTTTCGTTCCCGTCGCAAGCATTGTCGATATTGTCGTCCCGCTTCGTGAAAGCCCCGGCACAACCGCAAAAAATTGCGCAACGCCCACGATGCACGCGGTTTTTCCCGTGACTTCGCCTTCGTTCTTTTTTATAAAAGTTGTTGCATATAAAATCATCGCGGTCAAAACAAAAGTGAAAGGTAAAATCTTGTACGTAAACGTGCGGTCGATTATGTCCTTGAAAATTATGACAAGCGTGCACGTAATCGCCGTACTTATCAAAAGATACAAGTTGGTTTTATTAAACGGGTGGCGTACAAGTTGCCAAATCTTTTTGCGAAACACAATCACAACCGCCAACAAAGTCGCGATATGTAAAATGATGTTGAACAGTAACATATCCTCGGGCAACCCAAAAAAGCGTTGGAACATAATAAGATGCCCGCTTGACGACACGGGCAAAAACTCGGTAAGCCCTTGCACAATTCCCAAAAACAACGCTAAAAAAATTGACACTATCTATTAGTATGCTTATAATTGACTAGGTTATTATATCTCATGACAGGTAACGAAAGAAAAATCAAAAGGCGTGTCCAATTAATCGTAGCAAGTTCTATGGCTGTGTTCTTTTGTTTGTTATTGACGCTTGTCGTGCAACTTGCGATTCGCGCCAACCAAAAAAACATGGAAAATTCGCTTCTTAATACACAAGCCTATTTGCAAGAACAACTTAAAAGCGGCGACAAAATGATTGATTTTATAAACAGTCCGAAATTTATTGAAGAGTACGCATTGCGCGAACTTGGTTGGGGCAAGCCGGGGTCGGGAATTTTCAAGTAAGTGGCAAAAGTTAAAGATACCAAAGTCGACGAACAAATCCACAAAGGTCGGCGCGAGAAATTGCGCGCGACTTTTCAAAAGTACGGGCTTGAAACTTTTAACGAAACACAAGTTTTGGAATTCGCATTGGGCATGGCGATTCCGCGCATAGACACAAATCCTACGGCGCACCGATTAATCAACACATTTGGAAGTTTAAACGGCGTCATATCCGCAAGCCCCGACAAGTTGGAAAAAGTCGCGGGTATGGGCGCGACGTCTGCGAACTTTTTGCACTTTTTAAAACAATTTGTAACTTATTACATGGGCATTGAACGGACACAGCGCAAAATCACATCTCCAACCGAAGCCGTGGAAGTTTTGCGAAATTTAATGCAAACTTATCCGGTCGAGCATTTCATCATGGTTTGCCTTGACAAAAACGGCGCAATATTGTTGCATGACACGGTGCGCGGGAATATTGAAAAGGTCGACATCAATTTGCGCGACGTCACCGACATAGCCTTGCGTGTACAAACCGCAGGTGTTGTTTTCGCGCACAATCACCTTAATGGCAAAACAACCCCAAGCGACGCGGACATGCGATTAACCCGTTCGCTTGTTTCAATTCTTGTGCCTTTGGGCGTAAACATCATCGACCACATAATCTTTGCAAACGACGCGCATTTCAGTTTTTCAAACGCCGGCGTCCTTGACATCTTCAAGCGCGAACACCGCGCGTTCGCCGTCTCGCAAGAATACAAAGATATTATACCGCCTGTTGTTTGATTATTTTTCGTATAAAGGCATTCCCGCCAATGCTTCGGCGAATGCTTTAACGTCTTTTGGGGTTTTTATCATGCTTGTAACGCCTTGCACGATTTGAATATAACCCGCGACGGATTTGGCAAGATTTCTGTCCCAACCAAGTTGTTTCATTGTCTCAAGAACGTTTTTCCAATCGCCAAGTTCATCACCATGTTTTTCGACAAGGAAATGAACTGCGGCATTGTATCGTTTTGACGCGAAGGTTTTGTTGACATACGTTTCTTTGTACTCTGGCGCTCTCATGTTTTTGCATTGTTCCCATGTTTTTTGTTCGATTGCTTCGGCGGTGTCGTTTGCCCCACATAATTCGCCAATACGCGCAAGGTCGTCTTTTAATGTTGTTTCATTTTCGTAATAGCGAATTGCTTCTTCACAGTTACACATTTTCATAAGTGGCGTCATCATGCCCCCAAAGTCGGCGACTGCTACTTTCTCGGCTACTGCCGCTTGATACTCGGCGTGTGCAGTCTTCCATTCATTGATAATGTCATTTTCGTTTCTCATGGTCACATCATACCACACATTTGTCGTAAAGTCAATATGCCCCAAGCATGATGGGTAACCCAACCTGCGTGCCGCTGGAACCGGTAACTATTTGGACATTAATTTTTTTGCCGTCTTGCACGATGTGTTTTTCATTTCTTGGCGTATACGCATAAACTCCAAAGCCCGACCTGTGCACCACCCGTGCCCCAAGCGCACGCAAAATCGTGTTTGTGGAAACGGCTTTATCAAAGGAGATACTTTCACCGTCGATGCGCGTGAAAAGTGGGCGAACCTTGTCGGCGTCCGAACTTTTGCACTCGTAAATATACGCAAAGCCCAAATCCACGACGTTGGTAACGTATTTGCTTTGAATTTTATCCGTAGAATAAAACGCATACGTTCCGGTCGCAATTCCTTCCAACGCCACAGTTCGCGGCATCGCAATCCCCCATATGACCAAACAAATACTCACCGCCAAGAAAATGCAAAATTTCACCTTTTGATTATTGACAAGAACATGCTATCATAAAATATGACCGTCGAATGCGCACCAATGGCAGGCTATACCAATGCGGAATTTCGCAAGGTTTTGGCAAGCCACGGCGCAAAAGTTTTATGGACGGAAATGGTAAGCGCCGCTGCGATATACTACGGCAACAAGAAAACCTTAAAACTTTTGGAGCACGAAAAAGCGGCGGGGGTTCGCAACGTGGTGCAATTGTTCGGTCACAAACCCGAACATTTTACCTATGCAATTCAAAGCGGAGTTTTGGACGGCTTTGACGAAATCAATATCAACATGGGTTGCCCCGCGAACAAGATTGTAAAAAATAACGAGGGCGTCGCTTTGATGCGTAGCCCCGAACTTGCGGGCGAAATTATCAAGGCGTGTGTGGCGGTGTCGAAAGTGCCCATAAGTGTTAAAATGCGCTTGGGGGTTAAATCGGGTTTTGATTTTGTTGGGTTTGCCAAGATGTGCGAAACCGCCGGCGCGTGTAGATTAATTGTGCACGGGCGTTACGGCGAACAAGGTTACAGCGGCCGTGCGGATTGGAATGCAATCGGCGAAATCGTTCGTGCGGTGAAAATTTCGGTGGTGGCGAACGGCGACGTAAAATGCTTGGCGGAAGCGGAAAAGTGCCTTGAAATCACGGGCGCATCGGGCGTTATGGTGGGGCGTGCACTTTTACCGTTATACAAGAAATACTTTGCAACAAATTTGCGCATATTAAGGGGTGAGAAAATTTGTCGCGATTGTGGCATTGTTGATTGCCCTGACAACCTTGTCGGGCTTTTCGGCGGCGGGGGATAACGAATACCGCATAGACGACGAAGAGTTGCGCGTCGGTTGGTGGAATTCACAATCTCAACGTGAGCACCGTGCCAAAAACCCGCTTGGGATTAATTCCCCAGACGTGAAAAAATTGATTGCGCGGATAAAAAAAGATGTTGAAATCAAACCATATGACGGCGCGATTGTCTTTAATGCCGGCGAAGACGAAAAATTCAGTGTGCAAGGCGCAATGGACGGCTCGATTTTGGACGAAGCGCAACTACGCCAAGACATCGAACGTGCGATAAAGACGGGTGGCAAAGTCACCGCACACACCCGACCTTTACCACATCGCCCCGAGCACGAAGTCATCGCGAACTTGGGCTTGCGTGGGGGCTATACGACGTACTTTGAAAGCAATCCCAACCGCGAACATAACATCGAATTGGCTTTGTCGAAATTCAACGGCTTGACTGTGGAAAACGGGCAAACGATAAGTTTCAACAAAGTCGTGGGTCCGCGGTCGGCTTCGCGAGGTTTTCAAGAAGCCAAAATCATCTTGGACGGGGAATTTGTTCCGGGCATCGGCGGGGGAGTTTGCCAAGCAAGCACCACGGTTTTCAACGCGGTGTTGTTGGCGGGATTGACGGTGGACAAGTCGCACAATCACTCGCTTGCAATTTCTTATGTTCCAATCGGGCGCGACGCAATGGTGTCGTCGGGCGCAGACTTGGTTTTTACAAACGACACGGGTGGAACGATTTACATCGAAGCAGGTCTTAAACACGCAACCCCAAGCCACGTTGGCAACGCTTGGGTAAAAATCTACGGCAACAAAACAAAGGTCAAATACAAACCCCGCGTAGAATGCACGGAAAGCGAACTTGGCGAAAACGAACTTGACCCCGAACGCAGGAGCAAAACCTATATCGAAGCATGGTCAGGCGACAGATTGGTACACAGCAAACTTGTTCGACGAAGCCGATACAAAGCCATTGTTGCAGATTAAAATAGCATTAAATCCGATTGTCGCGCTTCGGTGGGTTCGGGTATTTGGGCGATGTCGGTAAGTTTTTGCTTGATGTCCAAAGCGTGCGACATCGGGGTCGTGTAAAACTCGCCGTCATTGCGAACCCCGACGGCTTGCGCGTTGTTGCTCGGCGGAGACTTGAAATAAACTTGGTCGGCAATTCCAAACGAAATGCGTGGGGCGGTCATAGCAAGATGCGCAAATTTTCGGGCATATTGTTTTTCTGGCTGGGTCGCGTCGGCGCCGCGTTGCGCGTACGAATGATTACAAACCCGCGCGTCCAAGCCGGTGACTTCCTTAATTCGATACGCCAAACGTGGCAAATCGACGAAGTTTTCCACGCCTACTATTGTTATATCTTTTTGCCCCAATGCTTTAAGTTGTTTCACGCGGTCCAATGCTTGGTGCACTATTTCACGCTCCGACAAACCCAACTCTCTTACAAGCAAAAAATCCGCACCAATTCGGTGTGCGACTTCGTGCGCCAACTCGCCACAATCGCGCCCCATAATTTCGCCAATTACGACACGGTTCAATGAATGATTGCTTGCCTTGTCGTATTTGAACAAAGTCTCGTTTACCGCGGCGGCACTGTCAAACCCCAAACTGTATCGCGTAAAGGGCATGTCGTTATCAATTGTAGACGGAACGCCAACCAAATCAATATCTGTGTCAAAAGACAAATCGTGGATACCGCGAAAAGTTCCGTCTCCGCCCGCGACAATAAGTTTGCCTATGTTCAACTTCTCCAAATTCAACGCGGCAAGTTTACGGGGCTGGGCATCGCGAAACGCGTCACATCGCGCACTTCGAATACACGACCCGCCCAAATCAATATACGGCTCGATATTCGACGGCACGATTTTTCGGTGCTTGTTTTCAATAAGCCCCTGATACCCGTTTTCAAACGCGATTGTTTCGTGACCCATGGCATAGGCTTGTTCATTGATGCTGTGAATTAACGCGTTCATGCCGGGCGCGTCACCACCGCTTGTCAAAATCCCGACTTTTTGCCCTGTCTGCAAGGGCGAATATGTTTCCGTGTACATACATCATGATATTGACAACGCGTCCGTGTTGTGATACTGTATCTTGAAAGGAGAATATATGGAAATTAAAGTTGGTCAAAGAGTAAAAGTAACCGGAGAGTACATGGACCGTGTTTATCGTGCTTATGTGGTCACAAAATCAGATAAAGAATACCCTCTTGAAGGTATCGTAACAAAAATCAAACCGTGCCAAAGTAATGAGGGCAAGTCGCTTGTGACTTTTGTTGATGAGCAGGGCAGAACAAATGAAGTCGATTCGGCATGGTTAGTGCCAGCAATTCTTAACGAAGTTGTCGTCCGGCACGACGACCAAGGTATACAATTGTAATTACTTATTTAGGTTATTTTTAGGGTTTCATGTATTGACAACTAAATATATATTTGATATATTCGCCCCTGTGGGAGAGTTCGGGTAAATCTTTATGCCCCAATTCGTTTGCACCACCGTAAAGGAAAATTGATATGGCTGGAAAACCAATCAAGGCACAAGTTAAATTACAACTTGAAGCCGCAAAAGCAACCGCCGCGCCACCTGTGGGTTCGACCCTTGGTCCGCACGGTATCAACTTGCCGATGTTCGTTAAACAATTCAACGAAGCAACGGCAAAAGACGCGGGACTTATAATCCCCGTCGTCGTCACAATCTATGGCGACAGGTCTTTCGACTTTGTGTTAAAGACCCCACCTGCCGCAACCCTTATCAAAAAGGAACTCGGTTTGAAAAGCGGTTCCCCAAAACCCAACAGCGACAAGGTTGGCAAAATCACAAAGGCGCAAGTCAAAAAAATCGCGGAAACAAAAATGGTTGACATGAACGCGGCAAGCATCGAAAAAGCAGAAAGCATGGTAAAAGGAAGCGCACGTTCTATGGGCGTTGTGGTGGTGGACTAATGGGTAAAAAATACGATAACGCGGTAAAAAACATTGACTTGACAAAAAGTTACGCTATTGCCGAAGCGATGAAAATCGTTGTAGAAAATTCTTTTGCAAAGTTCGACGAAACCGTCGAGTTGCATATTCGTTTGGGCGTTGACGGACGTCAAGCCGACCAACAAGTCCGCGGCACAGTTGTTTTGCCAAACGGCACCGGTAAAACTTTGCGCGTCTTGGTAATTGCAAAAGGCGAAAAAGCCGAAGAAGCAAAACGCGCGGGCGCAGACCATGTCGGTGCGGAAGACATCATCACAAAAATCACCGCAAACAATTGGCTTGATTTCGATGTTTGCATTACGACTCCGGACATGATGGGTGTCATCGGTCGCGTCGCGAAAATTTTGGGTCCAAAAGGTCTTATGCCAAATCCCAAATCGGGGACGGTTACGACCGACATTACCAAAGCCGTCAAAGACGCAAAAGGTGGCAAGGTCGAATACCGCTTGGACAAGTTCAACAACGTGCACTGTATCCTTGGCAAAGTTTCGTTTGGTGTTGACAAGTTGGTTCAAAACTATGAAACCCTTATCGCGGCAATCATCAAAGCAAAACCCGTTGCATCGAAAGGTACTTATTTGAAAAACGTATCCGTAACGTCCACAATGGGCGTCGGAATTCGCGTCATCCAAGTAATGTAAAGAAAAGCGGGGTAACCCGCTTTTTTATTTAACGTTGGCGGTCACGTACATGACCTTATAGCCTTTCCACTTTTCCATAGTCCCTTCAATTGAACTTGGGGTTGGAACTTCGGCACCGTACTTGATTGCAAGGTCGAAAAATTTGGCAATCAAGGCTTGAGCTTCGCGAATTACATCTTCCATGGTTGCGCCCTCACATGCGATTGCAAGGTCAGGGATGAACCCGTTGAACATTTGGGTCTCGCTGTTTAGCACGAACACGATTGGATATGTGTATTCTTTCACGATTCTATTATAAACGTTATCCACAAAGTTGTCCACAAAATATTAACAATTTTTCAAAAAACTATTGCTTTTTAAAAAAGTGGTGCTATACTATTGCATGGATAGAAGTACACACCGTAAAATACTCGCCCAGATGTATGGTTGCCAAGAAAACGAATTACTTGCAAAATTCGAACGTATGACGCCACAAATCCGAAGCAGTGCCATTGTAACTTTAAGTATTGAAAAAAAAGTAACAGTACCTGCCGACACAGTCATGGCATAAGTTGTAAAAAATTATCCTTGACGAAATATAATTATATGTGTTACAATCACAAATGCCTTTCAGTAGGCATTTTTGTATTATTAAAGGAGATGTAATGCCAACAGTAAACCAACTTGTCAAAGGCGGACGCAAACCAAGGACGGACAAATCAAAGTCCCCAATTTTGCACGAAAACCCACAACGCCGTGGGGTCTGTCTTCAAGTCAAAACCATGACACCTAAAAAGCCTAACTCGGCTTTACGTAAAGTTGCACGTGTACGCTTGTCAAACAAAGAAGAGGGTACATGTTATATCGGCGGTATCGGTCACAATTTGCAAGAGCACAGTGTTGTTCTTGTGCGCGGCGGTCGTGTAAAAGACTTGCCCGGTGTTCGTTATCACATTGTTCGTGGTACGTTGGATACGGCTGGCGTTGCGAAACGCAAACAAGCGCGCTCTAAATATGGCGCTAAAAGGGACAAAAAATAATGCCAAGAAGAAGTGGAATTGCACCAAGACAAGTATTACCCGACCCTATTTACAAGAGCACGGTAATTACAAAACTTATCAATCAAATTATGCTTGACGGTAAAAAAGGCGTCGCACAAGACATCGTGTACGAAGCCTTAAACGCCGCATCGAAAAAATTAAACGTAGACCAAATGACGGTGTTTAAACAAGTCATCGAAAACATCTCGCCACTTTTGGAAACCAAAGCGCGCCGTGTCGGTGGTTCGAACTATCAGGTTCCAATGGAAGTTCGCCCCGCGCGTCGTCAAACTTTGGCAATCCGTTGGTTGACTAAATACTCACGCGAGCGTTCAGAGCGCACTATGCAAGAGCGTCTTGCCGGCGAATTGATTGACGCATACAACCAAACAGGTGCGGCGTTCAAGAAAAAAGAAGAAGTGCACCGCATCGCGGAAAGCAACAAAGCATTTGCACACTACAAATGGTAACAAGGGGAAATTATGGCAAGAACACACAAAATTGAAGATACCCGTAACATCGGTATCATGGCGCACATCGATGCGGGCAAAACGACCACTACGGAACGTATTTTGTTCTATTCGGGCAAGACCCACAAAATCGGGGAAGTTCACGACGGCGGTGCGACCACGGATTGGATGGTGCAAGAACAAGAGCGCGGTATCACAATTACGTCTGCGTGCATTACTACGGTATGGCGCGATAAAAAAATCAACGTTATTGATACTCCCGGGCACGTTGACTTTACGGTTGAAGTCGAACGCAGCCTTAAAGTTTTGGACGGTGCGGTCGCGGTATTCTGTGCACGTGCAGGTGTTCAACCTCAATCCGAAAAAGTTTGGTCACAAGCCAACAAGTATCGCGTTCCAAGAATCGCGTACATCAACAAGATGGACCGCGACGACGCGAACTTCTTGCGCGCCGTTGAAACTATGCGCGTCCGTTTGAAAACCAACGCAATGCCTATTCAATTGCCTGTGGGTGCGGAAGCAAAGTTCAAAGGTATTGTTGACCTTGTAACAATGAAAGCGAAAATTTACCTTGACGATTTGGGCACAAAGTTCGAAATCGTGGATTGTCCGGCTGACATGCTTGACGAAGCAAAAAAATACAGAAACGAAATGATTGAAAAAGTCGCGGAAACAAGCGACGAGTTGACGGAAAAATTCCTTGAAGGCAAAGAATTCACGGAAGCCGAAATCAAAGCGGGTATTCGCAAAGGCACAATCAATATGATGTTTACGCCTGTACTTTGCGGGTCTTCGTTCAAAAACAAAGGCGTGCAAATGCTTTTGGATGCGGTTGTCGATTACATGCCAAGCCCTGTTGATGTTCCTGCAATCAAGGGCGTCAAACCAAACGGCGAAACGGCAGAACGTAAAAGTTCGGACGACGAACCTTTTGCGGGTCTTGCGTTTAAGATTGCCACAGACCCATTTGTTGGAAGACTGTGTTTCTTCCGCGTTTATTCCGGTACAATTCAATCCGGCAGTTATGTTTACAACAGCACCAAGGACAAAAAAGAACGCGCAGGTCGTATCGTGCAAATGCACGCGAACAAGCGCGACGAAATCACGGAAATCCGTGCGGGCGACATTGCCGCGATTATTGGCTTGAAAGACACCATAACCGGTGACACGCTTTGCGACCCCGACAAACCGATTATTTTGGAAAGCATGCAATTTGCGGAACCTGTTATTCAGTTGGCGGTTGAACCCAAGACCAAGAACGACCAAGAAAAACTTATCATGGCGCTTATCAAGTTGGCGGAAGAAGACCCCACGTTCAGGACTTTTACCGACCAAGAAACCAACCAAACAATCATCGCAGGTATGGGCGAGTTGCACCTTGAAATTATCGTCGACCGTTTGCGTCGCGAGTTTAAGGTTGAAGTCAACGAAGGGCGCCCACAAGTTGCGTTCCGCGAAACAATCAAAAACCGCGTCGAAGTGCGCGGGGTTTATAAAAAGCAATCCGGCGGTCGCGGTCAATATGGTGATTGCGCGGTCGTTATGGAACCAAAAAATCCCGGCGAAGGCTATGAATTCGTGGACAAAACCGTGGGTGGCTCGATTCCAAAAGAATACATCCCCGCAATTGACAAAGGTATCAGGGAAGCCAAGAAAAGCGGTATCCTTGCCGGTTACGAATGCGTCGACTTTAAAATCACGGTTGTCGACGGGTCTTACCATGAAGTTGACTCGTCCGAAATGGCGTTCAAAATCGCGGGCTCTTTGGCTTTCAAAGAAGGTATGGCGAAAGGTCATGCGGTATTGCTTGAACCAATTATGGAACTTGAAGTTATCGCGCCAATGGATTACATGGGTGACGTTATGGGTAATATCTCGTCACGTCGTGGTCAATTGTTGGGTAATGAAGAAAGATTTGGTTCTATCGTCGTTCGCGCACACGTGCCTTTGTCCGAAATGTTCAAGTATTCTACGACCTTGCGTTCGTTGACAAGTGGACGTGGCGAATTTACTTTGGTGTTCAGTCACTATGCCGAAGTCCCAAGAAACGTTGCGGAAAAAATTATCGGTGAAAGAGGCAAGAAAAACGATTAAGGCTCACATCTTCGCGGTTCATGCGGGATGTGGTAAAAGTACCCTTGCAAAGAAGTATAAAAACGTGCTTGATATTGAATCAAGCCCGTTGGTCTATGATTATGAAGAACTGTTTTCGCGGTTGAATATCGCCGTGCGTGATGAAGCGCACAAACGCGAACTGTATGAACAACTTAAAGGTCGCGGGGAAAGGTTGCCCAACCCGAATTTTCCCGCCAACTATATTTCCGCAATTCGCGAAAACATGGACAAGTACGATTACATCTTTATTTGGGCAAATCCGCGTTTGCTTGACCATTTGGTGACTTGCCCCGACATTGATTACAAAATTATCGCACCGAAAGAAAGTTGCGCGGAAATTTATTACAAGCGGTTCATAGACCGCGGTAACAGCCCCGAGTGGGCAAAGCGTATTTCAGGCACCTTTGGCGAGCAACTTGAAAGACTTGAAAAATACAACAAGGCGACAATAATGTTTGACGGTGACGAGACGCTTGAATCTTATCTCACCGCGCGGGAAGAATATCCAAGGCTTGTTCCCAAAGTTAATTAATCCGAATACTCGTACGCGGCATTGTTTGCGGTGTAATCAAGAACAGTCTTCTTGCCAATAGTAAATTTATACGAGACGGTTGTAAAAATCGTCTCTTTTATTGTGCGGGTCATTTCGCCGAGATTTGGTGCGTCCAAGGGTTGTAAGTTCGACGCTTCGGGGACACGGATTTCCAAGATTTTGCGACCTTGTTTGATTAAAATGTGGTCGCGGGAAAAGATTTTGACGCGCGCGCCGAGATAAGTTGCAAGTCGGTATTCTTTGCCGCCGATATTAATAATGCAAATCGTGCCCGTGAATTTGAAGCACAAGTAAGGGATACGGGCGACACTCGCCATGATACTGTTTGTGCGGTCACCGCACTGTGTCCAAAAGTATTTTTTGGGGAACGACTTGCCACGGTCGCCCTCGATGTAACCGTTCGCATTTTGGAAGTTGTATTCTTTGCCGTTCAAATTGAAGTTTGCAGTTGCGCGGTGATTCATGCTTATGACTTTGTGCTTGCATTCCATAAAGGGCAGGAATTTGAACGGACCCATTGCGTCGTATTTAATCGGGGTCAATTCGTCAAAGTTAATGCTGAACGAATTTTCGGGGGTGATGACTTGGATGAAAGCGGTGTCTTTTGTGCGTCCCGCGATAAACGCGATGGAATTTGTGTCATCGGTAATTTTGGCGTAAACGCCGTCGAATTTGTTTTTCATAGCCATTTATATTATCGGGTCACGGTTTCTAGGAATATTCTTTTTTTGAAGTCGCCGCGTTTTTTTGCTTTGTCGATGCGCAATTTTTCAAGTTCCGCAAATGTCACACCCTTTGCATCAAGTATGCCATGGATTACTTCCAAAATGTCGGCAAGTTCTTCGATGTTTTGGTCGGCGCGGTATTCGTTTACTTCTTCTTGCAACTTGGTATCAAGTTCGCGCAAGAAGTCTTGGTCGTTTAAAATTCGGGTTGCGGGTATTTCACCTTTTGCCGTAATGATGTCGGGGATTAAATCGCGGACAAGTTTGTTATACGTTTGTTTCACTTTTGACTTCCTTGGTTTCGCCTGTCACAGGCTGTTGGTACCAAACTTTGTAAATTTCTTGGACGTCGGATTTGACCTTTTTAAGTTGCTTGGACGCGAAGACCTTGCTTGCGACAAACGCCACAATTATTATGCACGCCATGATAATTGGGACGACGGTTGCGGCGGTGTCGGTGCTTCCGTCTTTTAATTGCCAACCAAACACAACCGCGACGATGAACGATACCACGGTTACGATAAGAACGCCAAGGTCAAAAAGTTTCATCTTGCGGACGACGCGCGCGACGTTAAGGTGGTGTTTGTTGCGTTCGGGGTCGCGTTTAAGTACATGGGATTGGCGAAGGATTATCAACCATTCAAGTGCGTATCTTGCAATCCAAAGTCCGATTGCGATGCAAGCCAAAACAATCATTATCGGCAACAGTGACGTCAAAAGCGCCGGCGCGCCCGACAAGCCGTCCGCCATTAAAATAAGACCAAGGGTGCAGATGATTAACAGGAACCAAATGATTGGCCACAAAATCAGGGCGATAAGGAATAAGGCTCCCGCCAAAATCGAGAGCACAAACGAAATCCTGAAAAGCACGGTAAGTAATGAAATCCAACCGCTTAATCGTGCTCTGCGGTCGGGGAAGATTAACAAGGTGGTAGATTTTTTTCGCACGAGATAATTATACCCCTTTATTTTTTGCGGAACAAGCCTTTTTTGGCTTTCTTTTCGGGTTCGGGGGCGGGCGGTGGAGTTACCGGTTTTGGGGCTTCCTTGGGTTTGAGAGTTGGTTTAGGTGTGACTTTGGGCTCGGGTTTTGTGGCGGGTTGTATTTTTGGTGTGGCGGGCTTGGGTTGTGTAGGTTTTGTAGCGGGTTTTTTCGGGGCGGGCTTTTTTTCGGGATAGCGTTGGTGCATGTACATTGCGTAGGCGATGTTGACGTGATAATCGGGCTTGATTGGGATTTCCAAGCCGTTTACGAAACGGATTAATCGGTTAAGGATTTTTTGTTGGGTGTCGTCTTTTTGGTTTTCGAATTGCTCGATTTCAATGAACAGACCAAAGCCCTCGATTTCTTGCACCAACATTTCGAAATCGCCTTTTTTAAAGACATAGCCTGTCATTTTCTTTGTGCACCAATTTTTTAAACCCATAAGCGTGAAAATTCGCTTGGCTTGGTTGGCGTTGCTTATGGGGCAGGCAATTTTTTGCTCGGACTGCACGCGGTTTTGTGCATCGATTTCTTTCCTTTTGTATAAAAGATTTGTTATCCCGTCGGACCCAAAATATTTGCGTTCCAACTTGACGTCGCGGATAAGGCAGGAGTTTTTCGCAAGTTGCCGGAATCCAATATCCAACTTGTCAACGTCAAAGTGTGTGAAGTAGTAATCGGTGATATGCAAACGCTCTTTGAAAAAAAAGCCGTTCTTTTCCAAAAGTTCGAACAGTTTTTTCTTTGTGCAAGTCACTTCTACGGTGATTTCGGATTGCATGTCCATCGACAAATTATATAACATTGAATTATGGCAAGTCTAGCGTATTATGACATAAAGGTTAAAGTATTTGACAAAAAGGGCATTTAACGGCACTTTTTGTATATGAAAGACATTGGAATTTGCATTTTTTGCGAGAAAGTGGATTACCGTGACATCTTGGACCTTATCAAAGCGGCGGGGATAAAATACGTTATGCCACACGAAAAGAAGAACGATTTTCGCGGACAACTTGAATACTTGCGCAAGATTGGGTTAAAGGTTGCGTTTGCACACCTTGCGTACGACAATATTAACGAGTTGTGGCAAGACACACCGAAACGCCAAAAAGCGATTGCGCAAAAGATTGCTTCGATTAAACTTTGCGCCGAGTTCGGCATTGATACCGTGGTAATTCATCCTACACATAACCGGCATTTGTGCAAAGCCATTGACGCGGTGGGGTTGGACAGTTACAAACAAATACTTGCCGTGGCAAAGGATTGCGGGATAAAAATCGCGCTTGAAAACTTGGGGAAATCGGATATTCCGTCTTTGGAGTTTTTGCTTGACAACATAAGTTCGCCGTATTTGGGGCTTTGTTACGATTGCGGGCATCATTACTTGCACGCGCGCGAAAACGACATAATGGGCAAGTACGGAAACCGGTGCTTTGCGATACACATACACGACAATAATTTTGACGATGATGCGCATCTTTTGCCAACTGACGGCAAAGTCGATTTCGCCCGCGTCATGAAGCAGTTAAAAAACAGTTCATACAAAGGCGCCTTGTTGTTGGAAGTGCGGCAATACAAAAACCTTACGCACGCCGAATTTTTACAACAAGCTATACAAAAAGGAGAGAAACTTATCAAATGAAAAACAAGGGAAAAATTGCTTTGTACACGGTGCTTATTATTGTTTCGGTGGTGTCCGTGTTTTCGCTGTTCTTCAAGTTCTTTAACAACCAAGCCGTAGACATTGTGGTGGAAGTCGTGTCGGTTATTGGGAGCAGTATCTTTCTTGCGATACTTGTGACGATAATGCTTGAACACAGCAACGAAAAGCAACGCGAGAAAAGGAACAAAGATTTGAGAAGGTCATATTTGTTTGATGTTGAAGTGGAATTGTCCGTCACGGTGTCACATGAAGCAAAACGCTTGGGAGTTACATACAAAGAGCCTACCCCCATCAAGGATGCCATCCAAGCAGTTGTTTCGGCATTTATAAAAGAAACTGATTTAAAGAACGAACACTATTTTGTTGTCCATTATGAAGGGTTAAGAAACAACGTTGGAAAATTTTGCGACAAGAGAGACTTTTGGATATCAAACGCTATTTTTAGTAATGAAGAAATTACATCATTAAAAAAACTGTATATAAGGGCAAATACAATTGCGGTTATCATTAGGGATTACGAGAAAACCATTATAAAAATGATTGATAGTAAGAAGTCGGGCAAGGTATTGAGCGATGAAGACGAGAAAATGCTTCAAAGTGTTATAACAGACAGAATTGATATGTTTGAAGAGATATTAAATGTATGCGACGTAATTAAAGAAATCGATGATATAAAAATTAAACCAAGACAGTCCTGACCCAAACTTTTAACTGCGCATAAACTGACGTGGTGGCGGAAGTTATTTCGCCCTACGAAGGAGAAAAAAATGGGATTATATGTTCCAATAGTTAAAAACCAAAGCGAGTTGGACTTTGAATTGTGCGATGGCGTTGAAACCGTTACAAGTAACGCAGCAACCACGGGCATTGTTGAAATAACCATGAACAAAGTCGCGGACTGTAACATGGCGTTACTTGGAGGCAACATCTGCTACACGGTTACAATCTCGAATACAAGCGCGGCATATAGGTTGAGCACGACTTTCCGTGACATGTTGCCGGACGAATTGCAATATGTTGACGGCTCGTTCACCGTGAACGGCGTGCAACAAACACCGGATGTCGACGGTCAAGAAATTACGTACACATTTGAATTGCTTGTCGAAGACACCGTTATCAAGTTCTGCACAAAAGTTATTGCGGTGCCAACCGATGACACGGCGGACTGAAAATCAAGTTAATTAAAGCAGCGCAATTTCGGCGCTGTTTTTATGTTCTTGTCAATAGGCTGTTTTTGTTGTACCATATGGCATGAAAGTTTTGTTAATCAACGGAAGTCCGCGCGAAAAGGGCTGTACCCATACGGCGCTTTGCGAAGTCGCGGGGGCTTTGAAAAAGAACGGGATTGAAACCGAAGTCGTGCACATCGGGTCAAAGGCAATGCTTGGGTGCATGGCGTGCAACAAGTGCGACCGCGACACGGGTTGTACTGTTGATGACCTTGTAAACAAAATCGCCGAAAAAGCCAAATCCGCGGACGGTTTAGTGTTTGGGTCCCCCGTTTATTACGCGGGCGCGTCGGGGCAACTTTGCGCGTTTATGGACAGGTTGTTTTATGCTTACGGGCGAAAATTCCGCGGAAAGCCCGCCGCCGCGATTGTAAGTTGTCGTCGGGGTGGAGCAACCGCCGCGTTCGACCGCATCAACAAGTATTTCACGTTAAGCCAAATGCCGATTGTGTCTTCGCAATATTGGAACATGGTGCACGGGAATACGCCGGACGAAGTGAAGCAAGACCTTGAAGGCATGCAAATTATGCGTACGCTTGGTGGCAATATGGCATGGCTTTTGAAATGCATTGACGCCGGAAAGAAAAGCGGCATCGAAATGCCCGAACCCGAGAAGCGCGTTACAACGAATTTTGTAAGATAAATTAATTAGGGTATTGACAAAATTCGACAATGATAATACAGTAGAAGACCTATGAAAAAGAGATTGGTAATTGGTATCGCAAATTTGCTTGCGATTTGTTTTTTATTTGTGGGGTGTGGAAAAACGCCCGAGGATAATCCACCTGTGTCGGGTGGCACCGGCAATACCGATGTCGAAGAAGTCGCGATTGTCGACGGTGCGGTTAATGTTTACAAGGTCGCGGACTTGGCATTTGCGCTTTCGAACAGTGGTGTAGACAAAATCGTTTTACATGTGGACTTGGACAATGTTGCGGTGCAATTAAGCAGTGGTACAAAGACAATCGACGGAAACGGCTTTACGATTAACGGCAACGGTATTGACCCGATTTTTAATGTTACGGGCGGAAGCATGATTTTCATAGGCGACATAACTTTTCAAAACATGGTGTCGGCAAGCATGCTTGGCGGAGCGTTGGATGCTTATGATACGGCGCTTCAAAACCATATGTTTTATTCGCCTGTGACGATTTTCCAAAACAACAAGTTCAACTACATCATCAAAACGCAAGGTGGCAATTGGAATGTAGATATGACCGCGTGGTATCGTGGGTCGTCTTGCAGTGGTGCCGTTGGCAATGGTGAAGGCGTGCGCATGTATGTACCGGACTTTGACCCAAACGATTGGTCAGGAAAATCGTCACCCGCGGGCTTGCATTTTGTGGGATTAAATGGTATAACAATATTGTTGGAGGCATATGCAAAATAGTTACAAAGTTGGTGCGACGGACACGCGACCTTGGGGAGAGTGGCGCGTCATGCACGTGGGCGAAGATTACGTTCTTAAAGAAATCAAAGTCAATGCGGGCGGGATTTTGTCATTGCAAAGACATCAGTATCGAAGCGAAAAATGGTCGGTGATGAAAGGTCACGGGGTTGTAACGGTTGCGGACAGGAAAATTAGGGTCAAGGTTGGCTCGGAAGTCTTTATTCCTAAAAAGGCATGGCACAGGATAGAAAATACGGGCTGGGGTCCTTTGGTATTTCAAGAAATGCAAATCGGCGAGATTTTGGACGAGAACGACATAGAGCGAAAAGAAGACAAATACAACAGGGTGTGATATACTTTGCGCATGGATAAAATCAAGTGCTTTTTGTTGGATATGGACGGGACGGTGCATTTGTCTGGCAAGGCTTTTTCCGGTGCGGCGGATGCGGTGGCGCGTATGCGAAAACAAGGGCGCGTCTTTTTTGTTACAAACAGTACACTTTATTCCCGCAAACAACAAGCCGATAAGTTGGTAAAAATGGGCATACCGTGCACAGCCGATGAAGTTTATACATCGGCGATTGCAACAAGGGATTTGTTGAACCGCGAACATAAAGGCAAAACCGTGTATGTTTTGGGTACCGAGATTTTGAAAACAGAACTTCGTGACGGCGGTATAAAGGTTGTGGGAAATAACCCCGACCTTGTAGTTGTATCGTTTGATAATAAGTTGAATTTCGAAAACCTTACAAAAACCTGCGATTTTATTCGCGCGGGAATTCCGTTTTTGGCGACGCATCCGGATTTTAACTATCCAATCTTGGGTGGGTATTGGCCTGATTGCGGGGCGACTTTGGCGCTTATAAAATCTTGCACAGGCAAAGACCCTTTTGTTGTGTGTGGAAAACCTTTCGAACCGTTGGGTCAAGGTGTGCGGAATTTGGTCGGGTGCGAAGCCCGCGAGGTCGCGATGTTTGGGGACAGGCTTTTGACCGATATACCTTTGGCGAAAAACAACGGGTTTGTCGCGGTGCTTGTGTTGACGGGGGAAAGCACGTTAAAAGACCACGAAAAATCAAAAATTAAAGCCGATATTATTTTGCCGTCTGTGGCGGAGTGGGATTCGATTTCGCAATCTTCGCGTAAGTCATGATGTAACTTATGCCGGATGCGATGCTTAACAAGGCGGATATGCCAAGTAATGATACGGTAATCCAACGTATGACGGCTTCGGCGGTTGTTCCGCATGCGACTCCGCCGCAACAGTTTACACAATAGTACGCGTAAAACATTGCCAAAGCGATTGCGACATATTGGACGGTGCTTTTGATTTTTGCATACCAATCCGCCGCCATGACTTTGCCTTTTAATGCGGCAAGTTGGCGCAAGATGTTGGTGATGTAATCGCGCAAGGTGGCAAGGAAAAACACAACAACCGCGAACCAAATAGGGAACAGCATACCAAGCAACATAACGTCGGTGAAAATCAAAACGAAGCCAAGGAACGTCAATAACTTGTCGGCGATTGGGTCAAGTAACTTGCCAAGGTCGGTGACTTGGTTGAAACGACGTGCAATCCAACCGTCTACGAAATCCGTCAAAGCGGCGACAAGGAATAAAATCATTGCGATAAGTTTTCCACTTGGGATGAAATCGGTGGAGAAATAAAAGAAAACGATAAGTGGCATACACGCAAAGCGCATGAATGTCACCCAATTTGCCACGGTTATTTTGCTTTTTGACATGACGAATTATGTCACATCATTGTTACGCTGTCAAATGAATCATACCTTGACGCGCCAAGGCATCTTATGATTTCGCCGGGTTCTGCGCTTAAATTGTGGCAAATTTTTTGTAAAATCAGCATTGTCATCTCGGCATCGTCGGCGCTTTTGTGGTGGCGAAGTCTTCCACGGTCGATTTGCATTTTGTTTATAACCTTTGCAAGCGCAATATTTCCTTCGCCATTGCCTGCGTATTTGCGGAAGATGTTTTGCACGTCGTAACTTGCGACGCCCAATTTTTCGCACTCGTATCTTTCGCAGGCGCGCTTTAAGAAAAGCAAATCGTTGTTGACCGCGAAACCGAAGTTCGTGGTCTCGTCGCAAATTAGAAGGCTTTTAAGGTGTTCGTGCTTTGTGGGGAACATTGATTGACCGATTTTAATGCCGTCGAAGAAGCGGATTTCTTCTTTGTCGGTGATTTCAAAATAGTTATCTGTGCGCACAAATCCGAACGAGGACAAGTCCATGTTTTTGGTGCCCTCGCAATCAAAAAAGAATAAGTGCTTTTTCTTTGTCATTTCGTTTTGATTATATCATAATATTAACGTGATTTCAATGGCAATTTACGAAGTCGTGAAAAAAATTCCGCGTGGGCGCGTTATGACATACGGCGACGTCGCAATGCAAAGCCTTACACATCCGCGCGCGGTGGGCAGAGTTCTTCATAACAATCCCGACCCAAAAACAATTCCGTGCCACCGCGTAGTTTTTGCGGACGGGAGTTTAAGTCCGGCTTATGCTTTTGGGGGCGAGGGAAAACAGCGGGCGCTTTTGGAAGCCGAGGGTGTTATTTTTCAAAATGATAAGGTTTGTTTAAGTCGCAGCCGAATGTAACGCTTTTCAATTTTTGTGTCGTGACTTCGCAAGATTTTTCGTTAATATCGCAACCGATGAATTGGCGCCCAAGTTTTTTGGCGACAACCGCGGTTGTGCCGCCGCCCATAAAAAAGTCCGCGACACGGTCGTTCGGGTTCGAACAGGTTTTTATGATGCGTTCTAAACAGGCTTCGGGTTTTGGTGTGTCATAGGCTCCGGACGGAGTATTGCGGTTGTAGGTGTCGAACATTTGCTCGCTGTCCCACAAGTTGCCAATTGGCTGTACGGTGGAAAAGCGATAGGGCAGACCGTCGATTATGCGTAACTCGCCATCGGCACGCATTTTTTCAAGTTGGGGTTGACTTACAAGCCAATGCTTGTTTTGTGCGCGCAGGTCGATACCTTGCATTACAGTGTTACGCTGTTCGATTAAACCGTCTTCGAATAAGGGTACAATTTGTGGTTTGTCGTTGCGTTGTTGGTTGAACGTAAAGTTTGCAGGGTCCTTTAAATAGTACAAAATAATGTCCATTTGGCTGTCAAAGTTTTTGTAAAAGCCGCGCTCTTCGGAATGTTTGCGGTAAATGCGGTTGTGAAAGTTCGCTTCACCAAAGACTTCGTCCATCAAAATCCGCATGTAAGAATCCATGCGCCAATTACAATGTATAAAGATGCTTCCGTCGCGGGTGAGTACACGCTTCATTTCTTCAATGCGGGGGCGGTACCACTTGACGGCTTCTTTTGGAGAACCAAGGTTGTCGTTATAGTCGGAAAAGACTTTGCCGGTGTTGTACAAAATGTCGCAATAAACCAAGTTTATGTGGTCGTCGGGCAACGACGTCAAAAGTGCCATATTGTCGCAGTTGTAGATTTTGGTATCATTGTCTTGATAATAGTTTTTCATTTCAAAAAGATTATATCACAAGTTTTCAAAAAAATCAAGAAAAACTATTGACAACATAGTATCAATGTGGTACTATGTGGCATACAAATAAGTATAAGGAGGAAATCACATGGAAAAAGAAAAACAAAAAGGGTTAGTCATAGTGGATATGATTAACGGGTTCGTAAAGAAAGGCGTGCTTGCCGACCCCTTTATAGGAACAATCACACCGGAAATAGTCCGCTTGGCAAAGGGCTATATGGAAAACGGGGACAAGGTTTTTGCCTTCCGCGATGCGCACGACGAAAATTGTGCCGAGTTCGGGGCTTTTCCGCCGCACTGTGTCAAGGGCACGCCCGAAGTCGAATTGGTTGACGAATTGAAAGCGGTGGAAGGTCTTGAACAATACGCGCAAATCATCGACAAGAACAGCACAAGCGGGTTTGTGGCGCCGGGATTTTTGGAAGCAATCAAGGGCTTGGACGAAATTGCGATTGTTGGTTGCTGTACCGATATTTGCATAATGAACCTTGCAATTCCGTTAAAAAACTGGTATAATCAATTTAACATTGATGCAAATGTTGTTGTGCCTGAAAACGCCGTTGAAACCTATAACATTCCGGGCGTACACGAACGCGATGAGTGGAACCAAATGGCGATGAAGTTCATGAAGCAAGCCGGCGTTGAAATTGTCAAGTGCATTGAACTTGGCAAAAGGAAACAAATGGGCGAGATTAACAGGGCTTGGGCAAAACGCATCGAAAAGGAGCAAAAGCAACAAAATGATTAAGATTAACGGCGTACCGATTCAAACGGAGAGATTTCCAAACAACGAAACCAAGTACAAGGACTTTGCGCAAAATGTAAAGCCCGCGGATTGTTTGGTGGAACTTAAATTCGAAAGCGACAAGGACTTGATAGATTTGATGTTTATCAAGAAAAGACTTGATGCAATCGGTAAAAGTTCAAATCTTTTCGTTTGGTATATGCCGTACAGTCGCATGGACAGGCAGATTGAAGGCGACTTGTTTACCTTGGATTACGTCACGGATTTTATTGCGGGTCTTGGTTTTAAAAAGGTCACGGTTATGGAGCCGCATTCCCGCGCGACGATGGACTTGTTCAAAAAGCACGGGCAAAATGCGCAGGACGTTTATCCTACAAAAGATTGGATTAAAAACATGCCCGCCGACCACGTCGTATATCCCGACGGTGGTGCGCAACAACGCTATGCCGATGTAGAACTTGAAAATATCGTGGCGTTCAAAAAAACGCGCGACCCACAAACCGGCAGAATATTGCGCATTGAACACGATTACGGCGATGTTACAAAGCGGTCGAAGTGCATCATTTTGGACGATTTGTGCAGCAAAGGCGGAACTTTCATCGGTGTTGGCGATACCTTGAAAACCATGGGCGCCGAACGTGTTGACCTTATGGTCGCGCATTGTGAAGAAACAATCTTTGACGGCGACATTTTGAAAAATGGCTCGCCAATCGACACGGTGTACACAAGCGATTCTATCCTTGTGGGCGAACACCCAAAAATCAAAAAACTTAACATTAATGTAGGAGGTATGTATGGAAAAGAACTTTAACAATCCAATTTTATGGACGGACGGGTACAAGTTGTGTCACAAAGACCAATACCCGCAAGGCACCCAATGGGTGTATGAAACGTGGACTCCGCGCATGTCGCGAATTAACGACATAACGCACGTTGTGAACTATGGTTTGCAAGGCGGTTTGAAAGACTTGACGGAACAATTTGACAAGTATTTTTTCGACAAGCCGATTGCCGAAGTCGAAGAAGAATACCGCGAAGCCGCCGCCGACATTTTCGGTCGCACAAATCCGCAGTTTGCAAAAAACGTGGATACCGAGCATTTGCGCAAACTTCACAAACTTGGCTATTTGCCGTTGAAGTTCAAGGCTTTGCCGGAGGGGACTTTTACGCCAATTGGTGTGCCGATGTTTACGGTGGAAAATACCCGCCCCGAAGAATTTTGGTTGCCTGGTTATTTGGAAAGCCAATTGTCGCCTTATATTTGGTTGCCTATGACCGCGGCAACAATCGCGGACAAATACAAGCGCATTTTAACAAAGTACGCCAACGAAACCGGCGACCCCGCGCGTGTTACGGCGCAAGCAACCGATTTTTCGATGCGCGGGATGGGGTCTCCCGAGGCGAGCATGCGGAGTGCGGGTGGACATTTGTTGTCTTTTGCGGGCTCGGCAACTGTTGCCGCGCGTAATTACCTTATGAACAGGTACAATGCGAAAGGCGAGGTGATTTCTTATGTTCCGTCTACCGAACACAGCGTTATGTGCAGTTATGGCGAAAATGAATACGAAGCATACAAACACATAATTGACGTTGTGTATCCTACGGGTTTGGTGTCTATTGTAAGCGATACTTACGATTTTTGGAACGTGGTTGACAATGTGTTGCCAAGGTTAAAGGACGAAATCTTGAACCGTAACGGCAAAGTTGTAATCCGACCTGACAGCGGAGACCCTGCGAAAATTGTTTGCGGTGATGTTGAAGCCGACCACGAAACCGTGCGAAAAGGTCTTATCAAAAGGTTGAACGAAATCTTTGGTGGCAGGGCCAACGAAAAGGGCTTTGTCGAATTACCTCCGCAAATTGGTGCGGTGTACGGGGATTCGATTACCCCAGAACGCGCTGTACAAATTTGCGAGGGCTTGAAAGCCAAAAAATTTGCAAGTACAAACGTAAATCTTGGCGTAGGGTCTTACACATACCAATACAACACCCGCGATACTTTCGGGTTTGCATTGAAAGCCACCGCGGAACAATGCGACGGGAACTTTAAGCCTATTCAAAAACGACCTGCGACCGACATAGGCAATTTCAAGAAATCTCAACTTGGTATGGTTGCGGTTATTGAACGCGACGGAGATTTGCGACTTGTTGACAATCTTAATCCGCAAACCGAACGCGAAGTTCAAGGCAACAGATTGCAGGACTTTTATATCAACGGGCAATTTGTCAACGAGCAAAACTTTGATGACATCCGCGCGAAAGTTGCGGAAGAAAGTGCGAGGGTTTATGGAGAATAAAAAGAACTTTTTTATCGACGACCAAAATGTGCACCATTACATCATGCAAATCGGGGATTGGTTGCGCGACAGGTTGCAAGAAGCGAACCGCGAAGGAGCAGTGCTTGGGATGAGCGGCGGGATTGATTGCAGTGTCGTTGCGCGTCTTTGTCAATCGGCGGGGGTAGATGTGAAACTTGTGATGTTGCCGGACGGTGCAAGCATGAATAACAACAGCATGCGTGACGCAATGGAACTTATAAACAAGTTTGGGTTTGACCATACAACGGTTGACATCAAGGATGCGTGCGATGCGATTGAAAAATCCATTATACAAAGCACCGGAAAACCCATGGGCGATTTAAGTCGTTCCAATATTCGTCCGCGCGTAAGGATGACAACGTTGTACTCGATTGCGCAGGACGAGCACGCTTTTGTTTTGGGCACGGGAAATTTGGACGAGCGATTGCTTGGGTACTTTACAAAGCACGGTGATGGGGCGCACGACCTTAATCCGCTTGCCATGATTACAAAGGGCGAAGTGCGGACCTTGGCGAAACACCTTGGCGTGCCGGAAGCGATTATCAACAAGGCGCCGTCTGCGGGCTTGGAAGAAGGGCAAACCGACGAAGCGGACCTTGGGTTTACGTACAATGCAATGGACGCTTTTGTATTGAACGGTACAAGCGGCGACCCCGCAATCGACCAAAAGATTAACGCGCGCATACAAATGTCGGGGCATAAACTTGTTGCGCCGCCTATGTTCAATGGGTTACAATGCAAAGGGATTAATGGATGATAACTGAAAAGCAGTTTCTTGAAGACTATGACGTGACGATTTACGACAGGCCGGGTGTTGCCGTGGACAACCTGTTGTTTGCCATTGACGAAATGCAAAATGATAATATAAGGAAACTTGCGGGCAAGCGCTTGCAAGTTTTGCTTGTCAAGCGGGTCGAGCATCCGTTTCTTAACGCGTGGAGTTTGCCGGGTACTTTCTTGCGCATGGACGAGACGTTGGAACAGGCTTCGATAAGGTGCTTGAAAATCAAAGGTAATTTGGACGATATTCATTTGGAGCAACTTTATTCTTTCGCGGGCGTCAAACGCGACCCGCGCGCGCGCATAATTTCGATTGCGTACATGGGACTTATCAACAAAAACCAATGCGACCCCAAAAACATCAATCCAAACGCGCAATGGTTTACAATTAAAGACGACCGTGTGCAAGGCGCCGCCGCCCTCGCGTTCGACCATCAAGAAATTATCGAGTACGGCTTGCAACGGTTGCGCAACAAACTTGAATACTCTGACATTGCGTTCAGTCTTTTGCCGAAACAATTCACTTTGGCGGAACTTCAACAGGTCTACGAATTAATCCTGAACAAGAAGTTTTCCAAAACCAACTTTCAACGCAAGGTCAAAGACAAAGTCGAGTGTTTAAATGAGTATCAAAAAGGCGGGTTTAGACCGGCGCTTTTGTATGGGTATAGGAAGGTGTAGGGGTTACTTTTTATCTTTGTGTTCGTGTTTATGATAATGAGCACCACCCAAAGATTTTTTGCTCTTATTGTAGGAAACGTTATTTGTTATGTTTTTTATCTCTGTTTTTGGCTGTTTAAGTTCTGCGTAACCAATACTTATCTCGGTTTTATTTTTGGCAATTTTATCGTCAATTTTTCTTATTTGCTTACTTTCCAAACGTGGATTAAGAGTTTCACGTTTGGCTTCCAAATGCCTGATGTTCTTAGAAGAACTTCTTATCTTATCCTGTGGTTTTTTCTCAAATATTCCCATGAGATATATTAGCATTAATTATTAGAGAATTCAAGTACAAAACATCAAAGGACAAATAAAAACTTTTTCTATTTCGAGATATTATTTTGGTAGAGCGGTACTGACAGGAGTAGAACCGCAACAGCGATATGTTTTTATAGACGGGAATGTCGGCGTTGTTGCACAATATAAAAGACCGAAGAGAAAAGTAAAACAACCGAGAGATTATCATGGACGGTTTATACAGAATTAGGAAATTCATAAACGATTTTTAGAATTGCAACCAGAAACTTTAGTGACGTTTCTGCATTTTCTTTTGTTCCAATTACTAATTTGTGTGCAGAATTATTGCCAAGTGATCTTACTTTGTCAATCCAAGGCTTACTGCTATTGTGAGGCATAAATGATGAGACCATATAGTCTACATAGAACGTGAAACTCTCTCCATCTTTTGCTCCTTGCTCGACTGCAACATTTGCAAGAAGAGTTCTGCCCGCTATTACGCAACAAGTAAATGCGTTCATAGAGAAAGCGTCCCTTATTTCATTATAGAGCGTCTCAACATCTTTTGGCAAATGCTTAATATTTTCAAAACCTCTTGAAGTAGGTAATACCGAATTATTTAAATAGTTATGAATAATTGGCTTACCACATTTGGGACATATTCCCGTATAGAATTCCGTCCTTCTTGTAGTTTGTCCCGCTATTGGGGAAGTATGCCTTGCAAAAGCATCAAGCGTAATTGGCAAATTGCAGTGCCCACAAAAACTCTCAAACGAGATTTTACAAGTATCCATATTTAATTTTGACATATGTCATAATAACATAAAAGCAAAAGAGAGTAAACACTCTCTTTTGCTTCTCACCAAATTCCACCGTGGTTCGACAAATTATTTTGGTAGTGACGAGTAGATTTGAACTACCGACCTTCGGGGTATGAATCCGATGCTCTAACCAACTGAGCTACGTCACCATGGTGCCCACATCATATCATACAAATTTTATCTTTGCAAGGGTTATAGTTTTTTGTTTCAATGACTTTGAACCGCCACAATTTGTCTTGGTCGGGTTGGGAGGCGTAGGGGATGCCGACGCGGGGGAGTTGTTGGATTTGGGTGACGGGTGGGGCGTCTTCAATCCAGATGCGGGTCGAGGTTGGGATGAACTCGTAATTAAAACTGCGGTTTATGTTTAGGGCTTTGGTGACGCGACCGGGTCCGATGTGGTTTTGTATTCCGCGGATTAATACGGCTTTGCCTTCGCCGTTTTTGCCGGCGGCGATGTTCAACATTTCGTGGATGCCATAGCACAAGTACACGTAAACTGTGCCACCGGAGTGGAACATTGGGTCGTTGCGTTTGGTGCGACCGCGGTATGCGTGGCATGCGGTGTCGTTTTCTTCGTAGGCTTCGGTTTCGACGATGATACTGCGGGTGTTGCCGACGCACAGGATTTTGCCAAGAAGTTTCTTTGCAAGTTCCACGCTTCCGCAATCAAAAAATTCACAGGGTAGTTTTTTCACTTGTTTTAAGATTATCATTTTTGCGGGGCTTTTTCAACCTGAAAAGATTTACAAGTAACATAAGGGTCCCAAGACCCGCGATGACATAGCCGATGACGATGAGGAACATCAAGCCGTATGTGTAGCCAAGTGCAAGTGCGATGCCGCCCATGACAAGGTTAAAAATTGCCGTGATTATGCTTGCGACGGGACCCATGCCGCCACCGAAAACGAAAACTCCGCCGATTGGAATAAACATATCTTTATTGTGTGCGGATTGCTTTGATATAATACACGCCTTTTTTAATTTCGAAAAGTTGGGTGTCAAAGCCTGCGCGTTTGGTTGCGTCCACAAGTTCATTTTCGGTGTACTTTTTGAATTCGTATTTTGTGAAAGAGGTTTTATCAAGCCATTCTTTGTTGCGGAAGATGTTTATAAATTCTCCGCCGAGTTGTAATTTGTCGTGGATTTCTTTTAACGCAGTGTCAAGGTCGTTCCAAAAGTAGACCGTGTTCATGGTGTAGATTTGCCCGAACTTGATGTCGAAGGGGATGTGGTCGACCGAAGAAAGTGCAAGGGTTGCCTTTGGATTGCGGCGTGTGGCGGTGCGCACCATGTCGGGGGAGATGTCGATGCCGTAAAAAGTCGAGTTGCTTTGTTTGATTAATTTTTGCAAGACGTATCCGTTTCCAAAGCCGATGTCCAAAATTGTGGTGTTGTTTTTTATTTCGCGTTGCATGACGGCGCACATTTGTTTGTTCATGCGGTTCATTAAAAATGTTGCGATACCGCGCCCAAAACCGTGCGGGTTTGCGAATTGTCGCGCCCAATATCGTTTAAAGCCCATTATTTGACCTTTTTCTTTTTGGGCGGCGTGTTTTGTGATACGATGCGCGCGACCGTGGTGGATAATTCCGCGTTGTCGATGTCAAGGATGTAATGTTCTTTGGCGCCTTTGTATGGGTGGGCGCGTTCGGCGTCGTGCAAAATTTCTTCCACGCATGGAAGCATTTTCACAAACACCGTGTTGTCGCAAACCAAAAGCGTGGTGCGGTCGTTGACGTAAACAAGGTACTCGCCCATCATTTTCATGTGGCGAACGTGACCGGCGGCGGCGACTTGCGCGCAGACGTATTCGATGAAGTCCAATGTTGTTGCCATGTTATTTTCTCCTTATTTCAATCCCTATGACGCCGTATTTTTGTTGGTCGGCGATTGGGTAGTATTCTTGCAAATCCGCGGTGGGGGCAAGTTTGTGTATTGCGACGACGGTGGTGGGGAGTTGCTCTCCTGTTGCGCGGCTTTCAAAGATTATTGTGTCGCCGACCTTAATTTGTTTGCGTTTTTCGTCAAGCAAGCGTTTCTCGACGGTTTTTGTGCCGTTTTTGATTCGTTCAAAGGGCTTGGGGTGCAAGTGCATTTTGTGGATTGTCATAATTGATTATAACACAATAACCTGATTTATGGATTGCAAAAAGAACATATGCGATTTTTCCGAGTGTGACCTTTTGGCGTTGTCCGCGCTTATTACAAAGGAACTTGCCGCCACGGTGACCGATGCGGACACATTTGACGCGCTTGGGGATTTGTTTACGGCGGTGGGTGCCGGCATGACGCTTATGTCCAACCAACGTATTCGTTGTGCCACAAAGTCGCAAGGTTGATTTATAATTTGTTCCTGTCGTTTTCGATGCCGAATGCGGGGAGGTTGACAAGTACCGCGCGGAACTTGCCACGGAACGAGTATTCCGTGTTCTTTTCGATGAACAAGACGTCGTCCTTTGCGACATCGATTTGCGTGCCGTCGATGGTGAAAGTGGCGCGACCCTTGATGAAGTAGTAGATGCGGTCGCTTGCAACGCTTTTTGTGGGTTCGTGGCTACCGTCCATTTGGGACACGGCGAGGCTGAAATCTTTTGAGAACTCCCGCGTCAAGTAGTTTTTGATGTTGTAACTTTCGTTGTGCGCGCGCGTGGTCGTGTCGTTGTCTTTGACTAGTTTGTACATGTGTTATTGTAACATGGTCTAGCCCTTACAGCAATCACAATAACCGCAGTTGCACGGGGTTTTGCCAAGGAAGTAACAGATGTCGTTTGTGCCGATGAGTTCTGCGATTTGGGCAAGGGTGAATATGTCGGGCAGGGATTCGCTTCGTTCCCATTTGCCGACGGCTTGTGGAGTGACGTTTAATTTATCGGCGAAAAGGGCCTGTGACATGCCCTTTGATTTTCGCCCCTCGGCAATTCGTTGTCCGATTACTTGGAATGACAGCGACATTTACATCCACATGTGCATTTGCCGACGCATGGGCAACAGTTACATTTAACTTTTTTCATGTTTGTACCTCCATGCCCATAGTATACGCTTGCGATTTTCCGGCGTCCAGCAACCGTTAGTTGTTAAAACACTTGCAAACGGTGTGAATATATGTCAAAGTCTTTGCATGACACTTATGATATTGGCGGCGGGCATGGGCTCGCGTTACGGGGGGATTAAACAAATCGAGCCCGTTGGACCACATGGGGAACTTATTATTGATTATTCGATATACGACGCGATGTTGGCGGGCTTTGACCGCGTCGTTTTTGTGATACGTAAAGACATTGAAAGGGACTTTTGCGACAGATTTTTTAACAGGATTTCAAAGGAAATCAACGCGACGTATGTTTTTCAAGAGATGCCTGTTGGTCGCAAAAAGCCTTGGGGCACGACGCATGCGATACTTGCGGCGAAGGAAGCGACAGAAACCGCGTTTTGCGTTATCAATGCGGATGACTTTTACGGGCGCACGGCGTTTAAGAAAATGGCGGACTTTTTAAAGAGCGCAAAGGGCAATAACTATGCTTCGGTGTGTTACAAAGTTGCGCGGACTTTGTCCGACCAAGGCACGGTTTCGCGCGGAGTTTGTGAAGTAGACAAAAATAACATGATTACCGAAATCAACGAACGGCTTAAAGTTTATCGCAAAGACCGTGTTATGGGTTACACTTTGGATGGGGTTGACTTTTACCCGATACGCGAAAATTCCGATGCGTGCGTGAATTTCTTTGGGTTTACGACAAATGTTATGCCACTTTTGCAAGAGAAGTTTGACAAGTTTATGGCAGTTAACGCGACAAGCGAAAAGGCGGAGTACCAAGTGTCTATTGCAACCGGCGAACTTATCAAAGAAGGGCGCGTCACAATGAAGATGCTTACAAGCAATGATAATTGGCTTGGCTTTACGTATCCCGAAGACAAAGAAATTGTAAAAAACGAAATCAAAAAATTAGAAAAGAAAGGGATTTATCCATCGCCTTTGTGGAGGTAACAAATGATTAAATTCGGCACAAGTGGCTTTCGGGGGATAATTGACAAGACCTTTACAAAAGAAGCCGTGCAAAAAATCGGCTTTGCGTTCAGGGCGTTTGTGACAAAGCGCGGTCACCGCGTCAAAATCATTGTTGGTCATGACAATCGTTTGAAGGGGCGGGACTTTGCGCGCGATTTTTGTGAAGCGGCGTATTGCGATTTAATTGATATTACTTTTATGGAGATGTCGGTGACCACGCCTTTTATTGCGTTCAAGGCGCGCACTTTTGATTACGGCATCATGATTACCGCAAGCCATAATCCGTGCGAGTACAACGGTTTTGCGGTGTTGTTGCATGGCGGGCGCGATGCGGACGACGGATTTTGGGAGCAGATGGCGGGATTGCTTGATAAAACCGACACGAAGATAACTCCGTTTAAAAAAATTCCTGTGAAGTTTTGCGACGACATTTCGGATTACATTGACACGATTGTAGGCATGGTGGACGTTAAAACAATTAAAAGTGCAAAGCCAAAAATCTTGTTTGATGCGATGCACGGAAGTGGGACACAGGCAATCAAACAACTTTTTCAAAAAATCGGGGTGCAATACAACGCGATTAACGATACCGTGGATACGAACTTTGGCGGGAGAATTCCTGCGCCGTATGCGTATAACTTGGGCGACACAGCAAGTAAAGTTGTCGCGGGCAAGTACGATTTTGGGTTTGCTTTGGACGGCGACGGCGACCGAATTGCCGTAATTGGGGCGGACGGGCGATTTTATGATTGCAACGTTATCGCCGCGATTTTGGTGGATATGCGACGTTGTGGACTTGTGAAGACCTTTTTGACAAGTAATTTGCCGTTGAAAGTTTGCAAGAAATATGACTTGCCGGTGTACGAGACGCGCGTGGGGTTCAAGTTTTTGGGCGAGGTTTTACAAAAGCCCGATGTGCAAATTGCGGCGGAGCAACATGGGATTGCGTTAAAGGAATTGTCTTTGCGAAAGGACGCGATTGGGATTGTGGCGCTTGTTATTAATGCGGTGGCAAAAAGCGGGAAGAGTATTGGCGAACTTGTAGACGAAATTGCGGCGCGGGTGAACTTTCGTTCGCGTTTTATGGAGTATGCTTATCATTTTGACGGAGACACCGACACGTTTATTGCGGGGCTGCTTGCAAAAAAGCCGACGTTTGGTGGCAAGGTTATTGGCACGGACGCTTTTCCCGACGGTTATCGCGCGCGCTTTGCAAACGATTTTTGGGCGGCGGCGCGGGTAAGCGGGAACGAAAACAACCTTGTGCGCTTGTGTGTCGAAATGCCGACCGAGAAAGATTGCGACGATGTTATAAAAGTCTTTGAACAATTCTATAAATTGACAAGGAGGCAAAAATGACATTGAACCTTAATCACAGCGGAATTTCGGCGCAGGACATTGCGGGGTTACAACCGCAAATTGACGACGCGTGGGGGAAGTTGTTTGAACCGTACGGCAAAGACAACAAGTGGTTGCATTTACCCGACACGATGCGAGGTGACCTCGAACAAATTCAAGAGGCTGCCGTTTGGGTCAGGAAGCATTGTGATGTGCTTTTGGTGATTGGTATTGGGGGCAGTTTTTTGGGCGCGTGTTCCGGTATCAAGATGTTGCAACACCTTGTGGATTTTCCGGTGAAATTTTTGGGGCTTGGGTTTGATGCGATGCCTTTGTTGAAGTTCATGGAAAAATACAAGCACAAGCGTGTGGCAATTAACGTGATTTCAAAATCGGGGACGACGCTTGAAATCGTGGCGGCGTTCAATATTATTGAAAAGTTTTTTCGTAATACTGCGCGTATTTTTGTTACGACGGGTCCAAGGGGGCACATGCGCGATTATGCGAACGCGACAGGCGTGACGACTTTTGATATTCCCGACGGAGTGGGCGGGCGATACTCGGTTTTGTCAAGTGTGGGGTTGTTTCCTTTTGCGGTGGCGGGGATAGATATTGCCGAGATGCTTGACGGTGCGAAGTCTGCGAACCTTGAAGACGCGAAACGCTATGCCGCAGTGCGTTATTTGCTTCACACAAAGCACAAGAAAGACATGGAAATTTTTGCAAGTTTTCACGAGAACTTGTCGCAGTTTTCGCGCTGGTGGCAACAGTTGTTTGGCGAAAGCGAGGGCAAGCAAGGTCGGGGGCTTTTTCCCGTGTCGATGACGTACACGCACAAGTTGCACTCTATGGGGCAATATGTGCAACAGGGAAAGCCGATTTTTTTTGAAACCATTATTGGGGTGGACAAGTTGCCGATGGACTTGGAGTTCAATCCGTCAGAGCATCCTGCGATGCAAACTCCGGTGCGCACGATTAACGAGTTGAACAGGGCGGCGTATCTTGGGACGGTAAAAGCGCATGCCGATGCGGGTGTGCCGGTTGTTTTAATCAATGCGCCGGATTTAAGTGCGCGGTCGTTTGGTGGGCTTGTTTATATGTTCGAGGTTGCGTGCGGAGTTTCGGCGTATATGCTTGACGTGTATCCGTTTGACCAACCCGGCGTGGAGTTTTACAAAAAGAACATGCGCGAGTTTATGAAAAAGTAAAATCATTTGCCTTTCGCAAGGCATCGTATTACAATTACGACATGAAAGAAATAAGATGCAAACCAAACATGCGCCCGCACAAGGTAGGTTCAATCGCGAAGTACCTTGGTAAAAGTGGTATGGTCGAATTAGAACGACCAGAGCAATTGTGGGATGTTACCAAAATCAATGCGGAAAAAATGAGTCAAGCAGTATCAGAGTATAATTTGGACGAGAAATAAAAATAAAAATTTGTCAATACTTCATGCATGAACCCATTTGAAGTGAAAAGCAAACCGATTGATGATTATGTCATGGATTGGAAGATGATGTATCCAAAGCCTTATAACAAAAAGACCGTGACGCCGTTTACAAAGACGCGCGTGATTTTGATGGCGGGCACGGAGTTTGAAAGCGTGTGGTTTTTGCATCAATTTTCGCGGAATTGCGCCGACCCTGATTTGAAGCGCGAGATTGCTATGATACGTAATCAGGAACAACAGCAACAAAAACGTATTGGGGCGTTGAAGCCTTTGGACGAGAATATTTTGGAAACTACGATTAGTTACGAGCAGTTGGCGATTGAATTGACGGCGTTGCTTGCAAAGGGCGAGACAAACAAGGACAACAAGGCGGCATTGGATTTGGCGTTGTTGGAAGACTTTGACCACTTGTATCGGTTTGCGAATTTGTTGGTGAAGGACTTCGGGATTGAGGCGGAGGGTTTGGTGGGCAGGTTGACCGAGATTATGCCGGGGCGCCCTACGATAAACGAGCATCGACATCCGCGGGATTTTGTAAAGCGTCATCTTGTCGCGAAGACCGCCGACCCGTATTCGAAGTTGGTGGCGGGGATTATTACGGCGGCGGAGCAACAGACCATGAATTGGTACATGAATATTGCGCAAATTTATCACAACGACACGGGGCGCAAGTTATTCAGTGAAATTGCTATGGTGGAAGAAATGCACGTTTCACAATACGAGAGTTTAAAAGACCCGACATGTACGTGGCTTGAAAATTGGTTGATGCACGAGTACACAGAGTGTTACTTGTACTATTCAATGATGCAAAACGAAACCGACGCGGCAATCAAGGCAATTTGGCAATCGCACTTTGAAATGGAAGTAAGTCATTTAAAACACGTTGCCGCATTGTTGAAAAAATATGAGAAGAAAGATGTGTCTGCCGTAATTCCCAAACCCGAGTTCCCGAAGTTGTTGGCGTTTGGGGAAAGCAATATCGAGTACGTGCGCAAGGTTATTGCCGAGCAGATGTGGATAACGTCCGACCGCGAAAACTATGTCGACGCGCGCAAGTTGCCGAAGAACGCGGACTTTTTCAAATACAATGATACGGTGAACGGCAATGTAAAAGACGTGCCAAGTCACGCAGTAATTACTTTTCCCGATTATCGTTATCAAACGAAGGCGCATCCAATTCCCGAATTGGAAGACCGAAAGCGCGACAATGTTGATGCAGGAAGGCGTTAAAAACCAAACACAGGGTGGTCGTACTTGCTTGGGTGGAAGCGTCGTTTGATTTCTTGTGAGGCTTTTTCGATGTCATAGTTTTCAAAGTCGAACTCGGGGTCGCGCCACATGCGCGTCAATTCGGGGTACAAGTACACAAACGCGTTCATCGTACCCAAAGTTTTCCGTTTATGATGGCTTCGACTTGGGCGGAAACGATTTCGGGGGTCAAAGCGGCGTTAATTGTGATTAATCTGTCGCCAAGCATTTTTTGAAGTTTTGGGAAAGACCTTTCAAATAACTCGCGACGGTTTTCGAAATGTTGTTCCAAGTTATTGGTGCGGGCGCGACGTGTGATTCGGCTTTTGACAAGGTCGTATGAAATTTCCAAATAGAAGACAAAGTCGATGCGGCGCTTTTTATCATAGACGTTGAAAAGGTGTGGGCAAATGACGTTGTCGATTATAAAGTCTTTGCCGTCCAATTCTTTTAATTTGGCGTTGTGTATTCTTGTGACAATTGCGTGCGGGATGTCGACGCCGGTTTCGAAGGATTTTTCTACTGCTTCTTGTACTTTGGGGTGTGTGGCGGCGTACTTTCGTATGCAACCGCTTGCGGAGATTACTTCAAGACCAAAACGCCCTGCAAGATAATTTGTCAAGGTGCTTTTTCCACTACCTGTTTTTCCTATGAGTGCGATATTCATTGGACGATATTATAGCATTTTTATCGCAGGTATGCAAGTGGCGATTTTGTGTGGACTTGGAATGTTTGGAAGGCTTGTTGGGGTTGGATTTGTCCAAGGGTGGCTTTTGCCAAAGCCATTTGAATTACGGTGTGGTGAAGCATGTAACATTGTTTTAATTGTTGGTTGTTCATATTGATGTCGACGTAGCGCCCGATTTGCCCGCCGTGGTAAAGGTCTACGTTTTCGACGGAGTACGCGCTTTTACGACCTTCGAAAAACCACGAGCGGCTTGGGTGCCAAACTTCGCCGTCAAAAGGTTTTGTCCTGCCCGTTAAAAAGCCTTGGCGTTTGACAAGTTCTTTGTCGTCGGTTTTTGCGATGATAACGCTGTCTTCAATTATGTTAAGGTCTTTTGTTTCTACGCCGAAATAAAAGCGCAACATGTCGCGCGTTGTGGCAAGGTCGAATTCGGTGTAGGGCACGACGGCGTTTTCGTTATCGTCTTCGTGCCAAAGCATTTGGGCATAATCTTCGCGCATTTTTTGTGTAAGGGTTGGGAATTTGATTATGGCGCCTTGCGGGATGTTGGTCAATTCAAAGGCAAGGGTTTCGGTGTTGTCGGCTTGGTTAAGTATGAAAACAATCGGCATGTCTTTGCGTTCTCGCATGCCTTTTGTAAAGCCACGCACGTCGCGACGCATCTCGCTGCGTTTTTTGCGCGAGATTTCGCGACCACGTTTTTGTTCTTCGCGACGCAATTCAATTTTGGATTTTCGTTTTTTACTCATAAAGCCTTTCAGGGCAGGATACCACGGAACGTGGCAAAACGCAATACCTATATTGGGTTCAGCGTCACGCTGGTGGTGCGAGCGAGAAGACTTGAACTTCCACGGGGTTGCCCCCACAGGCTTCTGAGACCTGCGCGTCTGCCGTTTCGCCACGCTCGCGAGTACGCAAGTATATAGGGCTTGTGTTGAAAAGTCAACTTTGCTATACTATCGCGTGGGCGGGGTAGCATTACCATTGTTTATTTGTTCCCAAATTTTTGGGGCTTTGACCGCCGTATGTATGTTTATTCAATTTCAATTTAAGGGTAAGACCAAAACTATGCTTGTTATGATTTTGGCGAATATCTTTTTTGTGACAAGTTCGGCTTTTATTTTGGATTGGGTGGGTGCGGGGATTTGCGGGCTTGCGGTTTTTCGAAACATTGTTTTTATTTTGTGCGATATAAAAAGGAAGCCTATACCGCGGTGGCTTCACATTTTAACGCTTGTTTTGTTTTTGGGTGCGGCGGCGGCGATTATGTCCTTTACGTGGACGTGGTGGTATAATTGGGTTTGTTTAGGCGGGCAGTTGATTCTTATATACGGGTGTTGGCAAAAAAACACAAATTTGTTGCGGGTTGCGAACGCGATTTATTCAAGTGCGATGATTTATCACTTGGTTGTTGTAAACAATTGGGTGCTTACAGTGGTGGAGGTTGCTGTGCTTTTGTCCGTTTTGATATTTTATTTGCGTCGCATTATCTTTCGCAAGCGTCCGCGAAATCTTGTCATTGACCCGACGCATTTGGAAATTCGATTCGAGGATGATATGTACATATCCCCGCATTAAACGGGGATGTTTGTTCAGCAGCCTTTACAGCCACATTCTTCGTGTTTGCCACCACGGCACATTTCGCCGATTTGTTTGCAAAGCTCGCAAACGCTTGGTGTGCGTCCGTGTTGTCCGTCGCGACCGTCTTTACCGTCACGTCCGGGTTCGCCTTTTGGACCCATTGGTCCGCGTTCGCCGTCTTTACCGTCGCAGACTTTAAATTCGTGACAACGTTCTCTTTTTTCGCATTCACAAAAACTCATTTGTTTTACCTCCATTGTTTGGGACAGAGTATGTCCTATGTCATGGTATTTACGGAAACCTAGTTTTGTGAAAATAACCTAGTTAGGTTTTTCTTGTTTGGGCGGGCGACCGCCGAGTTTGCCGTTTTCTGCGCTTGTAAGGGCGCGACCGTCGGGTTGTTTGGCGGGACGGGAAAAGCGGAACGAAAATTCGTTTATGAATTGTTTGGCTCCGTGCAGACCGGCAAAGTTGTGGTAGGAAACCTTGAAGGCTTCCAATTCCTTTTGCAGTTCGGGCGACAGTCTTTGAAATTCGATGAAGTCGGACAGGACTTGCAATGGGTTGCGTGAAAATTCTTTTGTTTTTTCCATGTCCGAAGTTTAGCATGGGGTTTTGTGGAAATTACAAAATACTGACATTAAAGTTTGTCGTGTGACGCGACTTCATAGCCCGCGTCTTTTAACATTGGGAGAAGTTGTTCAAGCATTTTTGGTGTGCCGGCGTTGGTGATGTGAAGCAGGATTATTGCGCCGGGGTGTATGCGTTTTGTGATGCGTTCGGCATTGGAAGTAGCGTCGATTGGTTCTTTGCCCCAATCGCGGATTGCAATCGACCACATCATGGTTTTAAGTTTTTGGTCTTTGGCGACACCAATGCTTCGTTCGCAAATGCGACCTTGTGGAGGGCGGAACCATACGGGGGCGGGGGCGTCGGGGTATTGTGTTGTGAACTTGGTTTGGAAGTCCACGATGTCGGTGACGATTGCTTCGGTTGATAAGTTGGGGAGATTTTTGTGCTTGTCGGTGTGGTTGCCGATAAGGTGACCGTCGCCAATCATGCGTTCGACAAGTGCGGTTTCTTGCAAATAGTGACTGCACAAAAAGAAGATTGCTTTGATTTTGTTCTTTGCCAAGATGTCCAAGACCTCGTGTGTGAAGCCGGCTTCATAGCCAAGGTCGAAAGTAAGGAAGACGCGCTTTTCTTCGGTGTCTTGTTTGTAGAGACCGTTGTTTTGTTCCAAAAGTTGTACCGAGCCTGGTGGCGGGGTGGGTGACACGCCTTGACCATTGTGTCCAAGACCCCAATCAATTGCGGGACTAAAAGCCCCCATTACCGTTGCGCTTACTGCGCACAAAAGTTCTTTAATCATATTTATAGTTTAAATCGTTTTGCGGAAATTATACTATAAGTTATACTATTGCGCATACTAAGGGGGGAAATGAACAAAAGAAAGCGCCACCTTACATTTAAAGTCGCCTTTTGCGTCTTTTTCGTGATGTTTGGTGCGTTTATTACTTCTTTGTTTTTTGTCGATGTCGGCGGGCAAGGTATCTTTGGTCAGGCGACACGCACTTCAACCAATCCATGTCCCGCGTGCATGGCGCTTATACAACAAGGGGTGGGTGCCAATGCGGGTGTTGCGTGTGATAACTTGTCATGCGCATCACACGTTTCAAGGTACAAATGCAACACGGCGGCAAGTACTTGTAAAGCGCATCCTGCGCCTGCGGGCGATAGTACGGATGCGGGCACGGAAGGACCGCTTGATGTTGGGAAAATTCTTGGCGATGTCATTGTCAAATACGTCATGCCTGTGTGCCTTGCCGCGGTAATTCTTTGGTGCGTTTGGGTGGGGATTCAATTTGCAAAGGCAAGCGACGAAGGCAAACGCCACACCGCGAAAAAGCAGTTCATAAATGCGTGCGCGACGGTGTTGATTTTTTCGATTATTTCGTCGATGCTTCTTGTGTACAACGCGACCTATACGCCACGATATTTGCCCGAAACCATCAATTTAAGTCCGTCCGACCCCAACGTCGGCGGTGGAAGCGGTGGGGACAACATGGGGGGCTCGCGTCCTGGGGGAAGTGGGACCGGTGGTGGCGGTTTGGGTGGGGGCTCGGTTACTCCGACCGACCCGTTTGCGGGCATCACTATTCCAATGTCAAGTCCGATAGAATACAACGCATCAGCAGAAGCGTCGCGCTATGGCGTTACAAGCGTGTTCGATAACACATTGATCGCAAATGATATAAGTGCCGTATATGGGTGGCGTCGTGTTAATACGCCAACGATAACAACGGGCGCGGGTGTGGATAAAATAACTTATCAATGGGAGCCGGGGTCAGGTTATATCAATCCTGCAAACCCCGAAAAAGTTCCGGGGCTTGGCGTGGGCGACGGTATAAGTTTTGACAACTATTACGTAGAAATTCGCGCGGGTGAAAAACAAGGCGCGGGGCTTGTGACGTATGGTGGGGCGTATACACCGATGACCGCTTTGACATCAAAGCTGGAGTTCCAAAAAGAGTTTTTAGTAGCATCATTAGCAGGGAGATATCCCAAAATGACCACTGAACTCAACACCAAGATGGGGAACATAAATGATGTAACAATCGCGACGGCAACACCTTATCTATTTGAGGACGGAACGTTTATGGCAGGTGGGGAAGCCATGAAGGCAGTAGGTGACGGTATCCTTGCACCTGCTACGGGCACCATTGGACCTTCTTTCGATTTTGATTACAGCAATCCCGTAAATCCGTTCCCAACCGATATGTCTGCAATCTATCCTGTCGCGGACGGCTTTATCGTTGAAGTCGGAAATTTGGAAACCGACAGTCCATACGAAGAAGCATATGTTATCATTGAACACATTGATGTTAAGACCCAAGCAAAATGGTACAGTTACTATGGAGGACTTTTGGGTGCGATAAAATTATCTAATCTTGTTAATAAATCCACATTTGATGAGATGCTTACTGCATACAATACCAACCCCAACCACTTTCTTATGATGACCCCATTTGTTGAAAGTGTTAGTGATGAAGAATATGAAATTGGCGACGACTTCGGACCCGGTGGGTTTGATTTCCTTGGTAATTGGTTCTCACCTTGGACATGGGAATCCGAGCCAAACGCTATGCCACTTTTGCAAAGAAACCCTGCGGCGATTGGTGGGAAAAACAGATATCTTACCGCGGTGGGTCCAACGGGTGGAGTTCCTCCTATTGATCCGCCACCGGCAGACCCAACAGGTCTTGTGCCATCGATGTGCACCACCGCGGACGACCTTTGGTTTCCGCCAAGTTTTATGAATAAAGAAATGTCAACATCGCAAAGCCATTTAACGGAAGTGCTTGCGACGGTTTACACCGCGTTGGAAAGAACGGGGCGCTATCCTATATCGGCGACGGATTTCCTTGGTTATGTCGGTGGTGGGGTGTTGGATCCCGGTGCGGGGCAAATTCGTCAATGTTGGGTTGACAATGAAGAGCACTTCGCCGAATTGCACCGCAACGATGTCCCGACATCTCCCGAAACCGGAATATCTCCCGGTGCCAAGGCATGTGAAATGAAACACGACACCGATACATGGAATGATATGGATGACATCGTGCACGGTGGATTAAACCGTTTCCATGAACGCCATTTGAAGTTTGGGATTTTGGTTGACGCGGATGTAGATATGTTGCGCAAGCAATACGAATTGAACACGGATTATTTGAACCCATATTTGGTGACGCGTGCGCCTGCTTTGGATACCATGGACAGGACGTCGGCGACGGCGTTGTTGGCGGACCCGACATTGTCCAAATACATCCGCCCGATGCAAGGCGGAGCCAAGGGCACGTCGATTGACCCGATGAATCATTTTGTTTTGTATGTGTTGCCGGAAACTTCTTCCGATGCCGCCGCCGACTCGTTTGGAACAAATGCTACGACGGATGCTTTGCGGGGAAGCGCGGAAAATGCGGGGCAACGCGGCAAGTTTTATTTCGGGGCGAATTCGCCGTCGGGGTGCAAGTGGGGATGTTGCAAATTCTCGGTGGCAAGCGCAAGCGCGCCGATTTTGTCCACGGTAAGTTTGTCGCTTGACGACCCGACGACGACGGAGCGAACCAACTGGGTAGGTGGCGGTTGGAACGCAGAATGTGTGACTTGTAGGAATAACCCGCCACACCCTTGTTCTATACATACGGTAAATCCACCATCTGGCGGTGGAGGGGGCGGCGGGTCGACCGATTGCAGTTGCCCGAGCGAGCAGACGGGGATTGGGAACGAGTTGACGGCGATTTTGGTGGATTATGTCTTTCCTATTGCGACGGGGGCAAGCGTTTTGTGGTGTCTTTGGGTGGGTTGGCATTTTGCGACCGCGAAGGACGAGGGCGCGCGCCAACAAAGCAAAAGTCGGTTTATCAAGGCTTTTGCGACGGTGTTTATTATTGCGGTGTTGTATTTGATTATGGGCGTATTGTCTTTGGGATTTGAAAGCCCCGGCAAAAATCACGAAGAAGATTGCCCGAACAAGTCCACGACAATCAGTTTCACGCGCAACATTGATTTTCCCGTTGACAAAACCAAGTAATTGACGTATTGTGACTTTATGGAAAATAAGAACTACAACGAAGAAATTTTGACCATGTTGGCGAAACGCCTTCAAAAAAACATCAAAGACGTCACGCCCGAAATGCGCATCAAAGAAGATTTGAATGCAGACAGTTTGGACATTGTTGAACTTGTTATGGACATCGAAACCAAGTACGGCGTGACCGTGCCCGACGAAGTTGCAATGGAAATCAAGACCGTTGCGGACTTGATTAAGACAATCGAAAAAATGGCGAAGTAATTATTTTTTGCCTTTGCCTTTGCCTTTGTTTTCGGCAAGGTCGGCAATCAATACGACCACGTAGATTACCGTCAAAATAACCCTTACGACAGGGATTTTTATAAGCATATTTACAAGGCTGTCGGGTAGCATTGAAATGACTTTTGCGGCACAGCCTTTGCGTTGGATGTCCAGAATCAATTTTACATACGTCACGCCCAAGTATGTCAAACCACCGGTAATCGCCGAGAAAATTCCCGCGCCCGCCATGGCGCCGGCTTTCACGGTTTGTTGAGTTATTGCTTTGTATACTTCGTCGTCAAGTTGCGTTACAAGTTTTTTAATTTGCGGTTGTTTCAATTCACCCGCACGGCGCAACATTTCGACGACGGCTTTTTTGTCGGTAGGAGGTTTTAACGGTCCGCCCTTGCTTTTGCCTTTGCCACCTTTTGCCGGAGCCCCGCCTTTACCTTGTGCGGCGGGAGTTTGCATTTCTTCGTCTTCGTCGTCATCTTCGGGTGCGCCTTGGTTGGGTTGGGTGCCACTTTGTTCGTCGTCTTCGCCGTCGTTAAGCGGGTGGTAGTCTGCGGCGCCCGTTTCGGCGTATTCGTTGTCGCCGTCGTTGCTTGGGGCGTTTTCTTCTTCTTCGTACGCGTCCATCATGTCGGACATGTGCATGTGGCTCATCATATTCATGCCGTTGTCTTCTTCGTAAAAATCGTTGCTTGCGGCTTCGTCGTCGGCCCTTGCTGCTTGTTGCGCGGCGGCATCACCGTCGTCGCCGTATATATTGTTGATTTGTTGTTTTTCGTCTTCTAGTTCGTCGTCGGTTCCCCTGTACCTTTCTGCCACACAAAAGTATGACACGACATCAAATTCTATCCAAACGTTTGGTTGTTCCGAAGTAGTTATACAGTAAATCAGTTTGTGATGTAGGCACATAGACAAAAGATTTCTTGCCGTACTCCAAAACTATGTACTCTTTAATCACGCCACCCAAATCAAGCGATTTTATGCCTGCGTATTTTGCAAGTCCGTGGCTGTCGTGATACACCAATTCGCCGATTTCGGGGATTTGGAATTCGCCGGGTTCGCTGTATACGTCGACGTCAAGTGTGAATTCAAAGTCGGTGACAACGGGGTCGGTCATTGGCAAGATTTCGCAAAGGTTGACGGCGGCGCGTGTTGCGAAGTTATTGACATCGATTAATTTTATTGCTTCGATTTCGTCGTCCAAAAACATCAATCGCACTACGTTATCGTAACCATAGCCCCAAACGTCGATTATGTCGCCGCGTTGGGTGAACTCGCCGGTGCGCTCGATACGGTCGACGCGGGTGTAATCGAATTCGGTTAACTTTGTGACGACGTTCATGATGTCGGCAAAATCACCGACGCCGTAAAGCGCGACGTCGGTCACCATAGTTTGGATGCTATACGGTTGCGGTATTTTTTGCATTATAAACCCCTTGGACTTTATCGAGTGGTGTGGTTGTCAAATCTATGGCGGCTTGGGCGGCACTTGCTATGGGCAGGTCGTCTTGGATTTTAGAAAGGACGTATGATGCATGGGTGTGCGGTTCTTTGTTTGGTTTAATGCCGATGCGGACGCGCAGGTATTTGTCGGTGCCCAAAAGTTCTGTGATGCTTTTGATGCCGTTGTGACCGGCGCCGGAACCACCGAACGACACGCGGATATGACCTTTATCAATGTACAAATCGTCGTAAATCACGATGACGTTTTCGGGTGCGATTTTGTGTTTGCGCACGACGGCAAGGACGGCTTGCCCCGACAGGTTCATATACGTAAGCGGTTTAAGAATTAGGGCGGTGGGGATTTTTGCAAGCATTTGGTTGCCCTTTTTTTTGAAGTCTTTTGTGATTTGTTCGACGGCAAGAAAACCTACGTTGTGGTAGGTGTTAAAGTATTTGCCTTCGGGGTTGCCCAAACCGACAATCAAGTATTTCATGTTGCAAGTATAACACAAAGTTGGTACAATGCAAACATGGAAAAACCAAAAAAAGTTGGCGCAGGTTGCGGGATTATCGTGTTGGACGGCAAGGGTCGTATTTTGCTTGGCTTGCGGAACAGCGACGCGCAAAAGGCGGACAGCGAACTTCATGGCGAGGGGACTTGGACTATGCCCGGTGGAAAATTGGAATGGGGCGAGACTTTTGAACAATCCGCAATTCGCGAGGTGAAGGAAGAAACCGACCTTGATGTGCGCGAAATCGAGGTCTTTTGCGTGCAAAACGATATGAACGAGTACGCGCATTTCGTCACGATTGGGCTTGTGGCGCGCAAATGGAGTGGCGCGGTAAAAACTATGGAGCCCGACGAGATTGTAGAGTGGCGCTGGTTTGATTTCAACGCGTTGCCCAAGAACATTTTTATGCCAAGCGCCAAATGCATCGAACGATACAAGGCGGGGAAGTTTTACATATGAAAATCGGGATTGTGGGGTTGCCCAATGTGGGGAAGAGCACTTTGTTTAACGCGATTACGCGTGCGGGTGCAGTGGCGGCGAATTATCCTTTTGCGACGATTGAACCTAATATTGGGATTGCCAAGATTGCGGACGCGCGGTTGGATTATTTGGTGGCGCATTACAAGCCACGCTCGGTTGTGCCCGCGACGATTGAGTTCGTGGACATTGCGGGTCTTGTGAAGGGCGCAAGTCAGGGTGAGGGCTTGGGCAATCGGTTTTTGGCGAAGATTAGGGAAGTTGACGCGATTGTACATGTTGTGCGCGCATTTGAAAACAGCGACATCATACACGTTGACGGTAGCGTAAATCCACAGCGCGACATCGACACGATTGAAACCGAGTTGGGGCTTGCCGATTTGGAAGCCAAGGCGGGGGCGCCGAAACTTATGGACAAACCCGTCATTTACTGTGTCAACGGAGACAAAATTCCGCAATGTCTTGCGGGCAAAACTGTGGTTACGCTTGATGTGAAGTTGGAAGAAGAATTGGCGGGGATTGCCGACGAAGCCGAGCGCAAGGAGTTAATGGCGGCGTACGATATGACGGAAAGCGGGCTTGATAAATTGGCGCGGTTGGCGTACAAGACGGTGGGACTTATAAGTTACTTTACGGCGGGCGAGCCCGAAGTGCGGGCGTGGAAAATTTTGGACGGGACCAAGGCACCTGGGGCGGCGGGGAAAATTCACACCGATTTTGAAAAGGGATTTATTCGCGCGGAAGTTTGCGCGTTTGACGACTTTGTTTCGTGCGGGGGGATTTTGAAAGCCCGCGAAGCCGGCAAGGTGCGCGTCGAGGGCAAGGACTATGTTGTAAAAGACGGCGACATAATTCATTTCAGGTTTAATGTATGAAAAAACGAAGCGTGTTCAAACAAGTATTCGAGGTGGTATTTCCGATATTTAACCTTGCGCTTGCGGGGACCATTATTTATCTTGCAATGCGTGGTGATGAAATAGGCAGTATAGGTGGAATAAAAGTTAATTGGGAATTTATTGCGCCGATTATAGTGACCTTGTTGTTTGTAATCTTTATCGAGAGCATGCGTCGCCAAATCGTTATATACGCTATTACAAAACGGTTTGACCCTTTTTTGTGTTTGCGGGTGTATTTGTTAAAGAAGCATTATGATTTGCTTACTCCGTTTCACACGGGCGGCAAGGCGTACGAATTTTACTATCTTCACAAGCATGGTTTTACTCCGGGTCAAATTACTTCGATACCGATTTCGGATTATATACTTGACCGAATAGGCTCGCAATTAACCATGGGGGCTATATTTCTTTCTTTGATTTGGCGACTTGACGGACTTGACGGCGGTATGGTGGTTGCAAGCGCGATATGGATTGGGCTTGCTTTTCAAATTGTTGTGACGGTTGGGGCGCTTGTGATTTGCTTTAACAGGGTTATCCCGCAAAAGTTATGTCAACTTGGGCTTTTCTTGTTGCATAAGGTGCGCATTGTCAAAGACCACGAAAAGGCGAAGACGGCGGTGAACGGAACGCTTGCGGAGTATCGGCAAACCGTCAAGATACTTGCGCGCAAGCCGTTTGTCGCGTTGTCTGCGATTTTGTTAAGAAGTGTTGCCGTGTTTTGTAATTTCTTTATCATTGTTTATATCTACGCATTTTTGTTTGGTTGGGATTGGTCGGTGATTCCGCTTTTGTTGCTTGGGATTGTTTTGACCGAAAATGCGGGCGGCTTGATGCCTATACCCGGGGGCACGGGGGCGATGGAGTTGTTCTTTTTGTCAATCTTTGCGACGATGTTTGGGACGCCGCAGATTATTCTTGCCGTCGTAATGTGGAAGATTACAAGTTACATTATCCCGATATTGAACGGAATTCCCGTAGTTATTTATGATGCAATTCGTTTCCGTTTTAAGCGCGAACCTGATAAAATCGAAGCATGACCGAAAAAGTTTACATTGGTGGGTGGTTTCAAAGAACGCTTTTGCATTTGAACGAAATCTATGATTTTTTGGCAAGCGGTACCTCCGCGTTGCCTTTGTGCCCCGAACGTTTGGCGGATAATCGCGCAAAGTTGGGAATCAAGGATTTGGCAATCAAGGTCGACGGCTTCGAGTACATAATCTTTGCAACCGAATGTGGAATTGCGGTGAAGATTTTTGAAGACGGTTTGATTGTTTTGTCTTGCCCGATTGAAAAGGGCGATTTCAAAAAGACGGCGGACATTTTGACGGAGTATTACGAAAAGAATTTTTCGCCCGCGTTAAGTTATATTTTTTCTTTGGGTGCGCCGGTGCCAAAAGAGTTGGCGAATATCAAAACCGTGTATCCGTACTTTGTGGTTTTGAAAAATTCCGGCAAGCACGACGGCGGGGACACGCCTTACGAATTTTTGGACACCAAAAAAATCCCTGCGGACAAGTTGGAAAGTTACATCCAAGAGACGATGTTTTTTCGCGAGTTCAAGGGGCAGTTGCACAGGTATTTGAATTTGCACCGCACGATTTGGGAAGAAATATCGCAACTTAAAGAAAAGTCCAAGGTCAAGGAAAAAGAAATCACGCAATACACTGCGCGGCTTGAAGATTATTACAAGACGATTAACCATGTCGAAACGCGGATTAATCAAATGGGGACGTATCTTAAAACCCGCGAAAAGGTCGCCAAAGACGACCCCGACTTTTTGGCTTTCTTGGGTGTCATGGAATATAGGTACGAGACCTTGGGGAATTCGCTTGCCTATATCCAAGAGATTTGGACTATGACGAAAAATTATGTGACCTCGGCAAAGGATATTTACAGCGGGCTTCAAAACAAAATCACTCAAAGGGCGCTTGGTAACTTGACGATTGTGCAAGGTGTTATGGCGGCGGCGACAATTATCGGGTTGTTACAGTTGGCAAGTTTTAACGTTATTCATTGGTGGGGTGCGTTGTTTGGTTCGGTGGCGATTATCGCGGGTTATTCGGTTATCAAGTTTATTCAATACTTGTCGCGGCGAGGTAAATTTAAAATCACGGATTAAGACGGTGTGCCGTATTTGTGCAATGCGTTGAAATAAGGTACGCGGTCAAGGAAGATTTTGGCTTGGGTGCGGAAGTCCGCGAAGTCTTGTGCCGTGGCATCGGGTTTTTGCCAACGTATTGTTACGCCGTCATCGGTGAAGAACTTGTCGTTGAAAACTCCGCCGAATCGCGACACCATGATTGAAGTTGTTTCGGGAGTTTGGGCTCCGAACGCGTCGTAACCGTAATAAAATTGCGAGTTCAATGGTATTCCCAACAAACCTAAAACGGTGGGAGACAAATCGTAGTGCGTGGTGAATTTTGTGACCTCGACGTTTTTGACGTTTGGCGACACGATAAATGCGTTGATGTTATAAAGGGGGCTTTTGTTGGGGCGTATACCTTTGACGGTGGTGGACAAATAATTGCTGTACGCGATGTGGTCGGAAAAGAACATCAGGGTAGTGTGATGTGCAAGGGTGCCGGTGCAACCGGGCTTGCCACAATGGCTTGCGCGGGCGGGGTTGTTTAATTCAGACATAAGGTACTTGACGCCGTCTTCCACGTGCATCGCCATGGCAAGCGCGATTTTGTGTTCGTGGCTTATGTTCGCGGTGATTTTGTTCATATAATACCGCACCATTGGGCTTATGCGGGTGCTTGCGTAATCTCCGTGCGCGTTGCCTGTGGACATGAACGAAAAGAACCTGTCTCCGTTGGTTGGTAAGATGTCGTCTATGGCTTGGTGCCAAAACCAGCGCTCGGGGTAAAGCCAATATCTTACGTATTCAAGCGGAGTCCACCCGCCCGCATACGGGTCGCCAAGTCCGGGATACCAATTGGGGTCGGGTGTGTAAGTCCCATAGTTATAATCCTTCGCGGTGTCGTTAAGGTACAAAAAGTTGGAATCAAGTCCGTATGACGGGTGGGTTTTGTTCATATGGAACCATCTTCCGTCGGTGGGTAAAAAGTAATTTGCGGTGTCGAAACCGTTTTTAAGCAATTGGTTGGCAATCGCAAAGTCTACGGATTGGCGGGCTCCTTTCGAGTGGACGTCGACCCAATAGCCCATGGGGTAACTGCCAAGCATTACGGCGCGCTCGCTTGTATGGGTGTCGTTTAAGTTGTGGTGGTTTTTGAAGTTAATTCCGCCCTGCATCAAACCGTACAAAGTCGGTGTGTAAGTTGGGTCGATAAAGATGCTGTCAAAACTTTCCAACAATATTGTTACAAGGTTGTTTCCCGCATCCGCGCCCCAATGTTGCCCGTGTGCGTAGGGGACGTCTTTTGAAAAATATTCTTCGTACTGTTCTTTTGTCGCGGTTTTTGTCAAACCGAATTCTTTGCCCAGAAAGATGTTGTTGACGTACGTTGCGAAAGTACCGAACTTGCGATAGAAACTTACCTTAAAGTCCATGCTGTCGTGGATGTATCGGTCGTGTGTGTTAAGTGACGCGACGTGCACCCTGTACGCGCTTGGAAGTATAATCGAGGTGCACATGATAAACATCGAAAGCACAAGGGCGGTGCGGGGCTTGAACGGGATGCGGGCGCTTTTGATGTGCAAGACGGGGATACAAAGCCCTACATAAATAATGACAACTGCGATGAAACGCGTAAATGACCAAAAGTTTATAAAGCCCGTAAGCGTTGGATTAAGACCTTGGCTGTCGGTCAATTTAAGTAAGTCCCAAGAGAAAACGCCGCCGATGTTGTATTCCGAGAAGTTGACGCTTGCTACACCAAGTGCCGATTGCACAACCAAAAATACCGTTGCCAAAAGCACGGTTGGAATATGCCAAGGTATGCAAAACAAAAGCGCGCCCAAACCAATCAAAATCACAAGGTTGGGCATGAAATAATCGGGGTATGACCCAAAGCCAAGCGTTACGAAAATGGCGGATTCCAACACCATGGCGCAAACTATGTAAAGTCCGATGATGATTGCTTTTTTCATTAGGAAATTTCGCATGTCATATATTACGCCGTTTTGTTTGTATGTTCAAGGGTTTTATGGGCAATTGTCGCGCATAAGTTGCTCGCGGTCGGACAATAGGGCGGACAAGTTTTTTACCGATACAAAGTGGTACTTCAATGTGGCGTACAATCGCGCGTCAAGGCGGAATATCAAGAAATCGTATAAATGGTCGCTTTCGTAATCTTCGTCGTCACAATCGTCGGGTTGTGCGACAAGTTCTTCACGGGTTTCAAAAACCACGAATATGCGCATCATGTCGCCAACCGCGGTGTAGTCGGCTTCGGCGTAAATGTTAAGATCTTCGTACTTGACGGTTTTGTCGGCAAATGTGACGCTTGTTGCGCCGAATTTGCACTCGATGTCGTTCAATGATATAAAGGATTCAGTTCCGTCGGTTTGGGGCATGTGTTCCTTGAAGTCCAAAAATTGGGTGGCAAGTTCGATACGTTTTTTCCTTGTGGTTATCGCCGGTATTGGCATAACGTTGCGTGCGCGACGGAAATACCAAAAATAGTGGGTGTATTTGATGAACTTTGGGTAACGATTGCGGACATAAAAGAAAAATCCAACAAGAGACATAAACAACCCGATAAGTCCGCACACAATCCCGATGCACATGTCGTGAAACTTTTTGTAGGCAGAGTAGGCTTGGCGGTATGTGAACAAAAACTCGCCGTCTTTTTCCAAGGACAGGATTTCGCGCGTGCCCCAACTTTCTTGGTATCTTATGGTTATGGTGTCGCCGGATTTGATGCGGGTGATTAACTTGGTGTATGTTATGTGTTTGTTTACGTCGGTGTCGATTTCAAAGACCTTTTTGTATTCTTTCAATTTGATTTGTGCGAACTCGGCGTCTTTTGAAATTGTCTCGACGGTGCCCGTGACTTGTTTCAAATTCTTTTCTTTAAAAGTTTCAAGGTCGACGGTTGCAATAATATTTATGGCAACACAGACAAGGGCAAAGATAAACATGGTAATCACCAAGCCTGTGAATACACGTCTTCGGGGGTTTTTGATTAGTGTTTCTTCCATAGTGGTACAGGCTGACGGGCTCGAACCGCCGACCGCCTCGGTGTAAACGAGATGCTCTCCCAACTGAGCTAAGCCTGCTTGTCACGAATTATACAATATCACTTTTTAAAATGCAAGCACGAATTACTTTTTTGTTAAAACGCGAACACGTTTGCCGACCGCGACTTCCAATGGGTAAGGCTTGTATCCGTTGCCGTCGATGTCGGTGACGATGAAGTCGGATTTGATTGGGTGGTCGGGGACGTGTTCGACGCGGAAGTGCGTGCCTTGTACGTGCTTGACATAGCGACAATGGTGTAATCTTCCAAAGGCTTGATGAAATGCAAGTGACATTTTGCCCCAAAGTCCACAATATCGCAGGCACAACAAGTCCAACATGCCGTCGCCGGCGTCGGATAACGGCGAGCAATTTTTCAATCCGCCAACGTTTTTTGTGTTTAATATGTAAAACAAGAATATGTTGACTTCAAATGTGCCTTCGTCCACTGTGAAGCGCATCCTTTGGTTTTGCAACTTGAAGGTCTTTGCAAAGGCGACAAATGCGTACGCCAACTTGCCCAAGATGAACTTGGCTTTTTTGCTGTACCGTGTTACTCCGTTTGTAAAAGCCCCGCCACATGCGACGTTGCAGGCGTATTGCTTGCCATTTACGTACAAGGTGTCGACGTCGCGGCATTTGCCCGCCAAAATAATTTTTGCCGCACGTCGCGCCCCGCGATTTGTTTTGAAAAAGGAAGCGAAATCGTTTGCGGTGCCGCGCCCGTAACAATAGATTGGGGTCTTGTGGAAACTGTGTTTGAACATTGCGTTGATTACCGGTCCAATCGTTCCGTCGCCGCCGATGATTACGACGCTTGAAAATTCTTCCTTATTGTGTGCCCAAAAGTCGTTCAAGAATCCAATTGATGGCGAGGGCTGTTTTGTGACTTGTGTGGTTGCGTCTCTTTTTAAAAGAGCGCGTTCAATACGCCTTGCGTGGATGTGACCGTTTCTTTTTCCCGAATTGGGATTAAATAAAATCAAGATATGCATTACGATATTATACAGCCTTAATATTGCTACTTGCAATCTTTTTGGCAATACTATACAATGGTTTATCCTATGAAAAAAAGATTGTTGTGTTTGATTGTTACGATGCTTTTCGTGGGTGCGACCCTTGGGGGTTGTGCTCTTTTTGCACGCGACGTTAATTATTACAATAACCAAGTCGTTGCCCGTGTAGGTGCCGACATTACAATTACCAAAAAGCAACTTATCGATGCGTTCAATAACTTTGGGTATCAGTACTTGTCGCAAGGCATGTCCCAAGGTGAAGCGTACAACGAAACTTTGGACCAACTTATCAATCGCGAAATTGCAAGCCGTGTAAGTGCCGACATGTTTGGTTATGGTTGCAAGAATACTACGCACAGAAATTGTTGCACGGGGCAATTTATGATTAAGCAATCAAGCGGGGCATTGTGGACCGCCGCGACCGAGCGTGAAGCCGAAGAAGCCCGCAAAGTTTCGTTCGATTACGTGACGCGAAGTTTCCGCGCTTTGGAACAAGAAATTCGCACTCAACGTGGTTGGGCAATTACCGACACCGAAACTCCGGCACCTGAACCCGCAAAGGGCGTAACTTACACGCCGTTTAACAAGTATCTTGTTTCGTCGACTCCGATTAATGTTTACAATCCATCTATTGACGATTACGTTAAATCGTCGGGCTGGGTCATCAATTTGGACAAATACAAGGAAGTCGAAAATCCACGCTTTGTGCACGCAAGCAATGCGGAATTTATTGCACAACTTAAACTTCCGCGCGGGGAAGACAACGCGTTGGAAAAATCAATCACCAACCAAGCATGGAACCGTTTAATTCGAACTTTGCGCAATAATGAAAAAGGTATGCGATTTTCGAAACTTGAAAGCACCGACGAAGCCGTGTTGACACGTGAACTTGTACGCGTACAAATCGAGAGCGAAAAGAGTTTGCTTTTGGAAAGGTTGGAAATTGCGTTTGAACAAGGCATCACAACCAAAGTTGACTTTGACGAATTGAACGGACTTCGACGCACGAACTTTGACGAGTTCGAGGAACGCGTGCAAAACAACAACCAACTTTTTGTGGACAACATGGTGCGCGACGCAACGCAAGATTTCCGCAACAAAGTCTTTACCGCGGTGCGTCGTTACGAACGCGGATTTGAACGTGCCGATGCGTTTACCGCAAAACTTTTGGACAATTTGGCGTCGGTGTATTTTGCTCCGCGCGAAGTCGCAAACAAGTTTTTTACGGTAAGCCATATTTTGCTTGGATATAGTGACGAGCAAAACTCGGAAATTTCAAAAATCAATGCGCGTTATGCCCAAGACAAAAACAAACAAAACCGCGACAATGCGATAAACACCGTGCGTGGACAACTTCGTGTGACGCGCAACGATGCGGAGGGAAATCCTGTGGGCTTGCCGATGACCGCGAACCAAGCGCTTGCATTTATCCAAAGTTACGTTGCTCCACACATCGCAAGCAAGCCTGTCGCCCAAAAACAACTGCACTTCCGCGACATGATTTACGCATTTAATTCCGACCCCGGTATGCAAAATCCGGACTTTGAATATGTGATTGGTATTGACGAACGCACCGACAAATCGGAAAACAGCGCCGAAGCCGATAACATGAGCCGCATGGTGCCCGAATTCACCAAGGCAAGTCGCGAACTTCATGCGGGCGCGGGCGATACGCGCGGGTCGATGAGCGAACTTGTTTGGACGGATTACGGCGCACACATCATTATGTACACACGCAATATCACGGACTTTATTTTCACAAACTCGTCGTCTATGGTGGATGCGGAGTTGCAACACTTCATGCACTCTACCATGACAAGTTACGGCAACAAGACTTATTTTGACCTTTCGGTGGACAGCGTGACAAGACCGGCGTACAGTAATTGGGAGCATCAATTCACAGTGACTTTCAAAGACAAGAATAAAGTAGTAATTTACAAAGATAGGTTTAAAGATTTGACCAAATCGCGATAATATGTTATAGTAACTTTATGGCAGAACATTGGGCAGACGCAGCAGAAATTCAAAACAAGTTTTTAGAGTACACGCAAGGTGTGCAAACGACACAGGATGTAACACAGTGGAATGCGGGATTTCCACACCTTAAATTCGCGTTCGAATTTATCCGTAATGGGCAAGACATCAAGGAATTTGCGTACGTAAACAACTTTATTTACGATACGATTAAAAGGCTGTTCCGTCACAACGCAAACGATATTGCGGTGCAAAGACTTGCGGCCTTTGTGAACTTGCCAACCGCGGAACCAAGCGATTTCATCGCGAAGTTTAACGAACTTCCTGAAGACGAACGTGACAGGCTTTTGACGCCGGACAATGCAATCGATGAAAATGACAGGATTCCGTTGTTGCCGATTGACCAACCCGAATTTTGGAAAGCGTTTTCCGAAGCGACAAGTGTAATAACCCAAGAAGCGTACGAAGGCGAATACATCAAGAACCCACAAACCGAAAGGGCATATGCAAGTCGATTGCAAGACAACAAAGCCGAAATTGACGCGATGTGTAATGCAATTATTTTGGACTTGAAATCCATGCGCCCCGACTTTGCCCGCGAAGATGAATTGCGCCAAGTTTTAAAAGAAGTTGGAAGAAGCAGTTTTTGTACAAACCTTGCCGGCGCATTTCCTGTTGAATTTGACGGTGTAGATGCACTTAACAATCCAAAATACAAAAATACCCGCCATTGGGTTCACGAATATTTGAACCAATGCTTCAAGTTCGCGAACAACGAGCCGTCCGAAGTTGCGACACAAAGAATGCAAGACATTTTCGGCGAATTGAATTTGACGCCGGACGAAATGGGACGCCTTGGTTTGGACGAACGCGCAAGACAAATCGGTGCGAAATACTACGAAGGTGTTACGACACAAACCCACAAGGCAATTACGCACGAAGCCCCCGAAATCGAACGAACAATAGAACAAGACGAAGACGAATTGGCGGCGGAAGAAGCGGCAGAATTGCAGGACAGGGAACGTTATACCGGCGATTGCGCAGGTCGCAAATCCGTCAAACTTATTGCGCCGTTCCGTGCGCTTGGTAAGTTATATCAAAAGGTTCAAGCCGCAATCAACGCGATTTTCTCGGTTGTTCCGTCCGTTGGTTTGACGCGTAAGTTCCTTATTGCCAACCGTTATTTGGACGTTGAATATGAAAAGAGCCTTTTGCAAGAAAAAGTCGACAACCTTGCCGAACCGATTGATTTTACCAATATGGAAGAAATCGACCTTGACGATCCGACGATTGAAATTCCGTCGGCTTCGTTTGATGATGCCGAACTTGTCAATGCGGCAAATATGTTGGGTACGGATAACTTGTATTCCATATTTATTGACGGCTTTATCGACGGAAATTTGAATATGACCGACGAACAAAAACGCGTCGCGCACGACCAAATCAAAAATTACAAGGGAAACTTGGCGCAAATGGCGGTGGATTTGAAGCGAGGTAAAAGTATCGCTGACATCATGAACGAAAAGGCGCAACTTGACGCGGGTAATCCAAACATGCAATTGACGACGCCAGAAAAAGCCAACAATATATTTAATTGTCTTTCGAATGACCAATTCAAGGACCAAGCGCAACAATTTTTAAGCAACTTCCCACAAGCCGACCAAGACGAGTTGATGCGACTTGCCGAAGTGCACAAAAACGGCGGAGAAATCACGCCCGCGGACATGGAGTATTTGGCCAAACTTGGTATGGTTGATTTGATCCAAGCCATTGCCGAAAGCATGCAGGACGATTTGGTCGATGCGCCAATCACAATGGAAGAAAACGAAGACTTGTTGAACAGTCTTGACGACCTTACGCAAAGCGAAACGACAACCGAAGTTGTCGAAGAAACCCCCGAATTCGAGGGTGTCGCCGACGAAGACATTGGTTCGCTTTCGGACTTGGTTGAAGACGAACCCGAGGTTGAAGGACTTGGCGACGCCACAGTACCAGACGGGTTTGAAGGAATTGAACCTACGCCCGCACCTGAACCTGTAAGGACGCATTTGCCATTTGGGTTTAAAGATTGGGTACTGGAATCGTATGGAGTTTACGAACAAGACTTTGTGAAAACAATGAAAGAAGCAGGAAAAGAATGGGTCGAGGAAGCTATTAAATACTATAAGGAAAAAGTAATGACTGCCGAACAAGCCCAAAAGTTAGAGGAAGAAATTTCCCCACCGTTTTAATCACATTTCGTCTACGGGTGTGATTGCCAAGGTGTCCAGCGCGATAAGCAAAGAAGTTTTAACAAGAGCGGCGATTGTCAAATTATCGTCGCTTTTTTGTATGTTTTCGTTGGCGTATAAAAGGTTGAATTGCGTCGCCAAATCAAACGCCGCGTCCACGATTGCGTTTAACGAGTAAGTCTTGATGGCGGTGGCGTATGCGTCGGTCAAGCGCACGACGGCGCGAAGAATGTTTCGAGCTTGCTCGGATACTTGCTTCGAAAGTGGCTTCGCAAGACTTTCTACGCAAGTACCACTCGCCGTTTTGACCTTCTTCTGTATCGAGTTGATGCGCGCCACGGTGTACAAAAGGTACGGACCGGTTTTGCCTTCGAACGCGGTGAAGCGGTCGGGGTCGAAGACATAGTCCTTGCGCACGTTGTTGGACAAGTCGGTGAATTTTAATGCCGAGATGCCGATAAGTTGGGCGTCGTGTGGGTTGGGTGCCCGCATACGTTTTGATGCCGCATCGGTGACAAGTTGGATTACGTCGGCGAGTTTGATTGTGTCGCCGGCGCGGGTTTTAAAGGGCTTGCCGTCGGTGCCGTTCATCGAGCCGTGACTTACGTGCGTGAACTTGGTGTCGGGTGGCACGATTTTGCCTTTTTTAACGGTGCGGAAGACTTGTTCAAAGTGTAGTTCTTGGCGGAAGTCCGTCACATAAACGTATTCGTCGGGCGCGTAGGTTTTTTGGCGGTACAAGATTGTCGCGATGTCGGTGGTGGCGTACAGGTCGCCTCCGCCCGATTTTTGCAAGATTACGGGCGGCATGGGTTTGTTGTCGGCTTCGGTTTTGACTTCCATTATAAGGCACCCGTTATCCGTTGTTGCGCCGTTCTTTTTCAGGATTTCGATTGCGGGGGCGATGTAGGCTTCGGCGTCGGACTCGCCGTGCAAGACATCAAAAGTACAATTCAACACGTTATAACTTTGCATGATAGCAGTTACCGAAGTCTTGCGAATTTCCGCCCAACGGTCGTACCAAGGCTGTTTCTTTTGTTGCAGTTGCCTTGTAATATCGGCGGCGCGTTGGTAAAACTCGGGGTCGTCTTTGCTGCGTTTACTTGCCTTGGGGTACAGGTCGTTTAATAAGTCAAGGGAAATACTATTTGGGGAATTATTACCCTCGTCTTCAAGTTGCGCCAAAACCAAGCCCATTTGCAAACCCCAATCGCCAAAGTGTGGGTCGGAGATTGTCTTGTGACCAAATGCTTTGAATACGCGTTTCAAGGCTTCGCCGATAATTGGTGGGCGCAGGTGTCCGATGTGCAGGGGCTTTGCGACGTTGGCGCCGCCGTAATCAAAAAACACCGTCATTGTTGTGTCGGGCTTTTGCAACGGGAGTTTTTTGTTCTTTAAAACGAACGAAGCGACGGACTGTAAATCCGTGTCTGGGATTGTGATGTTGACGAACTTTTTGGCGTCTTGGTCAAAGTATTGATAATCTACGCCCGAGATTTTGCTTGCGTTTACTGCCCGCCCAAGGCGACTTTCAATTTGGGTCTTGATGTTTTGCATGAAATATGATATCATACAATATTGGATTATACACAAGCATTATCTTTATACAATCAAATTGACCGAGGTCGGGTTTATGCGGTCGGGGGCTATAACGATGTTTACAAGGTCGACGACAAGGTGGTGCTTGTTGGGGATTGGGATAACGATGGTTACAAAGAAATCTCGGATGAGTGTATTGCAAATGGCGTTTCCACGCCCAAAGTTCATTTCGAGGGGATTATTGATGATAAATATGTGATGATACAAGACCACGCAAAAGGCGACCCGATATATTTTCGAAGCAAAGAATATCTTGACGCATACCTTAATTGCAAATGTAGTGACAAGGAATTTTCTGAATTTAACGACGAGCGTGCGCAAGAGGTCGCGGACACCGCGCAGGACACATACAACAAATTCGCTTTGGATATTTCGCGCACAAACAAGATTGGTTTAATCCTTGATATCTATCCCGAGAACTTTCTTCTTGGAAAAGACGGGTTTGAAATAATTGATTTGCCAAGGGTCAAAGGTCGTCCCCTTGGCATGGGGTATGTCAAGAGTGCGTTGAAGGAAATCTTGACGTCCGGTTGTTATGACGCGAAACTTAAAAAGGCAATCCTTGGAAAATGCGCTATTGCAATCGAAAAGGGCATATGTTAACATGTTGGGTATGACGGAACACGGCAAAACTCTTCCACATAGCATACAGGCGGAACAATGCGTTCTTGCGTGTTTGATGTTGGATTACGTCGGTTGTAGCGACGGCATGGACAAGTTGACGGGCGAAGACTTTTATTCGCCTGCGCACAAGACCATTTTTGAAGCCATGCAAAGGCTGCTTGACAAGAAAAACAAGACGATTGATTTCGTGACTGTGGTTGAAAGTTTGACCGCGATGAAGAAGTTGGAAAATATCGGCGGGGTCAATTACATTAACACTATTAACGATACGGTGCCGTCGGTTGCGAACTTTCGGCATTATTTTGACATTGTTAAAAAGAATTCGGTTTTACGCAAACTTAATTTTGCCGCGAAACAAATCCTTGAATCAAGTTACGCCGCAGATGATGAACAAGTGACTTTGTCGGATGCGGAAAGCGCAATCTTTGACATCGCCAAACAAGACGAGAAAAAAGAGTTGACGAAATTGGGCGACGAGTTGCCCAAGGTTATGGATAGGTTGGACACAATTCGCAAAGACCCGACCGCGGTGTATGGCATAAAGACGGGCTTTTACGGCATTGACGATTTGACCAACGGCTTGCACGGCGGGGAGTTAATTATTCTTGCCGCGCGTCCCGGCGTGGGTAAAACTTCGCTTGGGCTTAATATGATTACAAACGCTGCGATTTACTCGGGCAAAAAGTGCGCGATATTTTCTTTGGAAATGAGCAAATCTTCCTTGGTCCAACGCGCGATTTGCAGTATCGCGATGGTGTCAAGTTACAAAGCCGGTCGTGGTGAATTGGACGACAAGGAATGGAACAGACTTTGGCAAGCCAACGATGTATTGGACAGCCTTAACATTTTCATCGACGACAACAGCGAAATTACGCCGATGGAAATCAAGCGCAAGTGCATGCGGTTAAAACGCGAGCACGGACTTGATTTCGTTATGGTGGACTATTTGGGGCTTATGGCGGCGAAAATGGACCAAAAGGGTGCCGGCGCACGCTTTGAAAATCGTCAGGTCGAAGTCGCGGCAAATTCACGCGCGATGAAAGTTTTGGCGAAAGAGTTGGATATTCCCGTGTTGCTTCTTGCCCAATTAAACCGTGAAGCCGCGGGGCAAGTCGCGGGGAAAACTCGCAGTGCCGCGGACAAGAGACCGCAATTGCATCACTTGCGTGAATCGGGCGCAATTGAACAAGACGCAGACATGGTTATGTTTATCCATATTGACAAGCCGGTGACCAACGAAACCGCGGAAGAAGAGGACGACGACAACACCCAACAAGGCGCCGCGTTGCCCAACGAACCGACGGAGGCCGAAGTCATTTTGGCAAAACACAGGAATGGACCTACGGGTATTGTAAAGTTGGAATGGGCGAAAGAATACACAACGTTTAAAAACTTGCCCGCCGCGCAAAAGGCGCAAGACGCGCGCGACAAGGCAACGAAAAAGGGAGCCAAGAAATGAACAGTGCCGAAGAATTTCGAAAGTGGTGCGATAAAACCATTACGGAAGTCTTGGGAGCCGATATAAGCGCGGAAGAGCGGGCGATTGCGCACCGATTTTTGTTCGCGTGCAACATTACATGCGAAACTCCAAAAGAACATCTTGCGGAAGGGATGAAGAAAATTTCTTTGTCCAACGAAACCCGTGCCGTGAAAAAGTATTACAAAATGTTTCATCCGGAATGTTGTTGCGACAATAATTCGACGCACGTGTTGACAAGTTCTTGATTTGCCACTTATAATAAATAATGAAAGTTTTGTTCATACAGACCGGCGGAACAATCGACAAGGACTATTTTGAAAAGGTGAAAAGTTACGCCTTTGAAATTCACGAGCCCGCGGTGGCAAGTATCTTTTCGGGCATTGCGGTGAATTTTGATTACGAGATTAAATCTGTTTTGAAAAAAGACAGCATGGATATGACGACGCAAGACAGGCTTTTTATCAAAAACGCTTGTGCAAACGCCACCCAAGACAAGATTATCATTACGCACGGGACTGATACTATGGTGGACACCGCCAAAGTTTTGCATGATGTCAAGGGCAAGACTATTGTGTTGACAGGTGCGATGTACCCCGAAGTTATGAAACGGTCGGACGCGGCTTTTAACGTAGGAACCGCGGTCGGGGCAATAAATCTTTTGGGCGAAGGAGTTTACATAGCCATGAGCGGACGGATTTACCCGTGGGACAATGTTAAAAAAGACTTGCAAACCGGCAAGTTCGTCAATATCAAGTAGTTGATTTATCCATTTGTTCAAGACCGATTTCGCCGAAGAACTTGATGATTTCGGGGTCGTATCCTGTTTCGTTTTCTTTGTAATCTCCCAAGATGTTTTTGATTTCTTTATGCTTCTTTTTATCAAATTGACCCAACAAGGTTTCGTCTTTTGAAAGTTGCCACAACAAATTGTTGGTTTTGTCCATGCGATTCCATGAAAGCGATTTCAACGGGGTCTTTTCGTATTGGTCGTCGACTTTGGTTTTTGTGTCCCAAAGCGCGTCTGGGTCGGCGTTACCTTTTTGGTATTCTTTGTACACCGCGCACAAAAAGTCTTGGTACTTGGACACGGCATTGACACGGACTTCTTGTGACTTGGGTTCTTCTTCAATCGCGCCGGATTCCAACAATAACTTGAATTGTTCGGCTTGTAACATACTTACACCAAGGTCGCATAAAAATTCTTCAAATTCTTCGTTCATAAAATATATTATATATTTGAAAAAACATCTTGACAAGCAATTTCACATATGATATATTTGGGAGTTTTCGCACTTTTCGAAAGGGAGTGCGGGGGCAGTGAACATTGACAACTGCATATTGTGAAACGAGAAAATACAAATATAAAGACGATTTGTATGGGTGCGTCCAGCGCCCATACATTAGTAATACGAAATAAATAAAACGATTTCATATTTCGTCGAGTTAAAATTTAACAATATGTCATTTGGTGCGGGTGATTCCGCATCAAACAAACAAATACAAAACTCATGCAAAGTCGAAAGACTTTAAATTTAAAAATCAAGCTACAATAAGCATATGGTGAATGCCTTGGCAATTGGCGCCGATGAAGGACGCGGTAAGCTGCGATAAGCGACGGGTAGGTGCACGCAACCAACGAACCGTCGGTCTCCGAATGAGGAAACTCACTACGGGTAATGCCGTAGTATCCATACATGAATACATAGTGTATAGGAAGGGAACCCACCGAACTGAAACATCTAAGTAAGTGGAGGAAAAGAAAGTAAACGTAACGATTCCGTTAGTAGTGGCGAGCGAACGCGGATAAGCCCAAACCATAGGGGGTAACTCTTATGGGGTTTAGGACTGCATAGTCTGATTGTAAATCGATAGGTGAACAATACTGGAAAGTATGGCGAAACAGGGTAATAGCCCCGTAACCGAAATTGAAATACACAGCGCAGTATCCAGAGTAGCACAGGACACGAGAAATCCGGTGTGAATATGGGAGGTCCATCTCCTAAGGCTAAATACGACCAATTGACCGATAGAGTATAGTACCGTGAGGGAAAGGTGAAAAGAACCCCGGGAGGGGAGTGAAATAGAAACTGAAACCGTATGCTTCCAAGCAGAGAGAGCCCCTTATGTGGGTGATCTCGTACTTTTTGTAGAACGGGCCGGCGAGTTACGCTGTGCGGCAAGGTTAAGTCATTAAGTGACGGAGCCGAAGCGAAAGCGAGTCTGAATAGGGCGAATAAGTCGTATTGCGTAGACCCGAAACCCGGTGACCTATCCATGAGCAGGTTGAAGTGTGGGTAATACCACATGGAGGACCGAACCCACGCCCGTTGAAACGGTCGGGGATGACTTGTGGATAGCGGAGAAATTCCAATCGAACCGGGATATAGCTGGTTCTCCTCGAAACATCTTTAGGGATGCCGTTTTGCGAACTTATGTTGGGGGTAGAGCACTGAATAGGCTAGGGGTCGTCACTGATTACTGAACCTTATCAAACTCCGAATACCAAATCATATGCGCAAGGCAGTCAGGCTGCGAGAGATAAGTTCCGTAGCCAAAAGGGAAACAGCCCAGATCTACAGCTAAGGACCCAAAATTCATGTTAAGTGGTAAAGGATGTGCAATTGCTTAGACAGCCAGGATGTTGGCTTAGAAGCAGCCACTCATTCAAAGAGTGCGTAATAGCTCACTGGTCGAGTGATTGTGCGCCGAAGATTTCCGGGGCTAAAACATGATTCCGAAGCTTAGGGTGTGACGAAAGTCACGCGGTAGAGGAGCAATTATTACAGGCTGAAGCCATACCGTAAGGAGTGGTGGACAGTAATAAAGAGAGAATGCCGGCATGAGTAGCGCGAGGGAAGTGAGAATCTTCCCCATCGATTGAGCAAGGTTTCCGGGGGAAGGTTCGTCCTCCCCGGGTTAGTCTGGGCCTAAGGTGAGTCCGAAAGGGGTAGCCGATGGATAGCTGGTTGATATTCCAGCACCAGCGTATTGCGATTAAGACCGATGCAGGGACACAGGAGGATAGTGCAGCCATGGAGATGGAAAGCCGTGGCGCATACATAAGGCCGTTGGGTAGTGAAGTACGCCCGACACATAGGAGTAGTGTATGCGGGAATTGATAATGATAAGTAGTGCATGAATCCACACTGGCGAGAAAATCTGCTAAGGAGCAATAAGCTGCCAGTACCGCAAACCGACACAGGTGCTCGACAAGAGAATTGTAAGATGGACGGGATAACCATTGTTAAGGAACTCGGCAAAATGACCGCATAACTTCGGGAGAAGCGGTGCCACACGCAAGTGTGGTCGCAGTGAAACGGACCAAGCGACTGTTTACCAAAAACACAGGTCTCTGCAAACACGTAAGTGGAAGTATAGGGGCTGACACCTGCCCGGTGCTGGAAGGTTAAGAGGATTTGTTAGCGCAAGCGAAGCATTGAATTGAAGCCCCAGTGAACGGCGGCCGTAACTATAACGGTCCTAAGGTAGCGAAATTCCTT
>Ga0209755_10000170_pt1 | contig 122338 bp, 140 predicted proteins | sample TergutCo191P1_FD_187301 | JGI IMG/M metagenome (GOLD analysis project Ga0209755, IMG submission 187301) | Cornitermes sp. P1 segment gut microbial communities from Petit-Saut dam, French Guiana - Co191P1 (SPAdes) (version 2) | ecosystem: Host-associated > Arthropoda: Insects > Digestive...
AAGAAATTGAAACAGCCCCCGAGCCGGACGAGCCAAGCGAAGCAAACGAAACGGACGAGATACCCGCCGATACCTCCATGTATATATCCATAGGCGGAGAATATTTCCCACTCGACATCGACGGGTTGGACTTGAGCCTTCGTGGACTGGGCAACGAGGATATTATCCCCCTGCGCGATATGGAAAACCTGGTATGGTTAAATTTGGACGATAACAATATCACCGATATTTCGCCCCTTGAAGGGATGGGGCTTACTTGGCTTAACCTTGGCTGCAACGAAATCGAGGATTTTTCCCCGCTCACCACCCTTACGGAGCTTACTCATCTGGACATTCACAACACAGGTTTAAGCGATTTAACGCTGATTTCAAGTCTTCCTGCGTTGGAAGTATTAAACATCAACGATAACCAAGTGTCCGACATTTCGCTTCTTGTTAACACTAACATCACAGCACTTTTGGCAAATGACAATCAAATAACAGACATTTCGCCACTTGCGGAGCTGGAAAACTTAATGGTTTTAACTCTTACCAACAACCAAATAACAGACATCGCACCGCTTGCAAACCTCACCGCGATTATGGATTTAAGCGACAATCCGATTACCGACTGGCAGCCTTTGTCGCATATTTTGTTTGTGGAAGGTAGGCCAAGGCTCCCGGGGCTGGTGGTTTACGCGCTTTCCGAAGATATGTTTACACAGGCGCAAGAAGTTGGGCTGCGCGGCAACGGGGCTGTTATTTTTGAAGTCCCCGACATGGGCTGGAATCCCTTCCTTATGCAAGCGGGAGACCCCACCTTCGAAATCGTGGAAGGGCCTTACGGCAACGCCATTTTTGTAAGCGAACGCACAAATACATGGGACGCGCTGGATGTTGCCCTTACACAATGGGGCGATGTGTTCCTAAACTTCGAAGAAAGCGACTACGACTTTTTTGTCCGCGGCAGAAACGCCTCCGATTCCACGATACATTTTGCAATCGGCGCGATGGACGGCCCATGGGCATGGCTCGCCTTCACAGAAGTAGCCCCCCAAGCAGAATTTACGCTGGAAGCAATACTTTCGCTTGACGCCTTCGAAGCAATCGGCGGGAGCGAGCAGTTTTTGGAGCGTGGCTTTCGCCTTCTAACCGGATGCTTACACCCATATATAATATATGAAGCAAAAATCACCCGCAGATAGGAGTAAAAACCATGTGCAAAAAATATGAAAATTTTATAATGCAATATTTCGAAAAAACAATAGAGCCTAAAAACGCAAAGGAACTCGTGGAGCATATGCTAATCTGCGAAGACTGCCGCGAGCTTTACACAACCATGGATGCTTCGTACGAGTTGGCAGGCCAACTCACCGACGCCCCCGAGGATTTTACGCAAAACGTAATGTCTGCCATCGCCAAGGAGAAAAAACACGTACCTAAGCAAACCCCCGCGCTTCATTTAATATGGGGTATAAGCGCGTTGCTTATCGGGCTTTTCCTTTTGTTTAACCCGGAAATCTTTACCGCGGCATATACGCCCATCATCGAAACCTTTACCATCGCAGCATCATTGCCCACAGAAGAAATCGGCATTTTCGCGCTTATTCTAACCGCAATCACCGGGGCTTTGCTGTATGTACTTCACAATGGGGAGAAAGTCAAAACATGATAATTTTAGGCATAGAAACAAGCTGTGACGAGACCTCCGCCGCAGTGGTAAAGGACGGCCGCCACGTGCTTTCCAATACAATCGCGTCGCAGGTTGAAATACATGCGGAGTTTGGCGGCGTTGTGCCGGAGATAGCGGCGAGACGGCATATCGAGTGCATAGGCTACATCGTGGACGAGGCACTCGGCGAAGCGGGTGTTACCTTGGCCGATATCGACGCCTATGCCGTAGCAAACGGACCCGGCCTCGCGGGCGCGTTGCTCGTAGGCCTAAATTACGCAAAAGGTCTCGCATTCATAAACAAAAAGCCCCTCATAGGTGTACATCACATAGAGGGGCATGTTTGCGCAAATTTTTTGGAGACGGAGCTTGAGCCGCCGTTTTTATCCCTTGTTGTGAGTGGCGGGCATACCTCGCTACTTGCCGTCGAAGACTACGAAACCTATCGCATAGTAGGCGCGACCCGCGACGACGCCGCAGGCGAGGCCTTCGACAAAATCGCCCGCGTACTCGGCTTGCCCTACCCCGGCGGCCCCCAAATCGACAAAATATCATGCGATATTGAGCCTACCATTACCTTCCCACGCGCAAAGGTTCCCGATTACGACTTCAGCTTCAGCGGCCTGAAAACCGCCGTTATTCAATACATCAAAAAGGAAGAAAACCCGGATATCCCAAACATAGCCGCTTCCTTCCAAAAAGCTGTGGTGGACGTACTCACCGACCGCGCAGTCGCCGCCTGCCTAAACGAAGGTTTCGCCCAAATGACCCTCGCAGGCGGAGTGGCCTGCAACAAAGCATTGCGCCAAGCCATGCAGACCGCTTTTAACCAAAAAAACATAAGGCTCTACATGCCAAAGCCCGTATACTGTACAGACAACGCGGCGATGATAGCCTGCCGAGGCTACTACAGCATAAAAAATGGTAAAAATGACGGGCTAAACCTCAATGCATTCCCGGGGCGAATGGTGTAAACCTCCAAGCCTTTTGTTTAATTTACATAAAAAGCCACGGCCAAGCTGTGAGTTTGCATAAATTATTATCCAAATTTCACATTTTTTTGTCATAATTCAACAAATAAAAATTCTTGCACGCACGTGCGTATGTGATATGTTGAAAAGTACATGGTAAGCAGGCATAAATATAAAAAATTGATTGCTTTTTTATATTAAAATGTCATAATTAACGTATCTATCTAAAATTTAAAATGGCGGGATGCTTGAGGGGGACGTCTTGCGTTAACTCGCCAACATTGCCTAAGGAGGGCTTTTTGATGAGTTTTTTAAGAAACATGAAAATCAGGTCCAAACTATTCCTTGGATTTGGCGTCGTTATTGCCGCATTGATTCTTGTTGCATTCATGGGCGCAAACGACGTTTTGCAAGTAGACAGCAGGTACGGTGATACGCTTGAGTATACCGTATTTAGGTTTGAGCAAATGCTCGACCTCGAAGGCGAATTAATGAACATAAGACGGCTCGTAGCCGTTACCGCACTCCAAAGTGGTCAGTTCCCCACGCAGCTTGGTACAATAGAAGAGCTGGAAGCACAAGCCATTGCCTCTGCCGAAAGGGTAGGGCGCATAGTCGGTCGATATCGAGACAATATACTCGAAGACCCCAGTTTGGATGATTCTACCCGCAGACTAAGGGTTGGTCAATCCGATGATATAGAGCGGCTTATCTATCTGTATCTGGACGATGTCGTAGCCACTGCCGTAGACGCCGCACGCCAAGGCAGAGACTACCTTAACGCAGGCGGTATCACCATCGCACAATACCGCGAAATAGCAGTATACGCCATCGTATACGGCCGTGACATAATGGCAGAAATTGAATACCTCATCGACGATATGCTCGGCGGTTTGCGGGTAGTCATGGAAACCGTACAAGAAGACATGTCAGCATTTTCGACGCAAACGGTTACGACCCTTATCATTATAGCCGTCATAGGCGTGGTATTAGCCTTGATTGCAGCCGTTCTCATAAACTCCTTGATTTCCAAACCGGTAAGCGAGGTAGTCGGTATCCTTGAAAACGTCGCAAACGGTAACTTCAATATCAATATGAAATCCGAGCTTACCCGCGACGAAGTCGGCACAATGACACAGTATGTATACAACTTAATAAATGTGGTGCGTGGCATGGTAGATGATATCTCCGGACTCACAAATGCCGTAGTGGTAGAGGGTGACACCGACTACCGCGTAGACACCGACCGCTATCGCGGCGGCTACAACGACATGATGACCGCGCTAAACGGCTTCACAGAAAGTAACGTCTCCGAGACAATGAGCATTCTCGACGCACTCACCAAAGTAAGCAAAGGTGACTTTAACGCAAAATTAAAACAACTGCCGGGCAAAAAAGCCGTTATCAACCAAACAATGGATGAGTTTATGGCCAGCCTAAACGCAGTAAACACAGAAGTAAGTGCCATGATAGACGCCGCAGCAGTAAAAGGTAACATGAGCTTCTCCATAGACTCCACCCGCTACGAAGGCGGATGGCGCAAAATCATGGACGGCCTAAACGACATCGCCAAAGCCGTAAACGCCCCTGTTTCCGAAATTATGACCATCATGGGACAACTATCCCGCGGTGATTTCTCCAACAAAGTATCCGGCAGCTATCCGGGCGACTTCCTAAAAATGAAAGACTCCGTAAACGCCACGATAGACAACCTGTCCGGCTATATCGCAGAAATCGCTGACACCCTAACCCGCATAGCCGACGGTGACCTCACCATCTCCATCACACGCGACTATGTAGGCAGCTTTGTAGCAATCAAAGACTCACTAAACAATATCTCACGCACCCTAAACAAAACCATGGGCGAAATCACATCTGCCTCCGAGCAAGTGCTTACAGGCGCAAAACAAATTTCGTCCAGCGCGATGGACCTCGCAAACGGTGCGTCTACACAGGCCAGCTCCATCCAAGAGCTTAACGCCTCCGTAGACCTCATCAACCAACAAACACAAGCCAACGCCAAAAACGCAGGCGAAGCCAACACCCTATCACAAACATCCACATCAAACGCCCGCGACGGTAACGACGCAATGCAACAAACCCTAAGCGCGATGAATCAAATCAAAGACGCCTCAAACAACATCTCCAAAATCATACGTACCATCCAAGACATTGCATTCCAAACCAACCTACTGGCTCTTAACGCCGCAGTAGAAGCCGCACGCGCAGGCGAACACGGCCGAGGCTTTGCAGTAGTAGCAGAAGAAGTACGCTCTCTCGCAGCCCGCAGCCAAACCGCCGCCAGCGAAACAACCGAGCTGATAGGCCACTCCATCACCACGGTAGAAACCGGCTCCGAAATAGCACAATCCACAGCAGAAACACTAAACACAATAGTAGACAACGCCACCAGCGTACTAAACATCATAACCGCGATATCCAACGCCTCCGTAGAGCAAGCCGAAGCCATCTCCCAAGTGGGCATAGGCCTAAGCCAAATCTCCCAAGTGGTACAATCCAACTCCGCAGTATCAGAAGAAGCAGCAGCCGCGTCGGAGGAGCTAACCTCTCAAGCAGAACTGCTACAGCAGCTTGTTTCTTACTTTAAAGTTTAAGACCTTGGGGCTTTGTCCCAATGCCCCACAAGCCTTTGAAAAGGCTTGACCCAAACTTTAACATTACGCGCACTCGTGAAAACGGGTGCGTGTTTTTTTTGTATTTTTTGTGACAAAGTCTCGGACATTGTCATAACATTTGTCACTTCGTTACGTGTAATATGTACTTACAAAGTTGCTCGGCGCACAGGGCATGTAACATCGTCGGCACTTTAGTACATCAAGAAAGGAGGTGAAAAGTATGGCAGTTATCAGCAGACCTTTTATGGCGCGTCTTAGATTTATCAACGCCGCCGAGGACACCGTGCAAACACTTAGCCGCATTAATCCCAACTTGGAGCAGTCAGACCTGCAAGGGATTAGGCAAGCGATTAACGGTATCCGCCGTATCGACCCGGGACACCCGGCAACAGGTGGTTTTTACACCATCCAAGACGAACTGGTAGAGGCATAAAGCCCCCACATTATTAATAGGAAGGAGGTGAAAAAATGGATAACGCGACTCATCGTTTTGTATTGATATTTAACACAGACATCGGACGCAGATTACGTATCAGCATCCCCCGTGCGTGCATGGACAAGGACGCTGCAAATGCGCAAGTTTCTATGGAAGCAATCATCGCAAACGGCGCGGTACTGTCGGCAAGCAGCGGCATACCCAAAACCATAAAAACTGCGAAAACAGTAACCACCCAGCGCAGAGTAATAGTGTAACAGTGCGCAAAAGCGCACCCCCCGCAACGCAGTGAGGAAGCGAGCATGGGCTTCGCCCAAGCGCAGCGGCGGGGCTTGGGGCAGAGCCCCATTATTAATAGGAAGGAGGTGAGATTATGTTAGAAAGAGCAAAACGGCTTGTACTACGCTACGACCCGGGGCAATTCACATTCAGCAACTTTGCCATAACGGCAAGTGACGACCAGCTTTTAGGGCTTGCAAAGCTTCTAAACGGCTTCCAAGAATGCCCGGTGTACAAGGTGCTAAAAGTACGCACATTCGAATTTTAGTTAAAAAAATTCTAAAATAGGAAGGAGGTGAGACAATGGAAGTCCGCGAAACATGTGTAATGACATTTGCTACGTCATTGGACAGACAGCATAGAGTGCGCATAAACGACCCGCGCCCGTCCTTGGCTGCGACAAACGTAAACGCAACCGCGTCGATGCTACGCGCAGTTGACGTATTTGACGGTACGATAGGCAGATTGGAAAGCTTTGTCGGCGCAGAAGTCGTAACCGAAACTACCAGAACAATCATATAAAAAAAGCGAGAGCTTGCTTGAAACTTGAGCAGGCTCTCGTTTTTTATTTGACAATTTTTAGTGGCGGTATTAAAATTACTTTTATGCGGTTGTGGCGGAATGGCAGACGCGCATGGTTCAGGTCCATGTGTCCGAAAGGATGTGGAGGTTCAAGTCCTCTCAGCCGCAGTATTTTTATAAATCCTCTCCGTTTGTGGCGATTGTTTTTTTGTACCAATCGAAGGAGTCTTTTTTGCGGCGAACGAGGCTGCCTTTGCCTTCGTTGTCGCGGTCTACATAGATAAAGCCGTAGCGTTTTTTCATCTCGCCGGTGCTTACGCTTACTACGTCTATGCAACCCCATGTTGTATAGCCTATCAGGTCTACGCCGTCCAGGGCAACTGCGTCTTTCATCGCGCTAATGTGTTGTCGCAGGTAGTCTATGCGGTAGTCGTCGTGTATGCCGCTTTCTTGTACGATGTCATCTGCACCCAGCCCGTTTTCTGAGATAAACAAGGGTATCTGGTAACGGTTGAATAAATTGTTTAGCGTAATGCGCAGTCCTATCGGGTCGATAGACCAACCCCACGCACTCTCTGCTAAGTACGGGTTTTTAATAGATTTTATTGCATTGCCGGAGCTGTACTCTGCATTCGGGCGACCGGTGGCGACGGTGCTGTGGTAATAGCTTAGGCCGATATAATCTACAGTGCCCTGCTTTAAGGCTTCGGTATCTCCCTGTTCCATTTTTATTCTAACACCTATGCTCTCCAGATACTTTTTTGCTTTATTAGAATAATACCCGCGCACCTGTATGTCAGAAAAATAATAATGCCGTGCAGCGGTTTCCATGGCCTCAAGCTGGTCCTTTGGATTGCAGGTCTCTGCATAAACAGGCAAATACAACATCATCATGCCTATTTTAAAATCCGGGTTAATCTCGCGTCCGAGCTTTACCGCCTTTGCACTGGCTACCAGCATGTGGTGTGCAGCCTGTAGTGTCACCGCGTCAAAATCCTCATCTGCCGCAACACGTATACCCGTAGAAATTTCCGGGATAAAGCAGACGGCGTTTATCTCGTTAAAGGTCATCCAGTATTTTACCTTGTTTTTGTATCGCTTAAATATCGTCTCACAAAAACGCAGATAAAAATATATCATTTTTCGGCTCCGCCATGAGCCGTATTTTTCTACGAGCCCGTATGGGGTCTCGTAATGGCTTATGGTTACAATGGGTTGGATACCGTACCTTATGCACTCGTCAAACATGTCATCATAAAACCTTAGTCCTGCCTCATTAGGCTCTGTCTCATCTCCTACAGGGAAAATCCGCGTCCAGTTAATCGAAGTTCTAAAGCAGTTAAACCCCATCTCTGCAAAAAGTCCGATATCCTCCTTGTATCTGTTGTAAAAATCAATAGCGTCGTGGCAGGGATAATACGTGTCAGGGAGTACCCCGTCTGTATACACGCGATTTTTGTTTACACTACCGGCGGTAAACAAATCTGCGGTACTCACACCCTTGCCGTCTACATTCCATGCTCCCTCACACTGATTAGCAGCCAATGCACCGCCCCATAAAAAACCCTTTGGTAATGCACCCATGGTAATACCCCCTTATATGCTTGCGGCTACAAAGTAAGAATCATTTATGGCATGGTTAATATTGCCTACCTTGTCGCAATCCCCAACGACTGATGTGTTTGGAGTAATGCCATAAAAGCTAAACGCAAGTTCTTTGCGAGACGCCATGCCTGTCGCATGTAGGATTAGCTCCGCCTCCGCAAAGGTCTCCTTGCCGTTTGTGTCTACATAGCTTACGCCGTCTGCTTTGATTTCTTTTACGGACGAGTTTAACTGCATGTGCAAGCTTTTGCATTTTTCGATATGCCCGTATAAAGAATGCCTATAGAGCCATGTAGCGGTTTGTGCCAGTGTACTGCCTTTTTCTATCAGCGTAACGTCACAGCCGTTTTGTGCCAACTGTAAGGCTATCTCGCTGCCTATAGTACCTCCGCCTATTATCACGGTTTTTTTACGTATATCTGTTATGCTTGGATAAATAGATGTGGCTTCTTTTGAAAACTCAATGCCCTTGATAGGCGGCGTAGTAAAATCTGCACCTACGGCTATGATGATATGGTCGGGGTTTAGCTCTCGTACATAGTCGTGGCTTGCGTCTATACCAAGGCGCACATCCACGGCGGTTTTACCCAACTGCGCAATCAGATAATCTTGATACATGCGGATATCGTTTTTAAACTTATCGTACTTTGTGTGATGCATTTGGCCGCCCGGCTCATTTTCTTTTTCCAGCAAAATGACATTATGCCCCCGCTTAAAGGCGGTGAGGGCGGCATTCATGCCTGCCGGGCCGCCGCCGATTACTACAACTTTTTGTGGCTCCGAGGAAGGTGCAAGACTGAGTGGTACTCTGTTTTCGCGCCTAAAGCGCGGGTTTACGGCGCATTGCATGTTTTCGTGTATGGTGGCGATATGGTAGCAGTGGGAACAGCGTATACATGGGACGATATCTTCGTCGCGTCCTTCGAGGGCTTTTTTTGGCCAGTATGGGTCTGCGGTGAGTTGTCTCGCCATCATTACCATGTCAAATCTACCCTCTGATAAGTATTTTTCGCACATGGCGGGGTCGCCCACCGCACCTACTATCGCGACTACGACCTTGTCCCCAAGCTCCCTTTTTACCCTCTCACAGAACTCCAGGTTATAAAACCTAGGGTCGAGAGCCTGTGGATTTACATGGGTGTTTGCCCTATATTGCTCGACGCTAACGCCGCCTACACAGTCTGCGCCGGCAGAAATATTAACGATGTCAAGGTATGGATAAACCTCATGTATAAATGCCATCATGTCATCCTCGGAAAAGGATTCCTCTACCATAAGGTGACGGCTAAACCGCGCCATCACGGGGAAATCAGCCCCCACAGCCTCGCGCACGCGGGTAATAATCTCTTTGCCCAAGCGCATTCTGTTTTCTAATGAACCGCCGTACTCATCTATGCGTTTGTTCCATCCGGGTGACATAAATATAGAGTGCAGGCTGTCGTGCGCAAGGTGCAGCATTATCATATCAAACCCAAAGTCTTTGGCTTTTATGCAATCATCGCAAAGTACATCGATTTGTTCTTTTATCTGTTCCTTTGTCATTTCCTTGCCTGATAATCCAAAGGGGTCTATCCCGTCAGATACCGCAAGGCATGTGCCGTCGTCAAATCGTTGCGAAAAAAAACCAAACTGTATACAGGCGACACCGCCGCTTTGCTTCATAACAGTAAGTACCTCGCGGGTAGTTCCCCTCGCATATTTATTAAACGCATTATCCTCGCCGGAAAGCCCGCCGAGATACGAGCCTCCTACGATGATAATACCTGCCCCCCCGGCAGACTTATCAAGCAGGCTCATGCCGCTGTAGTTTACGCCGGAGAGTACTGTTTTGTGTGGTATGCCCATGGGCGCGGACGCAATTCTGTTTTTCAGCATAACATTGCCGACCCTGAGTGGGCTGAAAAGCTTAGGATATTTTACCTTCATGCCTTGCACCTCCTATGTTTCTTTACAGCCGGATTCTATTAGCTCTACCAGGGTGTCTACCGCTGCGTTTTCGTCATCGCCTGTGGCTGTTATTTCTATCTCGTCCCCCTTGGATATTAGCAGGGAAAGCAGCTTAATAATGGCCTTTGCGTTTACAGGGTCACTTTTTTCCGTGTCGCTTAATTTCTCTATGGTGATATCACTGTCAAATTTGCTCGCTTCTGTTACAAAGGCGGCGGCAGGGCGAGCGTGCAGACCTGTTTTGTTTATCACCGTTACTCTTTTTTTATACATGACATCTCCTCCTCAAGCTTGCTCTAAAACACCATCGGTGCAAAAATAAAGTTCATAACAAATCCTGCCACGGCAGAAAACCCATAAATTTTTGCCGCGTAAAAATTTTCTTTCCAGTTACTAATGCACATAAATATACCTACGATGGGGAGCAAAAAGCTCACTATTACTACGCTTATCCGATAGTTTTTTTCTCCTGAGTTATTATAATCGTTTGCCATGTTATCAAGCTCCTTCCGGCTCAAAATATATTATTAATGCAGGAAATTTTTCTTTGAGATATTTTTTTAGTGTGGCCATCGCCGCGTCGTTGTCATCCGCATTTGTTTTTAGGGTAGCGGCTATTCCTTTGGGACCGCTGTGCAGGGTATATGTCACATCACCGAGTACCAGCCCATCTGCTTCTGCAAGGATATCTTTAATCCTTGACGAAGAAACTCTAATCATATTACCAACTCCTATCTGCTAATTTATATATCAGAAGAAGCAAAGTATCCTTCTTCTGTGCATTCTCGTATCGTCGCAGGCCTGCGCAAATCACCGATTACCGTTGTGTGAGGTGTTATGCCGTAGTAGTTATACAGGTTATCATTATTGCTTTTAAAGCCTACGGAGAGTATTACTGTGTCCGCTTTTATCTCTTTTATCCCTGCATCGGGGGTGGATATCACTAAACCGTCTTTTTTTATTTCCAGACAGTCGGTATTTTGAAGTAGCGTTACATTTTGCAATTTTGATAGGATTTGGTAAGGTGTGTATGCAGGATATGTTACTTTTTCATACTCCCCACCTATCTCTTTTGTTTTTTCTATTATTGTTACGATATGCCCTTTGATAGTCAGGGCTATGGCGAGCTCACTGCCTGTAAGCCCTCCTCCGATAATAGCTACTTTTTTTCCTACGGTCTTTGTGCGGGCGTATACGTCCATTATTTGTACTGCGTTTTCTGTCCCGTTTATGCAGGGGGCTATGGGTGACGCTCCCATCGCTAGGATTAGCAGGTCGGGCTTTTCAGCAGCCACGACTTGTGGTGTTGCGTCTGTGTTTAGTAAAATTTTAACGCTGCTTTTTTTGAGTTGGGTAATTAAATATTCTTTGTAACGAAGCAGACCTGCTTTGTGCGGCTCGTGGTCTGCGGCCTTTGTTAGTCCGCCCAAGGCGGGAGATTTTTCAAAAAGGGTAACGTCATGCCCTCTTTGTGCCGCAGTAACCGCAGCTTTCATACCGGCAGGCCCTCCGCCGCAAACTACTACCTTTTTTTGCGTTTGTGCTTTTTGCAGCTCGTTTGGAACCATATCCTCAAGGTAGTTGCGTAGCTGCACTGCACATCTCTTGTCAAAGCATTTACCACACTCTATACATGGTACGATATCTTCTGCTCGGCACTCAAAGGCTTTTTTTGCCCACCATGGGTCTGCTATGCTTGCTCGCGCTATTACTACAGCGTCTGCTTTTTTGTTAAAAATCACTTCTTCTGCTTCTTGTGGAGTCATTATTTTGCCCACTACTATCACAGGTATGCTCACGGATTTTTTTATTTTTTCCGCATAGTCTGCGATGTACATATTTGGACAAAAAGGAGTACCCTCCAACTTGCCCTCAGACAAAACACTGCCATATGAAACATTAACCGCATCTATAAGCCCTTTTTTTGAGACCTCACTGATAAAACTAATTATTTCTGCATGTGGAGCCGCGCCGTCGTAGTTTTCATACGCGCTTATACGCATGTCTATGGGATAATCTGCACCCAATGCGTCACGCACAGCTTGCAGTATCATCTTTGGAAATCTAAAACGGTTTTCGTAGCTGCCGCCATATTTGTCTTCGCGCTTGTTTATCGTCGTAGAAAAAAACTGTGAAGGAAGCCACCCATGGGCAAAATGCAACATTATCATATCGTATCCTATTTTTTTTGCACATACAGCTGTTTCTACAAATTTGTCCAGCACATGCTGTATCATTTGTGCGTCCATGCCCTTTACTTCGACACCGTCGTCTCTGACTGTATCGCTCGGCCCGATAGCGAAATCTCCTGCGGGAATGTGTGCAAACATCCCCGCGTGGCAGATTTCTAATGAGGTAAGTGCCCCTGCACGTTTTAATATCATAAGTTCTTTTTTTATGCGGGGCAGCTCTGTTTCTGCAAAAAGCCATGGTCCGGGAGTTAGCCTGCATTTTGGGTCGTTTAGCGTGCCGCTCGTCCCCCTCATCATCACCGCACAGCCGGAGAGAGCCCTGTCATAGTACGCCTCTACAGGTGCGTAAAAAATGCGGTTTTTTAGCACAAGCTTGTTGATTTTTAAGGGAGAAAACAAGCTGGGGTATTTAGGGTGGATATACATGGCTACCTCCTGTGTTGCAATTTACGCGCCCGCCGCTACGAGAGCTTCTTCTTCCTTGAGTGCGACTTTGTCTGCGGAGCGTATAAACGGATACCATATCATTAGGTTTATCGCGATGATAATGAGCTGTGCGATAACAGCACGTACAGGCGTACTACTCGACAGGAACACGTTAATAATAGGCGGCGTGGTCCACGGTAGCATTACTCCCGTAAATCTGCCCACGAGTCCCACAGAGATGATGAGATACGCGACTATAGTGTTAAAGAATGTAACAAAAATGAATGGGATAAACAGTAACGGGTTAAGCATTACCGGCAGTCCAAAAAGCATGGGCTCGCCAATGCCAAATATACCGGGTACGATAGCTACCTTACCTATAGACTTAAATCTCTTGCTCCTAGAGAAGAGGAGTACAGACAGAGTAGCAGAGAGCATGTTGCCGCCCGCGCCTATGCTCATAAATCCGCTAATGCCCCATGCGGCTACGTTAGGCAAGGGTAAGCCTGCCTGCCATGCTTCGAGATTTTCCAGCCCTGCGGCTTGCTGTATCGGGTGTGTAAAGCCTACGATGGTAGACGCATGTAGCCCCACAAACATAAATAGGGTAGAGAGTGTCTGGGTAAGAGTAAGCCCAAATAACGAAAGACCTACACGCTGCAAAGGAATCTGTAATGCCCTATAAATAATATTATGCGCAGTTTCAAGCTCTGTTTGTGCAAACAGATGGTTTATGACTGCAAAAACACCCACAAGCACAACGCCGGGAACCATTACAGAAAATCCATCTTCTACAAATTTTGGCACACCGGCGGGCATTCTGATACAAATTCTTTTGTCCAAGAAAAACTTTGTAACGCGTACTACTAAAAAGGACATGAGGACTGCGGTAAGTAGCCCTTGGTGACCGAGCCAACCTGCGGGGATAGCAGAATAAAGCTCTGTAGGTGTAATTGCGAGGAAAGAAGCCACGGTAATAGGCATGACAGCTAATGCCTCTTTCATGCCAAGCCGCGAGGCGTATCGATAAGGAAGTATAAGCAGTACATAAAACGCAATGAGACTAAGGGTAGTAAACTGCATAAACTGGAATGTACGACGTACGGCAGGAACCTCTGCCATAATCGCCTGCCACGGCCCTATGTCTACAAACGCAAGCAAAACGGCAAATGAGCCTATGATAAATATTGGCATAAGAATCATAAATGTCTCACTAAGTGCGCCGATAAAGCTGTACGACTGCATCTTTTCTGCAAAAGGCATAATGCCTGTCGTTATCTTTTCGGTCATGGCCTCCAGCTTTGCGCCAAATTTTGATTGATTAGTGTCTGTTTGAGAACTCATCATATTCCCTCCTTTATTTTACTGTCATTTAATAGCTTCTAGGTGCGAAAGTATTGAGTTTAAGATGTTTTCACCATTTAGCCTGCCGTAATCTGTAGGCTCTATGGTAATCATGGGTACGTTTTTGCTTTCGTAGTCTTTTTTTAAGGAGTTTAGCTTAAACCTTACCTGAGGGCCCAGCAGGATAATGTCCGCACCATCTATTACCTTTGCTACCTCCCCCACGGGGTAGGCATTTACTATTACCTCGATGTTTTTTGCTTTTGCCGCCTCCATAATTTTGTCTACGAGCATACCCGTACTTGCACCGTATTGACACAGTAAAACTATGTTTAGCATTTTTTACCCCTCCTTTTAAGTCATTATTTTTTCATAGAGAAAAACAAGCTCTGTTGCAAAATGCTTAGATACATCTGCAATTGATACATGGTTTGTGGCGTGTACTATCAAAAACGAAAGCTCCAACCCTTCTTTTGCTTCTTGTGCCAAAAGCTGCGTATGAGCCTTGTGAGCTTTTTGCAGAGCTTCTTCGCTATGGTCGAGGCTATCTCTTGCCTTTAAAAAGTCCCCTCCCTTGGCATACTCGATAGCCTCAATAGATGAACTTCTGCTGTCACCTGCGTTTGCTATCATAGTTACAACAGTTTCCTCCAAGTTAGAATGCATGACCAAGACCTCCCTCCTGTTTTATTGTGTTAATTTTGTGAGGGAAGTGTATACCGTATCGCAAAATATAAAAATACTGTATTTTGTCACGGGTATAACAAAATACAGTATTTTTTTGCAGTCTTTTTACATTATAATGTTGTTGAAGGTTTATACCCTATAGGATAGGTGAGGCGGCTATAACATGACTGAGGATAAAAAATGCCTTGGGCTCATAAAACAGCTAAGAGAAACAAGTACATGGACAACATGCAAAGACCTCGCGCAAAAGCTAAACACCACCCCGCGCAAGGTTCGCTATCTTATTGCAAAAATCAACAGCGAAAACAATATAATAATTTCCTCTGTAAAGGGGTATTACCTTAAAGAAGACGAGGTAGCGTCATTCAACCTAGCATATAGCACCTCTGTCATACCAACAAACTATGCCGAGCGCAGAAAGTATATTTTTGAGCAGCTTATAATTTTTAACCAGTCTCCGGATATGGATGACTTAGCCGACTATTTTTGTATCTCTCCTACGACATTTAAAAACGAGCTTCCTAATCTAAAAAAAGAGCTCTCTAACTACGGCCTTTATTTTAAAATACGCAATGGCAAGATATCTGTAATAGGTAGCGACAAGGATAGGCAAAAGTTTGCATTGTCCCTCATCCGTGATGAGATGGAGCATTCCAATTTTTCGCTCATAAACATACAACAGTTTTTTAAGTCGGTAAACCTCATTGATATAAGGCAGATAGTCATAGATGTATTTGTAAAATACGAATATTTTTTAGACGAATACTCACTACTTAACTATGTGTTGCACCTTGCCGTGTGTATGGAGCATGGCAATAGCCACAATGCATACTCTGAGAGCAACGAGGTGTTTTCCGACCCTGATTTGATAAAAATTGTAGAAGACATATCCTACAGCTTAAAGAGACACTACGAGGGCAGCTATACCGCCGGAGGCATAGTGGAGGCGTCGATACTAATGTCTACCCGCGCCATCGCCCAAAAATCCGCCCTGCCGGACTTTGAGGACATAGAGCCGCTGGTGGGCAAAAAAGTAAAAAAATTAGTAATGGAAATCATAGACTCCGTAAACGAAACATACTCCATAGACCTAAAGTGCGAAAAACTGATGGTTCGCTTTGCCATGCACCTAAAAAACATGCTGATACGAGCGGACAAAAACAAAACTCTGGATAATGGACAGTTTACAAACATAAAAAAAGAGCACCCGTTTTTACATGTGATAGCAGTATATGTTTCTCGCATTATAATAAAAAGGACAGGCTACAACCTCTCGGAAGATGAGATAGCATACATCGCACTGCATATAGGCGTGATGTTAGAGGAGCAAACTGTAAACCAAGAAAAGCTCTCGTGCGTGATATTTGCCACCGACTATCATAAATTTATAAAAAACATATACAAAAAACTGACACAAAAATTTAATGACAGTCTGTTTATCCAAAACGTATACACAAGCTACGACCAAATGCAAGTCGAATTAGATAGTATAGACCTGATAGTATCTACCTATGAGCTAACTAATTTGAGCCTGCCAAATATAGTAATCAGCCCATTTTTTAACGACTCCGATGTACTGGCAATAATGAGCAAAATAGAAAATTTTAAACAATTAAAACGTAAAAACAATATTCTGTCTAAAATCGAGGTGTTTATACGAGAAGATTTATGCTTTTTTGGTCACGAGTTTAAAACACCGGAGGACGCCATAGAAACAATGAGCAACTACATGATAAAAAAGAAATACGTACACAGCAGCTTTAAAAAAGAAATATACGCCCACGAGCGTATATCCCCCAGCTCATACGGCAATATAGCCATAGCACACACCCTCACCGACAGGGATTTATCCTCGCATATATCAATTTCTATAAACCCTACCCCCATACCTTGGGGGGATAACAAAGTAAACATCTTTTTTCTTATTTCGCTAAACAAAAAAGACCGCAGACTTTTTAAGGATATATTTAAATTTCTTACGGAAATTGTGTCCAATAGTCAGGCGTTTTCTAATATTATGAAAACAACAAGCTACGGAGATTTGATTGATGTTTTCAGATTCTTTTTGTAAAGGGCGTGTTTTTTATGTATCGTGGGATAGGTGCGTGCGATGGCATAGTGATAGCTAAGGCTTTTGTGCTTAAAAAAGAAGATGCCGTGTTTGCGGCTCGCTCTGTGCTTTCGGCAGAGGAGGAGGTCAAAAGGTATAATAACGCTGTAAAAAAATTTGTGGAGGATACGACTGTACTTGCCGCACAAGTAGAAAAAAATGCCGGTGTAGAGCAAGCTTCTATAATAGAGGCTCATGCGATAATGGCAAACGACCCCGATGTAAAAGACAGTGTGCTGGCGGAGATAAAGGATAACATGGCGACGGCAGAGGCGGCGGTGGTGAATGCATTTACGTCAGTCATAGCTATGTTTTCTGCGATGCCGGATGAATATATGAGAGAGCGTGCGCATGATTTGGCAGATATAAAGGCTCGCATACTGGAGATACTAACAGGTAAAAAAAGACACAGTATCGAGGATATATCGCAAGAATGCATAATAATCGCACGTGACATGACTCCATCAGAAACAGGTCGCATAAACAAAACCGTAATAAAAGGCGTAATAACAGAAATTGGCGGCATAACCGGTCATATGGCAATAATGGCAAAGGCCATGGAGCTACCTACAGTCCTTGGCATGGAAGGCATGTTAAAGAATGTACAAACAGGCGACACCATAGCACTCGACGGCAGTACAGGCGAGGTGATAATAAACCCCACCGAGGCAGACCTCGCAAGATATAAAAATCTGGCAAGCGAATATGACATCTACAAAAAAGAGCTTGAGGTATACAAAAACCGCCAAAGTATAACCCTCGACGGCGTACATGTAGAAATCGCAGCAAACATAGGCGGGACGGAGGATTTAGAGGCGGTCATAAAAAATAATGCCGATGGTATCGGGCTTTTTAGGACAGAGTTTTTGTTTATGGGCAGGGACAGCCTACCAAACGAAGACACTCAATTTGAAGTCTACAAAAAAGTGACAGAAGCCATGGGCGACAAACCGGTGATAATAAGGACGCTGGATATAGGCGGTGACAAAGACGTGCCGTATCTTGATATGAAAAAGGAAGAAAATCCCTTCCTCGGATACAGAGCGATACGGCTATGCCTTGGAAACAAAGAGATGTTTAGCATACAGTTACGGGCACTTTTACGTGCGAGCAGATACGGAAACATAAAAATAATGCTACCCATGATATCTACCGTGACAGAGCTTCGCCAAGCAAAGGCGATAATATTCGAGTTGAAAACGGAGCTTGAAAAAGAAGGAAAGCCATTTAACAAAGACATACAGATAGGCATCATGATAGAAACACCCGCGTCATGCCTAATCGCGGATATACTGGCAAAAGAAGCAGATTTTTTTAGCATAGGTACTAATGACCTCACCCAATACACGATGGCGGTAGACAGGGGCAACGAAAAAGTACAGTATCTATACTCCACATATGAACCTGCGGTAATGCGCTCTATTTACAATGTGATAAAATCGGCAAAAAAAGCAGGAATAATGGTAGGCATGTGCGGAGAAAGCGCAGGAGATGTAAACATGATACCCTTTTTGCTGGCGTGTGGGCTAGACGAGTTTAGCATGTCTGCTCAGTCGATACTTCGAGCAAAAAAAGAAATATGCAACCTCTCTAAGCAGGAGTTGGAAAAGCAAATAGATGTTATATTAAACATGTCCTCCAGAGAAGATATATATAATTACTGCAATCGGCAAAGGTGACTTATCCCCTGGCTTTGGTGGCGCGTTGGCGCATACCGGAGTCGAGGATTTTTTTTCGGATACGTAGGTTTTCGGGGGTTACTTCTACCAGTTCGTCTTCGGTTATGAACTCCAGGCATTGTTCCAGGGAGAGGACTTCTGCGGGGACCAGGCGTAGGGCTTCGTCTTTGCCTGCTGCGCGGACGTTTAGGAGTTTTTTCTGCTTACATATGTTTACTTCCATGTCGCCGCTGCGGGCGTTTCTGCCTACCACCATGCCTGTGTATACCTGTGTGCCGGGGACTACAAAGAGGCTGCCGCGTTCTTGGGCGTTGTACATGCCGTAGGGTACGGCCTTGCCTGTTTCGAAGGAGATTAGCGAGCCTTGGGGACGCTCGGGGATGTCGCCTTTGTAGGGCGCGTAGCCGTCGAAGAGCGTGTTTATTATGCCGTTGCCTTTTGTGTCGGTGAGGAACTCGCTGCGATAACCGATTAGGCCGCGTGCGGGGATGGAGAAATCGAGGCGCGTGTAGCCGCCTTTTGAGGCGGCCATGTTTAGCATTTCGCCGCGGCGGCTGCCCAGCTTTTGGATTACTACTCCTGTAAATTCTTCGGGGACGTCTATGGTTACGGATTCCATCGGCTCTTGGCGTTCGCCGTCGATTTCTTTGAACAGGACTGTGGGCTTGGAGACTTGGAATTCGTAGCCTTCACGACGCATTGTCTCTATCAGGATGGAAAGGTGAAGCTCGCCTCTGCCCGATATTTTAAATACCTCGGTGCTTTCGGTGTCTTCTACGCGTAGGGATACGTCGGTGTTTAGTTCTTTGTACAGGCGTTCGCGGACTTGGCGCGAGGTTAGATATTTGCCTTCTTTGCCTGCGAAGGGGCTGTCGTTTACCATAAAATGCATGGTGAGCGTCGGCTCGGAGATTTTGCTGAAGGGGAGCGGTGTGGGGTCTTCCGGGGCAGTTAGGGTGTCGCCTATTTTAATTTCCGGGATGCCCGAGATTGCTATTATGGAGCCTACGCTGGCCTCGGTTACTTCCTCTCGGTCGAGGCCGGAGAATACATATAGCTTGGATATTTTTACGGATTTTTGTATATCCGGCTCGTGGATGTTTACTATGGTTAGGGTGTCGCCTACTTTTGTTGTGCCGTTTACTACGCGGCCTATGCCGATTCTGCCTAAGTAGCTGCTGTAGTCTATATTGTAGATTAGGGCTTTTGTGGCGGCAGAAGGGTCGCCTTTTGGTGCGGGGATGTACTCGATTAGGGCTTCGAAGAGGGGCTTCATGCCGAGGCCTTCGTCTGTGGATTCTTTCGACGCCCAACCTTTTTTTGCACTGGCGTAGATGAAGGGGGAATCGAGTTGTGATTCCGAGGCTTCTAATTCCATAAAAAGCTCCAGGACTTCGTCTACTACTTCGTCGGGGCGGGCTTCCGGGCGGTCTATTTTGTTTACGCAGCAAACTATGGGCAGGTCGAGGTCGAGGGCATTTTTTAGCACAAATTTTGTCTGCGGCATTGGGCCTTCGAAGGCGTCTATTACCAGGACTACGCCGTCTACCATTTTAAGCACGCGCTCCACCTCGCCGCCAAAATCGGCGTGGCCGGGGGTGTCTATGATATTTATTTTTGTGCCTTCGTATTGTACGGATGTGTTTTTTGCAAGGATGGTGATTCCGCGCTCGCGCTCTATGTCGCCCGAGTCCATTACGCGCTCCGCTACGTGCTGGTTTTCACGAAATGCGCCGCTTTGCCATAGTAGCTGGTCTACGAGGGTGGTTTTTCCGTGGTCTACGTGGGCTATTATTGCTATGTTTCTGATTGCCATAATTTTTCTCCGTTCAACGCACGCGTTCTTTGCGCGGCATGTTTTATTTTTGTGACTTTGAAGTATAGCATAAATGCAGGATATGCGGAAGCTGTAGCGGTTTAGATGTTTTGGCTAAAAGCTTGCCGACCCGCATAAACACTACAAAGTCGTTTGGAGAAGTGTCCCCTTGACACTACAAAAAAGCCCCTTGGAATTTTGGCAAAACCGCAAAACCATGGGAGCGTATAAAGAGGTAGTTTTTGAAGAAGTATTTGTACACATGAGAAATTTATATATTCTAATATTGAAAATCCTTGTGTGGTCAATTATAATCTACGCATAGGGGAACGCACCCGTGCGACAGGAGCAGATAAGATTTGGCGGAAACACTTCATAAGGCACAGGATAACAGCGTAAAAGCAATATTATCTGAGAACGAGCTTTTTTCAGAATTTTTAAAAAGTTTTGTTCCTATTGAAATCCTTAGCGATGTATCCCCCTCCGATATTGAAGATGTTACAGAACGATTGATTTCTTTAATATCCGAGCAAAAAGATGGAGATACTATTAAAAGGGTCAATCTAAAGGGCAATGCTCCACTTTTTGTAATCACCATTGTGGAGCATGAATCTAAACTTCCGCGCACCGTTTAAGATGTTACTTTATATTGCATTGATACTTGACGCATATGAAAAAGAGGTCAACAAAAACACGCCCGTTACACATACAAAAAATTTCAAATACCCTCCGATTATCCCGATTATTTTTTACGATGGGGATGACGAGTGGACTGCTGAAATGAATTTTTTGCACCGCACGGAAATGAGCGATACTTTCGAGAAATACATTCCCAAGTTTGAGTACGAACTTATAAACTTAAAAAAGTACAGCTTTGAGGATTTGGCAAATTTCAACAACATTGTTTCGCTGTTTATGATGGTTGATAAGATGAAAGACCCCGAAACTTTCAAAGAATGGGGTAAACTGTCAAAGGAAAAATTAGACAGTCTTAATATACCGCGACATTTAAAGGAATTGCTTGTTAAAGTTATTTCAGTATTATTTACTCGTATTGACGTACCACAAGACGAAATTAAAGATTTTGTAGAAAAAATTGACGAGAGGGGCGTGAGTGAATTGATAGCCGCCGGAGTTTATAGTGTACAGGAAACAAGGAGAGAAGCGAGAGCAGAAGGTCGAGCAGAGGTAACGAGAGAATATGAGCCTCGTCTATCTGCCGCCATCAAAGCACTTATTGACACAGGGCGCACTATTTCAGAGATAGCTGCACTAATGAATATGTCTGAAAATGATGTTTTGGGACTTGTGCCTAACTAGAGTTTCCATTCCAAGTTGGATGTAAACGCACAAAGTATTGCCAGCCCGACAGGAGAATAAACCCTTTTGTCGGGCTTTTTTACACCTTTTTAGGCTAGATGATGAAAAAGTCCTTGACAAGTCGCCACAGGGACGCGCACGATAAAAAAGCGGGCGCACATTCTCTTTCCCGTTTAAGGCGAAATAACCGCGCACGGCGGGTGCGACTAACGGGTTGACAAGTAACCGATTCCCGTTATAAAATATGACGTAACACATGCGAAAAGGGGACAAGCTCAAATGTCTGACTACAGCATACATAAATACCGTGAGCAGTTGCTTCGTACAGTAAGCCGAGCCGCCGAGGTTTTGCTTACTGCAAACGAAAAAGACTGCATGGAAGCTCTTATGAAGGGCATGGAAATCGTAGGCGAATGCCTAAACGTAGACCGTGTACAAATTTGGCGCAACGAGATGGTTAATGGTGAGTTACATTTTGTAATGCGCTACGAGTGGCTAAGCGAACTGGGGAAAAAACGTATAGAAGTCCCTCTGGGGCTTAGCGGTGCGTACAGCGACCGCAATGGCTGGCTGGAAAGGTTTATGCGTAAGGAATACATCAACGCGCCTGTTGCTACCCTTCCGCCTGACGAATCGGCGTTTCTTGGCTACTATGAAATGAAATCCATTGTAATTTTGCCGTTATTTCTCGATGAAAAATTTATCGGCTTTTTTAGCGTAGACGACTGCGAAGAGGAACGCACCTTTACAGATGACGAGATGGAGATGATGGCGTCCACGGGGCTTATGTTTGCCAGCGTTTTCCTTAGAAATCACCAAGACGAGGTGATTTGTGACACGCGCAAGCAACTGGAAGAGGCTTTGCAAAAAGCGATTTCTGCAAGCCGTGCAAAGAGCGAGTTTCTTTCCGCCATGAGCCACGAAATGCGCACCCCTATGAACGCAATCATAGGCATGGCCGATATCGCAAAAAACTCCAAAGACCCTCATAAAACAGAGGATTCTCTGGATAAAATATCCGAGGCGGCGCATCATTTGCTCGGCATAATTAACTCCGTGCTGGACATGTCCAAAATAGAAGCCAACAACATGGAGCTTAAAAAAACGTCGTTTAATCTTAGAGAAATGATGGAAAAAATCGTTGCACTAAACAAGCTAAAGCTGGAAGAAAAAAATCATTGCTTTACCGTTAACATAGATGAATACATGCCGGATATGTATGAGGGCGACGACCAGCGGCTTACACAGATAATCACAAATCTGCTTTCCAATGCAATAATATACACGCCGGAGGGCGGTAGTGTAAGGCTTTCTGTGGTGCTGGAGCAGGTAAAGGACGGTATTTGTGAGCTGCGCTTTGAGGTTAGCGATACGGGTATCGGTATTTCCTTTGAAGAAAAAGACCGTATCTTTGAAATGTTTGAACAGGCGGACAAAAGTGCCGCAAGAGAATACGGCGGAACGGGGCTTGGGCTGGCGATATCAAAACGCCTGGTAGAGCTGATGGACGGCAAAATCGACGTAAAATCCAATGTCGGCAACGGCTCTACATTCTTTTTTACGGTAAAGCTAAAGCGGTTAGAAAGCTTTAACAAAACCCCAAGCTTCCCCGGCAAACGGATTTTGCTGGTAGATGACATCGAAATAAACCGCGAAATAATGCTCGCACAACTGGAAAACACAAATTTGACAATAGATATCGCAGTAAACGGCCGTGAGGCGTTGGATGCGGTTTCTACAAATCCCGATTTGTACGACCTGGTTTTTATGGATATCCAAATGCCGGAAATGGACGGCCTGGAAGCCACAAGGCAAATACGCGCACTGGGCACAACAGAAAGCTTGCCCGTAGTAGCCGTAACAGCAAACGTCTTTACCGAAGACGTAGAGCAATGCTTCGCCGCCGGCATGAACGGCCACATCGGCAAACCCGTGGATTTTAATGTTGTTTATGATACGCTTAATAAGTATTTGACTTGACGATGAGGCATTGTGTGGTTATAATTAATTTATAATCAGCTTATAATAAAAAAGGGAACAGCGCGAACTGTCCCCTTGCACTCCGCTTTAAAGGCGGCAGGCTTGCTTTTAGATTTGTTGTAAAAAATAATCAGCGTACCTTATGCGAGGAGGGCTGATTATTTTTTGTGGTTTTTCGCTTCGATTGTGTACATATTTCGTCAAATTTCGAGGTGATATATTGTTTGTTTTTCTCCGAAGCGTTCTGTTTCAGTTTTTATTTTGTATCCCAGTTTTTCCAAGAGGCGGCGGGAGCGGGTGTTTGCGGTTTGGGTTTCCGAGACTACGTGGGTTAGCCTTAGCTCTTGCTTACAGAAGCTGTGGAGTACCTCCACGGCTTCTTTTGCGTAGCCTTGGCCTTGTTGGTTTGGCAGCAGAAGGAAGGATACCTCCATGTCCTCGGGGTTGTGGTGCGGGGCGAGTATTACCAAGCCTACTGCGGCGTTTGAGTTTTTTAGACGTATCGTGAAGGGGTATACGTTTTCTGCTTTTATGCAATCGCGCCATCCGTTAAGGGTGTCTTCTACGGGGCGGACGCCGCCTAAGTATTTGCGGACTTCTTCGTTAGTGATTAGTGGGGTTAGCTCTTGGAAGTCGTTTTCGCTCAGCGGGGTTAATATTATTCTCATTGATGTACCTCCTTGGCGCGGGAAACTCTGGTATTTTTTGCAGTGCCGTTGTTATACTGTTTTCGAAGGAGTGACGATATGGCTAATCAGGATTTTATTTCTAATTTGCATGAGGGGTTTAACTTCCCGTTGGATTTGTTGCGGGAATATATTGAAAAAAATGTAGGCGTTAAGGCTGCCGATTTTAAGAAAATCACCAAGGGCTACGATAGCGAGGTTTATGATATCGGTGAGTTTTTTGTTAAAATCAGGCGCGAGGGCGATGTGACTTACGAGTGTATAAAATGGGCTGTAGAGCAATGCGTGGGGGTTAAGACTGCGAAGATTTTCCATTGCGGGAAGATTTCCGGCACGGCTCGATGCCTTGACTTCTTATACTTGCTTGATTCGCTACTACTAATCCCGATAATCACGAAACGGCGGGAGTTTTAACTGTACACGGCGTTTTGCTTATAATCTGTATATGGATATTTTGCAATCTCCGTTTGAGAAAAACTCCTCTACCTCATAATCAAGCACCCCATTTTTGTATATTTCGTTATACAATTCGGAGAGATTCTCGGTCTTGCCGTGATAAATTTGCCAACCGCTATCCGGCAAAGTGATTTCATAATAATCAGCAGTCAGATAACGCTTTTTTATCTTGTCCATGCAAAAGTCAAGTGTTGCAAAGTCACCAATAATATAATCAAAACTGTCATCATTCCAATTGCAACCAACGCCTTTTAAGCTGTGATTTGGATATTCAGTTCTCATGTAGTTCCAAAAGTCACCGATGTTTCGGTATTGCTCACTGTCTTTGCAATCGAAACGTATTTTAATTCCTTTGAAACACATACCAATCAACCTCGCATTATATAAATTACTAAACTCATGCCACCCACTGTGGCATAACGCACCTAAAAATCATACCCTGCTATTGCGCTGTTCATAATCCCGATAATCACGAAACGGCGGGATATTTAACCGTACTTTGAATTTTTGCTTTCATTTTTCTCCGACTATTTCAATATAAAAAATTTCAAGCATCATCATGTTAAATCTTTTGCTAATATAACAGCATGATGATTTATTTCATAAGCATTTGGTTGTATGCCAATTACCCTAAAGCCATAACTTAACAGCCAATCATAATCAATATGTTTATATGATTCCAAATTTTTAATTTCATCGCCTATATCACCCAAAGGTCTATCGTGTATTGAAAATTGTGTTGAACCCATAACTGTGCGAAAGGTTAAATAACCCTTAGATTTAGCATATTCACAAGCTCTATCGAATAACTCTTTCATTTTATGTTCTAAAGCGAATATACCATTGTCATTATAGCCACAACACTCAAGTTCAATGGTTCGATAACTTTTATACTCCCGAAAAAATGCCCAGCCTATCGGGTGGTTCTTATCTTCTCCGATATACCAACCAATACTTTCAATCGCTTCGCTAATATCGCTTAATTGTTTGAATGCAGATTTATACTCCCACCATTCCGGCATGATTTCTGCCATCATTGTAGCAACAACAGGAACGCTTGTTGGGATTAATTCAAATATAGCCATTATTAAGACCATTCCTTTCATGGATACTTTTAATTAAATTATTGATTTGCTTCTCTGACATGATTGATAATAATAACGTTTTTATTCTTTTAACATCAAAGTCGATTTTTGGCAACGGTTTTAACTGCTCCCATTGTAAAAACGTTCCCCAACAAAACGAAATCCAGTTCGCGTTTATCGTTTTGTCACGCCGTATGGCAGTTACAAGTAACTCTTTGTTTAATTCATCCATGCAAGTCATAAATTCATTTGTTGATAACATTAAAATATGTTTAATGATTTTTGTATTAGCTATGTCATTTTCCTCAAGAAAGTTGAATATTTCTTTGCTTTTTGCAGTTAGATTTTGGACACGTTGTTTGTATGGTTTTATTTGATAATATAGCTCTCGTGATAAATAAGAAACTCTGTTTTTATAAAGTTTGCTATAAAACACGTCTCCTTGCTCAATTAAGGTAACGATACTATTTAAATCTCCTCCTATGGAATCAATATCTGGCAATTCTTTATTTCTATTGCAAAGAAGTAAACCATTACGAAAAAAATACGATTGTAAAAGTGATATTTTCTCTTCGTTTTTAATCATATCTTTGACCATTATTATGACCGTACCTTTCGTTATCGTTATCCTAACCTCTGTGAAGCTGTCAAAATTTTTTTCATACTACCCTCTTTGCATGAACAAAATATAAATAATAAATCCCGCTGCGCTGTTCATAATCCCGCTACTCACGAAACGTCGAGGATTTTATCCGCACATGGTTATCTGTTTATTTGTTGTATACACATAAATTTTGCACTCATATCTGATTGTCCCAATCTCCAACCAAAGGGCTGTTCAGTATGCGGAATTTTTTGCGGGTTTCCCATATACCCAATAATGCGTGGAAGTTTTCATCGGGTGCTATCATAAGATTAGCCAAATCGTCAATTTCTGCTAAGTCAGATGAAGTTAGGCGTTCAAATTTGCCGGCAATGAATGCAGGCATAAATTTATATGAAATTTCATTATTCATAAGTGCGTGAAAATCGGAAAACAAGGATAGTACAACCGCCTCAAGGGCAAAATCGCCGCCCCCGTTTATATATTTTTCGCCGGCTTCCGAGCCGTTACGAATTTTCAACCATGTGTCGGCGGCGAAATCAAATTTTTCATGGGGAATATCATATTGGTAAAAGCCCAGTTTTTCCGTGTCGAAGAAACCATCGGCATCAAATATAATCCAATGGTCAGTAAAGTATTGACTTACCCAATGGTCTACACTTTTTCCCGGAACAAAATACGGAGCAAAACCCGAACGGCAACGGCAAGTAAGCACAAGTTTGTCCTCCACTTTTCTGTTTAATGTGAATCCATTACTGTCCAAGCGAAAAAGTTCAGCCGTGATAGCGGTTGCTGTAAGAAATATATCATCTTCACAGCGGAGCCTGTGCCACGGGAATAAATTCATATCCCCGTAAAGTAAAGTAGCATTGGCGTTTGTATTGCCTTCTTTTAATGTTATACGATGAATGATTTGCGAACAGATTAAATGCCCAAGTTCGGACACATCATCGGGTAAAGTACGGAAGTAGTTATAATATTCCCCAGCATATGTATATGCTCCCACCGACAAAGCGTGTTTTACAGTAGTTTCATTCATTAAGTATGCTCCCTTCACAAATATAAAATCGTTGCGCCAAACCCATGGGCGGCGTTGCCGCAATGTTTATGCCTTTGTTCTCGGAAGTATAGCGGATTAATTCAAAATCCGCTGTAACTACCCAAAAATCCAAAAATGTATATTTGCCATCATCTCACGCAAATAATTCTCGGCTAATAAAAGTGTGGGCGTAGGCGCACCCAGGTGATTTGCATTTATGCCAATGCGCCTTGCCATACTTACGGCTCTAAACATATGAAAATCGTTGGAAATCACAACGGCACTAAACCCATCCGGAAAATGCTCGTCCAGGATTTCCAAGGCGAAGGTAAGGTTTTCGAATGTTGTGGTGGATTTTTCTTCCAGCAGAATTCTTTCGCGGGGGATACCTCTTTCGTGGAGATATCTTGCCATGGCTTCGGCTTCTGTGATGGTTGCTGTGTTTCCCAGTCCGCCGCATACTATTATGTAGGCGTTTGGATTGCGTTCGAAATAGTAGATTGCCGTATCCAGCCTTAGAGCCAAGGGATTGCTAACTCGTTCTCCGATAACCCCTGCCCCTAAAACAATAACGACATCCTCATCAAACGCTACCGTGGAAGTATTGCCATAAATAGCCAAAAACCCCGCAAATATTATGGGGATTAAAAAACCGATACATATAATCACATGCATTTTTTTGGAAAATTTATTAAACAAAATCGCATACAGCACAACCGCACCAAACGCCGCCACCTGCGCTGCCATACCAATAACCATCCGTGAAGTAATCGGCACTATCAGCAATCTGATAAACGCCAACACGCCTAAAATTCTAACCAAAATTTTCAAATCGGTAGCCACTCCAATACTTTTAAAATATTTGCGTCCCAGTATTCCCAGTTATGGTCGCCTGCGCATTCTGCATAGGTATGCGGAACGCCCTGCGCCTCCAAAAAGCTATGAAAATCTCTGCTATGCTGTATCAAAAAATCCTCCGTGCCGCAGCACAGGTATATTGCAGGGATATCTGCGCCTGTGCTTTTTAGCTCTGTTATCAGCTTTTTGGGGTCTTTGTCGCTGCCGGACAGCTTGTCCAAATCGCCAAACACGGATTCAAAATAGCTGCGCCGCCCTATTATCGTAGGCGTGGCGTTTGTAAAATTTACCGCGTCCTCGGTCACCAATGCAGACGATAACCCCGCCAACGCGCCAAAGGTCTTGTGGTATTTTAGCCCCGTTCTTATCGCGCCGTAGCCGCCCATGGATAGGCCTGCGATAAATGTGTCTTCCCTTTTATCGGAAAGCGGAAACAACTCCCGCGTAGCCTCCACCAGTTCCCGCCCGAAAAAATCGCCGTACATAGCGAGGGCTTTTTCGTTATCCAAATAAAAGCTGTTGTCGCCCGACGGCATAATCACCGCGAGATTACGCCCGTACGCCCAATACGCAATACGCGTACATGTAAGCCAATCCATAAAGTTACCGCCAAGACCATGCAGTAAATAAAGCGTTTTTAACGGCTTTTTGCTCCCCATCGGAATAACCGCACTAAATGCCGTCTGGCGGTTTAGACTGTCGGAATAAAAATTTGCTTGTAAAATTGACATAGCTGTCCCCTTTCTAAATTACGAGCCGCCTCTTGAGCTTGCTCGAGGATATCCAAGTCGCGGTACAGGTTGGCTATTTTAAACGCAGGCAAACCATGCTGCCGCGTCCCAAAGAAATCACCCGCGCCGCGCTGCTCCAGGTCGAGTTCTGCGAGCTTAAAGCCGTCGGTGGTTTGTGTCATGGCTTTCATGCGGGTGGTGGTTTGGTTATTTTTTGCGTCGGTGAGCAGCACACAGTAGGATTGCAAGCTTCCGCGCCCTACCCTTCCCCGTAGCTGATGAAGCTGCGACAGCCCAAAGCGTTCTGCGTTTTCTACTATCATCAGAGTAGCGTTAGGTACATTTATACCCACCTCAATAACCGTGGTGGATACGATTACTTGAATTTTATTTGCCTTAAAGTCGTCCATTACCTCTTGTTTTTCGGCGGGTTTCATTTTGCCGTGGAGTTGGGCGATTTTTATATTTGGGAGTGCTTTAGAAAGCTCCGACGTGTATGCCGTTACGCTGTTTAATTCACTTTCCTCAATCGCGGGGCAAATTACATATGCTTGGCGATTTTGCTCCGTTTCTTTGAGAATAAACCCATTAACACGCTCACGATACTGCGAAGTCACGCAGTATGTTTTAATCTCCTGCCGCCCCGGCGGAAGCTCCCCGATAATAGAAATATCAAGGTCGCCATAGAGAATTAACCCAAGCGTACGTGGAATAGGCGTCGCGGACATTACTAAAGTATGGGGCAATGAAGTGCTTTCGCCTCCGTTTGTCAACGTACATTTATAGCGGCTTGTGCCACCACGTTTTTTGGTTGCAACGGCTTTAAAGCCACACTTTTTGTAAAACCCTACCGCATCGTCGTCTGTTTCGGCCTCTATGACTAGCTTGTACTTTGTCCATAGCGCGGAAATCATTGCGCTTCCTATGCCTCGGTTTCGGGAGTTTTCTGATACGGCTATTGTTGTTATTTCGATTTTTTCTTTGTGGATTGTAAAGCCGCATACACCTGTTATCTCACCATTTTCGTGCCAGCCGAAAATTTGTTGTTTTTTGTCACGGCTGTATTCTTGGGCTTTTTTTTCGGCGCGCTCTATGGAGTTTTCGAATTCGCTTAATGCCATTATTTCGAGTATCGCGGGATTTTCGAGTTGATTTTTTATATCGCAAAAGGGCGAAAACTGCGCTGTTTCGCCTTTTTGAGTAAGTCGCATTCGCTGGTTTACGCCAAAGCGGTGCTGCTCATCGGTTATGCACAGCCCAAGACGATGATAAGTCACGCCCTTTTGAATGAGCGCGTGCGTGCCTATAATTATGGCGGCTGTTCCGTCACTGATTTTTGCCAAAGCCTCACGGCGGGCTTTTGCACCGATACTGCCCGTAAGCAAAACCGTCTCGTAGCCCAGCGGCGCAAAAAGCTGCACACAATGCGAAAAATGCTGGGTAGCAAGCACATCCGTAGGAGCCATAAGCGCGGTCTGAAATCCATTTTTTGCGGCAAGATACGCGGCGGCAAAGGCCACTGCGGTTTTCCCGCTACCCACATCGCCCTGAATAAGCCGATTCATGCGCCGCCCGCTCGTGAAGTCGCTTTTTATATCGCACAGCGTAGCCGCCTGCGCATTTGTAAGCGCGAAAGGCAACTTGTCCAAAATCGGCGCGTAGTCCGTTTCTTCAAATAAAATCCCCGCCTGCTCCGCGACGGCATTTTTAATCTCCAGCAGCGCGATTTGCATAAAAAATAATTCCTCGAAAACAAGGCGGCGACGTGCAGTTAAAAACATCTCATCGCTCTCCGGAAAGTGGATGTTGCGGATGGCGGTATCGCGGTCGGCAAGGTCGTATTTTTCCAAAATATCTGCGGGCAGGGTCTCTTTGTTTTTTTGGTCAAAAGCGTTCAACGCCTTATATATCAAGGCGCGGAAGGTCTTTTGCGAGTACTGTTTTTGGGGGGGGTACATGGGTACTATCCGTCCGCCCGTGAGCAAGGTTTCGCCTACGATTTCATAGTCGGGGGCTTGCATTTGCAAATTCGGGCCATTCAAACGCACCTTTCCCGTGAATATATACTCGCTCCCTTTTTGAAAATTCTTCTTTAAGTAGGGCTGGTTAAACCAGATGATTTCCAGCACGCCCGTGTGGTCCTTTATTTTTATCCGCGTGATGTTGTAGCGTTTTAGGTTTACGCTCTCCGGCTCATAGGCGATTACACCACGGATGGTATTCACCGCTTCTGGCAAAAGCTCCGCCACCGTTTTTATCTTGCTCCTGTCGTCGTAATCACGCGGAAAATAATTAAGCAAATCCTCCACAGTAAAAATCCCAGCAGATTGCAAAGCGTGGGCACGTTTCGCGCCCACGCCGTTTAGGTCAGTGATGTTCATTGCCCTACTCCACCGACAAAATAAAGCTATACAGCGGCTGGCCGCCGTTATAAATTTCCAGTTCCATTTGAGGGTGTTTTTTGGCGATATATTTGCCCAGTTCTTCTGCCATTTTTTCTGTCGCACCTTCGCCGTGGTAGATGGAGACTATGTCGCCGCCGCCTTTCAGCATATGGTCAGCCAGTGCGCGGGTAGCGGTTTTCATGTCTTTTTTAACCAGCGCGATATCGCCGTCGTAGATACACAGGAAGTCGCCCTCTTTTATTTCCTTGCCGTCCAGCACGGTATCGCGAACGGCCTGTGTTATCTGCCCGGAATGCACGGCTTCCATGGCCTCATTCATGCCCTCGATGTTTTCTTCTATGGAAGAAACACCGCCTGCATTGGCCACCATACAGGCCACGCCCTGCGGAATGGACTTTGTGGCGATTACATGCACTTTTTTATTTTTCACGAGCTTACCTGCTTGTGCAGCGGTTAGCGTGATATTTTTGTTATTCGGCAAAACAATGATGTTTTCGGCGTTTACGCGCTCTATTGCGCGGGCAATATCCTCCGCGCTGGGGTTCATGCTTTGGCCGCCTTCTATTACGTAGTCCGCGCCAAGCCCCACGAACAATTCTCCCATGCCTTGGCCTGCCACAACAGCCACGATACCCAGTTCCTTTGGCGGCTCCGTGGATTTCGAGAAATCCGTAGCCGCAATCTCCGCAGCCTGCGCCTTCATATTGTCAATCTTTATATTAAGAAGCATTCCGAATTGCAAAGCCTTTTCCATGGCCTTGCCGGGGTTATTAGTATGAACATGCACCTTAACCAAGCCCGCGTCCTCGATGACCACAACAGAATCACCGATAGTCGGCAAATACGACCGCAATGTCTCCTCCGCATTCTGCGAAAAGCCCGGTTTAAGCTTGCTGTTGGAACAAAGCTCAACCAAAAACTCCGTACAATAAGCAAACTTGATATCGTCGGGATTAATCGTTACGCCGCCCACTACGGCTTCTTCCTCGCCGCTTGCCTGCTCGATTAGCGGCACATCTTCCTTTGTTTCCAGTGCCTTCATAGCACCCTTTAGGAAAAATACGATTCCCATGCCGCCGCTGTCCACCACGCCCGCTTGCTTTAGCGCGGGTAACATGGATGGCGTTTTTGCAAGCATTTCGTCGGATTTTTCTATCACAAATTTTAAGCATTCGCGGATATCCTCTTCGTCGAGTGCGATTTCGTGTGCGGCCTCGGCCATTGCTCGTCCTATCGTTAGCATTGTGCCTTCTTTTGGCTTCATTACCGCTTTGTAGGCCATTCTGCTGGACTCAGCAAGCGCGACCGCAAAGTCCTCCGCGTTTGCAACGGTTTTTCCTTCCAAGCCCTTGGCAAAGCCACGGAAAAGCTGCGACAAAATAACACCCGAGTTACCCCGCGCACCACGCAAAGCCCCGTTTTTGGCCGCATTTGCCGTAGCAGAAATATTTGGCGTGGCACTGGCAATCGCTTCTTTCGCCGCCGCCCTTACGGTATGCCCCATATTTGTACCCGTGTCGCCGTCCGGCACCGGGAAAACATTTAAAGCGTTAAGCGCGGCTGTATTTTCCGTAACCTCGTTTGCGCCGCATACAAACATTCTTTTTAACATCTTGCCGTCTATGCTGATAAGTCCCACGCTCTAGCCCTCCAAATCTGTGCGAACACTCTCTATAAATATATTCACTTCTTTTACGCGCATTCCTACGCTTTCCTGTACGCGATAGCGCACGTCGCTTTGCAGCGTCTCTGCAATCGCCGCGAGGTTTGTCCCGTAGTCCACGATAATATGCAAGCCAATTACAAGCTCACCCGTCTCCAGCGTCTGCAAATCCACGCCCTTAGAAAGACTTTCGATTTTAAGCAAATGCACAAGCCCGTCCCTAATGCTTTTTGCCGCCATACCAACGACGCCCGGGCATTCCATGGCCGCCAGCCCCGCTATACGTGCGATAACTTCGTTTTGGACGGCAACCGTGCCGTGTTCGTTTCTGATTTTTGATTGCATTTTATATGCCTCCTACTCTATACAAATCAAGTATTCTCGCGTATATTATACACTGTTCACAGCGATTGACAATATCTTGGAAAATGTCCGTGGAAAAAAAATCGGAAGCCGTGACGATGTAGCTTTAATTATACGAAGAAAGTGCGCCCGCGAGAATTGAATGGGCGTTCACCACGGGGAAATCCCCCCGTTATGTCGAGCGTACTTCGCTCGACCTTGCTAGAACCTACGGCCAACCGCCATGGGGGGAATTCCCCGCGCTGAACTACATGACTTATCGTGCCACCCCTTCGGATAGCTACACCGTCACGGCTTCCTGGTGTCGGACGGAAATAGATGTTTTTGACAAAAGCTTGCCAGCCCGCATAAATACAGTATTGTTGTAAAGAGAACTGTCCCCGTGACAAAGTCGATTGAGAGGTGATGGCGAATGATAAGCCTAAGAGAAATAACCGAGGAAAATTTTTACGAGTGTATAGGTATGAAGGTGTCGGAAGGACAAAAGAGTTTTGTAGCGGACAACACTTACTCCCTCGCGGAAGCGTGGTTATATCCAAAAAATGCACGGCCTTTTTCCATATACTATGACGAAACTATGGTTGGATTTTTGATGTTGGATGTGAATTTTCATTGGCATGGCGACAAAAACACATGTTATTTGTGGCGGTTGATGATTGACGAAAATCACCAAGGCAAAGGCTACGGAAAAGCGGCTACAAAGTTAGCAGTGCAGTACCTTAAAGAAAACATCAATCCCGAAAAAATAAAAACCTCATTTGTTCCGAGCAACGAGGTCGCAGAAAAGATATACAAAAACCTCGGCTTTGTACCCACAGGAGAAGTTGACGACGGCGAAATCGTTATGGAGTTAATAATAGAAAGGAAATAACCCCATGCTAACAATACCCGAAATAAAAAACGCGGTGGAAAAAGTAGCACCGGACTATCCGATAAAACAAGTACAGCTTTTTGGCTCATATGCCGAAGGGCTTGCCACTTCGGAAAGCGACGTTGATGTTATTGTGGAGTTTTCGGAGTGGCCGATTTCACTATGGGTATACTGCGGTTTTCAGCAAGCGTTATCCGACCTGTTACACACAAAAGTAGATATGATTAAATATCCTCTGACGGATAGAACATTAAATGAAATGACCATTCAGAAAGTGGTGCATTTATATGGTTGAGCAAAACAGAAGAAACGCTGTCCTATCAAAGAAAATTTTAAAGGAAATTGATGACATAAACAGATATACAACAGAGATGACGGCTGATGATTTTTACACAGACGACAAAACGCAAAAAGCAGTTGCAATGACCCTTATAAATATCGGAGAGTTATCAAAATCATTTTCTTCCGAGTTTATCGAGAGCAACAAGAGTATTCCGTGGAAGGGCATACAAGCAACACGCAATATTGCAGCGCACAATTACGAAGCATTCGATATGCAGGTTGTTTGGAAAACAATCAACGACGATTTGCCCTTGCTAAAAAACATATTGGAAACAACCTTATGAAATTATCACCGACTTCTTTTCACTGGCAAAACAGAATATCACAGGACAACGGAAACACATGGCATGTGTACTGCGAATTGTTTGCAAGAAAAAGATAACACCTCCAGCCTGCATAAACACTGCATTATTACAAGGAGGCCACATTATGGTAATGAACTATAACATTCTATCGCAGGACTATGACTTAACGCGTGATGTCAACATTGATACAATAAAGAAAATTTTATCGAAAGTAACCGCCGAAAATCCAACAATCCTCGACTTTGGCTGCGGCACAGGCAATTACACATGGGCTGTCAAAAAAGTATCCGACGCAAATATTTTCGGTGTCGAGCCATCCGACGGCATGAGAGAAAAGGCGCAGCAAAAAGGCACGGAGATTGAATTCAAAAAAGGCGACCATACCTCTATTCCGTTTCGCGATGACATCTTCGACCTAATCTACATGACGGATGTTATCCATCATGTCCCCGACCTAAACTCCATGTTTACGGAATTCTTCAGAGTATTAAACCCAAACGGAAAAATCTGCATTCTTACAGAATCACACAATCAAATCGAAACAAGGTTTTGGTCTTCCTATTTCCCAACAATGGCAACCGCAGAAAAAGAACGCTACCCCGATATCCCGGAAATCATATCCGTGGCAAAGAAATGCGGCCTATCTGTAGACGAAAACATAAACACCGATAAAAACCAAACCCTAACCATTTCGCCCGAGTTTGTTACTCTGGTCGAAAACAAAGGCTTCTCGATGTTCAGACTAATCAGCGAAGACGAATTCTCAAACGGGCTTAAACGCTTAAAAGAAGATTACAACAACAAGGTAGAAATAAAATCAACCCACGGCGAAACATTCCTATGGTTAAAGAAATATTGGAAATAAATGGGTAGATGTTTTGGATAAAACCACACCAACCCGTATAAACACTGCATTTTGACAAGGAGGCCAACCCCGTTGAACAACAAAAAAAACCTATACCACGGTGGCCTCGAAGCAGTCGTGATTCCCGAAATAAGAAAATCCAAATACACCAAGGATTTTGGCGTCGGGTTTTATTGCACAGATTTACCTAATCAGGCCGAGACTTGGAGCACAAAAAAAAGCCATACAGGATATGTCACACAACACCTCTACACAAAAAAACCCGACCTTGTTTACAAAAAATTTACGGAGGACGACGAGTGGTTAGATTTTGTGGTTGACTGTCGGCAAGGCAAACCCCACGATTATGATATTGTAGAAGGGTCGATGGCAGACGATAAAATATGGAATGAGATTGACGATTTTGTAGCAGGGGATATTACCCGCGCCGCCTTCTGGGAGTTAATAAAGTTCACAAAACCTACGCACCAAATAAGCTTCCATACCGAAAAGGCTTTGCAAACATTAAAATACATTTCCGAGGAGATAGTTCGCCGTGCGAAATAAAGAGTACGACAACATGTTTTATCTATGCTGGCTGGTCGAAAGAATGCACAGGACAACAGCCCTCCCCCACGCAGAATTAGTCACACGGATGGGCAAGCAAAAACTCCAACACTACTTCAACTACGCCGAGGTCTTCCACTGCGAAAACCCCGACCAAACCATAGGCGAGCTTGCCGAAGACCTCGGCTTGCCAACCCCGCCCCTATATTCCGAGTTGTCGGACGAAAAAGACAAGCCCCGATTCAGCAAAATAGCAAAAAGTGCCGCCCGCATAATCCGCGAGGTACACCACGACAACTATGTGGAGGGTACTTTCAAATTTTTCACGTCCTTCCTCCCCCCTCTCATAGCAGATTACCCCAACAACCTCTACTGGTCGAGCAAAGAATATCTGGTAGCGTGCTACCAAGAGGGGAAGCTTCTCTAACAACAAGGTAGAAATAAATGGGTAGATGTTTTGGATAAAACCACACCAACCCGCATAAACACTGAAAAAGGAGCAATCACATGCCCGGTTTTCTATCCCACTATATAGCAGGCAAGGCCGCCCTCCAGGGCGTATCCCCACAAATCCAACAAATCATCCGCGCCGAGGAGCGTTTATACAACCTTGGCACACAAGGGCCGGACATCTTTTTCTATTACCTGCCGGGGCAGTTACGAAAGCGTTCGCGTGGCATAGCGCAGCAAATGCACCAAAACGGCCTTGGGGTCTTTCTCGGCTTTATGGCAAAAGTGGCAAAAGACGCCGCCGACTGCGACAAGGATACGATTTTTTCGTATATCGCGGGCTTTCTTATGCATTACGCACTGGATTGCAACGCGCACCCCTATGTATATGCCAGGGCGTTTAACAAAAACGCCCCAAAAATAAAAAACAGTGCCGACCACCGAAAATTTGAAACAGCGATAGACGTAGCGCTGCTAAACCTGGTAGAAGGAAAAAAACTAACAGGCATAAGCCAATGGGAGCTAATAAACGCAGAAAAAAACCGCCTAACCATAGCCGCCGCAGCCCTAAGCCGCGGCATATCCGAGGTCTACGGCCGCGACGTCCCACCAAAAATCGTATGCCGCGCCATGCAGCATATGATAACGCTAACGCGGCTTTTGCAATCCAAAAACGGACGTCGCAAGCGTTTTATGGAACTCTTGGAAAACTTCACGGTACGCGAGCCGATATACTCCAGCATGGTTCCGATGGAATCCATGGCCGAGGCAGACTGCCTAAACCCACAAAAAGCCGAATGGACACCCCCATGGGACGAAAACGACCCGCACAACGAAAGCTTTATGGAATGCTACCAAACCGCCGTAGACGAAGGGATAAAAATGATGGAAACCATGTACAACTACATCTACGGCAACGAGGATTTTTACGCGCTGGTAGAAATCCTCGGCAACCGCTCATTAAAAACAGGCCGCACCTGCGGAGAAACCGCATGAAACGCATAATAGTAATAGGCGGTGGCCCGGCAGGAATGATGGCAGCAGCGTCGGCAGCAGAAAACGGAGCGAGCGTCATTTTACTGGAAAAAAACGAAAAGCTGGGCAAAAAGCTGTACATCACAGGCAAAGGCCGCTGCAACATCACAAACAATACCGACGTAGCGGGCTTACTGGCGCACACGGTAACAAACCCACTCTTTCTAAACAGCGCGTTTTACACGCTGGACAGCCAAGCCCTGATGGATTTCCCCGCCTTCGCAGAGGTTCCCTTCAAAACAGAAAGGGGCGGCCGCGTGTTCCCACAAAGCGACAAAGCCGACGATATAAACCGCGCACTGGAAAGCTACCTTAGAAAGCTGGGCGTAAAAATTCTACTAAACACAACCGTACAAAAAATCATAAAAAACAATAACTTCCAAGTACAAACAAATACCAAAACCGAAGAATCCGACGCAGTGATAATCGCCACAGGCGGTCTCTCGTACCCATCAACAGGCTCCACAGGAGACGGCTACAGCTTCGCAAAAAAGCTGGGACACACGATAACAGAAACCTCACCCGCCCTAGTCCCGCTAATCACCGCCGAGCCATGGGTATCCGACCTAGAAGGCCTCTCCCTAAAAAACGTACGCTGCACTGCAAAACAAAACAACAAAACCATATACGAAGAAACAGGCGAAATGCTATTCACCCGCAAAGGGGTAACCGGCCCACTAATCCTAAGCGCAAGCGCGTACCTAATCAGCACGAAAAACTCCGGCCTACACATAGACCTAAAGCCCGCCCTAACCACAGAACAACTAGACGCACGCGTACTCCGCGATTTCGAAAAATTTCAAAATAAAAATTTTGCAAACTCGTTGGACGAGCTTCTCCCAAAACGAATGATAAACATAATCATACAATTATCGGAAATCTCCCCATACAAAAAAGTAAACTCCATAACAAAACAAGAACGCACAAAACTGGTAGCCCTCCTAAAAAACCTCCACCTAACCCCCACCGCCACCGCCGGCTACCCGGAAGCCGTAATAACCAAAGGCGGCATAAACACCCGCGAAGTCAACCCATCCACCCTAATGTCCAAAAAAACACCAAACCTATTTTTCGCAGGCGAGATACTGGACGTAGACGCACTCACCGGAGGCTATAACCTCCAAATAGCATTCTCCACCGGGCGACTGGCAGGCATATCCGCGTCCGCAATATCAACATAAAATGCCAAAGAAAGGTTGCCAAAATGAAAAAAAAAGGATTCGCGATTGCCATAGACGGGCCGGTTGGTGTCGGTAAAAGTACGACGGCGCGGTTTGTGGCGCAAAAGCTAAAGATGGCGTACATTGATACAGGAGCTATGTATCGGTCGGTCGCGCTGTATCAGATGGAGAACGGGCTTGATATGAATGATGATAAGTCGCTGGAAAAGTCACTGAAGGATATAGATATTGTGATAAAGAATGTGAAGGGTGCGCAGCGGATATTTTTGAATAATAGGGATGTAACGGATTTGATACGAGCGCAGGAGGTATCGGAAGGCGCGTCTGTGGTTGCGGCAAATTTGCGTGTGAGGGAAAAGCTTGTTTCGCAGCAGCGGCAGATGGCCGGTGCGGGTCGTGTTGTTATGGATGGACGGGATATCGGGTCGCATGTTTTGCCTTGGGCGCAGGTAAAGATTTATTTGGACGCGGCATTGGAGACAAGAGCAAAGCGACGCATGTTGGATTTGCAGGCAAAAGGGCATGACGCGGAGTTTGATAAGATTCGTAAGGAGACGGTGATTCGCGACGAGCGCGATAAAAACCGCAAGCATAATCCGCTGATTAAGGCGAATGACGCGATTTATTTAAATAACGGTTTTATGACGCCGGAAGAAACCGCCGACGAGATAATTTTGCTGGTGCGAGAAAGAGAGGCTTAACGATGTTTTATAGAATGTGCAGAATAATCGGATGGATTTTGGGTAATCTTATGTATCGGTTTGAGGTAACGGGGCGCGAGAATATCCCCGAGAACGGGGCATTTTTGTTATGCTCCAATCATATCCACGCGTTCGACCCTGTCGCGCTTTCTATTTTTATAAAACGCGAGCCAAGGTTTATGGCGAAAAAGGAATTGTTTTCGCCGGGTTTCGGAAACTGGTTTTTCACCAACTACGGCGCGTACCCGATAGACCGAAGCGCGGCGATAGACATGAAGGCCTACCGCACAACGCTGGATATTCTAAAAAACGGTGGAGGAGTGGTGATTTTTTCGCAAGGAACCCGCATGAAGGACTTTGACAACGCAAAAAGCGGCGTGGCTGTATTTGCGTTAAAAAGCGGCGCGCCCATCATCCCCGTCGGCATCCGCGGCACATACAAGCTATTTTCCAAAATAGAAGTACACTACGGCAAACCCATCCCAATGGATGAGTATGCCGGCCAAAAAGTAAAAACGGAGCTGGTAAACGAGGTAATGGAAACGGTAATAGAGCGTGTAACCGAGTTGTCGCAGGGGGCTAATTAATCTCAAACAACTCCCCAAAGATAATTACTCCAACAACCTCATTCAAATCCAGCGGGGCATCAAACCTAAATGACGCCTCAAACCATCTGCCGCCAAACATACCGCCCCCGCCCCGTACGTCAAAAATGTCATCTGTGGTTTGCACCCGGACGTAACTGCCGCCTCGCATTAGGTGGTTGATTACATAGTCCCGTACGGGTATATGGTTATGCCAAATCTGCTCGCCGGTTTCGTTGCGAATTTTGCGATACATGTCTTCGGCTTCGATGTAGACATCTCTTATTTCGTGGATATTGTAGGTTTTACTGCCGCGGATTTCCATACTTATCGGGTTGATTACTATGGAGGAAATATCCAGTTGGATTCCGTGGATTTCGAGTGTGATGTTTTCCATGTGTATTTCTTCTATACCGTTTTGGATTGCGTCTTCGAGAGTGGCTGATACCCTCCATTCTCCTTCGAGTGCTGTTTCTTCTAAGTCCCATGCTTCTTCGCATAGCACTGTCTGCTCCAGCACAATGCGCGAGACCACCAAGTTTAACTCATCGTTTGGAAAACGGCGTGATTCTATCGACATTTGTACATATATCGTATTATAAATTTCGTCGAAGTAAAAATTTCTAAATCCCATACCCCAATCCCATGCCGTAAATATCGAATCCGTGCCGTCACATATACGTATATCACGCACAAAGGAAACTTCCGAAAGTCGGTTTTGTCCGGAAATATCCTGCACAGAAAGATACGCAACCGCATTGCGACCAAAACGCCGCGCACCTAAAATCGTTATACGAATCCCTTGGTCTTCGGCATATGTCATCACCGGCTCGATTATCTCCGCAAAGGGCGGCGACGTGCGCTCGATAAACCGCTCAAAGCCTCCGTAAAACGCAAAAACCGTCGTCGATAGAGTTAACAAAACAGCAAATGTCGCAACTGCGGGGATAAGACGACGCCCGCGCGATTTTTGTGCGGCGTGGGTGTGGCATTCTGCGCGGACTGCTTCCGGGTCGGGCATTTCTTTGCGGGTTAGGTGGGTTATTATTTCGTGTCCTTTCATGGGCTTACCGCCTTTCATTTTAGTAGTTTTCGGAGTTCCTTTATTGTTCTGTACAGCTTGTTTTTTACGCTTGATTCGCTCATGGAAAGTAGCTGCGCTATCTCCGGGATAGACAAGCCAAGCTCGTACGTAAGGTAGAATATTTTTCGGGTGTCTTCCGGCTTTGATTTTAAAAATTGCCATGCGTTTTCCAGTAAAACTTGGTTTACCGCGAAATCTTCCGTGGAGAAGTTGTCTTCGATTTCTTCAAGGTCGTCATTTTCGCCGTGCGTCGGTAGCGGTGTCACAAACATCTTCAGCCGCTCCAAAAATGAATAATGCTTGGCGATTTTGCGCTTTGCAATCCGCATTACAAGCGCGTTTTCGTGCGTTACATAGCCTGCTCCGCGACGCAAAAGCAACGAATACAACTCCGTGTAGGTCTCCTGAAAAATATCGCAGATATCCGCCGTCCGCCCGCACTTTGCAGTGATAAACGTCAACACCGCCTTGTTTGTGCAGTCATATATCTCATCAAACCGCAAAGCGGCTTCGCTGTACATATTCCATCACCCCTACTATAATAATGGTAAGTTTTTATAAAAAAGTTTCAAGGAGTTTTGCATATGAACAAAAAATATTTTATCCCGATAATAATATGGATTTTTTTCGCCACGGTTGCTGTTTCGTTGTGGTTGATTTTTGATATTATTTTTTACTTGTTTAATTTTTTGTACATCGGCACATGTATTGCCATCGGGCTTTTTATGTATTTGAGGAAAAATAAATATGCGCGTAACGCTGTACAGGTCGCAGTTGGCTTGTACATGCTTGTTTATCTCGGCATTATACATAACGAAAATATGCAGATAGAGGGCTTTTGGTATTTTTTATTTTTGGGCGTGTTTCAGGCGGCGGTTATTCATTATGCTGTGGCTAAGATTTTCGGGCCGCTGCTGTTTGGGCGGGGATGGTGCGGTTATGCTTGCTGGACGGCCATTCCTCTCGACCTTCTGCCGTATAAGAAGCCGCAAAATTGCCGAAAAAAAGTGAAATTTATCCCATACGTCCTTTTTGCCACATCGTTAATTTTTGTGATTATTTTATTTAGTGCGCCAAATATTGAGCAAATCATGTTTTGGAGCTTTATTGTCGGCAATATCGCATATTATGCAGTCGGAATCGCACTTGCATTCATATTAAAGGACAATCGGGCTTTTTGTAAATATGTTTGCCCCGTCACTGTGTTTTTAAGGCCTGCGAGTTATTTAGCGTTGCTTAGAATAAAACTTGACAAGGAAAAATGCATATCATGCAACAAATGCATTAAAGTATGCCCAATGGACGTAAACATGCTCGACAACTCCAGAAAACGTACCAACGGAAACGAGTGCATTTTATGCATGGAATGCGTAGACGCCTGCCCCAAAAAAGCACTGCATTTGTAGGAGGCCGAAAATGATTAGACTAATGGAACACCGCGACATCCCTCGCGTGGCAGAAATCCGCGTAATGGGCTGGCGAAGCGCGTACAGAGGCATCGTATCCGATGATTTTTTGTTTAACGAGATGCTGGTTGCTACGCGCATTCCGAGGCTTATGCAAATGCTAAACGACGACACAGAAATCTACATCTACGACGATGGCATAATCAAAGCATTCTCCCACGCAAGCCAGTACGAAGACGACCTAAATTTCTACGAGCTGGGCGCGATATATGTAGACCCCTTTATGCAAGGGCAAGGCATAGGCACGGCAATGCTCGCCCACTTCGAAAAAACAGCGGCAGAACGCAGCTATAACAACGTATGCCTGTGGACATTCGAAAAAAACTCCGCCGCTAGAGCCTTCTACGAAAAACATGGCTACAAACACAACGGCGATAAAAAAACAATGCAACCCCACGGCTGGAAATGCGTGTACTACACAAAGAAAATTTAAACCAAATCGGGAAAGTGTAAACGCATAGCGTCCATTACACCATCGTCGTCATTTGATGCCGTTTCATAACGGCAAATTTTTTTCAAATCGGGGTGAGCGTTGGCCATGGCATAACTGTATTCGCATAACGCCATCATATCGCAATCATTTAAGTAATCGCCAAAAGCTATGCACTCATTCGGTTTTAAATTGTGTTTCTTTTGCAATACGCTCAAGGCATGACCCTTGTTTACACCCTTTTCCGTAATATCCACCCAATTATGCCCCGACAAAGTTACTTGCATATGTTCTTCCATCTGCAAAATGGGGTAGCTATTGGTTTCTGCCCCTATTTCATCAAATACGGCTATTTTACATATGATGTCATCTGCTATTTGGCTGATATCAGAAATAATTTTTAAATGCTCATAATACATTTTTGCGTGAGATAAAAATACCGACTCCTCATCCATGATATACGCATTTTCTATTCCGCAATAAATAGGATACGCACCTTTGATATCCTTAATTTTGGCAATGGAATCCCGCAAATGCTTTTCTTCCATTTTTGCGGCATAAATGTTTTTGCCATTTTCAAATATCAACGCACCATTTTCGGAAATATAGCTCACCATATGGTCTTGGCCTAGGAAAAATGTGCGTAAATTATAATACTGTCTGCCGCTGGCAATTACAAACTTAACTCCTCGCTCATGTAATCGCTCAATATAATTTTTGATACCGATGGGCGATTTTTTTTCGCTGTTTAAAAGTGTCCCGTCCATATCTGTTATTATCATTTTAATCATTTACCAATCCCTCTTTTCCGATACAATACTAACACAAAACACAAATCCCCACCAACCCTGTAATCATATGGGCCGGGAAGCTTCCGCCAAAAACATCAACGGCGTGGAAATCATAATTGGTAACGCATTAATATCTCGAAACCAGTTTTACTTGCAAACTCTGCATTTTTTAGCATATACTAAGCTAAAGTAAGGAATGTAAGGAGCGACAATATGGAACTGGCTAAAGTAACAACCAAAGGACAGGTAACTATCCCCATTGCAATACGTAAACGGCTAGGCATAAAAAACGGCGACAAGCTACTATTTATGGAAAAACCCGAAGGTATAGTTATGGTGAATCCCACAATGATGGCACTTGAAAAGATTGGAAAAGCCTTTGAAGGCGAAGCAGAAAGGCTTGGCTTGGAAAACGATGATGATGTAGTGACTATGATTAAAGAAGTTCGCAAAGAGAATTGGGTGAAGCGCAATGCGGGTAATGCTTGATACCAATATCCTTGTTTCGGCTTTTGTTTTTCGGAGCAAAAAAATATATGCGGTGATAGATTATATAGTTGCAAATCACGAACTGGTGTTGCCGTCCTATGTGGTTGATGAATTAAAGAATGTTGTAGAATGCAAATTTCCAAAAATGACCAATGAGTTAGATGTCTTTTTAACAACTCTATCGTTTACCCTAGCGTATACCCCTAACCAATTGCCAACCGGTATGTTTGAAATAAGGGATATTTCGGATGCTCCCATTCTGTATACCGCAATCATTGAGGGTGTTGATGTATTGATTACAGGGGATAAAGATTTCGACGATGTAGATGTTGACATGCCCGATATTGTTACAATCGCAAGTTTTGAAACGGACTACATGGAGGGCGAGAATAAAAAATGAAACAGTACAAAGTTTATACCGATGTCAATGAGTTTTACAATGATACATATGATTTGTTTATGTGTCACGAGGCTCAAAATCTTATTCCGTTAGGGAATATTATTATTGGCAAGAAAGGTGAGGATAAAACCGGATGGCGCGACCCCGCAAACTGGTTTATGGCTTCCGTATCCGACAATAAAGAAATACAGCTTGCAGCGATAATGACCCCACCGCATAACATCACCCTCTACGCGAGGGATAACAAAATTGTTAAATCTGATGTTGCCTGCCTTATAAACGGTCTTGCAAATACGCCTATACCGGGCGTAATGGCAAGAAAAGATATGGCTTTGCATTTTGCTCAAGCGTATTGCTCCGCAAAAAATATGTCACATGAATCATCAATGGAGCAACGTATTTACGAATTGACAGAAGTAAATTCCGAAATACCACTCGTTGGAATAATTCGCTTAGCAGAAGAAGGTGACATGTATTTTCTCCCATATTGGATGGAAGCCTTTTATAGTGCCGAAACTTATGGAAATACAACTATGAATATCCCGCAAAACACAGAGAATTACTCCAACTTGATTGCGCAAAAGAAAATATATGTGCTTGAAGAACAAGGCAAGCCGGTTTCCATAGCCGGTACAACTAGAGAAATGCAAAATGTTTGTGGTGTTGCATATGTATACACACCACCATATTTCAGAAAAAAAGGATACGCTACATCATGTGTAGCACAATTAAGCCGGTTGATTTTAGACAAAGGCTTTTCAAAATGTGTGCTTTACACGGATTTGGCAAACCCCACGTCAAACAGTATTTATCAAAAAATCGGCTATCGCCAAATTTGTGATTCGGCGATGTTGAAATTTATTAATCCTAATGCATAAGGATGTGAAGTCTTTGAGAAGAAATAAACGACGTAATTGCTCGGTGCGGTTTATAAGCCTGACAGCAGATTGTACCGAGCTTAAACGGAAGTAATTGTTGTCAGTAATCATAGGCCGCACCAATTTTCAAAGCCAAATAAAAATTTGAAAAGAGGTATGGTTATGAAAACAAAACTATCAAAATATATGGACATCAAACGAATCGAGTTTATCGTCACATTCCAATGCGGCAGCAAATGCAAACACTGCCAGAGCGGTGGCGAAATAAATAAACACGACTCACACCCCCATGTCCTTTCGGAGTACGCTGCCGAGGCAGTTAAAAAAATTTCGGCTGCCTATGATGTAGCTTCTGTTATGACCTTTGGCGGTGAACCACTCTACTATCCCCAAGTAACAGCCGCAATCCATAAAGCGGCAACAGAGTGCGGCATTAAAACCCGCCAAATAATCACCAGCGGCTTTTTCGCCAACAATGCGGAAAAAAGCAAAAACATCGCCAACACCTTGGCCGACGCAGGCGTCAACAACCTCCTGCTTTCTGTTGACACATTTCATCAAGAGCATATCCCGCTTGCACCTGTCCGCCAATTTGCACAGGATGTAATCCATGCAAAAATCCCCGGCGCAGTTTTATATCCGGCATGGCTCGTAAACAAAAAACACCAAAATCCCTACAACGCCAAAACAAAAGAACTCCTAAAAAGCCTTTCCGATTTGCCTATTCAAATTTCGGAGTACGAAAACCAAGTAGCCCTGGTAGGCAACGCCGCCAGCTTACTCCGAGAGCACTACGAAAAGCCCGAAGTAAACCTCTCTAAACAAAATACTCACGAATGCACGGAGCTACTCTCGGTAACAAACATCTCTATAGTTCCAAATGGCGACGTTATGGTCTGCGGATTTGTAATAGGCAATATCTACGAAGAAGACATCGCAAACATAATTGCACGCTACAATCCTAACGAAAACGAGGCCATGCGTACCATCATCCAAAGCGGCGTTTTTGGACTGCTTGGTTACGCACAGAAAAAAGGCGTCAAAATTAATACATCCGACTACTGCGATGTATGCGGCGCATGTCAAGCCATAACCAAAAAACTAAAACCATAAAATCAAAACAGGGCTAACCATCACCGGGTAGCCCTGTAATTACATAGCCCGTAGCGGTTTTGCCCAAAACATCAATTTCGCCTGTTTTGCCTGTTCCGATTTCCTGTTTACAAAAAATTCCCCATAGTATAAAATCATTTCTTAGAGCAACCCATAAAAAAACAACAAGGAGTGGTACATTTTGGACTTCAATAAAAAAGCAAAAGAGCTTGTTTCGCAAATGACTTTGGAAGAAAAAGTAAGCCAAATGCTACACTACGCAGGTGCAGTGGAAAGACTGGGCATCCCCGCCTACAACTGGTGGAACGAAGCCCTGCACGGCGTAGCTCGTGCGGGTACTGCAACTATGTTTCCGCAAGCGATAGGCATGGCGGCGACTTTTGACAAGGAACTTCTCAAAGAAGTTGCAGATTGTATCTCTACCGAAGGACGCGCAAAATATCATGCTTTTGTTCGCGAAGAAGACCGTGACATTTATAAAGGGCTTTCGTTTTGGTCGCCCAATATTAATATTTTCCGTGACCCGCGCTGGGGACGCGGCCATGAAACCTATGGCGAAGACCCCTACCTCACCGCCGAGCTTGGTGTTTCCTTTATCAAAGGTATCCAAGGCCCGGACAAAAAAAGCCTAAAGGCCATCGCATGTGCAAAGCACTTTGCCGTACACAGCGGGCCGGAGGCAGACCGTCATTCTTTTGACGCAAAATGTGACTCCTACGACCTTTGGAATACGTATCTTCCGCAGTTCGAGGCCGCTGTAAATGCAGGCGTCGAGAGCGTAATGGGCGCGTACAACCGCACAAACGGCGAGCCATGCTGTGCTTCTCAAATGCTTATGGTGGACATCCTTCGCGGAAAATGGAAGTTTGACGGGCATTATGTTTCCGACTGCTGGGCGATTGAGGACTTCCATAAAAATCATAAAATTACCGAGAGTGCGGTGGATTCTGTTGCGCTCGCCGTGCAAAAAGGCTGCGACCTGTGCTGCGGCGACGTTATGGTAATGGCCGTAGAAGCCGTAAACAGCGGCAAATTGGCAGAAGCCGATATCGACCGCAGCGTAGAACGCCTGCTCGTATCCCGCATGAAGCTCGGACTGCTTGGCGCGAAGGAAAACAAAAAATACACATCCATCCCATACGAGGTTGTGGACAGCGAAGAACACAACACCCTAAACCTAGAAGTAACCCGACGCGCACCTGTTCTGCTTAAAAACAACGGCGCGTTACCGCTGGACTTTAAGAAGTTGAAAAAAATCGCCGTTATCGGTCCCAACGCAGACAGCCGCCGCGCCCTCGAAGGCAACTACAACGGCACGGCGTCCCGCTATATTACCGTTCTCGACGGTATCCGCGAAATCGCCGCAAAAACAAAAACACAGGTACTCTTCTCCGAAGGCTGCCATCTGTTTAAGCCAAAAACATCCGCACTTCCCAAAGACGATAACAGAATCTCCGAAGCAGTAATCGCCACAAAAGAAGCCGACGCAGCCATAGTAGTCCTGGGTCTCGACGCCGACATCGAAGGCGAAGAAGGCGACACAGGCAACGAATTCGCCAGCGGCGACAAAATCGACATAAACCTCGTAGGCCGTCAGCAGCACCTTCTGGAAAAAGTAGTGGAAGCCGCAGGCAAAAAGCCCGTTATTCTCGTACTCATCACAGGCTCCGCTATGGCTATTAACTACGCCGACCAACACTGCGCAGGCATTATCCAGGCATTCTACCCGGGCGCACTCGGAGGCCAAGCCATTGCAGAAATAATTTCCGGCAAGGTTAACCCCTCCGGCAAGCTGCCCGTGACATTCTACCGCTCCACACAAGACCTGCCCGAGTTTTGGAACTACTCCATGCACAACCGCACCTACCGCTACTACCAAGGCGAAGCCCTATATCCTTTCGGATTTGGCCTTTCCTACACAAAATTTGCCGTAAACAAGCTCGCGGTTGCCAAAGACAAAAAATCCGTCTCCGTAGAAGTCAAAAACGTAGGCAAGCATACAGGCCGCGAGGTTATACAGGTATACGTACAATCCCCCAACCAAAAAGAAAACTATCGTCTCATCGGCTTTGTACCCGTAATGCTGGCCGCAGGCAAATCCAAAAAAGTAACCGTAGACCTAGCCGCCGACACCTTCAAACGCCGCGACCAATACGGCGATTTCTACACTCTCACGGGCGCGCATACGCTACACGTTGGATTTAGTCAGCCGGATAAACGTAGCGTCGAGCTTACGGGCGTTGCTACTGTTTCTGCTGATGTTGAGGTTAAGTGATTAATAAAAACCCCCTCTCCAAAAGACTTTATCGTTTTTTTGGGCGGGGGAATTACATATGGAGGGGGTTTATGAGATGAAGGTTTTTATAAGTGTAATGATTTAGCTTTGCGTATCGTCTCACAGATTACCCGCTTGGGCATCCGAGCCACGGTTGATAAAAAGGAGAGATTCTCAAATGAAAAAATTTTTAGCGGTGATAATTATTATTATCGCAATGACAACGCCTGTTTTAGCAGAAGAAGTCACACGTGAGCATGTCGCAGATGTGGTTAGCGAGGTTATAGGCGTTTACTATGACGAGTATGGCTTTGATTTTGGCGAGGTTATAGACCTTGCGGGTCTTTCCGAAGAAGATGTTGTTACTATAATATGGTATGTAATGGTGTCCGAGACACTGGAGCGAGAATGGCTCATGAGCATATACGGTGAGCAATGGTTATTTGTGGTGACATACGATTTTTTTGGTCGCTTGCACGAGGAGGCGATATTTGAAAGCATAGAGTTTTCTGCCAAGGTATTAACCGTTTTTATGAAGTATACGCAACTTATCCCTATTTTGGGTTATTTCGAGACAACCGAACTGTTTAATATAATTGACGATTTTGCATGGGACGCGGGAATTAGCGAAGAAGAGCTGATTTATGCCATCGCAACAAACGACGATTTTGTAGAAATAGTTAACACTTTGGTATCCGACTACGGTGTAGAAAGGCTTTTGGCCATGCTTTGGCGGGAGCATGGGGTTGACTATGTTGACAGGCTACTCGGCGGAACTCTTTCTTCTGCACGTCCGTGGCTTTTTCCGCAAATGAGGATAACCCCTCCGGAGGAGCTTGCGTCACAGTTTTTGGTTAGTGGAGATATTACGCGTGAGGATGTTGAACTTGTCACTGCCGCGATTATTGAGTTTTATCGTGAGTACACCGATTTTGATTTTGACGAGGTTATATATCTTGCGGGGTTTACCTTTGATGATATTGTTACTCTTATTTTAACGGTTTATGTCGAGCCTACTATTGCCGATTACATGCTCGATATATTTCCTTTCCCACGCAATCACGAGAGATGGCTGTTTAGCGTTGTTAATGAGATTGTATCCGAGTTTGTGATGTTATGGGAGATGAGTATGGATTTTGATTATGAAGATATGCCTGTTATGATTTTGCGTTTCGCTATGCTGGGCGCACACCTTATTCCCATTTTAGGATTTGACCAATCTCATCAGTTTTCTAACATAATCGAAGATACAGCATGGAGGTTACGTCTAGACCCCCTTGATACGCTAAACATACTCATAGAAAACGAGCATTTTTTTGATATCTTAGCAAGTCTAATCGCAGAGTATGGCGTAGAAGAATTTTTGGAGATACTTCCTCATGAGTATAATTATCTCGACATGTTACTCGGCGGCTTTTTTTCGGATAATGATATGATTGACATACTTAGCCAAGACATACGGGAGCAGGCTTTTTGGGATTATGCCGATGCTTGGTTTGGCTTGGTTGGTTTGGGGCTGCCGATTGTTTACAATGCCTTGGATGATTCGGATTTGGAGCGTAGGTTTTCGTTTGACGGAGTATACCGTGGGATTAATCATGAGATATTTTTTGATACCTACACACATAAGCTTAATTTACATCTTAAAAATAACGGCGACTACGCCGTAGAATTTGCATATTTTGTTTTAGCCATGAACGATAACTATGTGAGAAAACATATCGCAGAAGTCGCGCCCGGCTCATGCTATACTTCTCAGCTAAATTTTGCGGATTTTCCGACTTACTATAACTGGTTTGTTGATGTTTTTATTTCTAATGCCTACGATGCAGATTTTGCCTTTCGGCTAACAAATTATCCGCTCGGACATCCGAGCCATGGAGCGTAGAGGGAGGCATAAATTCTAGATGTTTAAATACGAGACACATATGCATACTTATCCCGCCAGCGCGTGTGCTTCTTCTACGCCGGAGGAAATGGTGCGTTTTTACAAAAATATGGATTACACCGGGGCTATTGTCACCGACCATTTTTTTAACGGAAACAGCGGTTGCCCAAAAAACATTTCCTGGGTCGAAAAAGTAAAATTTTTTGCCGAGGGTTATTTTAGGGCAAAAAAGGAAGGCGACATGTGTGACCTCGACGTCTTTTTTGGACTGGAGTACAGCTTTAGCGGCACGGATTTTTTGGTGTATGGAGTTACGCCGGATTGGCTTTTGGAACATCCTGGTTTCGATAAGCTTTCCTTGGGAGAATTTAGTGCTACGGTGCGGGCTGCGGGGGCTTATTTGGCGCAGGCGCATCCGTTTCGTGATGCGTTTTGGATTGCCAACCCTTCTCCCGCAGACCCTTCCTTGATTGACGGCATTGAGGTGTATAATGCCAGTATGCCCGACAGGGCAAATAAAAAGGCTCTTGCTTATGCGGAAAAATATGGCCTTGCTAAACAGGCGGGCAGCGACGCCCACGACAATTATTTGCGCAGGCCAAGCGGAATTTTGTTAAACTATCGCGCAAAGGATATATTTGATATAATTGCAGCACTTACGACGGGGCAGGTGAATCTTTTGTGAAATATTTTTTAGCGATAGATATTGGAGCGTCCAGCGGTCGGCACATGCTTGGTTGGGTAGAAGGCGGCAAGCTGCATTTTGAAGAAATATATCGCTTCAGTAACAGAATCCGCGAAAAAGACGGCCTTTTGTGCTGGCACACAAAAGCACTTTTTAGCGAAATAATAAAGGGAATGAAAAAATGCGCGGAGATAAACAAGATTCCGTACAGCGTTGGTATTGACACATGGGGCGTGGATTTTGTTATTCTGGATGAAGAAAACCATGTCATAGGCAATGCCGTATCTTACCGCGACAGGCGCACAGTAGGCATGGACGACGAGGTTGCTAAAAGATTTTCTGACGGTGAGCTTTACGAGCGCACGGGCATTCAAAAGGCGGCAATGAACACTATTTACCAGCTTGCGGCAGTGAATGCAAACGGAGGCCTAGTGAATGCAAAAAAAATGCTGCTGCTGCCTGACTTTTTTCATTTTTTGCTATGCGGCGTGGCAAAAACCGAGTACACAAACGCCACAACAACGGGGCTTGTTAACGCGGCCTCACGCGATTGGGATTATGATATAATCGAAAAATGCGGCTATCCCAAGGAAATCTTTTGCGAGATAGTTCCGCCCGGCACGGTACTCGGCGGGCTTTTGCCGGAGGTGGAAGAGGCAGTGGGCTATAACTGTCAAGTAATTTTGCCCGCTACTCACGATACGGCTTCCGCAGTGGTTGCCTTGCCCGAGGACGACACTATTTTCATAAGCTCCGGCACTTGGTCGCTCATGGGCGTGGAGCTGGAAAGCCCCGATTGTTCCGAGCAAAGCCGCGATAAAAACTTTACTAACGAGGGCGGATATAATTTCACTTACCGATATCTAAAAAACATCATGGGCTTGTGGCTCATCCAAAGCGTAAAAAAGGAATACGATGATAAGTTTTCCTTTGAGGAGCTTTCCGAGATGGCAGAGGCTTCCGGTGTAAAAGACGCAATCGACACAAACGACCATAGGCTTTTTTCTCCGACAAACATGATAAAAACAATCCAAAAAATATGTGCAGAAAGCAAAATAACCGCCCAAGAGCCGGGCGAAATAGCCGCCGTCATATACAACTCACTCGCACAGAGTTATAAAAACTCGGCACGGGAGCTGGAACAAATCACAGGCAAAAAATATAATAAAATCTGCATAGTGGGCGGCGGCGTAAAAACCGAGTATTTAACCCGCCTAACAGAAGCCTTCACAAAAAAGGAAATACTAACAGGCAAGGCCGAAGCCACCGCCATAGGCAACCTCGCGGTACAAATGATAACCGCAGGAGTATTTGCGGATTTGGCAGAAGCAAGAACATATATAAAATAAAAGGAGCGAACACAGTATGGCAAAGCAAACAATTCGTGTAGGATATCTACCCATTATTGACCACTTAATTTTGGGGATAACCAAACAAAAGCAAGACACACAGAGCATAGAAAAACCCTTTGAACATGCTCAGCTGGATTATCAACAAAAATTTGGCTGGAACGAGGTAGGCGGCGCATTGCTAAAAGGCGAAATCGACCTTGCGTTTATGCTGGCCCCTTATGCAATGGACTTGTACTTTGCAAAGAAAAACCTCAAGCTGCTGCTTCTTAGCCACCGCGACGGCAGCGTCATCGTTGCAAACAAGTCGGCAAACGTCACAAGCTTCCAAGACTTTAAGGGTAAAATGGTACTCATACCATATCAGTCCTCCATGCACCACATTCTTCTGCACAAGAAATTTACAGAAGAAGGTATCACCGTAGGTATAGGAAAAGACGTAATGACAGAGGTGGTAGCACCCGGCCAAATCCCCATGATGATAGAGTATGATACAGCAGGCGATATAGCAGGCTACATCGTAGCAGAGCCTTTTGGCACACAGGTGGTAAACAAGGGCATGGGAACAGTGCTCAACCTTTCCAAAGATATAATGCCAAACCACCCATGCTGTGCAGTAGTGGCTCGCGACGAAATCGTAGAAAAATATCCCGAAGCCATACAAGAAATCATCACGTCATTTGTACAAAGCGGCAAACTGTTTACCTCCACACCAAAAGCCGGTATCGCCATCGCCACAAAATTCCTAAACCAGCCCGTAGAGGTTATGACCGCCATAGTAGAAGACCCCAACCAAAGAGTATCCATGGACAAGCTAATGCCCAAGCCGGAAGAATTCGAATTTATGCAAAACTATCTCATCGACACAGTATCCACCCCCGCACTATCCGGCAAAATAGAAGTAGACAAATTTGTAGACCTGCGTTTTGCCACAGCCGCAGGCGCAGAATAACTTCTCCCCAATAAGAAAAAAGCACCTGCTTGGGCGGACAAAGTCCGCCCTCGTAAGCAAGTGCTTTTTTTAATGACAGCAAAGGCTCGAGACGACAGTCCCACTGCATTGCAGTCGGCATAAAGCGACTGTGTCGCCTACTTGCCTGCCATTTGTCTTTCTTGTGCTTCAATCATTTTCTTAACCATGTAGCCACCTACATAACCTGCTTGTGCAGAGGTAAGGTCGCCGTTGTAGCCTTGTTTTAGAGGTACGCCGATTTCGCTAGCTACTTCGTATTTAAATTTGTTAAGAGCTTCACGAGCTTGGGGTACAGATGTTTTTGTAGAGTTCATTTTTATTTCTCCTTTTGATTGGCCTTCGGCCGTTTTATATGGTTTAACCTTTTGGTTTAACCATTACGAAAATATTATTTGCGGGGTGCAATTTTTTATGCCACGTTTTTTGTGGTAAGTTTTTGTTTTTTTGGAAATTTTGTTGTGCTTAGCAGACCTTTGTGTTACTTTTTTCGTATATGTAAATATGAACTCTTTTTTTCCTTGCGGAAAAAAACCATTCCGCAAAAAACGCGGTGGAGATTCGCGATTTTTTGCTGCATTGATGAGGTGATGTGATGTATCTTGTGCTTTTTGGCGTAGGGGCGGGATTTATTGTTATTTCGTTGATTGTTGGCGAGATGGCTGAGGTCGAAGGCTCTACGGTTTTTTCTTTTTTTAGGCCTACGCTGATTGCTGTTTTTATGGTCGTCATGGGCGGCGTTGGGCTGATACTTTCGCGGGGCTTTGCAGAACATGAGTTCTTTGGTTGGGACGGCATTGTGCTTTTTTCCAGCGTGGTTAGCGCGCTGGTTGTATCGGGGCTGATTAACCGCTTTATTCTTATCCCCATGTACCGTGCGCAAAATACCAGCACCTTTAACATCCAGGACACTATCGGCGTTTGTGCCGAGGTGATTTCACCGATTCCGCAGGGCGGGTATGGGAAGATTCGATATAATATCAGCGGCTCCACCGTTACTTCTCCCGCTAAAAGCGACGACGGCAACCCCATCGCCACAGGCGAAAACGTAGATATCATCTACGTGGAAAAAAATACGTACTTTGTACGAAAATCGGCCGAAGGCCAATCAAACGGAGGTAATTAGTTATGGAATTATTAATCGTAGGCGGTATTTTGGTTTTAGTTTTTCTTGCAATATTTATTATGTTCATGTTGTGGAAGCGTATTCCGCAAAACAAGGCGGCTGTTGTTACCGGGCTTAAAAAGCGGATAATTTCCGGCGGCGGTGGGCTTGTTGTGCCGCTTTTTGAGCGTTACGACGTTATTTCGTTGGAAAATATTAAGATTCCGCTGGATATTGGCAACGCGATTTCCAGTCAGGGTGTGCCAGTTACCGTAAAATCCGTAGCGGTTGTAAAGGTCAAATCCGACAAAGAATCCATTTACTCCGCCGTAGAGCAGTTTTTCCGCGGCGCGACTGATAAAACCGCAAATGAAATCGCAACGCAGTCCAGCTACGTCCTCGTGGGCAAGCTCCGCGAAATCATCGCAAAAATGACTGTAGAAGAAATCTACCAAGATAAAGATAAATTCTCCAGCGAGGTACAGGAAAACGCCGGTATTTCCCTCGCGGAAATGGGTCTCGAAATCAAGGCATTTACCGTAATGTCCATCGACGACACAAACGGCTATCTCGACGCCCTTGGCCGCAAGCGTATATCCGAAGTAAAACGCGACGCACAAATTGCAGAAGCAGACGCCGAGCGCGAAACAGTAGTTCGCACAGCCGAAGCCACCCGCCTCGGCGCAGAAGCCAAGCTGTTGGCCGAGACCCAAGTAGCCGAAGCAACAAAAGAAAAAGAGCTAAAAGTGCAAGCCTACCGCCGCGAGCAAGAAGCCGCAAAGGCCATAGCCGACAACGCCTACCAAATAGAAGAAAACAAAGTTAAAAAAGAAGTAACCGAAACAGAACTCCAAGTAGAGCTTCTACGCCGCCAGCGCGAAACAGAACTGGCCGAGCAAGAAGCAAAACGCCGCGAAAAAGAACTCGAAGCCACAATAAACAAACAGGCCGACGCAGAACGCTACCGTCAAGAACGCCAAGCCGAAGCCAAAAAATACGAACACGAAGCCAACGCCCAAGCAGAAGCCATGGCAATAAAGCTGGACGGCCAAGCCCGCGCCGAGGCCATCCGTCTGCAAGGCCAAGCAGAAGCCGAAGCCATCCAAGCCAAGGGTCTCGCAGAAGCCGAAGCCATGATGAAAAAAGCCGAGGCCTTTAAACAATACAACGACGCCGCCGTAATCCAAATGCTCATAGAACGCCTACCCGAAATAGCCAAAAATATAGCCGACCCACTATCTAAAACAGAAAAAATAGTAGTCGTAGACAATGGCGGCAGCACAAACGGCAAAAGCGGAGCGTCCAAAGTAGCAGGCTATGTAACCGACATAATCGCTCAGCTACCCCAAACCGTAGAGGCACTCACGGGCGTGGATTTGATTGATGTTTTAAAAACCGCAACGGGAGGTACTAATGGAGAAAAATCGTAAGTTTATGCAATGTCCTTCCTTTTTTGAGGGGATGAAGCTTTCGGACCAGGCTAAGGGTGTGGCTGCGCCGGCTTTTGGTAAGGAGATAATTGGTGAAGTGTTTACGCTGCCGGCCTTTAATAAGATTGCTAAAATGCCGTCTTATGAGGATTTGTTGGATACTCGGCGTAGTGTGCGTAAGTATTCTGATACGCCTATGACACAGGCAGAGCTTGCATTTATGCTTTGGAGCGTTAATGGGATACAGCGTCATCGTGATAGTGTTGCTACCTTTCGTACTGTTCCCAGTGGTGGGGCGCGTCATCCGTTTGAGACTTATATTGTGGTGCGTGCCGTGGAGGGTCTTTCGCCCGGGTTGTATCATTATCTTCCTACGGAAAATTTTGGAGAGAAAATCGCGACCATACAGCGTGTAGGCGATATCGCCGATTACGAAAAAACCATAACAGATGCACTCGCCGGCCAAGCATGGGCAGCGGGTGCGCCTGTTGTGTTGTTTTACACGTGCATTCCGTATAAGGGCGAGTGGCGTTACAATGAGATGTCTCATCGTGTTATGCTTATAGACCTTGGGCATATGGGGCAAAATGCAATGCTCTCCGCAGTCGCATTGGGCATGGGAAGCTGCTGCTTGGCCGCTTACGACCAGGCCAAATGCGACAAGCTGCTTGCTGTGGACGGCATGGATGAGTACATGGTATACGGCGTTTCTGTGGGTGTGGAGGAGAAATAACATGAACACCGACCTTTTTACGGGCAAGGCGGAGGCTTATGCGGCGTCGCGCCCAAGTTATCCTGCCGACGCGATTGATTACATTCTAAGCCTTGCGCCGTCTGGTGCGGTTTTTGCGGATATCGGTGCGGGGACGGGGAAATTTACGGAGTTGCTTGGGTTGCGCGAGGTTGAGGTTTTTGCGGTAGAGCCAAACGTGGACATGGTGGGGCAGCTTACCGTCACGTGTGCGTCGCTTCCTAATGTGAAGATTGTTTCCGCGCCTGCGGATGCTACTACATTGCCGAGTAATTCTGTTGATGTGATTACTGTGGCGCAGGCGTTACACTGGTTTGAGCCTTCCGCGTTTGCAGCGGAATGCCGACGAATCGGCAAGCCCGGCTGTTTATTAGTTGCCGTCTACAATGTAACCCCCGGCGGAAACAGCACCCACTACAGCGAGGATGTACAAATAAGGTTTTTCGAAAATCCTACTGTGCGGGAGTTTCCAAACCCGATTTTTTACACGCGGGAAAAATGGTTGGCGTACATGACATCGCATTCGCATGACCCGTTGCCAACCGACCCCGACTACGACGCCCACATCGCCAAAATGAACGCTGTCTTTGACGAGGAAAGCATCGACGGGCTTATACGCCGCGATGTGGTTACAAAGGTTTATAGCGAGGTTGCTTTGTAGTGTTTATGCGGGCTGGAAAGGTTTTGGTCAAAAAAACAAATGGGAGGTTTTTAACATGATACTTACTGCCTTTTGGTTAAAAATCATCGCCGTTACGGGCATGATTTTGCAACATATGGCTTTGGCTTTGCCGGGGGCGTTTCCGCTTGGGGTTGAGATTTTTTTGCAGATTTCCGGCGGGCTTACTTTTCCTATACTGGCGTTTTTGCTGGTGGATGGATTTAGGGCTACTTCTAATTTGAGTAAGTATATGACCCGACTAGCTGTTTTTGGGGTTATTTCTTTTGTGCCGCATTTATTTGTGCTTGGCACGGGCTTGAATATTATGTTTACCATGGCACTTAGCTTGTATTTGCTTAAACTTCGCCGAGAACGTGGGAATTCTGCTTCGTTTTGGGCGATTTTTGTCGTACTCATTTTGGCTTGTGCCTTTCTTGACTGGGGGATTATCGGGCCTATCGGTGTGATTTTATATGACATGATTAAAAATGAGAAGGCTCGGCGGATTGTTGTACCTCTGTTTTTTATCGCCGGTGTGCTTTTACAGGGCTTGCTGGTTACTTCTTTGATGTCGCTGTTTATTGATATGGAATATTTGATGGCAGAAATGGATATGAGTATAGCTCCCGCGTTTTTCCCTGTTGGCACTTTGCTTGCTATTCCGCTGCTGCTTTTGTATAACGGCGAACGCGGGCGGCCTGCCAAGTGGTTCTTTTATGTAATTTATCCCTTGCATTTGGCGGTGCTGGCGATTGTTTCCATTGCCATGGGCAAAAATGTGCTTATTAACATGATACGGAATATTTTTTATGAGATTGGGAATTTATTGTAATGCGAAATTAATTCGCAGCAGTTGACATTTTTCAAAATAAGGAGTATAAAACAAAAGGCTGGCTTGCGCCGGCTTTATACTTATTTGTGGGATGGGCGCGTACGCTGCTCGCCCATACGACCTGGAGGCAAAGACATGGCAGACAAAAAAACTGTTCTAACATACGAAGGACTTAAAAAGCTTGAGGAAGAGCTACATGAGCTAAAAGTCGTTCGCCGTAAAGACGTGGCAGCTAAAATCAAAGAAGCCCGCGGCCAAGGCGACCTTTCTGAAAATGCGGAATACGACGCCGCCAAGGACGAACAAGCCGAAATAGAGGCCCGCATTGCTTTGGTAGAAAAAATCCTGCGCAATGCCGAAGTCATAGACGAAGAAGACCTGGACAAAGACAGCATAGGCGTAGGCAGCAAGGTACGCGTCCTCGACATGGAATATAACGAAGAAGTAGAATACCTGATAGTAGGCTCCACAGAATCCGACCCCATGGGCGGCAGAATCTCCAACGAGTCGCCCCTTGGTGTGGCTTTGCTTTCCAAAAAATGCGGCGATACCGTTACTGTGGACGCACCGCAGGGGGCTATGCAGTACAAAGTTTTGCAAATTGCGTAAGGAGCTTGGATATGGACGAACATGAACAACAACGCATAAGACGAGAAAAACTGGAAGCCCTGCAATCTGCGGGGCTTGACCCTTTTACCCACGTAAAATACAGTGTTACAGCGCGTAGTGCGGAGATACATGCGGGTTTTGAAAAATTAGAGGGCAAGGCTGTGGGGATTGCCGGGCGTGTGATGACAAAGCGTGTGATGGGTAAGGCTTCCTTCATTGATATACAGGACCGTGACGGGCGGATTCAGTCGTACGTGGCGCGTGACGCTATTGGTGAGGAAGAATATTCGCAGTTTAAGCAATTTGATATCGGTGATATCGTGGGCGTAAGGGGTACGGTTTTCCGTACGCAGAAGGGCGAAGACTCCGTAAAAGCCACGGAAGTCACGCTTTTGGCGAAGGCATTACAGCCCCTTCCGGAAAAATTCCATGGCCTGCGCGATACCGAGGCACGTTATCGCCAACGCTATGTAGACCTCATCGTCAACCCCGAAGTTAAGGAAACATTTATAAAGCGTACGCAAATTATCAAGGAAATCCGCGCATTTTTGGATAATCGCGGATACCTTGAGGTTGATACACCTGTGTTGCAGACCATTCCGAGCGGTGCGGCGGCGCGGCCTTTTGAGACCCATCATAATACGCTGGATATGCAGATGTATTTGCGTATCGCACTGGAGCTTCCGCTAAAGCGGCTTATCGTTGGCGGGCTGGAGCGGGTTTATGAGCTTAGCAAGGTTTTCCGCAACGAGGGCATAAGCATTCGTCATAACCCCGAGTTTGTTATGCTGGAGCTTTATGAGGCATACACCGACTATCAAGGCATGATGGAGCTTGCGGAGTCGCTAATCAAAGCCGTCGCCGAAAAAGTAAACGGCACGTCAAAAATCACCTACGGCGAACACGAAATCGACCTTGGAAAGCCCTTTGCGCGGATTACCATGGTGGACGCGGTAAAACAATACGCGGGCGTGGATTTTAACACAATCGACACCCTCGAAGCCGCACGCGAGGCGGCAAAGGCGCATCATGTAAAATTCGAAAAGCACCATGCCAAGGGCGATATACTCTCCCTTTTCTTCGAAGAATTTGCGGAGAAGCATTTGATACAGCCTACTTTTCTTCTCGACTACCCTGTTGAGATTTCGCCGCTTACTAAGCGGATTCCCGGTAATCCGGATTATACCGAGCGGTTTGAGCTGTTTATCGCAGGCCGCGAGACTGCCAACGCATACTCCGAGCTTAACGACCCCATCGACCAACGCTCGCGCTTTAAACACCAAGAGGAGCTTCGCCAAGCAGGCGACGACGAGGCAAATATGACCGACGAGGACTTTCTCACCGCCGTAGAATACGGTATGCCACCCACAGGCGGCATGGGCATAGGTATCGAACGCCTCATTATGCTAATCACAAACGCCGCCTCCATCCGCGACGTCATTTTCTTCCCAACTATGAAGCCAAGGGATTGATAAAATTTGGAAACAACCCCTGCACGTGCTTTGCTAAGCGAACACAAACGCGCTGTTGTGAAAATCGGCACAACATCGCTTACTTACCCTAACGGGACACTTAACCTGCAAAGAATCGAAAAGCTTTGCTGGGTGCTTGCCGACCTTTACAACCAAGGCAAGGAAATAATCCTCGTCACCAGCGGCGCGATAGGCGTAGGCGCAAACAGCCTGGGCATGGAACAACGCCCACGCGACATAATAGGCCGCCAAGCCGCCTCCGCAGTAGGCCAAGCAATGCTCATGCAAATCTATCAGCGATTTCTGCAAACATACAACCGTAACGCTGCGCAAATTCTGCTCACACGCGATTGTGTAGACAACCCCGTCCGCCGCGAAAACGCACAAAACACCCTGCACCAGCTTCTTGCAATGGGCGTAGTCCCCATCGTAAACGCAAACGACACAATCGCCACCGACGAACTCACAGAATTCAGCGACAACGATAATCTCTCCGCCCACGTGGCCGCCTTCTCCGAAAGCGGTCTTCTTGTCATACTCTCCGACATCGAGGGCCTTTACAACAAAGACCCAAAAACCCATCCAAAGGCCATCCTCTTTCACGAAGTAAACGAAATCACACCAAAAATGGAAGCCGCAGCAGGCGGAAGCAACTCCTCACTAGGCACAGGCGGCATGATAACAAAACTAAACGCCGCAAAAATAGCACTCGAACACAACATTGACACAGTAATAGCCTCCGGCGAAGACCCATCAATTTTATTACGAATTTTCTCGGGGGAGAATGAAGGGACGTTGTTTACATGTATGACTTGCAAATTTTAGGGCAAAAGGCTCGGGATGTATCGGGTTATTTGCGTAGGCTTGGTACTAGGGATAAGGATGCCCTTTTGAGGGGGTGTGCTGACGCTTTGGAGGCTCATGCAGGGGATATTTTGGCGGCTAATGCTAAGGATATGGCGGCGGCAGACCCTGCTCGGGCGAGTTTTAACGATAGGTTAAAGCTCGACAACCAACGGATTAGTGGGATGGCGCAGGGGCTTAGGAAGGTGGCGGGGCAGGACGACCCTACGGGCGAGACGCTTTATATTAAGACTATGCCAAACGGGCTAAAGATTGGCGAAAAGCGTGTGCCTATTGGTGTGGTTGGCATGATTTATGAGGCGCGGCCTAATGTTACTACGGATTCCTTTGCGTTATGCTTTAAGGCGGGAAATGCTTGTGTTTTGCGGGGGTCTTCCGAGGCGATTAATTCTAATATTGCGTTGATTTCGGTTTTGCAGGCCGAAATAGAGCGGCTTGGGCATCCGCGTGAGATTGTTCAGTTAATCGAGGATACGTCACGGGAGGTTGCGCGGGAATTTATGCGGCTTAATAAGTATATCGACGTGTTGATTCCGCGTGGTGGTGCGGGGCTTATTGCAAGCACCGTGGAAAACAGCACCATCCCCGTAATCGAAACAGGCACGGGCAATTGCCATATTTTTGTGGACGAATCGGCGGATTTGAAAAAAGCCGTTGACATTATCATAAATGCAAAAACGCAACGCCCAAGTGTATGTAATGCTTGCGAAAAACTTCTTATACACGAAAAAATCGCGTGTGAGTTTTTGCCGACGATATGCCGCTCCTTATCCGACGCGGGGGTGGAGATACGTGGTGACGAGGCAACTTGCGCTGCATTTGCGCAGGCAAAGCCTGCCACAGACGACGACTGGTATACCGAGTTTTTGGACATGATAATCGGCGTAAAAGTGGTCTCCGACATGGACACGGCTATCGCGCATATCGCTAAGCATTCATCCGGCCACACAGAGGCAATCCTAACGGAAAGCTACGCCAACGCCCACGAATTTATCGAGCTGGTAGACTCCGCCGCTGTCTTTGTAAACGCGTCCACACGCTTTACCGACGGCGAGGAGTTTGGTCTCGGCGCGGAAGTTGGCATAAGCACGCAAAAACTCCACGCTCGTGGCCCGATGGGGTTAACTGCGCTTACCACGACTAAGTTTTTTGTGTTTGGTAGTGGGCAGGTGCGATAATATTGACATTGCATACACATTGAGATACCATCGTGTCAAGGAGTTGATATGATGAAAACAGCAAATTACAACATCCGCTTGGACCCTGCAATTAAGTCAAAGGCAGAAGAAACCTTCGCGGTTTTTGGCTTAAACCTTAGCGAAGCAATTAATGTGTTTTTGCACACGTCTATTTTGCAAAAAGGCTTCCCGTTCGAATTACGTCACCCCAATAACAATCTATTGGCTGCAATGGAAGAAACCGAGCAAATAATAAACGATTACACAAGCGGAAAACGAAAGCCAAAACCCTTTGCTACCGCCCGCGAAATGTTCGCCGCCATGGACGAAGAAGACGAAGCGGAGAACACAAATGAATAAATACACCCCCGACTACACTAACCATTTTAGACGAAACCGCCGCTTACTAATAAAGCGCGGATATGATATGTCAAAGCTTGAACGCACCATTGACGCATTGCTTAACGGTGGCCAAATGCCACCAAAATACAAAGACCATCCGTTAAAAGGAAATTTCAAAGGCTTTCGAGAGTGCCACGTAGATGGGGAGGGCGATTGGCTGCTTGTGTATAAAAAACATGAGAACACGCTAATTATCGCATATTGCGATTACATTTTCATCGCTATCCTCGTGGTACCGGCGGCTGTAACACCGGAGAAGAATGCGGTAATTGCTGTATTTTTTGCGATTTTGTCTGTGTTGCTTGCAATTCGTTCCAACTTGTTCCCAAAATCCTCATAATGCGCCAGTGCTTGGCTTTGGAAAGCGTCGGTTTTAAATGTTGCAACGATACCTTCCCATGAATCTTTTTCGCCATCTTCTAAGTATTCAGCCATTTTGTATAAAATATCGGACAAACGATACTTTTCGGGAATAATATGCAAAACGCTATCAGTGAACAAAAAATCATCGCTTATTTCTTTTTGCGCCTTATCTGCTTGCACTTCAAATCGCTCTTTGAGCCGCAACTCTTTTGATTTTTTTCGGCCAATCAAGTCCTTTTCTATCCAACTCCTATATTCACTCATTTTATCATACCCGCCGGATATTAACCCAAGACGTGCTTCAATAATTGAAAGGGCTTCTGCCGCGTTTTTAAGTAAATGTAGTAGCTCCGCAGAATCCATTTGCCTAAGCTCCGTTGCACTTTTGATAGAAAAGCTTCCCAAAAAATGTTTCATCTGTGGGCTACCTCGTAACTGCAACGAATCCTCTTCAACCATGCAGATTTCTTTTTCAAGCTCTTTGCCCTGTTTTTGTGAACCTTTAATTAAAAACAAAAACATCCCCCCATAAAAGGCGAAAATGAATAGAATTACAAATATACCCGCTAATACTGCCTCCATTTTTAATTCCTCCTTTTTTAATATTTTTTGTTAAACCACAAGCAATCTTAGCAAACTATCCTCCTTCCGCGCACTTAGCGCGAATATCGACAACTGCCACGGGGAGAAATTTTATTACACATTCGCCCCGTGGTGTACGCCGATGAAACTAAAAAAGGTGTGTAAGGACGGCATAAAATGCCATCACCTACACACCTTGGATATACAAAGCACACTAAAATCAAACCAAACTTAGCGCGTTGCCCACAATGCTAAAGCATTTATTGAAACAGGGGCTAACTAATGCTAAAATGGAATAACGTAGTGGCAGGCTCGCGCCTGTGTGTGTTAGGTGATGTCCGTAATCCCTACACTCTCCGTTTGGTGGTGCAAACACCTCACGGTCGCTACGGTTTTTTTGTTGCCGACTTATTCTAACATAGTATTTATAAAAGGTGCAATGCTATTAATTAAAACTTTTGCAATATTCCGTTTTGCTTTCATGTGCCGCGATTTTAACCCTTGCAACAAGCGCGTCGAAGGAGTTGCTTTCCAATGCAAGCGGAATACTGTTGCATACAGCACACCAAACGCCCGCAGTCTCGTCCCAAGTCATATCAATTTCATAATCCATGTCATTATCACCTCATAATAATCATTTTTTGCAAAAATCCCGCTCATGGTTTGCGAATGCTATGAGCGGGATTTTTATTTTTTAGTAAATATACACTGCGCGGTTTGTGGGGTCCCATCTTACTTCGAGGCCCATTACTTCGGATACGTAGCGTACGGGCACGAAGGTGCGGTCTTCTACTATTACGGGGGTTCCCATGTCGCCGGGCAGGGGTACGCCTACTGTTAGGTGTAGGGTTACGCCTTCGCGGATAAAAGTGGCTGTGCGGGTGTAGGGATTCCAGTCTACTTGGGCGTCTACGCCTTCGCCTATCACTCGGAAGGGTACCATTGTACGGTCTTCGTGGATAAAGGGGGCGGCGTCGAGCATTGCCGATTGACCATGTCTTATGAAGGTTTGGTTATTTACGGCAAAGCGCATTATTGGTACGGCGGGAGCGGGTGTTACCTGAATTGGTGGCGGCGTCGGAGTTGGCGTGGGGGTTGGTGTTGGTGTCGGCGTTGGTGTGGGGGTTGGCGTTGGAGTTGGTGTAGGCGTTGGTGTGGGGGTTGCTTGCGTTGTTGCGCCGCCTGCACCGGGGGCTATTGACATTATTGCGTGGAAGGCGGGCTTTGGGCTTAGGTCGGCGTTAAAGATTAGCGGGTAGCCTGCGTCGCGCCAGCCGTGGGCGTCGGTAAAGCCCCAGAAGGTTACACGGTTTATATAGTCGGCAAATTCCAAGTAGTAGCCAAAGAGCCTTTCGTATGCCAGGGCTTGGGTTTCGAATAGCGCGGGGAGCTGTGCCGCTGTTGCGCGGGGGTGATTTCCGCCCGACCAGCCGCCGCCTACTGTGATGTCAAGCTCGGTTATGCTTATTCTCGCGCCTGTGTTTATAAAGGCTTGCATTGCCGGGCGTACATTGTTTAGGTTTGTTCTGCCCGGCCCTGCGATGTGGTAGTGGGATTGCATTCCTATTACTTCGATTAGCAGGCGGTTGTCGTATCGGGGGTCGTTGCGCCAGCGTTCGTTTATTTCTACTACCATTTGAGCCATGGCGTCACGTTTGCCCGGTTGTTCTTCGTTAAAGTCGTTGTAGTATAGGATTGCGTAGGGGTCGGCAAGGCGGGCAAAGCGGAAGGCGTAGAATATAAAGTCTGAGCCGCATTGGTCGCCTGTCGCGCCGTTTGCAAAGGCGTTGTACCACTGTGTATGGCTGCCGTCGAGTTGTGCCGTGGTTTTGCGAAGGTGATTACGCCAGTCACCGGAGAAAGAGCCTACTCCGCCTGTAAATACCTCGTTTACTACGTCCCATGAGTGGATTCTGCCGCGATAACGGCCTGCTACGGTGTTGATGTAGCGTTCCATATTTGCTACGGCTTGTGCGCGTGTTAGGGGGCGATTGCTTTCGTCCGAGGTGAGCCATGCGCGGGACTGGGAATGCCATACCAAGGCGTGGCCTATCATCGCAAAGTTGTTTTGCTCTGCCCAGTTTACGATTCTGTCGGCTCTTGCCCAGTTAAAGCTCCATGCGTCGCGCTGCGCACCCAGTAGCTGGTCTACTTTCATATAATCTTCTGCTGTGATTGCGTTAAATTGTTGGGCAACAAATGGCAAGGCGTCGTTCATACGGGGGTGCTGCCAGCTACTGTGCCAAACTGTTCCCACCAAGAAGTGGTCGCCAAAGGCTTCTACAAGGGTGGTGGGGCGTACGACGCCTGTGACCGGCGGCCTTGGCGTTGGGGCCGGCGTGGGGGTCGGTGTGGCAACAGGTGCGCCCCGTGTGATTGTGATTGTGTCGATATAAAGGTCGTTTGCGCCTGTGGTTGTGTTTACTCTTATGGATTGCAGACCGCCCATTTCGCCTGCGGCCAGCGTGTGGGAAATGCTAAAGCTGCGGTTTGCCGCAAAGTCTTCTGTAACCATGCCTTGGTGGCCGGGCTGGCGAGCAAGCTGAATTTGCGCACCTGCCGGCACTGCGCCGTCGGAGCGGCCTGTTACGGTGATTGTGTCGCCTGCTTGCATTCCGAGAGCGGCAGGGCGAAGGTCTATGCCTTGCCAGTCTGCGGTACGCGCAAGGTGCAGGCCAAACTCTTGATTGTTATGGCTTACGGTAATCCCTGTGGGGATACCTGCGTCAACTATTTCTGCCGTGCTTGTAAAGGTTTCTCCTACTTCTCTGCCGAAAAGAAAATCATTTAAATTCCATACAGCACTGGCATGTACCGTTTGAAACGGCAAAAAAACCGCAAATATCAGTAGCATGGCTAATGAAAATGCGGTTAATCGCTTAAAGAAATTTTTGGACATTAAAAGCCCTCCTGTTTTTAATTGGCCTTCGGCCATTTAGTTAGGGCAAGAATATCATTAATTTACCTGATTGTCCACTCGTGAATATTGCCAAAAACGTGGCAAGGCGCGGGACTCATTTGCGAAGAAACCCGCGAGTTGGAAAGCAGCGCGGAGTGTTTAAATGCAAGCCCGATAACGGGAAGCTGCTCGACAAACGCCTGCTGCAATTGCCGTTTTGCCAAGGTGTACGCAAGCTCCGTAGAAGCAAACATAAGCGCGGTGTAAGCCGTCTCCAAAATGGGGTCGTGAAGAAAAATCTCACTTGCTTGAAAGAAAACGGTGACATCGGGCGCGAAGGGCAATTCCATACCGCCGATAAACAGGTCGAAGTCGTGGGCTTCTATACGGGCGAAGTATTCTGCGGAGGGTAGAATTTCTGCTACGGCTTCCAAGCCTACTGTGTTTAGGCTTTGGGCGAGACGATGGGCTATCGTGGCACGTTGTGTATTTTCCGTGTTTGCGATAATGACGAGTGGCTCGGCTGTTCGTACCGTGCCGAGCAGTGCGGCGGCGCGGGCGGGGTCGTAGACGGGGGATATCCCACGGGCGGCAGCCCAGTTTAGCGGATGGATTGGCGTAGCCGAGTGTACCGCGTGGGTGAGGTACACGCCCGCCACGGTATCTGCGGCATTAAACGCATGGGCGATTCCGCGTCGCGTGTAGACATCGCGGAAAATATGACGCCGATAATTAAAGCCGATAAACTCGAAATACATAGCGGGGAAGGTCTCATATACGGGCGAACGTACCATTTGGTGGCGTGTCCATTCCGTTAGCGGAAGGTGCAGCACGTCAATGCGACCACGCTCGAAGGCGTTAAAATCCGTGGATGTGTCGGGCAGAAAAATTACTTCTATTTGCTCAATGTTGCTTCTGTGTGAGCTGTGTGGGTTGCGGGTTAGGGTCATGGAGCGCATTGGTGTGTATGCTTCCAATTTAAACGAGCCGTTGCCTATTGGATTTGCTTCTCCTTCAAATACATGCTGCGGAATTATCGGAAAATTTAGCGAGTAGCCCATCATCACCGCCGCCCGTGTAAAAAATATCTGCACGGTGCGGGTATCCAGCCGCGCCACGCTTGCGATGTCGTTTACATGGCTGCGGTAAATAGCATTGCGCGGCGCACGGCGCAGAAAATCAACGGAAAAAATCACGTCGTCGGCAGTCACGGGCAGGCCGTCGCTCCAAATCGCACCTTCGCGAATGGTGGCAATTACGCTGCTGTAGTCGGAGGCAAATTCCAAATCCGCCAAATGCCCCGTTACACGAAGCTCGTCGTCCAGCACCGCCAAAGGCTCAAAAATAAGACGCAAAACACGCGCCACGGTTACATCCTCATTAAGTAACGGGTTAAGCGTAATAGGCGGCCGCGAGTGCAAACGAAGCAAGCCGACGTCACTGTCATTTACAGCGACGACGGTGGGGTCTATGTCTATTATCACAGTCTCGATATACTCATCGACCTCCGTGGCGTCCGGCTCGTAGTCGTATGGGTTATCTTCGTATACGGCGTATATCAGCCCCGACGGGCTTATCCGCAGGCCGTCGCCGCAGGCCGTAAGTAAAAATATTATCGCCAGAAAAAAAATTTTTTTAATTTTACACACGCCCTGTCACAGTTAAAATTATGTTGTAGATACGCTGGTTTTGGCGCACGCGGCGCAAGTAATTATATGTCTCGGGAAAGGGAATCACATCAAGGCTTTCGCCGTCGGCGGAAAATTGCGGGTCTGCGAGCCAGTTGTTTACATTCCCCTGCCCTGCGTTGTACGCCGCAAGTGCCAGCTCTATACAGCCAAATTGGCTCACAAGGCGGTTTAGGTAGAATGTCCCCATCGCAATATTGATTTCCGGCAGCCAAACGTCTTCCGGTTGGAAATCAGTTAGCCCCATGTGGGAGGCCATTTCTTCGGCGGTGGCGGGCATTAACTGCATTAGGCCTTGCGCACCTGCGCGTGATAACGCGCCCTCCCGAAAGCTGCTCTCCGCCTTGATTACCGCCAAAACAAGCGACGTCTCCAGCTCACCCGCGTTTTCTCGGATAATATCCAGATGTCGCACGGGAAAGCGCATGTTTACCGCCATTACCATAGCAATCGCCGTAAGAACAATCAGTATCGCCAGCGTTATTTTTGCTTTCAAAGTTTTATAACCTCCATAAAATCCTCATTAAAGCTTTGCCCGTAATCAAAGCTCCAAAACCTCCATATCGCGCCAGCCGTGGCGGTTTAGTGACATCGCCTTCAGCGCGACTTCTATCTTGGAGCGTAAGGCTATTGCACTGCCGTCATTTTCTATTGTTATATTCGCGTGCTCGCGTAAATGTGTGTCACCTTTGCGGCTTTGCAGACGGCGTCTTACTGCGTTTTCGTCTATGCCGTCGCGAGCCGTTACGCGCTGTATGCGTAGCTCGTCGGGGGCTGTTATTAACCATATGCTGTCGCAGAGGGTATTCATGCCGGATTCTATCAGGAGCGGCGCGTCTATTACCGCGAAGGTGAATTCTTCGTTGTCGGCCAGGTTTTCGATTATCTTGCGGGTTTTTTCTACCACGGCGGGGTGAATTATTTTTTCTAAGCGCGCCATTTCTTCCTTGTCGCCGAAAACTTTTTTGCCCAAGGCGCGGCGGTTTATTTCGCAGTTTGCGTTTAGGATGTCCTTGCCAAAGTGGTTTACGATTTCCGCATATGCAGGCTCTTTTTTGCCCATGGTGTCGTGGGCAAGCTTGTCGGCCTCGATTACGTAGCCGCCACGCTCCTCCAAAATAGCCGACACCGTGCTTGTGCCACTGCCTGTGATTCCCGTAACGCCTATGGTCGGGAAATTGTTTAGCATATCACTTTGTTGCATACCAGCTTTCCCCCACATTCACTTCTGCGGCCAACGGAATGGATAGCTGTGCCGCGTTTTCCATTTCTTCTTTTAATATGATAGCAACACGCTCGGCTTCTTCCTTTGGGCTTTCCAGAAGAAGCTCGTCGTGTACTTGCAGGACGATTTGTGTGCGGAAATTTTCGCGCTTTAAGCGTGCCGCCACGTTTAGCATTGCGATTTTTATGATGTCGGCGGCCGTGCCTTGGATTGGCATGTTCATGGCTACGCGCTCACCGAAGGAACGCGTGTTAAAGTTAGACGATTTTAACTCGGGAAGGGCGCGGCGGCGATTGTATAACGTGGAGACATAGCCATCTTTTTTTGCGGCGGCAATAGTCTCGTCCAAGTATTTTTTAACGCCCGGGTATTTTTCAAAATAGCCTTTGATGTAGCCTTCGGCCTCTTTTACGGGGATTTTTAGGTCTTCGGACAGGCCAAACGCGCTTATGCCGTAGATTATGCCAAAGTTTACGGCCTTGGCATTGTTGCGCTGCTCGGGGGTGACGTCCTCGGGTGCGACATGCAAAACCTGCGACGCCGTAAGCCTGTGGATGTCCTGATTTTCCTTAAATGCGTTTATGAGAACAGGGTCGTCGGAGATATGCGCAAGCAGGCGCAGCTCAATCTGGCTGTAATCCGCGTCGAGAAAAACGCAGCCCTCGGCGGGGACAAAGGCCTTGCGCAGCTCGCGCCCAAGCGCGGTGCGCACAGGAATATTTTGCAAATTAGGCTCGGCACTGGAAAGCCGCCCCGTAGCCGTCAACGCCTGATGGAATGTCGAATGAATGCGTGAAGTACCCTCACGAATAAGCGGAATCATCCCGTCCACATAAGTAGATTTTAGCTTGGAAACCGCACGGTATTCCAGAATAAGCGGAATAATGGCGTGCTTGTCCTTTAGATTTTCCAAAACATCGGCAGCAGTAGAATAACCCTTTTGCGTTTTTTTGCCGCCCTTTAGCCCCAGCTTTGTAAACAGGATTTCGCCAAGCTGCGCAGGCGAATTGATATTAAAATCCTCGCCCGCAAAGTCGTGAATAAGCGTAGTAAGTGCCGCGATTTTTTTATCCATCTCCACACCGAAGTTTTCCAGCGTGGGCTTGCATACCTTTATGCCGATGGTCTCGATTTCCGCAAGCAGATATGCCAAGGGTAGCTCCATATCGCGGAAAAGGGAGCTTTGGTTGTTAGCATCCAGTTTTTCTTCCATAAGCGGGCGGGCGCGGTAGATGGCGGACGCAGCGGAGACGGCGTATGAGGCAGCGGTACTCTCGGGGAGATTTGCAACAGTTTTGCGTTCCTTTGTGCGCTTGCCCTTATTGTCGAGCAAGGATTCCAAAGTGGGGATTTCTTCTTGCAGGTATGTGTCTGCGATATCTGCGGCACTATGCGTTTGACGCAACGGGTCAAGTACATACGCCGCAAGCATAGCGTCAAAGACGATATTTTTTACATCCCCCACCTGCCGCAAAACGCTTTTTGCGTCGTATACATACTTTGGCGCGTCAGACACAAGCCATGGCTTAGCGGGCGCAATCAAATCCTCCTCGTGGCTGAAAAGCGTAAGCTCACCACCACCTAACGGAAAATAGTACGCCGCATTTGCATTCGCTACCGCAAAACCAACAATAAACCCACCCTCCTCGCAGGCATTACCATGCCACAACGGGAAAAACGCCGCGCCGTCCTTTGTACGCAATAACTCCGCAAAAATCTCCTCGGTTTTGTCGCGGGTTTTGATAATTTTATACGCCGCCGCGCCTGTATCTATGCTGCCCGGAGAGGTTTGGCCCAAAACATCAAATCGCTTGTACAGTCTCTTTAACTCCAGCCGCTTTACCTCGGCTAAGGCTTCCTTGTTAACCAGATTTTCCGCGCTCGTAAGCTCCAGCTCCACGGGGGCGTCTGTGGCTATCGCGGCCAAGGCACGGCTTAGTATTGCCTGCTCACTAAATTCCGCAAGGTTTTCCGACGCTTTTTTTGGCTTTATTTCCGCCGCATTTGCTATCGCATTTTCCAATGTGCCATACTCCGCAATTATCTTTGTTGCCGTTTTTTCACCAATGCCCGGCACTCCGGGAATATTGTCGGAGGCGTCACCCATCAATGCCTTAACATCCACAAATGCCTCGGGCGAAACCCCATACCGCGCCATCACCTCGGCGGCATTATAATCCTCTACTTCCGTTTTTCCCGCCTTAGTCTTTGGCACACGTATCTTTATCTCTTCCGAAGCAAGCTGCAACATATCCCTGTCACCCGTGACTATCACAGGCGTCACACCCTGCGCAACCGCCTTTTTAGCAAGCGTACCAAGCACATCATCAGCCTCATAGCCCTCACAAGCCGCCATTGTCACTTGCATTTTTTCCAATAACGCCTTTATCGTCGGCACTTGCACTCGCAACTCGTCGGGCATTCCCTTTCGCGTACCCTTGTACGCGCCATACATCTCATGCCTAAATGTCGGCTTTGGCAAATCCCACGCCACCGTCACATAATCAGGCCTCTCCTCATCCAAAAACCTAAAAAATATGCTTAAAAAACCGTACACCGCATTTGTATACTCCCCCGCCGAATTTGTAAGCGGCGGCAAGGCATAAAATGCGCGGTTTAAAATGCTGAAACCGTCAAATAGCAGGATTTTCATAGCGGGCTTCACGCTCCTGTTAGATAAAGCGAAATAATTCGCTGTAGTTTATCAAGTTTAGCACAAAAACTTCCAACCGCATAGAATAAGGTAGAGCGGGTGGAGGGGCGAGGGCGGGCTTGTATGTGTTTTCTGCGCAGCTACGGCTATGTGCCACAGCCTTATGCTAAGAAAAGCTATGTGTTTGTCGGCTGCTGGGCCGCAGCCGCAAACTCAAGCTTTTCTAAGCCTAAGTCTGTCGCACGCCTTCGCAACGCTCCGAAAACACATACAAGCCCGCCCTCGCCCACACCCGACGTACCGGGGGGTTTAAAAGATTAGTTAGTTAAAATCGCTGTGGGCTTTGATTTTAGAGGCTTGGCGCGCTTTTTTCAAAATCATCCGTGCTGCATTTGCAGTAGATTTTTCCTCCCCGTATCTTTATTTGTGGTACGGCGCGGGGGCGGGGACTTATGTGTTTTCGGAGCGTTGCGCAGGCGCGGGGGAGACTTAGGCTTAGGGAAGCTTGCGTTTGCGGCTGCGGCCCAGCAGTCGACAAACGCTTAGCTTCCCTTAGCATAAGGCTCCACCGCATAGCCGTAGCTGCGGAGAAAACACATAAGTCCCCGCCCCCGCGCCCCGCCCGACACTAAAAAAGTAGAGAAAGGAAGATATATATGCCTATACAAACAGACAAACCTGTAACGTCGGCATTGTTAAACGCCGCCGTAGCCGAGTTGATAGCCACATGCCCGCATTTTCATCATGCGATTATTGGGACATCGTGGTTAAGCAAGCCTATCCACGCGCTTACTATTGGGCGTGGTCGGCGGTCGGTTTTGGTTAATGCATCGCACCATGCTAATGAGTGGATTACTACTTTGATTCTTATGAGGTTTTTGGAGGAATGTGCGGAGGATTTTCCGTTGGATGATGTGATGTTGTATGCTGTTCCGCTGGTTAATCCGGATGGGGTGGATATTGTTAATGATAAGGCGCGGCGGTTGGATTTTTTTGGGCATGGTGGTGAGCCGCATTTATGGAAGGCTAATATTTGCGGTGTGGATTTGAATTCTAATTATCCCGCTAATTGGGAGAAGGCCAAGAAGCATAAATTTGCGCGTGGCTATACGTCGCCGGGGGCGCGTGATTATGTAGGCATAAAGCCGCTTAGTGAGCCGGAAAGCAGTGCAATGGCGGCGTACACTTATTGGCATGATATTGATGTTACGTTGTCTTTGCATACGCAGGGAGAAGAAATTTATTGGCGTTATGCCGACTACAATCCGCCCGGTGCGGAGGAGATGGCGCGGCGGCTTGCGGATGTGAGTGGGTATAGGTTGGAGGAGGTTCCCGAGGAGTCTTCTCATGGGGGGTATCGCGACTGGTTTATTAAGACGTTTAACCGTCCCGGCTTTACGATAGAATGCGGGTTGGGCGAAAGTCCTCTGCCCCTTTCGCAGTTTGATGATATTTATGGGAAGGTCGCGCCGTTGTTGTGGGAATCATTGCGTGCTTAGAATAATGTCTGCGTTGGCGTAGATTTCAAAGGTTGAAAGATATTTTTCCTCCAGCGGAATCCACTTTGAGGCGAAAACCGTGGCGGCTTGTGTGCCGTTGCGGTTTTTAATGCGCCGGATTTGTGGCTCGGGTGAGATGTCGGAGAAAATGCGGAGATTCATGTAGCTGCCGAAAAGCGGGTGATGGCTGTACGCGCCTTCTACTATTATTAGGGGGTGGATGATTTTGCGGGTGGTGGTGTAGGTGCATGTGGCGCAGTCGAAGACGCGGTATTGGAATGGCTTGCCGTCGGCTATGAAGGGCAGCACTTCTTCTGCGAAGCGTTCGTGGTGGATGTTGCCGCCGGGGGTGTTAAGGCGTTCTGTTGTGCGTAGATTTGGGGGCAAAAAAAAGTCGTCCATGTGGATAACGGACGCTTTTTCTTCTGCGGCCAGTGCCGCCGCCAGTGTGGTTTTACCGGAGGCGGCGCGGCCGTCTATTGCTATTATAAATGATTTCATATGGGGTAGCGTATGGGGTAGCGCAGTGGGATTACTCTTTCGCGCTCCAGTGCCATTACTACAGAAGGCACAAAGGCCAGTTGGATTACAATGCCCGGCAAAGACGTGATAAAATAGCTTGTCGTCCATAATGCCCATGTGTAGTTTGATACGCGCACGGCAACCTCGTAGATTACGTATTCGTACGCGCCGAGGTACTCGTTAAAGATGTACGCGTACTCACCTGCGGGGTTTGGGACATTCTCGTAAACTCCGCCAAAAAAGCCCGGGCTGCCGAAAAAATATACATACTGCGCGATACCCGCGACTACGCGACCGACAATCATTGCCGAAATCATGCTGATGTACAAATCGAAGGATGCGCGGTGCGTGCGAACAAAATGCATTACAACCCCTGCCACCAAGCCGTAAATACCAAGCTCAATCATCATAACGGGAGCTATTGCCGTAGGCGGCATACCCGTAAGAGAACTGGAAAGCAGCGGCCCTGCAACGCCTGCAAGCAGCCCAAATTTCCAGCCGCAGATAAGACCGGCCAGCAGCACGGGGATGTGCATAGGCAAAAGAATCGAACCCGCACGCGGTATGGTGTGGAAGGCCATGGGAAGCACCACGCAAAGCGCGATTAACATGGCGGTGACGACTAGCTTTTTTAAGTTTGACATAACAATCTCCTTAGAAGTCTATTAGGTCCTGCATTGAGTACATTTTTGGGTTTTTCCCTTGTAGAAATTTAGCGGCGCGTAACGCCCCTACGCCAAAAACGTCGCGGGACTGTGCGATGTGTGTGAACTCGATAACCTCGTCGCGGCCGGCAAAAAATACGCTGTGTTCGCCTACGATTGTGCCGCCGCGCAGGGCGTGCAGGCCGATTTCGTTGTGGGCGCGTTTTTCGTGGTTTGTGCTGCGGTCGGTTACGTATTCTACTTTGTCGTGCAGTGCGTTTCTGATGGAATCCGCAAGCAACAACGCCGTGCCGCTTGGGGAATCTATTTTTTTGTTATGGTGTTTTTCAAAAATTTCGATGTCGAAGTCGGCGTCGTAGAGTAGCTGCGCTGCTCGCTTTAGCAACGTGGAGAGAAGATTTATGCCAAGCGACATGTTTGCGGAGCGTAGGATTGGTACTTGTTCTGCGGCTTTTTCCAGCTCGCCTTCCGTGTGCGGCGGCATTCCTGTGGTGCAGATTACCAGCGGCGTGTTATGCCGAATGCAGTAGTCCATCGTCGCCAGCGTTTCGGCGTCGGCAGTCGGCGGCAAAAAGCTGATGATAACATCGGCCTTTACGTCGCATACCCTGATGTCGTCAAAAACGGGAAAATCCATGCCTTCGCCTGTGATATCTATGCCGGCGACTACTTCCAGTTCCGGATTTTCTGCCGCCAGGCGACATACTACCTTTCCCATTCGGCCGCTTGAGCCACACACGATTATTTTCATATTAGACCAAACCTTTTCATCTCTGCTTCCAGCCTGTTGTGCAAATCATCGGCTATGGGTACAAGCGGAAGGCGACAGCCCCCCATGCCAAAGCCCATGAGGTTAAGCGCGGCTTTTACGCCCACGGGATTGCCCTCTTCGAATATAAGGCGCAGAAGCTCCAGTATACTTAGCTGGATTTTGCGGCTTTCTGCCGTTTCTCCTGCAAAATACTTGGCTACCATGTCGTGAATCAACTGCGGCGCGATGTTGCCGATGGTGGAAATTACACCCTTTCCGCCAAGGCTTAGGATGGGCAAAATATAGTCGTCGTTTCCGCTGTATATGGCAAAATCCTCGCCGCAACGCTCTGCGATTTCCGCCACTTGACCGAAGTCGCCACTGGCTTCCTTGACTGCTACTATGTTGGGAATTTTGCTAAGCTCGTACATGGTTTTTGGTTGGATGTTGATTGCCGTGCGGCCTTGGATATTGTACACGACAATGGGCAAATCCACAGAAGCGGCTACTTTTGTGTAATGCGCAATAAGCCCACGCTGGGAGGGCTTGTTGTAATATGGCGCGACATACATAAGCGCGTCTGCTCCTGCCTCTTGGCAGGCCTTGCCGAGATTTCGACAAGCATAAGTATCGTTACCACCCGCGCCGGCTACTACAGGAACCTTTCTCCCTGCCTTCTCGCCGACCGTACGTGCCGTGGCCACCGCCACACGCACAACCTCCGCGTGCTCCTCCAGCGAAAGCGTAGACGCCTCGCCCGTAGTGCCGCACGCCACAATCGCGTCCACACCGTTTTCTACCTGAAACTGTATCAGTTTTTCATAAGCTGTAAAGTTAACTTTTCCCGTACCCTCAAATGGTGTGCAAATCGCTGTTCCTAAACCGGTGAAAATAGGCATAAAATACCCCCGTTAAATTAAAGTATGGTTATGATACTTTAATTTCGGGGGTTTTACAACAGTATTTAAAAATATCTAATTTGAGATAGCTTTGTTTATCGTGTCATCAATGGGGACAATGGCAAGCGTTTTACCCAATGGCCTAAGAATTTTTAATATCGTGGTAAGCCTTGGGTCGGTGTTATTTCTTTCCAAGCGGGCAATGATGGGTTGCCGAACGCCACTTAATTCCTCCAAGTCCTGTTGTGTTACAGATTGGCTTTCTCTGGCTTTTATTATTTCGCCTACGATTTTTACTTTTAAACTGATTTCGTCCCACTCGTCCCGTGTGAGGTCGAGTGTTGATTTATAATCGCTCCAGTCGGTTAAAGTATCAGCGGATTTTTTACTCATCTGCAAAGCCCCTTTCTTGATAATTTTCTAAAAATTCCTTTTGATTGCGCTTAGCTTGAGCTATTTCGCCCTGAGGGGTTTTTCTTGTTTTTTTAGCAAAGTGATGGAGGAGTATAAATGTCTTGTTTTGCCAATGGAAAAAGAAAACCCTGTCATTTGTTGGCCTAAGCTCCCAAATATCGTCAACAATGTGCTTTACATATGGCTCTCCGGCTTTTATGCCGTGCTCTTCCAAGACAGAAAGATACTCAACAATTTTTTTTAGGCGTATTCGCTCGGTCTTATTTGTTGCGGCTTTTTTCTTTAACTCGTCGAGGAATGCCTTGATTGGCTCATTGCCCCGACTGTCTTGGTAAAATTTGATTAGGAACAATTAATTATTCCCCTCTCATGGGCATTATAATCTATAAGTTATAAAGAGGTCAACACGGTTTTGCCGCGCACTCACCACTTTAAGGGCCGGGGGAAGGTGAAGGGATAACCGTAGCCGGTATCCCGCCGAATACATATGTCTTCTCTGCCGCATTTAGGCTTTGGAATGCCTCGTTACGTACGGCGTCGGGGCTGGTGGTTATGTTTACCGTTATGCTGCCGCGGTATAGTCGCCATACCGCATTTTCGGTTTGCAATGCGACATTGCGTGGATTGATGTAGTTTGCGTTTGTCAAATTTGTTATGACTACACCTGCATCACTGCCGTTTGCTCCCGCTACAGCTCGCCCCCTTTCTGCATGGTATAGCTCCATCGCATTTTGCAACACACGAGCCGATTGGATGTCCCCACGCAACCTAGCACGGTCGGTAGTAAGCAAAAACATCGGCACAGTAATAGCCGCGATGATTGCAATAATCGCCAACACAATGGTCAGCTCGATTAGGGTTAACCCTCCGTTGTTCTTCATTTCAAATCCTCCTTTGGCGCGCGCTCTTCGCTTGCCGCGCCCTTTCAAAGTTTTGGTCAACCTTTTTCAAAAGGTTGCAGGGTTTGGGACAGCGTCCCAAGGTCTTACACCGCCGTAGCAAGTTCGAAGGTAGGTAAAATTATTGCAATCATAATAATCGCAAGCACCACGCCCAGTACCACTGTGATTACAGGCTCGATGAGCTTGTTTATGCGTTGGACGGCGTGTTTGTATTCTGCTTGGAAGTATGCGTCGCATTGTGCAATTGTTTCGGGCAGATTGCCTGTGTCTTCGCCTATGCGTACCAGGCTTGTGAGCATGTGGTTAATGTATGTGAGCTTGGCAAGTGCTTCCCAAAAGGTCACGCCTTGGCTTACTTGCACGGAGATTTTGGTGAGGTCGTTTTGCACAACGGGGTTTTCGATAACCTCGCTGCACATGGCGACGGACTCGGCCACGGTAAGCCCGGAAGAAAGCAGCAAATGCAAAGCCCGTACAATTGCACAATTTATGCTTTTCTTTTGGATGGGAAATTTAAGCCGCACATGGGCGGAAAAAACCAGCCCAACCGCGCTTTTGAAAAATATGGCCGCGAGTAAAAAAAGAGTAAAAAAAAAGCCAATAAGCGCGAGCAAATTAGCGACAACAAAATTGGAAAATCTAAGCAAGGCAGATGTAAAGGGCGGCAAGGCCACGCCGGAGGCGTCGAAAATACGGGAGTAGCCCGGTAAAACCAAAGTAATGGCAAGCATAATAACGCCAAACATCATAACGGAAACGGCTACGGGGTATATCATGGCGGCGGCGAGTTCTTCTTCGGCTTGGGCGCGGGCTTCGTAGTAGTCTGCGAGGCGTTCGCAGACGTCGGGGAGCTGCGCGGTGCGTTCTCCTATGGCAATATACCCGCACATAAACCCCGGAAAAACCTGTGCCGCCCGTAACGCGCCGGAAAAACTCTCGCCCTGCATAACCATGCTATGTAAATCGGAAACAACATTTTCTATCTTGGACTGCTCCGCCAAAATAGGCATTGCCTCCTTAACAGGAAGCCCCGCTCCAAAGAGGAAGGACGCCCTGCGGCAAAAAATTGCAAGCTCGCGCATGGGGATACTTTTCGCTCTTGTGGTAAAAAGAGATAGACTAAAGGATGTCTTTGGAAGGATGGGCATAAAAAAAACCTCCTTAGATACTGATTGTAGTATTAAGGAGGGAGATATTAAAGTCACGATTGGATTTCTTTGAGGAAATCTATTTGTCACACAAATTTAATAGTAATATCTGTGCCTACGCCAAGCCTGCTTTGCAGGGAAAGCTTCCAGCCGTAGAGGGTGCAGGTGTGCTTTACTATGGAAAGCCCAAGCCCTGTGCCGCCGCTTTTTGCAGCGCGGCTTTTTTCTACGCGGTAGAAGCGTTCGAAGATTTTGGCTTGGTCTTCCGGGGGGATGCCTATGCCGTTGTCACTTACTGTCATTGTTTTTTTTGCGGCGTCGATTTTTACGGCTACTTTGCCGCCGTTGCTGTTATATTTTACGGCGTTTTCTACCAGATTTTTTACTACCTCGTAGATATGCTCCGGCTCGGAGGTGATTTGCATGTCGCCTGTGACTTCGAATGCTATTGCTTTTTCTTCCAGTGCGCCGCTTACGGTGTCTCTTGCTTCTTTTATAATGTCCGGCAACGAAATCGTCACGGGTGACTTTACCTCGGAGTTTTCCAGCTCCGATAGCCTTAGCATGTCGGAGATTAAGCCCATCATACGGGTGGTTTCGCGGGTAATGCCTTCGATGTACTTGTTTAGATTTTCGTCCTTGTTGTTAATACCCGCAAGCTCGTTAAAGCCCTTGATTGCGGTAAGCGGCGTCTTTAACTCGTGGGACGCGTTTGCGAAAAACTCCTCGCGGCGTTTTGCGTTTTCGCGACTTTCGGTGATGTCTGTCATTGCGCACATTGTTAAGTCCGTATCGGGAAGGCGTTTTATCGTCACGAGATATATTTTGCCGTAAAACGAAAACTCGAAAAATGTGTCCCGATTTTCTGCAATGCATTCTTCGATGGTGGTAGCCAAGCTCTTGTCGGACACAAAATAATTAAGCTTTTTGCCCACGACGTTTGGCGTGTTAAAAATCGCATAAGCGGCAGTGTTGACGAGGGTAATATTAACATCGTCGTCAACCACAAAAAGCCCGTCGCTTATACTGTTTAGGATGTATGCGAGTTTGTCCTTTTCGTTGCGCAGGACGTCGTAGTTTTTTTGTAAAAACAATGCGATGTCGTCGATTTCGCGTGTGATTTTTTCGATTTCCTCGTAGCTTTTTACGATGGGTGTCTGTGTGTATTCTCCTCGGGAAAGCAGCCGCAAATTATGCTCGATGGAGGTAAACGGCTCAAGAATGCGATTAGCCACACCGCGTACCACAAAGAAGCAAGCAAGCGCGAGGACGGCAAGCAGAAACATCAAAAGCGGAAGCGACTGCAATAAGTAAGCGTCTATATGCGCCACAGGAATCGCCGCACGTATAAATACATGGCTGTCGTCCACAGGCACTTTTAGAGCGTAGTAAATAAAATAAGTATTATGTGTGTCGGAAAATCTGGTCTGCACCTCGGGAAATCCCACATCGGCTGCGATAATCTCCGGGCGCAACAAGCGATTTTGGATAGCACCCGTCGGGTATGCAGGTGGGAAGCTGTCGGCAAGCACGCTTCCGTCGGCGGCGATTATGGTAATCCTCGTATCCTCACCGACGCTAACAAACTCATCCAAATCCACGTCGGAAGAAAACAGTCCCGCAGAGATACGGGTGGTTTCCATGACGGTACTCCTTGCAAAGCTTATGTTGTTGCGGTTTGTGACGAAAATCGAAACGGCCAAAAAGCCCAACAGCCCCGCAAAAATAATTAACGTGGTGTAAACAAAAAGTCTCTTTTTCATGTGAGAATGTAACCCACCCCTCTGATAGTTTTAATTTCTGCGTCGCTGTCCTTTAGCTTTTTGCGCAACTCTTTTATGTGGATGTCCAATGTGCGTGTTTCTCCCATAAAATCCTCGCCCCAGATTTCTGAGAAGATTACCTCGCGGGATTGTACTTTTTCTGCGTTTTTGCATAGCAGGGTTAGTAGGTTGTATTCCTTTAGTGTGGTTTGGATTTCCTTGCCGTTTGAGGTTACTTGGTGCTTTGTGGACACGATTTCTATGTCCTTGAAGGTGAGTTTTTCTATGGTGGGCGGGGTTTTGCGCAGATTGGCTTTTACCCGTGCGACAAGCTCCAGCACGCCAAAGGGCTTGGCAATATAATCATCCGCGCCCATGTTAAGCCCGCGCACCTTGGAAATCTCGTCACCCTTGGCCGACACCATTATAACAGGAATATGCGCCGTTTTTTTGCTTTCTTTCATCTGCGTGAGAATCGCAAAGCCGTCGTCGCCCGGCAGCATTACGTCCAGCAAAACAATGTCGGGCTTTCTTTCCGATAATGCCTTAAAAAACGCCTTGCCGTCGTCAAAGCACGCGCATATAAAATCGCTTTCCAGTGTGTACATATATAACTCGCGTAAGGCAGAGTCGTCCTCCACCATATAAATTGTTTTTTTCATTAATTTTGCCCTCCTTCGTCGGGAGCGGTGTGAATGTGAAAATTTGCTTTGCAAATTTTTACATATTCATGCCCTCGTTTTTTGGATGTGTACCTGTTATTGCGTATTCTACCCATTCTCCGACGTTTGTTGCATGGTCGCCTATTCTCTCGAAATATTTTGCTATCATCAGGAGACGTACGGCTTGTTTTGCGCTGCCCGGCTTTTGCTTCATTTGCTCGATTAGGTCATTGATTACCGTGTTGAAGAGGTTGTCTACCTTGTCGTCGGTGGCGGATATTCTGCGAGCCAGCTCGAGGTCGCGGGAAATGTAGGCCTGCACGCCGTCCTTTACCATTTGTATGACGATAATCGCCATTTGACTGATGTTGTCCAGCCGTTTTGTGTATTTTTCTGTGTTAAATTGCAAGGTGATTTCTGCTATGTCGCGGGCTTGGTCGCCTATACGCTCTAGGTCGGTGATTACCTTTAGCGCGGCGGATACCTCACGAAAATCGGTTGCCATAGGATGCTCCATCACCAAAAGACGCAGGCAGGCCTGCTCTATTTCGCTTTCTAGGCGGTCGATTTGCTTGTCTTCTTCAAAGACCTCTTGGGCGGCTTCTTCGTTGCGCTCGGTTAGGGCTTTTACGCATTTTTCTATTGCTGTTTCTATTGTGCGCCCCATCAGTACCAGCTTGTCGAAAATGTCTTGTAATTCTCGCTCGTAGTTTGCGCGTCTTGGCATGTTATCACCCAAACCTTCCTGTTATATAGTTTTCGGTTTCTTTTTTGCTAGGATTTGTGAAGATTTTTTTTGTGTTGTCAAATTCTATGACTTCGCCCATAAGGAAAAATGCCGTCTCATCGGAAATACGTGTGGCCTGCTGCATGTTATGTGTCACGATTACGATGGTGTAATGACGCTTTAACTCGTTTATCAAGTCCTCTATCGTACCGGTGGAAATGGGGTCGAGCGCGCTTGTAGGTTCGTCCATCAGCAGGATTTTTGGCTCGGCGGCCAATGCACGGGCTATACAAAGACGCTGCTGCTGCCCACCCGATAGGCCAAGCGCACTCTTTTTTAGGCGGTCGTGGACTTCGCCCCATAGACCTGCTTTTTGTAGGGAGTTTTCTACAATATCGTCGAGCAGGGTCTTTCTTTTAACTCCATAAGTACGCGGCGCAAATGCCACATTGTCGTATATCGTCATAGGAAATGGATTTGGCTTTTGAAAAACCATCCCCACGTTTTTACGTAAGAGTGTTACGTCCGTGCTTTTTGCATAAATATCCTCACCGCCAACAATGATATCACCCGTAACGCGGCAGTTTTCTATAAGGTCATTCATGCGGTTGAATATACGGATGAACGTGGACTTTCCGCACCCCGACGGCCCAATAAATGCGGTAACACGGTGTTCTTGTATCTCCATATCTATGCTCTTGAGCGCGTGAAAATCCCCATAATAAAGGTCACAATTTTTTACAGATATATCGAATTTGTCCATAGTAAAAACCCTTCCAAATGTCAAAGTTTTGGTCAACCAACGCGCGGTTTACCGCGCGGCTTTCAAAAGGTTGTGGGCGTGCGACGCGCGCGCTTCGCTTGCTGCGTCCTTGGGCAAAGCCCACGGTTTTAATCTTTTTTAGCTGTAATAAGCCGCGCCACTAACGCGGAGGCTGTGTTTATTAGGAGTACGATGAGGAGGAGGATTACTGCTGTGGCGTAGGCTTCGTTTGTGTGGTGTGCTTCGCCTGAGAGATTCCACATGTGTACGGCCAGGGTACGGGCGGATTGGGTTAGTTCTTGCGGAACTTGTGGTATTGTGCCTGCTGTGAAAATAAGGGCGGCGGTTTCGCCTACTATGCGGCCTATGGCCAGGATTACGCCTGCGAGTATGCCCGGTACGGCGGAGGGCAGGACTATGCGGAATACGACGCGGAGCTTGCCTGCGCCGAGTGCAAAGCCACCTTCGCGGTAGCCGCCGGATACGGATTTTAGGGCTTCTTCTGTGGTGCGGATTACTACGGGCAGAATCATTACTGTTAGGGTGAGCGAGCCTGCAATGAGCGACCAGCCAAAGCCGAAGAATTCTACGAAGAGGAGCATTCCGAAAAGGCCGTATACTACGGAGGGTATGCCCGCGAGCATTTCTGCGGCGGAGCGGATTAGCGTTACCATTTTGCTGCCTTTTTTTACGTATTCTACGAGGTAAATGCTGGTGAATATGCCCAAGGGAACGGCCATGGCCAAGGTGAGGACTACGAACATGATGGTGGAAATGATGGCCGGGAACATGGATACGTTTTCTGTAGTGAAACGCCGCTCGAAAAGTGAGGGGGTAAGGTGTGGGATTCCGTTGATTAGTACATGTAAGATAATAAATAATAGTGCGATGAGCGTCAATGCCGCAAAGCCCCATGTGAGGCAAAAGAGGATTATGTCTACGGGTTTTTTACCCATTTTGTTAAGCATTTTCGCGCCCCTTTCTATTTTCAATGGGGGATACGCCCCCAAGCCCCCTCGTTACATCGGGCAAAGCCCGCTTCCACTCCCGCTCCCGCGGAATCGCGCCCTGCGCGATTGATTGATTCATTGTTCTTTCTTCCTTGTAACAACCGTAAAGATTACGTTGATTATCAGGATGAAGATGAGCAGCACTATGCCTGTGGCGATTAGTGCGTAGCGGTGGAGGTCGGTGGCGTAGCCCATTTCTATTACTATGTTGGCGGTTAGGGTGCGTGCGCCTCGGAATATGCTTTCCGGCATACGGGGCTGGTTGCCTGCTACCATTACTACGGCCATTGTTTCGCCTACGGCGCGGCCGAGGCCGAGGATTACGGAGGCAAATACACCGGATTTTGCGGCGGGCAGCACTACGAAAAATACGCTGCGGGTGTGGCTTGCGCCAAGGGCGAGTGCGCCTTGGTAATAGGAATCGGGGACGGCGCGTAACGCGCTTTCGGAGATATTGATTACTACGGGGAGAATCATTATTCCCAGTAGAATCATGGCGGAGAGTATGGACGCTCCCGAGCCGCCGCCCGTAAAGTGCAGGGAGATGGTACGGATAAAGGGCACTATGACTATCATCCCGAAAAATCCGTATACCACCGAGGGAATGCCCGCGAGCAGGTTAACCGCGGGCTTTAGAAATGTGTACATCCATTTTGGACACATAAAGGCCAGAAAAATCGCCGTAAAAATCCCAACGGGTACACCTATAAGCACTGCACCCACAGTCATATACACGCTGCCCACAATCATCGGTAATATGCCAAACGACGGCGGAATATCCGCCGTGCGCCAGTACCTGCCCGTTAAAAAATTCCATAACCCAATTTCGCCAATGGCAGGGAGGCCATTGGCGAACAGGAAAATGAATATTAAGAGCAGGGCAAAAACTGATACTGTTGCGCATAATAGAAACGTCATTTCTGCAAAATCTTCTTTGGAGTAGCGTTTGGTTTTGTTATTATGCATTCTCATTTAGTTTTGCCCCCAAGGAGAGTCTTTAGTTTACTGCATTCCAGCGTGTTACGTCGCCTACAAAAATTTGGCGGATTGTTTCGCTGTCCATATTATTTGTTGGATTGTCGTTATTTATTATTACCGCCAAGCCGTCGTATGCTATTGCTATGGGGACAATGCCTTGCTCAATTTCGCTTGGGCGGATGTCGCGGCTGCTCATTCCTATGTCTGCCGTGCCGCTTATTGCTGCGTTGATACCTGCGGATGTGCCGCCTGCATGTACTTCTACCGTTACGTTTGTGTGGATTGCTTCAAAGGCTTCCTTCATGCGCAGCATTAGCGGCTCTACTGATGTGGAGCCTGATACTACCACTGTGCCGCTGAATTCTCCGCTTGGCTCAAATGAGGGGGCGGTTGCTAACGCTTTTACATAGTTGCGGTCTTCTACGATGGCTTGGCCTTCTGCCGAAAGCACGAAGTCAAGGAATTCTTGTGTTGCGGGGTCGCGGTCTTCCAATACTGCAAGGTAGAATGTACGGAACAGCGGGTATGTGCCGTTTTGTACATTGGCCGCCGTAGGAGCTACGCCGTCTACGCTGATTGCCGTTACCGTGTCATTTAACGAGCCGAGCGAAATGTAGCCGATTGCATATGGATTGCCGCCTACACTGCCGATTACTACGCTTGTACCCGGTGCGATTTCTGCGTCGAGGGTGGTCATGTCGCGGGAGCTTCCGTCCGCGCCTGTTACAAGCACGCCGAGGATTTCTATGAATGCACCGCGTGTGCCGCTGCCTTCTTCGCGGGAGACTACTACGATTTCGCGGGTGTCGTTGAAGTTGGATGCAGGAGCAGCTTCTGTTGTGCCTGCGGGTGCTGCTTCTGTTGTGCCTGCTGCCGGGGCGGGTGTGGGTGTCGCTGCTGCTGCCGGCTGGTTTGTACCTGCTGCCGGTGCTGCGTTGTTATCTGCGCCGCAGCCTGTAAATGTGATAATTCCCGCAATGAGCAATACTGCCAATAGTGCAAATTTTTTCATTTTTGTATCCCTCCAAGGATTTGTTGAGTTTTGGACGGGGTTTTCCCCGACCGACAAAAGCGATTTTACAGGAGGGCGGTTTTTGTAAATAGCAGAAATTTGTATGACTAATGTAAAATTTGTGTAAAGTTTTTAAGCTTCGCTTTCTGCGACTGTCGCGTGCGCTTCGCTTTCTGCGACTGTCTTGACTGCATAATTGCACTGTTTTATAATTGAAAAAAGGAGTGATATCATGGCTATGGTCGCGGAAAAGCTGGAGTATTACACATATGGGGATTACTTGAAATTTGATGATGATATTAGGTGCGAGTTAATAAACGGCGTAATTTATAATATGGCGTCGCCTAGTACGACACATCAGCGGATTGCAGGGGAAATTTGGGCTTTATTAAGAGAGTTTTTAAAAGGCAGACGCTGTGAAGCTTTTATCGCGCCGCTGGACGTGCGATTGAATGCCGACAAAAACGATGATACCGTGGTGCAGCCGGATTTGATGGTGCTTTGTGACAAAAATAAGCTCGACCCAAAAGATAGGGGTATCATCGGCGCACCCGACATGGTAGTCGAGGTGCTTTCGCCATCGAGCGGGTACGTAGACCGTGTGCTAAAGATGAAAAAGTATCAAGAGGCAGGCGTAAAAGAATACTGGATTGTAGACCCCGACAGAAGCACCGTTGACGTAAATATATTGGAGAATAACAAATACTACGTGAGAAGCTACGGCAACAGCGACCTTGTTCCTGTGCAAACCTTACCGGGGCTGGATATCAACTTGGGGGAAGTTTTTTTACTCGATGATTTCCACGGAGAATAGTTCTGCGTTTGTGTGGTTTTCCATGTAACGGATTATTTCTTCTATGGAATTACGGGCGTGGGAGGCCTCGCCTGATACTACGGCTATACCTATGGTAAGGGTTTGGTGGTTGTCTTGCGTGGCAACCTCGGCTATGGACACGTTAAATTTATGACGTGTCTTTTCTATTGTGCTGCGGCGGATTTGCCGCTTGTCCTTTAGGGAATCGGAATGGGGGATGTGGAAGGTTAGCTCGGCGGATATGGTGTACATAAAAAATACCTCCTTGACAATCGAATGTGTGTTTTGTTATTATGGGTTACACGAAAGGAGTGAGGGCAAATGATTCCAATAATTGACCCTGATTTTAAAGGCCTTATCCCGCCGCTGTCCGACGAGGAACGCGAGCAGCTCGAACATAATATCCTGGAAGGGGGATGCCGCGACGCGATTATTACGTGGCAGGGCATTATCATCGACGGGCATAACCGTTTTGATATTTGCACAAAACACGGCATTACCTTTGGGATACGAGAAATGGAGTTTGACAACCGCGACGATGTTTTGGTTTGGATAATAGAAAACCAACTGGGGCGGCGTAACCTATCCGACGCCGCAAGAATAGAACTTGCGTTGCAAAAAGCGGAGCTGCTGAAGCAGAAGGCAAAACAGAAGCAAATCCGTGCGGGGCGTGATAGACACAGGGCCGGTGAGCTTAATCCAAAAACATCTATCTGCCAAAAAGAGCCAATTTATGTGTTGGACGCCGTTGCCGATGACGCCGGTGTTAGCAGGGGTACTGTCCACAGCTACGCGCAAATCCAAAAAGAAGGCAGCCCGCAACTCGTTGAAAAAGTGAAAAACGGCGAAATGAAAATAGGCTCGGCACACCGCCTTCTTGGCAAGGAAATAATAAAGCAACTAAAAATCGCTGATGGGATGTACAAATATATTATTAAAAATATCCCAATAGAGGACGATGATGACACAAACAACGCTATATATCAAGGTCTTTACGACCTGCAAAAAAAATTGATGGAGGTAAACTCATGGAAACCTTAAACATTGACATTAAACTTAAAGAGCTAATCCCGCCGCTTTTGCCCGAGGAGTATTTGCAGTTGGAACAAAATATCCTAACATACGGTTGCCGCGACGCGATTGTCACATGGAGCGGGACAATAATCGACGGGCATAACCGCTATGAGATATGCACAAAACACAAGATGCCCTTTGCAACAGAACGCAAATATTTTGCCTCGCGCAGAGACGCCGTGCTTTGGATTTTGCAAAATCAACTGGGGCGACGCAACCTGCCCAACGCCGCACGTATAGAAATCGCCCTGCAAAAAGCCGCGCTAATGCAAAACAAAAAAGAGCCTGTACGCAAAACCGTAGCCCGTGACGCAGGCGTATGCGAACAAACCGTACAAAAGTACATGAACATAAAAGAAATCGCCGACCCGGAAGTACTCGCACGACTGCAAAAAGGAGATGAAAAAATAGGCACAGCCCACCGCGCCGTAAAAATCACAGAAATACGCAAGATATGTACCCCGGCGGAGATTAGAAAAATTAATGAGGGCTTACAGCCGATAAAGGCAAGGCTGGTACAGGAAAATATTGCAAAAATTTACAAATTGTATGATGGCATACTGCGTAATTTTCATTTGCTTGCGGAGAAGGATGTGGTGGATGTGAGAAAGTTTACTGTGCAGCATCAGGTTGTGCTGGATGGGGTTTTTGTTATGCACTGAATTTGATGTTTTGGACGTTGCATAGTATAATCCCCGCAATGGAAATAAAAAATAGTGGTGGTGGGGCATGGATATTACGGGTGCAAGCGGTGCTATTTCCAGAAGCGATTTAGCAAGGATGGACAGCCACGCCGAAAAATACTATGAGCAGATACGAAAAAGAACATCCGACATAGCAGCCATTGCAAAAAACACAGGATTTTCGGTAGAAGATATAGAGGCAATCAAGCGTCATATTTTTATAGAAGAACATGATTTGGGCAGAGAAGAGATGGATATAACATTACTAAATCACGAACTCCAAGAGTTAAAATTAATGGCACAAGACATAAACTATGCCGACGCACATATAAAAGCTGACCAACAGCATAGCTACACCCGTTTTGTAAGGACACTTAACGAGAAGGAGGGCATAAAATGAATATAATGAAGCTAAAAATAGCAACCCCTGAATATGTAGCCTACCTGTATATCCCCGAGGGAGAGGGAACTCCGGGAGAGGTGCGCATGGATATCGACGGGGACGACGCACAAATCATAACCCGCGCTTCCAACGATAACTCCGCAGAGCATTATGGGTTTAAGGCGGCTAAAGCAGTAAGGGAGCGGGTAGAAAAAAGGATTTTTCCGTTGCAGTTTACTAATGCTTGGGGCTGAAAATATTAACTCTCGGTGGCGGCTTTGTTTTTTAGGGTGATTTCGAGATTGTTTTTAGCTTGGATTGTGTGTGGGTTGTCCTTGCCAAATACCTTTTCGCAGATGGATAAAGCACGTTGGTATAAGTCCATTGCTTTGTCGTATTCACCTTGTCTGTTGTAAATAAATGCAAGTCGACTGTATGATTCAGCGATATCAGGATGTTCTTCGTTTAATATTCTTTTGCGAATATCTAAGGCCTTTTGCGTTAATTCTAAAGCCTTGCCATACTCTTTTTGCCTTGTGAAAACCTTCGCAATGCAGGAGTAGGTGACGGCGGTATTTGGATGATCTTCACCATATGTTTTTTTACAAACGAGCAACGCTTTGTCATATAACTCCAATGCTTTATCATATTTTTCTTGCGCGGTAAAAACACGTGCCATATTGTTATAAATTTGGGCAGTACTCAAGTGTTCTTCTCCTAATTTATTTTTTCGAATGGCTAAAGCTTTTTCGTACAACTCTAATGACTTGTCGTATATGCGCTGGAGATAATAAATATTAGCAATATCATTATAATTGTAAGCAGTATCCTCATGCTCCTCGCCAAATAATTCTATATTGATACATAAAGATTTTTGATACCCTTCCAATGCCTCTTCATAGTCTCCCTGTTCCTTATAAACTGACGCAATGCACTGGTAGGATACGGCGGTGTTTTCATTCATTTCGCCATGCACTCGCTCACAAATATTTTTATATTTTATAAACCACTCCAGTGCGTGGTTGTAATGTGCTACTCTTAAATTTCCAGACCCTATGAGATAACATAAAACCCCCGCTTGATTTTCTTGGGGCGAGTATTCTTCTATTGCCTCCGCATGTGGGGATATTTGCTCGAATAGGTCAAAATGCTCACGGCGGGTGTAGCCATTTATGTCGGGGAGGGTATTTTCCATTGCATTAAGGCAGTAGCCCCACCACTCCGTATTATCCTTTAGCTTTTCGCGTCCCAGCTTTTGTACAAAGCGATGTATATTTAGAAAATCGCCGTCTCTTTTTACCAGTGAGTAGTCGATTAGGTTGGCGATTATTTCGTCTTCTTCCTCTTCTTTTAGCTCGTTACATAGGGGCTCGGGAAATTTATCCGCTTGCTGTTTAAAAAAATCTATCGGGATTTGCTCGGGAGCCATGTATGTGCATAGGTTAAATAGCTGTTTCGCGCTTTCTTTTAATGCTTCGTAGGAGATAGAAAAGGCTTTGTTTATGGTGCTTGTGTAATCCGTGGCTGTTGTTGACAAGTCGCCTTCGAATACCTCCAGCCCTTTTTTGTCCAGCTTTTTTAAGTACATACCGCAGTCTATCACGGCGCGTTGCATGTATGCGGCGGCTTGTTCCAGTGCCAGTGGGAAATATCCGAGTTGTCTGATAAGTACGGTTAGCTCTATGTCGTTGCTGATTAGGTTTGGGTGTTGCTCTAAGCGGCTGCGCATAAAGTCCAAGGCTTCTTCCACGGGGAAAACGTCGATGTTAATCGTTTTGCACGCGCCTATACCTAAGTCCTGTTTGCGTGATGTGATTAAAACATGCCCTTTGCATTGCGGGGAGATGTATGGTTGTACAATCTCTGTTTTTTCGACGTTGTCGAAGACAAACAGCCATGCGTCGTTTTTGCTTTGCCAGTCTTGCAACAACACGCCGAGTTTGTCTGCGTCCATATCGCCACCTGTATTAATCCCGAGACTGTTTGCCAAATGTAGGCAACTGTTAAATATGGTAGTCTCTGTTTCTGCATGTATCCATGCGACCGCATTTTTATAGGTATCGAGGTGGCGATATGCATAGGCCAACGCGATTTGGGTTTTGCCGACACCACCAAGCCCCGTAATCGTTTGCTTTAGGCAAATGGAGCCGCCGATGTTATCAAATTGTTTTTGAATATCGGTTAACGTGTTTTCTCGGCCACAGAAGCTTTGGTTGAATGGGGGTAGGTTGTATAGTTGGGTATTTTTTATGTTTTGAGGGGTGGTTTTTTCGGTGGGGGATTTTGGAGCGGTGCGATTGCTTAGTGCAAACAGTACTGTCTCTTTAACGTCTTTTGCGTTAAACAAATCGGTGTATACGTTGTTTTGTGTTAACTCCGGCATTGCTATATCTTCAATACGGAAAGAGTGAAAAACATATGCTCTTTTTGTTTTTATATGCTTGTTAAATGCCGCCCAAAACTCTATCTCGCAATAGCCGGATTCAAAATAATTTTTTGACGCAACGGCAATAAGCCCATTTGAGTTTGTGAGGAAGTCATTCATTTTTTTTATAAAGTCGTCACCTTTACCGATATCATCCCTCTGGATATATACGGTGTAGCCTTCTTGTTTTATGATGTCCGCAATCTGCTTTGCCCGAACTTTATCCCTGTGATTGTAGCTTATAAAGAAATCACGCTTTTTCATGGCATTATCCCTCCACAAAATATCCGTTTTTTCTGCGTGATTTTAGTATAACAGACAAAATGAGACAGTGTAAAGGTTACATCACAACGAGTACGTTACACATTTGCAAATATCCGTGTGGCGGTGGCCTTGTATAAAGCCTTCTGGGGCGGGTTGCCATGTTAGGGTTATCGGGTGGGTTAGGGGTTGGTCGCTTTTTGTCCACGTTGCGCCGTCGAGCGAAGTGCGCTCGGCTCCCGGGGTGGTGAAATCGTATTCCAAGCGGTAGAGAGTTATGATGTCGCTTTCTTCTATTTTGTCGTAGCCTTTTTGGAATACGTTGCCCGAGTTGTAGCGGATTCCCAGGATTTTGCCGTCGGGGTGTTCCGGGGTTGTTATGATTATTATGTCGGCGTCTTGGCCGTTTACGTTTGCGGGGATGGCGTAGCGTGCGGCGTTTTGTGTGGTGGATATGGGGAATAGGGCTACGTTTATGTCGTTTATTCGTGGCCATTGGGCGCGGGAAACGGTCGCTTCACTCGCTGCGCCGTTGGGGGCGGCTTCGGGGGAAAGCCCTGCCAGTGCGAAATTTCCGTTTTCCAGTGGCTGCCATAGTACATATTCTGTTTGGATTGTTTCGTTGTTGCCTGTTACTAGTTTTTCGAAGAATTGGTGCAGGAATTCTGTGTAGGAAGTGTCCATTCCCAGCGCGGAATATATGCGTAGGGATAGCCCGCCTTCGGATTTTCCGCCGTAGATGTAGAAGGTGCTTAGGCCGAAAATCTCTACGTCGGAGTTGTGGCGGTTGTAGGTTACGCAGTCGGCCAGTGCGCGTAAGATGGCAGCGGCCTCGCGGGGAAATTTGTCGGCAAGCTGTATCGCCATATCGCCTATGTCTACCATGTCGGCGTAGTTGTCGCGGGGGCTGCCTTCGCCAAAGGTTTTTGTGGCGGCGCGGCGTTTTGCCATGCTCGGGAAGCTCGCTGCGGTGAGGTCGTGCGCCATTAGCTCGCCCATGGCAGCCATTACCGGCGCGACGTTGGAAAGGTCGATAACGGAAAGCGTTAAAATCTCCTCGTCGGCAATGCCGAGAGCTTCGAAGAAATCGAAAAACGAATCCACGATAATTTCTCCAAGCTCAAATCCGCAAATGCGCGGGTTGTCGTTAAACGCCGCCAGAAAGCGATAATCCCAGCCTTCGCCCGGCTCCAAATCCTCCGCGGCAATCAATACCCGCGCAAAATCGGATGCCAGCACCGCCATCTCCACTGTGGCCATTAGACACGCGTCAAAGCCAAGGAATTCCAGTTTATTGTCCGCCAAGCCCGCCTCCGTAAAGGCTTTTTTCATGTCCGGCAGGGTTAGGCTTGCGTCGTTAAACTGCTCGTCGTGGCCAAAGCCCGCTATAGAGCCGCCGCCGTGGTCCCACATTATTAAACCGTATTTTTCTGCGGGGAAGTTGCACATGCTGTAGGTAATAAAATCACGAAGAGTATCGGGACTGCCCATGTTTACCTTGCCCATGGATTTTAACTCGTTTATGTTTCCGTCGGATAGCTGCCAGATTACGCATTCGTTTTCCGGGATGGCGGTGTTTTGCCAGCGTTTTGCACCGCCCGTGAGAATGAGTACATTTGCGTTTTGGGAACGAAGGCCGGAATCTAACATTTCTGCAAGGTCGTCCGTCGCCGCGCCGAATTCGCTTTCTAAGTCCGATCCGTTCATGTATATCATTAGGGTGTATGGTGGGGTGGTGGGGTCGGATGTGTTGTCGGGTGTATCGTCGGGTTGGGCTTGCCGTCCTGTGAAAATTCCGAACGCGCCCACCACCAAAAGTAGTGCGAATAATAGTATTGTTAGGTTTCGTCTTTTCATTTTGGACACTCCTCGCAGTCGCACTTGTTTTGCGCAATCACACGTATTTTGTGCGATATTAGTGTTGCAAAAAGCGAGGGAAATATGTATGTGCGGCAACGAAATGCTATTACCTTTTTTTGTGTTTTTATGACATGCCAAGGAAAAATATGGCAAATAATGTCTTTCCTCAAAGAAGCAATGCAAAACCCTACGCAAGTGCCTCAATCTGCCCCTGCGAAAGCTTCGTAATTTTCATTATAAGGTCAACAGGGAGATTATTTTGCAGCATGGCTTTGGCGTGTTCTATCTGTATCTCTTCCACCGCATCTTCCCTAGCTTCCTCCATCCAAATCTTTTTAGCAACATTAATGTCAAATTCCTGTGTAAACATGTTAAGCACCTCCGAAGAATGGGATTTTAGAAAATCCTCTAAAATTCCGTTGTTAATGCAATCGCCTACGGCTTGCGTTAACGCCTGTGTCAAATTAAGCCCTTTACTTTTGTACTCACGGATTTTGCTAATCAAATGCGCATAATCGCTTAAATCCTTACACCTTTGCAATATTTCTGCATTGCGCCCCTCGTTAACATTTACAACTCGCACGGTTAGTTCCAACATGCCGCCGAGTTTTGCGGCAATCCCTTCCGGTGCGAACATAAAAGCGTCTGATAAGCGCAATGTTTTTTCATCAGGGAAAGGGGCTTCACCATTATACAGCACTACAAAGTCGGGGCGGGGTATTTTTAGCAATTTTTCTCTGTAGATGGATTCATTTTCAATCAGCTTTTCTAAAATCCTCGCCATATAAACCAAAATCCGCAATGGCATATTATTGTTTATCGTTGACTGGTGTTCGATTAGTATAACCAACTTCCCGTCAATTACGAATGCTATATCATTGCGAAGGATATTATAAAGCACATTTTCCAGTGTGACTATATCAATGGGTGTTGTTAGCGGGAGGTCACTCCCGGTTAGCGCGTTATACAGTTTTATTAATCGGGCGGGGTCGCTAAACAAAGTTATAAACGCATTGTTTTTGTGCTGTATCGCCGCAGTAACATCAGACATAGTGTATCCCTCTCATTTTAAATAAATTATAAAACAAATATATAAGGCGGTGCAATAAAAATGTCAAAAATCTTCGAGAAAATCGCAAGCACAAGCGCAATCACCGAGCGTAGAAATAATCCACAAGTTTTGTTATCATGTAACAAAAACCAAAGGCGCGGTGCATAATGAACCAATGCAACAACTGCAAAATCTGCATATCCTGCAAAAAATCCCCTACCCAAAACCTCGAGATAATAACCTCCTACGAGCCATTCCTTCCCGCCCTTGCAAGCGGGACGGACGGCATTTCCATCTCCATAGACATAGGCACGACCACCCTTGCCTTCGAACTTATAAACCTACGCACCTGCGAGGTAATCGCCACGCACTCCCGCCTAAACAGCCAGCGGGAATACGGCGCAGACGTCCTCACCCGCATAACCTCCGCAAACGACGGAAATCTCCCCCACCTCCACGCCCTCATACTGCAAGACCTATCCGAAGGCATAAACGCCCTCCTCTCGCACCCCGACGCCACTACCTCCCCCACCCTCATCATCACAGGCAACACCACCATGCTCCACTTTCTGCAAAACTTCCCATGCGACACGCTTGGGGTTTACCCCTTCACGCCCTATTCAATTTCTGCGCAAAACACAAAAATCCTTGGCTATCCCGCCTTTATTTTCCCCTGTATATCCGCCTTTATCGGCGCGGATGTTGTTTCGGGGCTTTTTTATTTGGATTATCCGCGCCTTTGTGGGCATAATCTCCTAATAGACCTTGGTACAAATGCCGAAATGGTTATTTTTTACAGCGGATTTAATGAGAAACGGCCTCGGCGGAGCGGCGGCGACAAACGAGACCGATTTCGAATTAATCCGCTTTCTTCCGAAAAATTAATCGTAACCTCCGCCGCCGCAGGCAATGCCTTCGAAGGTGGCAACAAAAACGGCGCGGACGCAATTAAATCCTTCGCCTCACTCCCCCCAAAGGACGCCCAAGAAATCATCCTCGCCAAAGCCGCCGTACGCGCCGCTATAGAAATTTTACTTGAGGAAGCCGGCATTTTGTACGAAAATATAAATAGGGTCTATCTTGCGGGCGGATTTGGGTATAAAATAGACATAGAAAGCGCGGTAAAAATTGGAATTTTCCCCGTGCAGCTTGCGGATAAGATTAAACCCGTCGGCAACGCCGCCCTTGGGGGCTGCGCAAAGTTCGCGCTCTCCCCTCACCTCCCCGATGTATCCGCGCAAGAAATCAACCTGGCCACCCATCCAAATTTCAACGATTATTTCATCAAGTATTGCGAATAAGGACACGTAATTAAGGCAAAAATCAAAGGGGCGATAATATGAACACTGTAATTTGCGAAAAATGCAAAAAAAATCCCGCGTCGGTACACATGCAACAGTTTATGCACGGCAAAAAGGTGGAGCTTCACCTCTGCCAAGAATGCGCATTCAAATTCGACAGCCCGGAAATGCTTGTCCCGTTGGAAAATATCTTCAAGGGCTTCCTCGACCAGATTAACAGCAAATATCTGATTCAGCCCGGCGCACCGGGCAAACCGCCCGTAGTACGCCCCGCGAAGCCCTGCACACGCTGCGGCATGACCTTTAATAAATTTAAAACAGGCGGCCGCCTCGGCTGCGATGTCTGTTATACTTCTTTCGCAAAAGAAGTGGAAGTCCTCCTTAAAAGCGTACAAGGCAGCACGCGCCACGAGGGAAAATACCCCCGTCGCATGGGCGCAGGCCTTATAAACAAACGCCAAATAACCGAGCTGCGTGCAAGCCAAAAGCGGGCAGTAGAAGAAGAAAACTACGAAGAAGCAGCACGCCTGCGCGACCAAATCCGCGACTTAGAAAGCACCGCCACCGAGGAGGTATCAGAATGAGCATACCATGGTACCAAGAAACAATAACCGACCACAGCGAAATACTATCCTCCCGCGTGCGTCTTGCCCGCAACATAAAAAAGTACCCCTTCCGCCGAAAGCTCACCGACGCAGACGCCTCCGCCATGGTAACAGAAGCCACCGAGGCCGTCACAAACGCAAGCAGCTTCTTCCGTAACTTGGACATCCAAACCCTCGCAAAAACCGAGCAAAATGTCTTTTTGGAAAAACACATAGTAAGCCCAGAGTTTCTTAACGGAAACCTCCCCAAAGGCCTGCTAATCAGCGACGACCAAAACGTAAGCGTTATGGTAAACGAAGAAGACCACGTCCGTATCCAATCAATAAAGCCCGGCGAAGGCCTTACACTCGCCTACGAAACCGCAGGCCAAATAGACGACCTAATCGAAGAACGCGTAGAGTTCGCCTTCCACACAGAATACGGCTATCTCACAGCCTGCCCCACAAACACAGGCACAGGCCTACGCGCCTCATACATGATTCACCTACCCTGCCTCAGCAAATCCGACATGCCAAACACCATCCTCCCACAAATCGCAAAATTCGGCGTAACCATGCGCGGCATTTACGGCGAAGGCACAGCACCCATGGGCAGCATTTACCAAATCTCTAACCAAAACACCCTCGGCAAATCAGAAGAAGACATAATCCTCGGCCTGCAAAACGTAACCCGCAACGTACTGGCCAAAGAACACATGGCACGCCACAAGCTCCTCGTCACACAAAAATCCCAAATGGAAGACACAGTATACCGAGCCTACGGCACTTTAGCCAACGCACGCCTAATCTCCGCAAAAGAAGCCATGGACCTCCTATCCGATATCCGCCTCGGATACATTACAAAAATCCTCAATAAACCCAAGCCCACAAAACAAATCTACCAAATAATGATGGAAATTCAACCCGGCCACCTACAACGAAACGCAGGCGAAGAAATGACAGAACAAGAACGCGACAAAACCCGCGCAGATTATCTGCGACAGATATTTGAACAATAAAACAGACATCACAAAGGAGGCTACATAAGCCATGAAAGGTCCCCTTACAGAAAAAGCCAGACAGGCAATACAAAACGCGCAAGACGCGGCAAAGGAATTTGGGCATTCACATGTAGGAACGGAACACCTATTATTAGGGCTTGCGCGTGTGCAGGATTGCGTAGCGGCTAAGGCACTGGATATGCAAGGTGTGACTGCCGAGAGCATTGAAAAAGAACTCCAAAACACCACTAGTGCAGGCGGTGCGCCCACTATGGGAAGCATGGGGCCGCAAGATTTTACGCCGCGCACAAAGCGTATTTTGGAGAATTCCCATCAAGAAGCCCTGCGCATGAAAACAAATTATATCGGTACGGAGCATCTTCTCATCTCGCTGCTAAAAGAGACGGAGTCTTTGGCTAATACTATCCTTGCGTCGTTAAATGTTAATCCTACAAAAATGTTTGATGATATTATGGCAATGCTTGGTGAGGCAAACCAGCATGGGTTGCCGCCGTTTCCGTTTCCTATGAATCCTAACTCGAAAAATAATCAAAAGACAAATACGCCTACGCTGGATAAATTCAGTCGCGATTTTACGCAGATGGCTAAGGAAAATCACTTCGACCCAATCGTCGGGCGTGCTAAGGAAACCGAGCGTGTTATTCAAATTCTCAGCCGCCGTACTAAAAATAATCCATGCCTTGTAGGCGACCCCGGCGTCGGAAAAACCGCCATAGCCGAAGGTCTTGCTCAGCGGATACAATCCGGTGATGTACCGGAGCCGGTAAAAAACAAGCGCGTGGTTGGCTTGGATATCGCGGGCATGGTGGCGGGTACAAAATATCGGGGTGAGTTTGAGGAGCGCATTAAGCGCGTGCTTAATGAGGTAAAGGCTAACACCGATGTTATTCTTTTTATCGACGAGCTGCACACCCTGATAGGCGCGGGCGGCGCGGAGGGTGCGCTTGACGCGGCAAATATTTTAAAGCCCGCTTTGGCTCGTGGCGAAATGCAGGTGATAGGCGCGACCACCCTCGACGAGTACCGCAAGCATATCGAAAAGGACGCCGCACTTGAGCGACGCTTTCAGCCCGTAATGATAGACGAGCCATCCGAAGAAGAGGCCATCGAAATCCTAAAAGGAATCCGCGACAAATACGAAGCCCACCACAACGTAGAAATCACCGACGACGCAATCCTGGCCGCGGTACATCTTTCGTCGCGTTATGTCTCCGACCGCTTTTTGCCTGATAAAGCCATCGACCTGCTCGACGAGACTGCTTCCAAGGTGCGCCTGCGCTCGTACACCACGCCGCCAAACATCAAATCCTTGCAAGAGCAAATAAATGAACTGGAAACCGAAAAAGAAGCAGTAATAAAAATAGAAGAATTCGAAAAGGCGGGCATGTTAAAGCAACGCATTAACGCCCTAAAAGAACGCTTGGAGTCCGAAGAAAAAGACTGGAAAGAGACCCACACAAAATCCCACCACATAGTAGACGAAGACGAAATCGCAGATGTACTGGCCGCCACAACGGGCGTACCCGTAAAAAAACTGCAAAAAGAAGAAAGCAAACGCCTGATGAAAATGGAAGACACCATCCACGAACGGGTAATAGGCCAAGACGCGGCAGTAAAAACCGTGTCAAAGGCAATACGCCGTGGACGTGTAGGGTTAAAAAATCCTAATCGGCCAATCGGCTCTTTCCTATTCCTCGGGCCTACGGGTGTGGGTAAAACCCATCTGTGCCGCGCCTTGGCAGAAATCCTTTTCGGGGACGAAAACGCAATCATCCGCGTAGATATGTCCGAGTTTATGGAGAAGCATAATGTCTCCCGCCTAATCGGCTCACCCCCGGGATATGTAGGCTACGACGAAGGCGGCCAGCTTTCCGACCGCGTTAGGCGCAAGCCGTACTCCGTAATACTATTCGACGAGGTGGAGAAAGCACACCCCGACGTATTTAACATTCTGCTGCAAGTGCTGGACGACGGCCATATCACCGATTCTCAGGGGCGCAAAATTAATTTCAAAAATACCGTAATCATAATGACATCAAACGCGGGAGCGCGTTCTATCGTCAACCCCAAAAAGCTGGGCTTCGTCAACGATAACGACAAAGACCGCAGCTACGAGGACATGAAAAAGCTCGTTATGGAAGAAGTAAAAAACATCTTCCGCCCCGAGTTTATTAACCGCATAGACGATATCATCGTATTCCACCCCCTTGACAACGAGGACATCCAAAAAATCACCCGCCTAATGCTCGACGAAACCGCCGCCCGTATCCGCCAAAACATGGACATCGACCTAATCTACACAAACGAGCTGGTAGAGTTTATCGCAAAAGAAGGCTACGACCAAAGCTACGGCGCACGCCCCCTACGCCGCGCCATCCAAAACAAAATCGAAGACGAACTCGCCGAAGCCATCCTCGAAGGCAAATTTAGAGAAGGCGACAAAGTACGCGGCGACATAATAGAAGAAAAAGTAGTATTCGGGACAAAGTGGGATATGCCAAAGGAGTAGATTTTTATGAAAAAGTTTTTGTATTTAGGGCTGATAGTCCTTATAGTTGCAGCCTTTGCGTTTAGCAATATCGGAGCGGTGCTTGCGGCGCAGGTTTGGAATGTAGTGGTATCAACGGCAAGTTTTGTAGTAAATGGAGAAACTCGTGAGATAAACGCCCTAAACATCAACGGGAGAAACTACGTATCGGTAGCTGAAATCTCAGATTTACTAAACATAGACGTTTCATTTGACGAAGCCACCAATACAGTATACCTTGCCGAAGCAGAGCCGATAAGAACTGTGGATGTAACAAATACCCTCTCGGAAAGAAATATCATATATGTAATCGAAATTGACATCCCCAAGCTATACCCACAGCAACATATTGTTCTTGATGACATGTTTTCGTTAAACCACGGAGACATTGTCACTTACGACATATCTTTTGGTGATATCCGAAACGGCGTAATGGTAGGATTTGTTGAAAACACAACATGGAGTGCAGGCGACGCAATATTTTGGGGGATGCTTCTGGATTCTCTTTCCTCGGTAGAGCGAGGCAGAATGTATTTCGAAACCCCGATAGGCATACGATTTTCCTTGAACGAGGCACATTTGATTGTAAGAAATCAACACCCTATAAACAGCAACGAGATTACAGGTAATATCAGGGGAACAATCACTATATCAAGGTAAAAATCCCAAATAAGTTTTCCTATTTTGCTAAAAAATATGTTGCATATAGGTTGTGATTTTATGGGTGCTGTACAATATTACAAAACCGCTTTTTTTATGACTTTTATTGTTGTGCCTTTTGTTGTTAATATTTGTGCCGTTATTGTGTTTTTTACGGCCGGTTTTGGGATTGTGATTCCTGTAGTTTCTGTGCCTGTGCTTTGGAGGGCTTATCTTTACGGGATGGCACGGCGCGGGTATTTGCCCGAGAAATTGTCGCAGGTGCTTTTGCCTGTTTTTGCGGCGTTTTTTTATTACATAATGGTTTGGATTGTGTTTTTTGGGTGGAACGGGTTTAGCCCTTTATCTATGCAAAGGGCTTCGGATGGGTTGCTTTATTTTACCTTGCCTTATTTCTTTATTACTTTTTTTCTTAATTTGATGTGGGATTGGGTGGGTCTTCCTATTTTGTATGGAGCGGTGGCTGTGGTTTTGTTTGTTACTACTTTGGTGGTGTGGTGGCTGCAAATGCGGTCTTTTAGGGTTGATATTCTGCTTTTGGGTTGTGTGGCTTTTGTTGTTTTGCTTTCGGGGATTAGTGTTTATCAGTTTTATGAGCATAATTTGAGGTTTCTTACGGAGCAGCCCGGGGAGCAGCGGGTGTCGCATGAGGTTGATGTTAGGCAGTATCGCCCGTTTGCTGCGGGCAACCGTTTGACGGAAATGCCGTGGGAGCCTGCGGTTGTTTTTACGGAGGACTTTCCTCGGTTGGATGGTGCTACGGCGGCTTATCCTGTGTTTGCGGCCGTTGCGCAGGCTTTGTATGTTGGGTTAAATGAGGCGACTGTTGTGGATTATGTTTCTGTTTCGGGAACGGATATGGCTTATCAGCGTTTGATTGATGGCGAGATTGATATTTTCTTTGGGGCGCAGCCTTCCGAGCAGCAGGTGGAGGCGGCGCGGGCGCGGGGTGTTGAATTCATAAAGACGCCTGTTGCACGAGAGGCTTTTGTGTTTTTTGTTCATCGCGAAAATCCTGTGTATAATCTTTCTGTTGCGGCAATCCAAGATGTTTACCGCCGCAGGGTTACAAATTGGTGGCAGCTTGGCGGGAACGATGAGCGGATTTTGGCATTTCAGCGACCGGATAATTCCGGCAGCCAAACCATAATGCTCTCTGCGGTGATGGGGGATATTCCAATCGCCCGCCCGCTTAGGGAAGAATGGAACGCAGGCATGGGCGAAATAATCTCGCGGACGGCAGAATACCGAAATTACTCCTCTGCCATAGGTTATTCCTTCCGTTACTTTGTTACGGGAATGCGCCCTCACGACGATATAAAAATTCTTTCCATAGGCGGCGTCTCCCCCACTCCCGAAAATATCAGAAACGGCACGTACCCCTTTACGGTAAACATCTACGCCGTAACAACAAGCCTGTGCGATAGTAAAAATGCGGAAAAGCTAATCCAATGGCTACTATCCGAGCAAGGCCAAGCATTTATAGAGCTATGCGGTGTTGTGGGGATAAAATAAGGATGTATTATGAAGAAAATTATTTTTTTGCTGGCTGTGTTGTTTTTGCCTACGACGGTTTATGCCAACGACATTACAGTGCTTTTGGACGGCGTTACTGTTGTGTTTGAGGATGTACAGCCTGTTATTATTCAGGGGCGTACGCATGTCCCGATACGTGGGGTTTTTGATTTTGATGGGATTTTCCATAGAGTGGGACGATGAGCGTTCTCAGGCTACTCTTAGGAAGGATTAGACGGCAGGATTATGATGCCTCTTAGGATGGTGTCCGAGGCTACAGGTGCGAGGGTACACTGGGACGCAGAAACCCACACGGCAGCCTGTCCCTGCCACGCGGCCTTATAATCCCGAGGATGTTATCCGTTCGGAGCGTGGATTTTATTTTATACGCAGCGAGCTTATGGTTTTGGGGGGCTTTGGAATGAATTTCAACCGCATGGTATCGTATATGGACGACCGCGGCGGCGAAATTGATAAAATCTACAATAACCCCGCGATGTATGCGTCGTAGCATTTTTGCTCGTCCAGGATGGCGGACATTCTTCCGGTGATTGCGGCGGGTATAAAGTTGCGTTTTTTGCTGTAGTATTGCGACGATATTTTTAAAAATTGCCACGGGAAGGATAATTGTGCGTAGATGATTTTATCCGCTGTGGCGGGCAGGGGAAGTATACTGCCGTAGATTTGCAGTAGCTTCTTTATTGGGATTTCGCGATTGCTTTTGCGGGCGTAGCGACGCAAAACAGAGGCTAAATCCGATAGCTGCAAATCTACCGTTGTTTCTTCAAAGCGGGAGATGTAGCAGTTGTTTTCGTGTATGGTAAAGGATTCTTCTTTTAGCGCGTTGTGGCATAGGTGTTTTTCTTCTGCTGCACGGGTGTACAATGCCGCGTAATCTGTTTTTTCCAGGATTTTTGCCGCGTTCTCTACACGCTCTGCGTAGGCGTCGGCGTTTTTTAGCATTAGTACATCAAAGTCCGACAGGCGCGGACAGCGATGTACTTTTTTTATGGCGGTGTCCAGCTCCGATTTTTGCTTTTCAAATACTTCGTTAAGCGGCGACGCCTTTTTTGGTGCGCATTCAAAGCCCCGCGCCGCTTTATGAAAATGAGCTATGCTTTCCAATATATATGTGATGTCCTCAAGGTCGTTTAGCGCAGGCTCGCGACCTACTACATGGCGCGTCATTACATACACCTCACGCCCAAGGGTTATAAAAGGCGCGCCGTTTGTTGCAGGCATTATCACATCCGCATACGGAAAGCCTTCCGCAAGCCGATTAAGCATCTTGTATCTCTCAAAAATTTCGTGCGGGTTGCTGTACGACCTGTGGATTTTAAAACCATCCAACAAATAATTTCCCCGCTCTTTTACAGCCCTTACTCCCGCATAACCAAAATATGCCGGTAAACCGGTCGCTAAATCTCCCACCGCAAACCCACCTTTGTGAAATTATTAAAACTACCGTTGTAAATATATGTAAGGGTTGGACGAAATATTAATATTACGTCCAAGAAATCACCACATCCACATCGCGGGCGTGGTTAAACTCCAATGTTGTCCTTATGCGTCCGGGTTGGAAGGCATTAATATTAATGCTTTGGTCGAAGAATCCGGAAATATCAATGACCTCGACTGCGTTGCCTTGCTCCATCCTAAGGAGAATGCCCTCGCCGCTATCGGAAAGCACGTGCAGATTAGCCAATTGTGCGGCGTCCAGGTTTAGCGTACGGCGTTCGAAGCCATTCGCGCTTCTTGCGCGGAAACGCCATTCTCCGCCCCTGACGGTACTCCACGATGATGAGAAGTTACCTATTCTTGTAGAGGCAATTCCGGTGATGCCTTCGTCTGTGACAAAGTTAACTATGCCCACCGTAAACAGCCCCGCCGAAAGAATAAATGCAACCAGCGACGCAATCATCGCCAATTTGTACTTGCCCGGTGCGGTTTCGTCTTTTTTTGTTCTGCCTGCGAGCAGATAGACGATGATACCTATGGGGCTTGTGAAAAGCACAAGCAACAGCCACAGTAATGGCGATTGGTCGCTTTTTACCTTTGCGTCCTCGTATGTCCACAGTGCCAAAAACAACGCGAACACCATGGCCAACACAGAAAGTGCTACTGTACCGATGATAAATAATGTCATATTATTTCCTCCTTATTAACGCCAGCTAATGGCGATGTCTACGTTTTCCGATTCTTCAAATTCGATGGTAAAAATAAACCTGCCGGGGGTAAAATCGCCCCACGTTAGCCTGCGTATATCATCCGTGATATCGACGGCTACGGCACGCCCGTCCTGCTCGATAATTAATGTCATCTGCCCCGTGCCTTCTGCGCGGACTCGGAAATTATCCATTTCCTCGGCGGTTAATACAGGCGTCCTTCGGCTGTGTCCGTTTGCGTGGGCTGCGGTGATTTCCCATGCGCCGTTGCGCAGGGTATCCTCCAAGTGCGAGAAAGAGCCTACCTGCCGCGCACCGTATGCGTCAAAGCTTTCCATCCGCGTAACATGCACAAGACCGCCCACAAACGCAACCGTTCCCAGTGCAAAGCACACCGCCGAGGCAATCGCAAGCCGTTTAAATTTGCCCGGCGCGGGGACATCCTTGTTAGGCCTGCCCACCAGCAGATATACGATAAACCCCATCATATTAGGCACAAGCACCACCAGCAAAGCCCATACAATGGGCGGGTGTTGGCTCTTTACCCTCGCGTCGTGATAAGTCCACAAGCCCAAAAATGTAATAAAACCAAGCATTGTGACTACAAACAAAGTGATTCCGCTAATTAACCAAAGCATTTCGCACCCCCGTAACCACAACTGCCGCTACCAGCGACATTGCAAAGATTATCGTAACAAAATACATAAAAATCCCCTGCCCAAACATCAGCCACCCCGCATATAAAATCGACGCGGATATTATAAAATCGAAGGCGATTATGCCCCATATCCAGTTGCTTTTGGCTTCCTTTGCCTCCTTTAGCTTTGCGAAGGTCTGCTCCCTAAGCCCGTACGGCAGCGGTGTTCTTTCGGAAAAATATATTTTTAATTCCTCGTCGTAATCCTTCATATTTTAAAAGCCCTCCTTTTCCAGTGCTGCTTTTAGTAATGCTCTGCCCTTGTGCAGCCTGCTTTTTACCGTTCCCTTTGGGATATTGCAAATCGACGCGATTATGTCCAGATTACGGTCCTCGAAGTAGTACAGTATCAGCGGAATCCGCAGTTTATCGTGCAACGCGACCAATGCCGTTCGGATTGCTTCTCGCGTAAAGCTGCTTTGTACCATCGTCTCGGGGTTGTCGCTTTCGGCGGTATCCTCCGACATCGCGTCTTTTTCCTGTCGTCGTTTTGCCTTGCGCCATGCGTTTTTCCATTTTCCCACCGCTATGGAAAACAAAAACGACTTTGGGTTGCGTGTAAAATCTATTTGCGCCCGCTTTTCGAATGCGGCAAGCACCGTATCCTGGTATAAATCCCCCGCATTTACACCGCTGCCTGCGGTTAGATGGCAGCAAAATGAATACAAATCCTTCTCGTACGTCACTATTAAATTTTCAAAATCGTTATCCATTTGCTGCCCCCTTCACTTATATATTGTCGTAAATTTTTGCGCGGTTCAAAACGCAACCAATGATAATTTATCGTCAGTTGAATTTTACAAAAAAACTGTCCCCTTTTCCATTTTTAGTGATATAATGAATAGTAAATTATGTAAAGCGAATTCAATGAGAAACAGTTTCGGCAGAGCGGCTGATTTCGAATTAATTCGCTACAACGGAAAAGTGGTGGTGCTATGAAGGGTAAAACATATGATCTGGGGCGGCTTTCTTCCTCCGGAAATTTTGATATAGGTGTAAGCACAAGATTTTACTATAACACGCAGGATTATTTCGACGCACTTAGTGAATTTTCCTTGGGGTATCCACGGGATTTGGGCAACTACACCCCCGCCTTTGTGGTAAACAGCGACTTGGACCGCGACGAGTTTATGAAGGAATGCTTTATTATACGCGCAGATTTTATACGCATGGGCATGACAAACCTGCTGGAAACACTGGTTGTAATGGAAGACGCCGCCATTAATCGCAACATGAAAGAGTTTTCGGACGGGCAGGTAAAATACCAGGCCACCATTAAAATATACCAATCAGAAATAACAGCGGCCGTCCGCTAAAAAAGATAAAGTTTAGTTTGCAATCCTTGTACAATTATGGTAAACTACCCGCCGTGCGACAAATCGCATAATATCCTCGTACACACAAAAATGTGTGTGCCACAGACCGGGAGGTGCAACAAAAATGAATAAGTACGAGCTAGGCGTAATTACCAAAGCAGACCTCGACGAAGAAGCTTTCCGCACAGAGACAGAACGTGTACACGGCTTTATCACACGCTTCGGCGGCACTATCGAAAAAGTGGACGACTGGGGACGCCGCAAACTGGCATACCCCATTCAAAAGCTTACAGAGGGCATGTACAGCTTTATCACCTTCACATCAGAAGGCGATACGCCAAAAGAGGTAGAAGCTCGCCTAAGACTGCAAGAAAATATCCTGCGCTTTTTAACAATCCGCAGAGATGAAAACGAAGCAGTAGTTACCGCAGCCAAACCTGTAAAAGAAGAACCAAAAGAAACACCGGCAGAAAAACCCGCAGAAGAATCGGCGGAAGCGTAACAGGGGGTAATAAAATGAACAAAGTAATATTAATGGGTCGCCTAACAAAAGACCCGGAAATCCGCTACTCCCAAAACGCCGAGCCTGTGTGCATATCAAAATTCACATTAGCGGTGGACAGGCGTTTTAAAAAAGAAGGCGAACCCGACGCCGATTTTATCCTATGCGTAGCATTTAGACGTACCGCAGAGATGATGGAGCGGCACGTAAAAAAGGGAATGATGATTTCTGTCTGCGGCAGCTTAACCGTGCGCTCCTTCGACGATAGCACAGGCCAGCGCAAATGGATTACAGAAGTAACCGTAGACGAAATAAGCTTTGCAGAAAGCAAAGCCGCTTTCGAAGCACGTATGCAAAGAGGCGGCGGCGACAACTACAACCCCGCACACATACCGCCAAGCGCAGGCTCATCCCCTACGCCCGAGCCGGAAGGCTTCAAAGCCATCACCCAAAGCATAGACGAAGACGACGACTTACCATTCTAAGGAGGCAACCATGTTACAAAAAAGACGTGGGCGACGCAAAAAACGCGTCTGCCAATTCTGTGTAGACAAAGTTTCATCCATAGACTACAAAGATATCGCAAAGCTGCGCAAGTATGTTTCCGAGCGCGGGAAAATCCTTCCCCGCCGCGTAACAGGCAACTGCGCAAAACACCAACGCGCCATGACTATGAACGTAAAACGCGCAAGACACATGGCTCTTATGGCTTATACACAGGAATAAGCGGCAACAATAAAAACACGCACCCCGCCTTGGGATGCGTGTTTTTTTAAGCCTTCGCGTGGATTTCGTCCATGATGTCTTTTATTTCGTGGAGTTTTTCTACCAGCTCTATTACTTTTTGCTCGCTGTGGGGGAGCTTGTGGCTTATTGCTCTTATCATTTCCCAGGGGTGCATGTTTTCGTCCAGCTCGGGGAACTCCTGTAGGTAGTTTTCCATTTTTTTACCTCGCTTTTTTTCTCATTGGTACATAGTATTCTAATGGCTTGTATTGCGTGATATAATGTTTTTGGGAGTGATTCTTATGAAACAACGACCGATAACTACATTGTTTATGCTAATGTCTGCCGACGGCAAAATTAGCACGGGTGCGACGGACGACCTCGACTTTGACAAGGATTTCCCGCGGATATCGGGGGTGTCCGAAGGGCTGCACCAATACTACGAGATTGAGCAAACCACGGATTTGTGGTCGCTAAACTCCGGGCGCGTGCAGTCGAAGGTAGGCGTAAACAACGAGCCTTTCCCAAAAAAAACCGCCGTAAGCTTTGTCCTCATAGATAACACCCATCTAAACGAACACGGGGTAGAATACTTTTCGCGGTTGTCGAAGAAATTTGTGCTGGTGACGGCAAATGCAGACCACGCCGCATATAAAACCAAATTCGACAACGTAAGCATAATTTTTCAGGAGAAGCTAAACCTTCAAAAGCTCCTCGAGGACTTATACGAAAACCACGGCTGCGAAAAAATCACAATCCAAACAGGCGGCACTCTAAACGAGATTTTTTTGCGAAACAAGCTATTTAACTATGTAGACATCATAATCGCCCCCGTACTCGTAGGCGGCAAGGAAACATCGTCGCTAATAGACGGTGCGCCCCTTCTCTGCGAAAGCGAGTTTTACAAGCTCGGCATTTTGCAACTGGAAAGCAGCGAGGTGCTGGAGAATTCGTACATCAGGGTGCGATACAGGGTGATTGGATAGCGTTACTTTTCCTGTATAGGTGTTTTTGCGCAAAGCGGAAAAGTAACGCATAAATATGACGAGAATGGAGCAATTATCATGCTTTTTGAATTCAACTTGCAAACACCAAAAGAGAATTTTTACAACATCACACGCCAAGTGCGCGAGGCCGTGGAAAAAAGCGGCGCGGAAAGCGGCATAGTCGTAGTATTTTCCCCGCATACCACGTCGGGAATCACCATCAACGAAAACGCCGACCCCGACGTCGTACATGATTTTTTAATCGGGCTGGACAAGGCATTCCCCGACCGTGCGGAGTTTCGTCACGGCGAAGGAAACAGCGCGGCGCATTTAAAAGCATCGGCCATGGGCAGCAGCGTCACGATTATCGTGGAAAACGGCAAGCTTGTGCTTGGCATGTGGCAAGGCGTGTACTTTTGCGAGTTTGACGCACCGAGGAATAGGCGGTTTTATGTTAAGGTGTTATGACGCACTACGTTACGCCATGCCGCATAAATACACGCTTTTACAGGGGCTGTAAATTTTTGGTGTTGCACGATAACGCATAATATTTCTGTTTAATCCGTCATGTTTTGCAACACTTTTGCAACAAAAATCATATCCCTAAAAAATGTTGCAAATTACGCCGTCAAGTCGCTTGATATAAGCCTTTGCCGGCGTTTTGTTTTTACGGAAAACAAGCATTTTTATGGCAAAATTAAAATCCATTTGCAACAAAAAAAGCGACTTTCCCTGCTTTAAGGGAAATGTCGCCGCTTGCTTTTATGATACTACGCTTTTTTGCCATCGCCGTGCATTTCTTCCTCAATATTCTCGCGTACAATCTGCATAAACATAGTAAATGTTAATAATTCATCATCGGTAAAATTCCCATCTACGGGTTTCCCCGCGATGGAGTAAATTCTTCCATCGCCCATGCGAAAATATCCCCGCCACAAGTATACAAGACCGTTAAAAACGTGCAACGCATGACGCCGCGTTTCCCCCTTAGTCATTTTCGCCTTGTCTGCTACTTGCATAGCAAGCGGGTGCAATTCTTTATCGGGTATAATGTACTCTGAAAGTGGCACTGCATTAGAATTTTCATATACACCCAACTCATACTGAATATATCCTATTTGCTTTCTTAACAAATATTGCAAGGTATCAAGGCTCATTCGCGTTTCTACGCCCCTCACATCGGTAAAGGTTACATGAATTGGACGCGCCCCCTGTACCGCTTCTATCTTTTTTAACCTTGTGTGCAAATCGCGCAAAATGTACACCCCCTTTCCATTACCGCCCACTATCACCCATGCTTTGCTCTAACTGTTCAATACGCGCTATTATTTCATCATCTGTATACGCCTTATATCCAAACTCTAACAATGCCCGCGCCGCGTCTAATCGTGTTCGTGGGCTTACCTTGGTGTCATTCATTAAAGCGCGTATAACGCCCGCGGCCTCCGTCAAGCGGAACTGCAAAAATGCGGACGCTTCCGCTACGGCTTGTCTTTTGCGTTCGCGGTATTCCCTTGAAAATTCATTGTCACGCAACCAATTATAAGCTGTGGTTATTGGAATACTCACGCTTGCCGCCGCTTCCGTAACTGTTGCATGGGTAAGAAGCGCAGACATTAGCAATTCCTTTTTGCTGTTTTTCACGGTATCACCGCCCCTTCCCCGACTATACGCCGGGGGTATCGTCTTTGTGCTGTGTTTGATTTGTGTCCTTTGCGCCGTCTACATATCCGCAATTAAAGGCGTTTTCCAATTCAACCCGTAATATATCGCCTATTGTTCGCTTAATCGAATTGACTGTCCTCGTTTGTAACCCTGCGGTTTTAAGTGCTGTATCAATTTGTGTTAATACGTGCCGCGAGGAATTGTAATTCGTTTTTTCTGCGTATCTGCTCATGCTGTTTCACCTCCCGTGTCTTTTGTAATTTTGCATATTTGCAATGCCTCCGACACACTTCGGGCAATTCCCGCAAGCGCACCCAAGCCTTGCATTTTGTTTATAAATTGCGTTTGCTCCGGGCTTGGTTTGCCTTTATCTGCTTTTACCTCTATGAATGCCACACGCCCACCGGGAAGCACTGCCATAACATCTGCGAATCCACGAGGCATACCGTTAAACCGTTTACCGTTTGGCAATTTGATACTACCGCTATTACAACGATATACAGCGGCATATTTGCCGACCTCACGCATGATTTCATACAACAAGCGGCTTTCACTCATACAATTTTCCCCTCCTTGTGATTTGCAAAATATTGGTAATCGTTCAAGTATGGTAGAAATATGTTCAGGCTCAATAAATATGTTACACCGCCCTTTGCTATATTGAATGATTCTACTTCTTTTCCCCTTGACACAAAGTTTTTATCAAATATCAAATATTATAGTGTTTATGCGGGTTTGTTAATATTTGATTGTTTCAAATATCAAATATTAAAAAGTGATAGATATTTTAGTTTAATATTTGATTTTTGATAACATCAAACGTGTACACCCATTGAATTTACTATAATATTTGATATTTGGTTTTTTTGTGTTTGTGGAGGGGCAAATATCATTAGGAGTTCATTTCCATTTGTTCCGGGGGCAAATTTCCCTCCGTGTACCAGTACGTTGTTTTGCCTCGACCTTTATCTGTAACTTTAATCAACCCGGCGAGGGCATTTCTAGCGTCATTTATCGCCCACTCCTTGAATCCATCGGTCTTTGCCGCTATGAATATCATACTACGCATTGCGTAACCGCCGTTTTCCTCTAAATACTCACATAACCAATTTTTGGCGCGGTCTTTGTTTGATAGTTTTTCCTCGGTTTCGGTGGGCTTTTTGCTACTGCGTCTATTACTCGTAATATCATCAGCTTGTAGCGGGCTTTCACCCTCCCAAACAATGCCGCCGCTGTGAAAGTCAATGCGATATGCAAGGCTTTTTTGGTGGTTATCGGGTACGCTGTTTGCTTTGGTAACGGCGATTATGCGCTGTTCTTTGTCCTCCGGGTTACGTCCAATGTAGAACGCGGAACGCGGCGCGGCTGTAAAATCATTGCTTCCCATCGTGCTGTGTAATGCGCTGTGATGTCCGTTTTTATTCGGGTGGCATATCAGCAATAATGCAAAGTTATATTTTCGTGCCAACTCTTTTAGATGGGTCATTATCGGTCTTACGCTTGCGCTATTGTTCATGTCAAGCTGTACGCCGGAGGGGTCAACGCCGGAAAAAAATTGCTGTGTTGGGTCAAATGCTACGGCTGTAGGGTTTGCCTGTTTTATCCATTCTTCAATATGGGGATTGTAAAAATTTATTCCCATGTCCTTAGCCTCTACAAACGCCACTTTTGACATATCCGCGCCGCAAACTCGCAACCGCCCTTTCGTGTCGGTGTCCGGGTCATCTTCGGAGTTTAGGTAAAGTGTGGCTTCCGGCTCGGTGGGCTGAAAATTATCCCATAAATTATGAAATGGTAAAGTGTGACGCTCCCCACGGCTTGCCATTGCCGCAAGTTTGCATATTAAAAGGCTTTTTCCCGTTCCCTGCGTTGCCGTAACGGTGGTTATTGCACCGCGCCGTATATACGGATACCAGTACCAGTTTTTTTGTATTTCCTCTATCTCGTTGAAAAACTTTATTTTCGGCAATGGCTCTTTTGGCTGTGGTGGTGGAAGCGGAGCATTTGTTGCCTGTTGCCGTTCGGCTTGCTTTTGCATTGCGTATTCCTCTTTTTCGGCTTGGCGGTCAATTCCGCAAATCCGATACTTGAAATGCTCCCGCGCTTGCTTTTCGTCATAACCATGTTCATATTTTAAGAAGCTGATAATGTTCCCCGCCGCGCCGCAACTGTCACCAAAACATTGAAAAACATTTTTTTGCGTGTCAACTTGGAAGCGGGCATTTTTGCCACATAGCGGGCAGGGGTCAATTCGTACATCTTTTCCACCGCCCCTGCTTGGCTTGCCTCCCGTTGTACTGGTTATATAGTCTAGCAGGTTAAATTCGCGGATTGCTTGCCCTAAATCCCAACCAACCCCGGCGGCTTTGTTATGGGCTTGCCATTGTTCGTGAGTTTTGCTCATGCTTACGCGCCCTGATTGTGTAGTATCAGAAGCGGGCTTTTCCTGTACGGTGTCGGCAAATATTTTAATCGCCGCCGTTTTGCTAAAGAATTTTACGCCCCTGCAACCATCTACAATGCCCTTATTTGTTCCATAAAAATAACGGTCAAGATTGCAACATGACAAATCAATTTGCGCCTTTGTCACCCGCCGCCCTGCATTGTTGGTGATTTCCGTTTTGGGGAATAGACTGTAAATGGCTTGGTATATGCTATAATGCTCTTGTTTATCTGTTACTACCCTGTCACACACAAGCACAGCCCTAAATTTTAGCTTTTGCGGGGTACTGCTGTATGAGTAGTACATAAACACAACATACAACCCTGCACCCTCCAACGTCTGATATACGCCCTCCGGGGTCAAGTGGGGCAAACTGTCTACATCGTTATCAATGTCAATTACAAATAATTGCTGTTGCTTCCAGTCGGCTTTTCCCGTGCCGTGCATAACGCCGGGGGTAAATGCCCTGCCCTCACTTATCGCCTTTACCAGTTCACCTATTGTTACGTCCACAATCCGCGCCGGGGTTTTAAGCCTTACAACCGTATTACCGAAAGGCTCTGTATTTTTTGATGGTAATTTTACATTATCAAGGTTTATTCGCACCTTGAATGGCGTTTTTTCCATGTGCGAATCTCCAATCGTTGCGGAAGCCCGCTCCCCTGTGGTAAAATTGCTCACAGGGGAACACCCCCATATTTAAGAATCTGTTTCAGAATTGCCACGGTTGCCGCCGTGGTTTTTCGCTTGATAGGCTTTCAATGCGTCAAGAGTTTTGTCTTGTTCCTTATTTCGCCGTTCAAATCGTACAATGTACGCAGCTACATCGGGACTGCCACCCGGAGGCAACCAATATCCGCGACACTTGCCCGTGTTCGCTGCACAAATTGGTAAACCCTCGCGTCGCAATTTACATACCGCCCGAGTGAATTGTCTCCATTCAATGCGTAATAATTCTGCATATTCCCGTGCTGTCCTTGCACTTTCGCGTGAAGTGGCTAAAATTCTTATAATAGCCTCGCGCCGCCTGTTTGACTTTTTCATATTCCTACTTCCTTTCTTGCCGCCCATCGTGATGGCTTTTTTATTTTTCGGGCATTTTCTGCCTTACTCGCTCCAAATTGTACCTGTACCGCTTTGTAAATCCGCGCACATCTGCGAAAAATTCACATATTGTGTCCGTCCTACTTTAATAACTGGTATCTTGCCCTCGGCAATCAACCGCCTTATTGCCCGCTCTGGCAATATTCCACGTTTGGCAACTTGCCGCGCCGTTAAAATTTCGAGAGTATTATTAGCTGTCATTATCCTCGCCCCCTTGCCTCTCTTTTTCTTGCTTTTGCGCCCGCTTTTGCCAGTACCGGGAATTGTGTAGGCGTACACGTTCGCGGTTTTTTTTGCGCCATTCGCGTTGATACTCGCGCTTGGCTTGCAACGCATTTTCATTCATTTTTTACACCTCCAAAAATGTTTTGACTTTCCGTTTCTCTTGTGATAAATTGAACTTTATAAAAACGATATTCAATTTGTTAATCAGTATAACAGGAATGAAAAGGAAAACGGCATTATTTCGACATCATGAGTTTCAATTGAATATTTAATACTTGCAATTCGTAACAATTGAATATTGGAGGGGTATCATGTTAAAGAATGCAAAAAAAACGCCCGCCCACGTTGAACGTGACAGGGCGAAAATGGATATAAGAAAATCCATTGCTGAAAGGCTTTCAGAATTGCTTGATAGGACAAGCGAAAGTTTCGTTATGACAGGCGCGGAATTAGCGAAAAAAGCTAATATTTCAGAAGGTATTATAAGTGAATACAGACAAGGCAATAGTGCGCCCGCCGCTGAAAAGCTACGCAAAATCGCACTTGCCTTGAATGTTAGCGTTGATTATTTGCTCGGGATAACAAAACGCTCTACAACAGACATGAAATTGCGTTCTGTGTCTGAATTCCTTGGGATTTCAGAGGAAGCAACACAAAATTTGAAAAATCTAACAGACCTCGGAACAAAGTGCGCGCTTGACGCTTTTTTGAAATGCAATAATGGTGATTTTGAATTTTTTATGAAGGTAAAAAGCTACTGGGTTAGTGCGGGCGCAGAAAAGCATATTAAAGACAATCCAGATAATTACGAAGAAAATTATCCTACAGACCACGGCTCAAAATATTCTAAATTCCTAATTCAAGAACAAATTACCGACATCTTGAATGAAATTATTGGAATGTCAGCCCTGCACCACAATTACGATATGCACAAGAAGTACAAAAAGGAGGGTGAATAATGGCAACCATAACTAAACGCGGAAAAAGTTTTCTTGTTCAAGTTTCCATGCCGGACGGTAAAGGCGGCTACATTCGCAAGTCAAGCACATACAAATCGCCGCTTGGCTCTACCCCCACACAGACAAAACGCGGCGCGGACGCTTACGCAATCGAATTTGAAAATAAGTGCCGGGGTTTAACAAATTACAATGAAAATATGACGCTTGACGAATTGCAAACGTGGTATATGTCTGATATTGCCCCCAACCGTTTAAAAGGCTCTACGCAAGATATAAATACGAGGGTTTATGAATACTACTTACACCCGTTACTTGGACGGCGAAAGCTAAAAGACCTAACGCCTGTTGTGTTGGATACCGCCTTTAGGCAAATACAAGAAAGCGGTGGTATTCGTGAGTATTGGACACTAATAAGTACAGACACACTTAAAGACGCATTGCACGCCGTTGGTGGCTCATACCGCAAAATGGCTGTTAATGGTATAATTTCGGTGGATAGGATGACGTTAATTTCTCGCGGCGGTCGCACATTCAAGGATAAAGCGCAAGCCATTTCTGATTACTGCAAAATGCCGATAGAAAGCCTTTTTACTCCCGAGCCAACAGAGCCGCTAAATTCCAACACCGCAAAAAAGATACAGTCAACTCTCGGCGCGTTGCTATCCACGGCAACACAAAAAGGGATTATTAGCAATAACCCCATGCTACACGTTGAGCCTATCAAGGCAACAGAAACAAAACGCGCCGTTATGAATGCAGAGCAAGCACATTTATTCCTTGCAAGGCTTGAAAAACTAGAAAATATGAGCGTTCGCGCTCTTTTGCTCACGGCATTATTTACAGGCGCAAGAAGCGGCGAACTTCGCGCCCTTAAATGGGCAGACGTTGACACACAGCAAGGTTTGATTAATATAAGCAAAAGCATTGACGCTAAAAACCGCATTACTACACCCAAAACAAAGAAAAGCACTCGCATTATACAAATTGACTTTCGCCTTGCCGCCTTCCTTGAACACTACTATTGTGAGCAACAAGCCTATATTGACGATATGCGTGGTAGAATTGCCGATAATGGTATAGTGTTCCCAGCGATTACTACCGGTGATTATATGAATCGTCATTACCCAAATAGCGTTATTAAAGGATTAATACGCGACACAGATATTCCACAAGGTTTACACATTCACAGCTTGCGGCATAGCTTCACAAGTATTATGATAAATGACGGCGCAGACGCTAAACTCGTTCAATCTGCACTTGGACATTCTCGGCTACAGACTACAATGGACGTTTACGGCACAATTTTTGCCGAAACGCTTGCAAAGAGTATGCAGGGTGTAAGTTTTACACTAACAAACGGTGGTAATATTTTTGGCATTACAAAACAGGAGGAAACGATATGCGATATGGTGAAGTAACACGCATTTGCAACAAATTTGCAACATTTAATACTTTCAAATGTTATAATGCCGCACAAATACAAGGCTTGTACCGTCCATGTGTCTATCTTTGCGAGTTTGACGCACCGAGAAACAGGCGGTTTTATGTTAAGGTAGTATGACAGGAGATGATTTTCAATGCAAGCAGTTAAAGGTTATGTAGAAAACGGGCAGTTTTTTCCACTTGGAACAGTTATGCAACTGCCCGGGCGGATAAAAGCGGTTTTAACCGTGCTTGACGAGCCCGCCGAAGTTGGCAAAACAGAAAATGAACTTGACTTCTGGCGCAGAATCGACAGCCTCGTAGACGAAGCGACAAGCGAAAAACTACCCGATTTTCCCCGTTTAAACTTTGGTCGCGAACTCGTAGCGTTTTCGGAGGACGAATAAATGCGGTACGCATTGGACACCAATACGATTATTCATATATTTCTCGGTACAGAGACGGTGCGTAACTCACGGGATAATGTAATTAAACAAGGTGCAAAGTTGATTATTCCTCCTTTTGTCAATTACGAGATTTTACGTGGATTTCTGTGCCAACACGCACCCAAGCGGGAAGCCATTTACAAAAAAATGCGCGACAATTATGCAATCGGAGAAATGACAACACTCGCGTGGGAAAAAGCCGCCCAAATTTACGCTGAATTGTATGCCAAGCGGTTTTCCGTAAAAGACGCGGATATTATCATTGCCGCTTTTTGTATTGTTAACGGTTATACACTGGTTACAAACAATACCGCGGATTTTGAAAACATAGGCGGCTTGCAAATCGTTGATTGGGTATAATTGCAAAATAAATGCATACTTCATAGGGGGCTTTTGCGTGCATTGGACTTCTAATTCTCAAATACTTTTCGCAGACATCCCCGACCCCAGCGTAATACGCGTGGGGGATACATATTACATGACAAGCACGACCATGTATTTTACCCCCGGCTGCCCTGTGATGAAGTCCAAAAATCTGCGCGATTGGGAATTAATCGGATACGTGTACGAAACCCTGAACGATAGCGACCACATGACGCTGCAAAACGGAAAACACGACTACGGGCGCGGCTCGTGGGCGAGTTGTTTACGTTATAATAAGGGCGTTTTTTATGTGTCTTTTGTGGCGTACAACACGGGGAAGACGTATATTTTCAAAACCCGCGATATCGAGGGTGGGGTGTGGGAGCGGCATGTGATTGACGGGATTTACCACGACATGTCCATTCTGTTTGACGACGACGGGCGGGTTTACATGGTGTATGGCGCGGGCGCGATAAAGATGGTTGAGTTAACCGCCGACGCCACCGAAATAAAACCGAGCGGCATGAGCAAAACCATAATAGAAAACGCCGACCCCACGGGCGGCAATGGCCTAGCCGAAGGCGCACATATCTATAAGCTACACGACGCATACTACATCTTTATAATCGCGTGGCCAAAGACAGGAAACCGCCGACGTATACAAGTATGCTACCGCGCAACCACGATTGACGGCGACTACGAAAACAGAATCGTTTTGGATGATACCATGGGCTTTCAAAATGCGGGGGTTGCGCAGGGCGGAATCGTTGACACTCCCGACGGCGAGTGGTACGCAATGCTCTTTCAGGACCATGGGGCGGTGGGGCGCGTTCCTGTGCTTGTGCCTGTGGAGTGGAGTGGCGGCTGGCCTGTTTTCGGCAAGCCCGAGCTTTTGGATTGTTCGGGTGTGTTAAAAAACGACTTCTTGCACAGTCAGTGGAATCATAACCCCGTAAATTCGCATTGGCTGTATGAAGCCCACGACGACACACGCCTCGGCCGCCTACGCCTAACCGCTCTACCCGCAAACAGCCTATCCGACGCCCGCAACACATTGACCCTTCGCACCTTTGGCCCGATGTGCGTGGGCGAGGCAACGCTGAACATAAGCGGAATGCGCGACGGCGACTTCGCAGGTATCGCCGCATTCCAAGACCAATACGCCTACATAGGCGTAAAAATGTGTGACGGAAAAAAATACGCAATACAACGAGCCGCCGCCCAAACCGAAAACAATTATAAAATCGAGTACACAACAGGCCAACCGGAAAAAGAAATCACCGCCATCCCACTAACCCAAGATAGAGCGAATTCAATGAGAAACCGTCCCGACGGAGCGGCGGCGAAAAACCGTGTTTTTCGCAGTTTTGCCGCGACAGGCGGGACGGATTTCGAATTAATTCGCTATACCATCCACCTAAAAATCATCTTCGACTTTACCGACGCCCGCGACGAGGCCGACTTTTTCTACAGCTTGGACGGCCGTGAGTACAAAAAAATCGGCAACCGATTAAAAATGAGTTATCGACTTTCTCATTTTACCGGCTACCGATTTGCGTTATTTAATTTCGCCACTGCCAAAGGCGGCGGCGGGTATGTGGATTTTACAAAAGCCGCCCTGCGTCCTTATCCACAATAATGGTAACGTCGGGATGCAGCTGCAATATAGACGACGGATTTTTTGGCGTAATTTTGCCGCCCACCATTTCTTTAATGCATTCTGCTTTGCCCGCGCCGCTTGCGAGCAGCATAATTTTTTTTGCCTTAAAAATCGTGCGGATTCCCATAGTGATTGCGTTCTTTGGCACGTCGCTTTCATTTTCGAAGAAACGGGCGTTGGCTTTTATTGTGCTTTCGTCCAAGGCTACATAGTGCGTCGCCGCAGGAAAATGGTCGGCCGGCTCGTTAAAGCCTATGTGACCGTTGTTTCCTATGCCCAGCAGTTGAAGGTCTATGCCGCCGCTTTCGTATACCAGCTTTTCGTAGTTTTCGCATTCTGCGGCGTGGTCGGCGGCCTCACCGTTGGGGATGAATGTTTTTGCCACATTTACATGATTGAAGAATTTTTCCTTCATAAAATAATCATAGCTTTGGTCGCCGGATTTTTTAACCGGATGGTATTCGTCGAGATTAAATGCTGTCACGCCTGCAAAATCCACCTCGCCTCGTTTGTACATTCGTATTAGCTCTTGGTATGCGCCCACAGGTGTACTGCCCGTCGCAAGCCCAAGTATGCTCGCGGGCTTTTCCGCCACTTGCGCCGCGATAATTTCTGCGGCTTTTTTGCTTAATGTCTCGTAGTTTTCTACCTTAATTATTTTCACGGCTTCCACCCCTTTTATATATTCTATTACAACACCGCAGCTTTTAATTCCGCAGCGCAGGCCATTGTTAACAATGTGCCGCCATCCTCTTCGGTTTTTAACACATCTGCATTAAGAAAAAGCCATTTTTGGGTCAAATAGCCCACCTTTTTTATCAGCTCCGTGTAGACTTCCGGCGGAAGGCCTTCGGCGTCCATGTAGGGTGCAAGGGCTTCTTTTATCGTCGGGATTTCGAAAACGGTTTTAAGGCGGTCTATCATCGCCAACGCCGCAAGGTGCTTATGCGTGTAAAACCGCTTATCCGTAGGCGGCGGAAGCACCCCCGCCCTAATGTAATTTTGTATCATAGCCCGCGTGATACTCATTTCCTTCTTCTCACAGAACTTTAATACCTGAGAAATCGTCATGGTAGGGCTGTATTGCCTAATGTCGCTTAATGGGTCTGTCATTTGCTTTCCCCCTTGTTTTTTTCATTTTACCTCCCCGTGCTTCCGTAACCGCCCTCACCGCGCCCTGTTTCGGGCAAGGCTTCGGCTTCTGTTGGGTTGCACATTTCTACTTTTGTAATTACAAGCTGAGCGATTCTGTCGCCGCGGTTAACGACAAAATCCTCTTCGCCGTGGTTGATTAACAAAGCCTTAACCTCGCCGCGATAATCTGCGTCCACCGTACCCGGCGAGTTTAACACCGCCACACCATGCTTATACGCCAAGCCACTCCGCGAGCGTACCTGCGCCTCATAACCAAAAGGGAGAGCAAGCCTTATCCCTGTCGGAATCAAGCTTCGCTCTCCCTTTTTTATCACCATCGGCTCGGTTACGTTTGCGTACAAATCTAAGCCTGCCGACATTTCTGTTTGGCGGGCGGGCATTGGCAGGTCTTTTTCAATACGTTCAATTAGTAACGGCGTTTGTAAGGTCACTTTCTTTCAGCCCCTCAACCTTTTTTCCTACAAGCGAAAGACTTATTTGGTCCATCTTAAAAATCTTTTCGCAGACCGCGAAAAATGCGTCGAGGTCTATTGCGTCAATCTTAGTGACAAGCTCATCAGGCGTAATCACCTTGTCCAGCATAAGCAACGTCCGTCCGATACTATTCATACGACTGGCAGCATTCTCAAGGCTCAACAAAAAATTACTCTTCAACTGCTCCTTAGCCTTGGAAAGCTGCTCGGCATTAATTTTATCGGTGAGCATTCCGCGCACCTCCTGCGAAATAAGCCCCAGCACATCAAAAACATTATCCGGGTTAAGCGCGGCATAAACCAGAAAAACACCCGTATCATAATAGCTCGCGTTATAAGAATAAACAGTATAAACAAGCCCATGCTGCTCCCTAATCTTCTGGAACAACCGCGAACTCATCCCCCCACCAAGAATCGTATTTACCGCCGCAAGCGCGTAAGACTCGTCAATCCCCGTCCTAATCCCCGGGAATCCAACACATAAATGCACCTGCTCAATATCCTTCTCCTTTAACGAAAACCCGGGCGTATAAACCGCAGGCTTTTCATCAAAAATATCAGGCTCACCCTTATAATGCCCAAACGCCCTGGTAATTTTGTCAAGTACCTCCGCCTCATCAATATTACCGGCAACAGCAATAACAACATTACGCGGCGCGTACCTGACCCCCATAAATTTCTTAAACTGCTCGCTATTAAACCCACCGATAGTCTCAGGCGTACCAAGAATACTCATCCCAAGCGAGCTACGCGGAAAGGTCTTATACTGCAACAAATCCACAGCCAAATCCTCCGGCGTGTCCTCGTACATACTAATCTCTTCCAAAATAACGCCACGCTCTTTATCAATATCCTCTTGGTTCAGCCTGGAATTAAAAAACATATCCGACAACACATCCAACGCAACATCAAAATGCGTATCCAGCGTCCGCGTAAAATAACACGTATACTCCTTAGAAGTAAACGCATTTAGCTGCCCACCAACCGCGTCCATAGTATCCGCAATCTCCATAGCACTGCGCTTTTCCGTACCCTTAAACAACATATGCTCGATAAAATGCGAAATCCCATTATTATCGGAGGTCTCATTCCTCGACCCACTCCGTACCCACACGCCAAAGCTAACCGAGCGCACAAACGGAATAGCCTCCATAACAACACGCAATCCATTACCTAATTCATGTACCTTTATCAAGTAGCACCTCTTTTTTTTAATAATATAAACCTTGGGGGAGACCCTTTTCTGAAAGAAAA
>Ga0209755_10000171_pt1 | contig 122112 bp, 132 predicted proteins | sample TergutCo191P1_FD_187301 | JGI IMG/M metagenome (GOLD analysis project Ga0209755, IMG submission 187301) | Cornitermes sp. P1 segment gut microbial communities from Petit-Saut dam, French Guiana - Co191P1 (SPAdes) (version 2) | ecosystem: Host-associated > Arthropoda: Insects > Digestive...
CTTATTTCCCACCCAGTCTGCGTCAGCAGAACCCGCACGCACCTTTGGGTGCGCACGGAACCTGCTTCCTTGCTGGGTGAAAAAACGCTCGAAAATCTGACGAAAGCGATTTTGGAGACAGCCCCTACGATTATATTGACATTTTTTGGAGGTTTAACATGAGTATTCATAATGATGCACAAAAAATGATAAAGACGATTATTGCAGACAACATGCCCCGCACGGCAGTTGAAAACGCTTTGGCGGCACATAACTTTACAGGGAAGATTTATTTAGTGGCAATCGGCAAGGCGGCGTGGACAATGGCGGCGGCGGCTTCAGATTTCCTGGGAAATAGGCTGGAGCGAGGGATTGTAGTCACTAAATACGAACATAGCCAGGGGGATTTGCCTAAAATTGACATTTATGAGGCAGGGCATCCCGTGGCAGACGAAGCCACAATTGCCGCAACAGCAAAATGTGTGGAGCTTGCCCAGTCACTTGGGGAAGGGGATGAGTTGCTATTTTTGGTTAGCGGCGGCGGCTCTGCCTTGTTTGAAAAGCCCTTAGAGGGCATCTCTCTTGAGGATATTCAAGACGCTACGGAGCAATTGTTGCGCTCTGGCGCGGACATTGTGGAAATTAATATGATACGCAAGCGTTTTTCTGCGGTTAAGGCTGGTCGTTTTGCCCAAATTGCAAGCCCCGCCAAGGTTTTTGCCGTCATTTTGTCAGATGTGCTTGGGGATAGGCTTGACAGCATCGCTTCTGGTCCTGCTGTGCCTGATAATTCCACAGTGGCAGATGCCCAAAAAGTCGCAGAAAAGTACGGCTTGGAGCTAACCGACCTCCAGCGCAAATATTTATTGGAAGAAACACCGAAAACTATCGACAATGTTAAAACTGTTATCACAGGCTCTGTGGTGACGCTGACGGCGGCGGCAGAAAAGGTGGCGCGGGAGCTTGGCTACGCCCCAACGGTGCTAACCACCACTATGAACTGCGAAGCGGCAGAAGCGGGGCGTTTGCTTGGCTCCATAGCCGCTGACACCCACGGAGGGCGCAACAGCTTTGCCCGCCCATGTGCTATAATTGCGGGGGGCGAAACCGTTGTAAATATCAAGGGCAAGGGCAAGGGAGGGCGCAACCAAGAAATCGCCCTGTCTACTGCCAAGTCAATTTCAGGGCTTGAAGATATTCTGATTTTCTCACTAGGCAGCGATGGAACAGATGGCCCAACAGATGCAGCGGGGGGCATTGTGGATGGCACAACCATCAGTCGCCTGAAAGATAAAGGGCTTGACGTTGACAAGGTTCTTGGAGATAATGACAGCTATACCGCCCTGGGAGCTGTGGAAGGGCTTATTATCACAGGCCCTACAGGCACTAATGTTAATGATGTGACGATAATTTTGTGCAAATAACAAAATTAACGATTTTAAGGGCGCGTGCGTTGCGCGCCCTTTTTTATTTGTGGCTACCCCCAAACAAAATCCGCCATTACGCCATGGGGCAGTACAAGTTTTCAAGCTGAACAAAGGTGTTTCTCAACAACTCCAAAGCCTTTTGATTAAACTGACATTCATCCAAGTTAAGCTCTATCCTCACACCCTGCTCGTCTAACTCTATTTGATATAGAGTGTCCAAGCAAACAAAAAGAAGGCTTGCGGATACATCCCGCCTTGCCTCTACAATTTTATTTCTAATTTCTTCTCTGTTTACCATTTTTACCCCTCCGTATCTAAGCACTTTTGTGCTTGACAAGAAGGCCATAGGTGTTGTATAATTACACCTAGACCTGTATGGGTCGTTTGTGGGGGGACACGCTGTTGATTTCGATGTCAGGGTTAGCGTGTCCCCTTTTTACGACCTTTTATTGTTCCGAGTACCATTATACACCAAGTAAACGCTTTTGTCAACATAAATATTACAGCGGAATTATAGGGATTAGCCCCGTTTAAATGGGGCGCGCTTAACTCCGCGCAACACCCCGTAGGGGCGCATATTATGCGCCCGTTGTCCGACAAATGCGATGTTGATGAAGAATACGTTTATCCAGCAGCGGGCGCATAATATGCGCCCCTGCGGGGGATAATGAAGCTTATGTAAAGTTGTACGTGATTACATAAAAAAATCCTAAGGATATTAACATCCTTAGGATTTTTTTATGGTTAAGGTGTGTCTGACCCTTCTTGGTTGGTTTCAACAAACATCTCAATGACGGCATCATGGTCATCATGGTTATCGTGATTTTGGGTAGCCTCGTCCAGGGCGCGTTTTTTGGCTTCTAAGGCACTTTCTAGCTCTTCCAATTCTTTTTGGAGCTTGTCTGTGTTGCCTGTGTAAACGTCTAGGTCGATGCCCATGGCGGTTTCTATGGCTTTCTTTACGTTTTCTGGTGTTGGAGGTTTTAGGATATACCCAGTAGCTCCAGCCGCCACGCATTGTTTTATATAGTTTAAATCCCCTGAAGATGTGCACATGATGACTTTTGCACTGCTGTCCATGCTCTTAATTTCTTTTACAACAGATACGCCGTCAATATCGGGCATGTGTATATCCAAAAACACAACATCGGGCTGCACTTTTGGGTATTTTTTGATTGCGCTGGTACCGCTGTTAGCGTCAAAAATACCTTTTTTGTCAATATTGCAGTAGTTTGCCAAAATGTCTTTGATAATCGTTCTAATAACGGCAACGTCGTCAACAATTAAAATCTTCATAAAGATTCCTCCTATATTTCCATTTTTTCACGCAAGGCAACTAGGGTTTCCAAGGCGATGTCATAGTCATAGTTTTCGATTTGCTCCAATATTTCTTGTGTGCCTGGTATTTTTGACAATTCCTCTATTTTTTCCATCACTTCGCTGTCATCTTGTTCTAAAAGTGTCGCGATGGTGTCAAACAGGGTTTTGATTTCTGCTGTGTCCAGACCGCTCCAGTCTAGCGCATCACCTGCACCTCCATACTGCTGCTCCAATTTTTCAAGAATTTCCGCGGTTTTTGCGGCAAGAGCATCCAATACAGGGATGTTTTTGTTCTCTAAAATGGCTTCCGCTTCTCCTGATAGGTTTAGCAGCTCGCTTTCTTGTAAAAGCCCCGCCATGCCCTTTAGGGTGTGAACAAGACGGCGGGCAGTGCCAAAGTCACCTTCAGCAATAAAGGACTCCACCTCTTCCATCACATTTTTTTGAGTTCTCAAAAACTCCTTACGAACAGCGTCATAAACGTCAGGGCGGCTGTAATAGTCATCAATTCCGCCGCTTTCGCTTATTACACTTTCTGATAGAGTTGAGCCTGACCTAGCAGCTTCCAAAACCTCTGGCGGCTGCTTATCCCTTATAAACTTGTTCAAAACACTGTTAAGATGGACCGTTTGTATAGGCTTTGACACAAAGCCATCAAAACCATTTTTCAAAAACTCCTCTGCCTGACCAATTAGAGCATTTGCCGTAAGGGCAACAATTGGGGCATCGTAACCCAAACCGCGCAGGATTTTTGTGGTTTCCATGCCGTTAATATCGGGCATCATGTGGTCCATGAAAATTATGTCGTAAACCTCACCTTCCTTTACCTTTTCTATGGCAGGGTATCCGCCATTTACTGCTTCTATCTGTAAATCATAAAAACTCATAAGCCCTTTAGCTACGTATATATTGGTTTCTACATCATCTACAATCAAAACCCGTCCATAAGGCATAGGCTCTGGAGTAAATGTCATTTTCTTAGAGCTTGCGAATATACCAGACTCAAATTTACGCAGGTTTTCCACTGTTTCAATTCCCAGCTTTTCCTCACCTGCAATTTGTTGGGGCAGACGTATGGTGACGGTTGTACCAACACCAACCTGGCTTTCCACCTCAATAGAGCCATTCATAAGGTTTATAAGATTGTACACAATAGGCATACCAAGACCAGTACCCTGTGTAAATCTATCCTCTTTTTCGTGGAATCTTGTGTATTCGTCTTGCAGGGCAGTAAGTTGGCTTTCTGTCATCCCTTTGCCTGTATCTATTACAGATATTACAAGGTTTATGTCTGCCCCCACCTCATGGTTGTCGTCTAAATATTCGCAGTACATGCGAAGGGTGACAGTACCTACATCAGTATACTTAAAGGCATTGGACAAAACATTGTTAAGAACCTGCTTAATTCTCAACTCGTCGCCAGTAAGGTATGCAGGCATGTTTTCGTCTGCGTCCACAACAAACTTTATGCGCTTGCTGCCAAGGTACACCAAATGAAGCTGAACCGTATCAATGGCAACGCTGGACACCTCATATCTAGCGGAAATTATGTCCATCTTGCCCGCTTCTATCCTGGATATGTCAAGAATGTCGTTGATGATGTTAAGCAAGATGCCAGCAGAGTCGTAAATTTTCGCAAAGGCTTCCTCTACGTCAATAGGCAGGTTGGGGTTTTGCATTTGAATTTCAGAAATGCCCAAAACCGCTGTAATTGGCGTGCGTATCTCATGGGAAACAGATGCTAGGAATTTGCTCTTAGCCTGGCTGTTTTCCTCTGCAATTTGCATTTTTTCTTTCTGCTCCATCATTTCTTTTATTATTGTCATATCTTGCAGATAAGCGGCAACAATTTCGGAATTATCGAGGGAGAAACGCGCAAGATACACGTTGCAGGGCACAATAGTACCGTCGTTTTTTGTAAACTCCCATTCAAATTCTTTGTAACCGCCTTCAAAGGCATCTACAAAATGCTGGCGCAGTTTGTCAACATTGTTGCGCATAATAATATCTCTGCTGTACATAAGGGCTTCGTACTTGTCCTCAAAATCAAACAAAGTAACAGCCGCATGGTTGCAGTCGATGGCTTCCAGCTCTTTGTTTATTAGGTAACAAGCCACTGGCGTGCCGTCTAACATAAGTTTAGTGCGCTCTTCAGCGGCTTTCATGCGCTCCATGCTTTGTTTTATCTGGGTAACATCGTTAGAGTAGGTAACAGCAACCATTTCATTATTAAGTTGCATACGTATACCCACAACTTCTGTGTAAATATCCCGCCCTTGCCTGTCCACCAAATTCATAACGAAGCGGTCGTGACCTTTCTCGAACACCTCTCTAAGGTGGCGCACCCAATATGTCCATGAAGGTGTGCCGTCAGGTTGCACGCGAGGCAAAAACTCGTCATAAAGCTCTATATAATCATCATCTTCATTAAGTTTAAACAGCTCTATAGCATAGGGGTTGTGGTCCATTATTTCGTTTTTGCGATTCCAAAACTCAATTAAAATAGGGGTGTTGTTAAACATGAGGCGTGTGCGCTCCATGGCAGATTCTGCCTCTTGGCGGCTTAAAACAACCCGCGTAATATCGGCAGAATATGTCACCAACACAACCTGGGAATTTATAATCATGCGCTGACCTACAACATCTGTGTACACAGGTGTTCCATCAGCTTTTTTGCACACACATTCATAAGTTGTGTGGCCATTTTCTAAAATTTCCGTTAAACGCTCTTTCCAAAAGACGGCGGAAGGGGTTCCGCAAGGCTGGTATTCAGGCATAAGCTCATATGGGAACCTCTCAAAGTCCTCCTTGGACTTAACACCGTAAAGCTGCACTGCATAAGGGTTTGAATCAATACAGTTAAAGTCAGTATCCCAAAACTCGATAATCATAGGAGTTGTATCAAACATCATGCGGATGCGCTCGCTTGCCTCTTCTTCTCTTGCTTTAGATTCTTTAATGTCGCTAACGTCGCGGGTGTATGTTACAAGGGCTTTTTCGCCCTTATATATGGTGGCTATGGCCTCTACCTCACAAGGGATAAGTTTGCCATTAGAATCTGCATGAAGCCATTCAAAACGGGATGTACCATCCAAAAAGGCTTGTTTAATAAGCTCGTCTGCCTTTACGCTGGATAATGTTCCACAAGGCTGATGGGTAGGGGCGAATTTTAGGAAGTTATCCATATATTCCTTTTTATCGTCTATAGCAAATCTGCGGACAACCTCCTCCGAAGCATCCCAGATTTTGTTATTTTGGTCAAAAAAGGTTGTGATGATGGGCATATTGTCAAACATAAACATCATGCGCTCGTTTTCTGCTTGTTGCTCAAAAACCGTGTCAATTAGGTTGTTGATGGCAAGGGCGGCATCTTGGTAGCCCCCTTTAAATTTGGCTGTGTCTATCCTTGCTTGGCTATCGTCGTTTTTAACCTGGTCTGCCACATTGCTAATTTCGTTAATAAGGTTGGTGAAAACAGTAACCAAACTAGAAACAATCCCTGACATTTCGTCGGAAGCCCCAGCATCTCCTGCACCTTCAAAATCCCCCTCTGCAACTGCCGCCACTCTTTTTCCTGCTTCTTTAATACTTGCTCTAAAGGAGCGCACCATAAGCGCGCCCAAAGTTGCCGCAACAAGCAGGGAAATAATCAAAAATATAAGGGATGTTGTGCTTGTTTGTTGCCTTCGCAAGTCAATAGAATATATTGTGGCGGCACTTGCTGCATAGGCTAAATCTTGCATTTCAACAAGCAGCTCATCCACTTGAGCAGAATTGTCTACAATATCGCCTAAATTAAAGCTTTGGTCGCCACCAATAAAGAAGTTGTGTACAATGTAATTGTAGCTATCTTCCACAAGGGCAATGGCTTCTTCAATAAGCTCTACCCTCAGCCATTTATCATCATAGGACAGGTGTTCATCCCTGAAAACCGAATCCATATAACTATCAGCCAGGAAATACACTCGCCTAAATGAGGCGGTTAGCCTGTCCTCAAAATACCGCCATGTGGCAAAATTTTCTATATTAGCATCCATCCATACGGGATTCATAAAAGACTCGCGCACAAGGCGGCGCATTTCTGTAAATTCGTATCTAAATTCCAACACATACCTAGTGCGCGTAACAATAAACTCGTAGTTATAGCGGTGCATTCGGTCAATTTCGGCTTCAGACCAGTTAGAATACATAATTTCCGCAGCAAATATCGCAATAATAATCACAAATGCCGCCGTCATTTTTGTGGCAATGCCAGTTTTTCTTAGTCTTTTAATCACGCTTTGCCTCCTTAGTTTATTTTTTCAAAGTAGGGTTGTCTGTTTTTATATCTAGTTATATATTTAACTCCTAAGCTGGTTAAAATCTTCCTGGCTTCCCCAAATCCCCTAGCAATTTGCCGCGGATGGTGGGCATCAGAGCCAACTGTAAAAATTTCTCCCCCTAAATCCAAGTATCTTTCCAAAATATTTTGGCTAGGATAAACTTCATTTACACGAAAAATCCCTGATGTGTTTACTTCCAAGCCTTTGCCGCTATATATAACATATTTTAAAATTTCATCAACAACATCCAAAACCCATTCGCCGCCATAGGTAAACCCATGGCTGACATATGTGCAATACCTTTTAATATAATCCATATGCCCCAAAATATCCCAGGCGTGGGTGGTTTTTATTGCGTGGAGCATATGTTCATAATACTCTGCATAAGCCGTTTGCCTTGTCCTGTTTTCGTAATACTTAGGGTCGGCTATGCTGTGCTTTCCCACCTCATGTATAGATGCAATAAGTATATCAAAATCATAATTATCGGCTATGTGGTTTGTAACGCCAGAGGTAAAAAGGCGCAAACCAATTTCTGCCCCAGTCAAAATAGACAGTCTGCCAGCAAACTCTTCTTTTAATTTGTTAATCCTTAAAAGCCTTGCTTCTAAACTGGTGCGGCTTTCCATTTCCCCAGATGGGTAGCTAAAATTAATATGGTCGGTAAAAACAATCTCTTCAATCCCTAAATCCACAGCCCTTTGTGCCATAGATTCTATAGAAGCATGAGAGTCAGGGCTATAAATGCTGTGCAGATGATAGTCGTATTTTATCATTGACCGCCTACCACCCCCCAATTTACAAAATTACAGCATTTTGCCTTTTTCGATAATTTCACACGAAATAATTGTAACATTATATACCTAATCTGTCAAGGCGAAGTTCTTTTTTATGCAACTTCGCCTTTTATACTCATTCCCTGCCAAAACAGCAACAATAAACTTGTCTTTTTGTTCGATTGACTGCGTCACAAGAACATGAGAGCTTCCGTACCTATGGGTACGCACAGAACCTTGTTCCTTGCAATCGAACAAAAATCCTGCGTTTCTTGTCACTGTTTTGGCAGGGAATGAGTATACAAAAAAGTAGGGCGCATAATATGCGCCCCGATGTTATTTTTTGTCTAACAACTGCTCCCCTGGTATGCCCATTTCGGTCATGCCTGCAGGGTTTAGGATAATATCTAAATCCTTTTCGGATAGGTATTTGCCTGTTTCTTTTTTTATCCTCTCCTGCATTTCGGGGGAGAGGCAAATTTGTTTTACAGTGCCATGACCGCCTTTGTGAGCCATTTTCGCAATTTCCGCACTTAGGTTGTAGCCGATGTGGACATTAAGGGCGGTTGCCACGGTGGCAGATTTTGCCACCTTTTCCTGCAAATACTCTTCGTTGGCGGTGATGCCTTGTAGGCAGAAGCGGTCAAAAACGTCAAAGGCGTTGTTCATTATGGTGATGGATTGCATGAGGTTGAAAACAAGAACAGGACCCATTACGTTAAGCTCCAATTGACCAGCTTGAGCCGCAAGGCAGATTGTGTTATCATTGCCAAGAACTTGGAAGGCAACTTGGTTTATAAGCTCTGGCATAACAGGGTTAACTTTCCCTGGCATGATGGAGCTTCCCGCCTGGCGTTCTGGCAAATGAATTTCTCTAAAACCGCAGAAAGGTCCAGATGCCATAAGGCGTATATCATTAGCAATTTTTGACATATTTATCATGGTGATTTTAAGGCTTGCCGAAATTGCTGTGTAGTTATCTGAATTTTGCGTGGCATCCACAAGGCTTTCTGGGGTTTGCAAGCCATAACGGGTGATTTCGCTTAAATATTTTACAGCAAGCTTGATATATTTGGGATTGCTGTTAAGCCCTGTACCAACGGCAGTAGCTCCGAGGTTGATATTCAACAAATTGTTGGTGGTGCGCCCCATCCTTGCATAATCCCGCTTTAGCACCTCTGCCCACGCCTTAAACTCCTGCCCAAGGCGTATTGGTGCGGCATCTTGCAAATGGGTGCGCCCGATTTTTACAACATGGTCAAGCTCCTCTGCTTTTTGCTCCAGGGTTTTTATCATCCGCTCTACAGTTGCCAACAGCTTGTCCATTTCCTTGTGTGCCGCAACAAATGCCGATGTTGGAACAACGTCGTTTGTAGATTGTGACATATTTATATGGTCGTTAGGGCTGATTGTTTTGTAATCACCTTTTTCAAGCCCCATTTTTTCAAGGGCAACATTGGCTATAACCTCGTTTGCGTTCATGTTAAAGCTTGTGCCTGCGCCCCCCTGTATGGCATCCACCACAAAATGGGCGTTGTGCTTGCCTTCTGCCACCTCTTCGGCGGCAACAACGATATATTTGCCGATGGCAGGGTCAAGAAGCCCCACGTCCATATTTGCCTTGGCGCAAGCGGTTTTAACCATGCCAATGGCAGATATAAATGCGCTGTGCCATCCATAGCCTGTTATGGGGAAGTTTTCCAAGGCGCGGGAGGTTTGAGGGCCATAATATGCCCCTTTAGGCACTTTTCTTTCTCCCAAAGGGTCAATTTCCATTCTGTATATTTCTGACATTTTTATATCTCCTCTCATCTATTGTTTTATTTTTGGTCGGGTTCAAGTTTTGCAAGGATAGGGCGCAACATCTTGCGTATAAATGGGATGATTTTGCCAATGGCTATTGCAGAAATAACAGTTCCTTCCCGCACGCCAATGACCCTTCCTAAAAAGACCAATGACAAAGCGAGGGCTATTATCACAAGCCCGCTGTCCATTGCCATTTTTGCCACATGAAATTTGACCCGCTCGAAACGGGTTTCAAGGGATTGGGCAAAGCCTTCTGGCGGCAGAGGGGCAAGCCGCCCAGCCATTATAAACACAATGCCAATGGCAATTAAAACGATGGAAATGGCAAGCATACCAAGCCGCCCTGCATATGTAGGGAATTGCAAATCACCCATAACCCATTGGGCAAAGTCAAGAAAAAAACCAAATATGGCTGCAAATAGTATTTGGGTTAGGTTAAACCATTTGTAATCTTTACGCAAGATAAGAATTTGCATGATAATGAAAATTACGAAAATGGCGGTGGTGGCGTTGCCAACGGACAACGCAGAAACTAAATAGCTAACCACATAAGGAACAGAGCTTACAGGGGACACGCCAAGGTCAGAGTTTATGGAAAACGCCACCCCAAAAGCCAGTATCATAAGTCCTGCCACATAAGCGATAATACGCTGGGGCAGCTTTTTTGTGTCAATAATTTGAATCATCTCCTCTTTAATGCCGAATATTTATATTCTACCACAACCGAAATACACTTGCAAGCCCAACATGTTTTTGGTATAATTAAAAAATCGAGAAATAATGGAGGAAATATTATGCATAAAAAAGTTAATCCAGACTTGAATTTTGCAGGTCGCGAGCTTGAAATTTTAAAATTTTGGCAGGATGAAAAAATATTTGAGAAAAGTATCGAAAACAGAGAAGGCTCTGAAGCTTTCACTTTTTTTGAAGGGCCACCCACAGCAAATGGTTTGCCCCACATTGGGCATGTGATAACCCGCGCTGTAAAGGACATTATCCCTCGCTACCAAACAATGAAGGGCAAGAAGGTTTTGCGCAAGGCAGGATGGGATACTCATGGTCTGCCAGTGGAGCTTGAAATCGAAAAAGCTTTAAAAATAAGCGGCAAAAAACAGATTGAAGAGTATGGGGTAGAGCCTTTTATACAGCAATGTAAAGAATCTGTTTGGAAATATAAAGATATTTGGGAAAAAATGTCTGCCCGCGTGGGCTTTTGGCTTGACATGGACAAGCCCTATGTGACCTATGACAATGAATATATCGAAAGTGTTTGGTGGGCGCTGAAAACCATTTGGGATAAAGGGCTTTTGTACAAAGGCCATAAGGTTTTGCCCTATTGCTCCCGTTGTGGCACTTCCCTTTCCAGCCACGAGGTAGCGCAGGGGTATAAGGACATCAAGGAAAAGTCCGTAATTGCTCAATTTAAAGTGATAGACCGCGAGGATGAATACATTTTGGCGTGGACAACCACCCCTTGGACATTGCCCTCCAATGTTGCTTTGTGTGTTAATGCTGATGAGGATTATGTGCGGGCTTCCCAAGGTGGCAAGGTGTACATTTTGGCGAAATCTTTAGCGGAAAATGTCCTTGGTGAAGATTTTGAAATTATTGAAACCATGAAGGGCAGTGCCTTGGAGCGTCTGGCATATCAGCCTTTGTTTGATTTTGTTAAATTTGACGTGCCTGCTCATTATATCGTTTGTGACCCTTATGTGTTGCTAACAGAAGGCACGGGAGTGGTTCATCAAGCTCCTGCCTTTGGTGATGACGATAATAGGGTGGCGCGGAAATATGGACTGCCTTTTGTTCAGCTTGTTAACGAACAAGGGGAAATGACGGAAGAAACCCCCTGGGCGGGGATTTTCGCCAAAAAAGCCGACCCTAAAATCCTCAAATACATGGCAGACCGCGATTTGATTTACAAAACCCTGGACACCCAGCACAATTACCCCCATTGCTGGCGTTGTGACACCCCTTTGCTCTACTACGCCCGCTCTGCTTGGTTTATCGAGATGAGCAAGGTTCGTGATAAGTTAATGGAGAACAATGAAACAGTAAACTGGATGCCTAACAATGTGAAGCACGGACGTTTCGGCAACTTCCTAGAAAATGTTATAGATTGGAGCTTATCCCGCGAAAGGTACTGGGGAACGCCCCTGCCTGTGTGGGTTTGCGATTGCGGTCATCAAACCGCTGTTGGCTCTGTGAAGGAGCTGACGGAGCTTAGTGGGCAAGACATCAGCAAAATGGAGCTTCACAAGCCCCAAATGGATAAAGTCACCATACCTTGTGAGAAGTGCGGGCAGACCATGCACCGCGCCCCAGAGGTGATAGATGCCTGGTTTGACAGCGGCTCTATGCCCTTTGCCCAACATCATTACCCCTTTGCAGGGGAGGGCGTTTTTAATGAAAATTTCCCTGCGGACTTTATCAGCGAAGCTGTTGACCAAACCCGCGGCTGGTTCTACACCCTTATGGCAATTTCCACCCTGCTTTTTGACAAAGCGCCTTACAAAAATGTGATTGTCCTTGGGCATGGTCTTGATGATAAGGGCGTTAAAATGAGCAAGTCTAAGGGGAATGTTGTCAGCTGGGATATTGTGGAGGAGGTGGGGGCGGACACGGTGCGTTGGTACTTCTTTAGCGCGTCTGCTCCATGGCTTCCTAACCGATTTGACCGCAATGCCCTTGACGAGGTAAAGCGCAAATTCCTAGGAACTTTGTGGAATACCTATGCTTTTTACATCCTCTACGCAGGGATTGACAATTTTGATGCAACCAAACATAAACTAGATTACGAAACCCTGCCAGAGCTTGATAAATGGCTAATTTCCCGCCTTAACACGCTGATAAAGCGGGTTGATGAAGGGCTTGCGGATTATAAACTAACAGAAACCTCCAGAGAAATTGCCAGATTTGTTGACGATTTGTCAAATTGGTATGTTCGCCGCTCCCGTGAGCGTTTCTGGGCATCTGGCATGGAGCAGGATAAGATAAACGCCTACATGACCCTATACACCGCGTTGACAACCCTGTCAAAGCTGTGCGCTCCATATATCCCCTTTATGGCAGAGCAAATTTACCAAAATTTGGTTGTCTTTGGGGATGATTGTGATGCCCCTCAGTCTGTCCATTTATGTGACTTCCCAACATATGACGAAGCCCTCATTTTGCCAGACTTGGAAGAAAACATGGGTGCGGTGCTAAGTATTGTCAGCGCAGGGCGTGCGGCGCGGAACACTGCAAACATCAAAAACCGCCAACCTCTTGCGAAAATGTATGTTCAGCCAAAAGGCGGAATGGAGCTGACCCCTGCCTACCTAACCATTATTGGCGAGGAGCTTAATGTAAAAGCCGTAGAAATCCTTGAAGATGCGGGGCATATGGTTGGGCGCAAAATAAAACCTAACCTAAAAATTCTTGGGCCAAAACACGGCAAAATTCTCCCGAAAATTGGACAAGCCCTAGCGGAAGGGGATGGCAACAAGCTTTTTGCTGACCTTGCAGGGGAGGGGATTAGCCTAAACATAGAGGGAGAAGAAATCCACCTAACTATGGCGGATGTGCTGGTTGAAGAAATCCAAACAGAAAACCATGCAAGCAATATGGCAGACGGCTTTTTGGTGGTTTTAAACACAGAGCTGACACCAGAGCTAATTGAAGAAGGCTTTGTTCGTGAGGTCATCTCCAAAATCCAGACCATGCGCAAAGAAGCTGATTTTGAAGTGCAAGACAAAATAACCATTGCCTATACAGGAAGCGACAAAATAACCGACATTATCACCAAAAACGCAAGGTTTATAAATGCGGAGGTGCTGTCTGCTTCCATCACCTACGGCACAGGGGATGACGCGGGATTCCATAAAGCTTGGGACATTAACGGTGAGCCTGCTGAATTTTGGGTTAAGAAAATATAGCTGGGGTGGGGAAAATGAACATTCAAATCTTCGGTAAGGCTAAGTGTTTTGACACCAAAAAAGCCCAAAGATATTTCAAAGAGCGAGGGATAAAATTCCAATTTGTGGAAGTTGGCAAGTTTGGGCTGTCCAAAGGGGAATATAACAGCGTAAAATCCGCCGTTGGGGGCATGGAAGCCCTAATTGACGAAGGGTCGAAAGAGTATGAAGCCCAGTTCATAGCCCACCTTGCCCGCAAAGAGGACATAGAGCAGCGGCTTATTGACAATCCAGGCATGTTTAAGACCCCAATTGTCCGCAATGGCAAGCTTGCCACAATCGGCTACCAGCCTGACATTTGGGCAACATGGGGGTGAGCATAAGGTGCAGATGAAATTCAACTGGAAATATTTGGCGGCAACCCTTACGCTTCTGGTTGCCATTGTGGCAATCGCCCTGTGGATGCCTGGCGGGTTCATACGTTACCACTTTGGCGATGTTCTAATTGTCATACTAATTTACACCACCATACGTATTTTTGTGCGCAATAGCTGGCGATGGTTACCCTTGGCAATCCTCGCTTTTGCTGTTGCGGTGGAAATTGGGCAATATTTCGGCTTGATATACTTATTAGGGCTTGGCGATAACAGGTTTTTCCGTGTGGCTATCGGCACAACCTTTGACCCGTGGGATATTGTTATGTATGCCGTTGGTTGCGGTCTAATCGCCGCTTATGATATTTGGAGGGTAAAACGATAAGAAGCTTTTATTAGAAAATCAATAAAAAACCTCCACCAGGGTTAAACCTTGTGGTGGCATGGTTTTCCCTGCCTGGGTTCTATCTTTTGCCTTCATTATTTCGGGAATTTGGTTTGGGTGAATTTTCCCCCCACCAACCTCTACCAGTGTGCCTGCAATAATTCGCACCATATTGTACAAAAACCCGTTGCCATTAATGCAGATTTCCATAAGACCATCATTTTCTGAAATACTCAACGAATAAATTGTGCGCACTGTAGAATTAACGGATGAACCAGTAGAGCAGAAGGCGGCAAAATCATGCTCCCCCACAAAATATTCACAGGCAGACTGCATCATTTTGAGGTTCAGCGGTGTTTTGACCTGGGCGGAATATCGCCACATCAAGGGGTTGCGGTGTAGGTGGTTGTGGATTTTGTAAACATATGTTTTTGATTTAGCATCACGGATGGGATGAAAGCTGTCAGAAACGATAATCGCATCATTGACTGCAATATCCCTTGGCAAAGCCGAATTTATCACCTGGGGCAACTTTTCTAAAGGCACGCGGGTTTCGCCCTCCGTCATTAAATGAACCCGCTGACCAAGGGCGTGAACCCCTGCATCTGTGCGGCTTGCCCCAAGAACAGAGAAGTTTTCGCCCCCTAACACTTGGGTCAAAGCTTCAGAAAGCGCGCCGCAGACGGTAACGCCATTTTTCTGAATCTGCCACCCATTGTAATTTGTGCCGTCGTAGGCAATTGTTAGCAAAATACCCATAAAATCACACTCCTGCCAAAAACCACCTTGTCATAACGAACAAGGTGGTTAAGGTTTTCGTTAATATTACCAAACAACCTAAGAACCCAATATCTCCACTATTTCGCCGATGCTTTTCTTGCCAAAGATGACTTTTTCGCCGTCAACAATCAAGGCAGGCAAGGACATTATAGAATGTTGCTTTTGTATGTCTGGATACAGGCGTAGGTTTAGCATTTGGGTTGTTATATCTGGATTTATCGCCGCTATGCGCTGGCAATGCTGAACAACTTCTGGGCACATTTCGCAGGAAAGGGAAATTGCCACTTGCAATTTCTGCGGTTTCAAGGCTTTAATTTGAGCCTTGCCCCCTTCACTGATTTTTTGCCCAGGACCTGCCACATTATAAATCCCTAGGATAAACGAGGGGAATTCGTGGCCACCAGGCACGCCATGGTAATAAATTCCAGAGCTATTACCATTTTCATCCAAAAGTACAATGGCAGGTAATATTCCATCTGGAATTTGCCCCTCAAGGGCAGTGTTTTCGCCAGATTTATAGAATTTCACGTCAACTTTGTCAGTTGCCTTTGCAAATTGCTCTAAGAACTCACGCTTTTTAGCTGATTCTTCGCAACCATCTTTTAAAATGGCAGCAACAGTGACTCTCGTTTCGCAACCACCCAGCATCTGCTTGATTTCCTCGACCATGTCCGCGTCAAACAGGTTTTCTGTGCCGCCATCAGCGTCTTGAGCCACATGATGCTCGGAAGCGCGCTCTTTCGGCTTGATGTCGTCACCAAGGCGTTCCTTTAACTCGCTGATATATTTTTCGGCGTGAGTGGCAGCAATTGCCCCGTCAGACATTGCCGTCACCAATTGGCGAAGGCGTTTAGGGCGAACATCTCCCGCGGCATAAACCCCCGTTTTATCGGTTTGCATTTCTTCATCAGTGGGGATGCGCCCTTGAGGGTCAATTGCGATTTGCCCGCTGAAAACTTGGCTGACAGACTGCTGACCGCCAAAAACAAACACGCCAAAGGTATGGTCATCATCAGACACGTGATAATCCCATTCTTCCCCCGTTTCCTTGTTTTTGAAACGAGCTTCTTTTAACACATCATCCCCCTTAACATGGATAATGTCGGTGTTAAAATGGGTTTTTATTTTAGGATTTTGCTTAATCTTATCGGCAAGCTCCGCAGGGCAAGTGTAGTTTTCTTCGCCGACAATTGCAGTGACGGTTTTTCCGTAGCGGGTAAGATAAATCGCCTCTTCCGCCGCCGCAAGCCCGCTGCCTACAACAAAAATATCCTTTCCAGCAAAGAAACCGCCGTCACATGTGCCACAATATGCAACACCGCGCCCAGAAAAGTCTGCTTCGCCAGCAAATCCCGCCTTGTTACGGCGCATACCTGTGGCAACAATTACAGAAAGCCCGTAATATTCACCAAAATTGCCGCGAAGATATTTAACGTCGTCGCTAAAGTCAACAGACATAATGTCATCAGTAATCATTTCCGCACCAAAAGACTTTGCCTGTTCCACCATAACCTTTGTAAGGTCTGGGCCGTTGCCGTCTGGCACACCAGGATAATTGCCGATTTCCTTGGCAAGCATAATATTTCCGCCAAGCCGCGAGAACTCAATGACCAACACATTAAGCTTTGCGCGTCCCGCATAAATAGCGGCGCACAGCCCCGCAGGGCCGCCGCCGATTATTAACATATCATAAACTTTCATAACAAACCTCCGTTTTTAAGAGATTTTTAGAAGTCGGCTTCTTCCAAAGCACCTAACAATTTTGCTGGTTTCAAAACTTCGTCGCCAGGCTTCCATTTTGCAGGGCAAACAGAATCTGGGTTTTCACGCAAGAATTGAGCAGCTTGAACTTTGCGAAGGGTTTCACTGGCAACGCGACCCATGCCGTCAGCCGCGATTTCGTAAGCGATAATCTCGCCTTCTGGGCTAACGATAAAAGTTCCGCGGCGTGCCAAGCCAACACCAGGTATAAGCACACCAAAATCTTCAGAAATGATGTGGGCAGGGTCGCCAAGCATTGGATATTTTACTTTTTTAATAGCAGGGCTACTTTCCCACCAAGCTTTGTGAGTAAAGTGGGTGTCTGTGGACACGGAGAAAATTTCACAACCAATTTTCTTGAAATCTTCATGCAAATCAGCCAAATCTTCCAATTCTGTTGGGCAAACAAATGTAAAGTCCGCTGGATAGAAGAAGAAAACCGCCCACTTGCCTTCAAAATCTTTTTGTGACACTTTGGTCATTTTGCCGTTTACAAAAGCGTCAACCTCAAAAGGATTTACCTTTTTTCCCATTACTGTCATAATATTTTCCTCCTTGGATAAATAATAGTGATATATTTTAATTACATATTATTACTATAGCATAGGTCGGAATTATTTGTCAAGAGAAACTTGCTTTTTTTTTAAAAAAAGTGTATACTTGTTTTACCGATTTTGAAAGGATTGTGTTTTAATGGAAAAGTGGACAACTTATTATGTGGATAAAATGCTAAAAATAAACCAAGAATTAGAGTTACAGCCAAAAGCAATGGTCGTAACCTATGGTTGCCAAATGAACGCTCGTGACTCCGAAAAGCTGGCGGGGATGCTGACAGAAATGGGTTATGCCATCACCGAGGATGAGGACGCGACAGATTTGGTGATTTTTAACACATGTTGCGTGCGGGAAAACGCCGAAAACCGCCTTTATGGCAATTTAGGAAACTTCAAGGTGCGTAAGGAGCAAAACCGAAACTTGAAGCTGGTTTTGTGCGGCTGTATGATGCAACAGGATATGGTTGTGGAAAAAATAAAAGGGTCATACCCCTATGTTGATGTGATTTTCGGCACTTTTAACATTTATCGTTTCCCGCAACTGCTGCACACAAGCCTGGAAACAAAGGGCATAATTGTGGACATTTGGCAGGAAGCACCAGAGATTATAGAAGATTTGCCAAGCCTGCGGGAATTTCCTTATAAAGCAGGGGTAAATATAATGTATGGCTGTGACAACTTTTGTACATTTTGTATTGTGCCATATGTTCGGGGAAGAGAGCGCAGCCGCCGCCCAGAGGATATTTTGGCAGAGGTGCAAGCCCTTGCCGATGATGGCGTTCGTGAGATAATGCTTTTAGGTCAAAATGTAAACTCTTACAACGGAGGAATCAGCTTTGCGGAGCTTCTTCATAAAGTTAGCGAGGTTGAGGGCATAGCCCGCATACGCTTCATCTCCAGCCACCCAAAAGACGTGACCGATGACGTTATTGAAGCCATTCGTGACCTGCCCAAGGTCTGCAATTATCTGCATTTGCCTTTTCAGGCAGGCAGTGACAAGATACTGGAAAATATGAACCGCAAGCATACCAAAAAATGGTATATGGATTTAGTTGACAAAGTTAAGGCGGGAGTGCCTGGAATAGCCCTTACAACGGATATTATGGTGGGTTTTCCTGGGGAAACCGAGGAAGATTTTCAGGACACATTAGACATTGTGCGCCATGGGAGATTTGCGTCGGCTTTTACATTTATTTACAGCCGCAGGTTAGGCACACCTGCCGACCATATGGATGACCAAATTCCCGAAAGCGTCGTCAAAGAGCGGTTTAACCGCCTTTTAGAGGAAGTTAACCGCATCACAGGGGAAATTTCGGCTGAAAAGCTAGGTTGTGAGCTAGAAGTCCTTGTTGAAGGCGTTGGTAAAGACGGCTTGCTTCACGGTCGTGCTGACGACAATTCCCTCGTGCATTTTGAGGGCGACAGCGACCTTTGCGGGAAGCTTGTAAAAGTAAAAATTATAGGAGCAAAAACATTTTATTTGACTGGAGAGATTATGTGACAATTTACCAAGAGAAAGCCCGCAGGCTGGCTGAAGAAATTCTAATTTCTGACATTTCTAAGGATTATGCCCATAGGTTTGCCGAATATGAAGAGAATATGGACAGCGAGGAAGCCAGGGAAAGGTTCTTGCGAACAAGGGCAGAATATCAAGTGCTGGTGGAAAGCGTTGTAGGGATGATACGCACAGTTACAGGGGTTGATGAAGCCCCGACAAGCTCAGGTTTGGGCGGTTGCGGCGGTTGCTGTGGAGGTCGCCGATGAAATGGTCGCCTATGATGTTACAATATTTTAAAATTAAAGAATCTTATAAAGATGACTTGGTGTTTTTTCGCCTTGGCGACTTTTATGAGCTGTTTTTTGACGATGCCGTCCTGGTGTCGGAGGCTTTAGGTTTGCACCTAACAAAGCGGGACACGGGGCAGGGCAAAGCCCCCATGTGCGGTATCCCCCACCATTCTGCCGAGGGATATATACGCAAGTTGGCAGAAATGGGGCATCGGGTTGCCCTATGTGAGCAAATGGGCGAAGTGGAAAACGGCATTATGAAACGCCAAGTTGTAAGGGTTTATACCCCTGGTACCCTTTTTGCAGAGGAAAACGACTCCTGGTTCATAGCCTCTATAATGGCGGAAAATTCAGGTTTTGGCTTGGCTTATGTTGATGTGTCCACTGGGGATTTTTATGCAACAACATTCGAAAACCGCGACAAACTGATAGACGAAATCGCTAAAATTGCTCCTGCAGAGCTGATTTTAGGGGATGGCTTCAAGCCTGATGAGTTTGACATTCCTGCTAAAACTTACCATTTTTGGATTTTTTTGCATACTGCCGCCTGGGGGCGTTTGGCAGACCATTTTGGGGAGGAGAAATTGCAGAGCTTTGGCGGGATTCCGCGCCCTGCCATTTCTGCGGCAGGGGCTTTGTTGGAATATCTAAGGGAAACCCAGCAAAACAGTCTTTCCCACATTTCAAAGCTGAATTTATACAGCTCGGCAACTTATATGCCCCTTGACCGCTTTGCACGCCGTAATTTAGAGCTTTTTGAAACCTTGGGAGGGGAGCGCAAGGGCAGCTTGCTTTGGGTGCTGGACGATACTAAAACCCCAATGGGCGGGCGTTTGCTTAAAAAGTGGATGATGTCGCCTTTGGTTAGCCTTGACGACATTAACACAAGGCAGGCATCTGTTGCAGAATATGCCGAAAAAAACAGCCTGCGGGAGCAAACCCGCTCTATTCTATCAAAAGTTGGTGATTTAGAAAGGTTTTGCGGCAAAATCACTTATAATCAGATTTTACCGCGGGATATTTTAAGCTTGGAGAAATCCCTAAAAGCCATTAAGGGCTTGCCAACCAACCTCACAGCGTCTTTAAATACATATTTTTCCACTGAAATGGATAAACTAACGGACATTTATGAAAAAATTGCAGATGCCATTTCTGTTGATGACGGCAAGGTTTTTGCCCAAGGGTTTGACCCTAATTTGGATGACTTGCGCAGGCGTTTATCCCAGTCACTTAATGAAATAGACAACTATCAGAATAGTCAGCGGGAAGCTACAGGCATCAAAAGCCTTAAAGTATCTCAAAATAAGGTTTTTGGTTACTATATCGAAGTTCCCAACAGCAGCCGCGATAAAGTGCCTAAGGGCTACACAGCGCGGCAAACCCTAGCCAACCACCAAAGGTACACAAGCGAAGAGCTAAAATCCTTAGAAACCCAAGTTTTGATGCTGACACAAGAGGTTGCCGACCTCGAAGAAGCTTTATTTGCCAGGCTAAAGAAAGAGCTGTCTGCCGAAGGCTCTAGGATACAGGAAACAGCCCATTTTATCGCTAATATAGACGCTTTGCAATCCCTTGGGGAGATAGCCTGTAAATATAATTATACTGCCCCCAAACTTAACACAGAGGGCGTTTTGGACATTAAAGGCGGACGACATCCAGTAATTGAGCGGCTTTTCGAGGGTTTTGTTCCAAATGACTTACTTATGGGTGAAAACCGCAAAATCGCTGTGATTACAGGGCCTAATATGGCGGGTAAGTCCACATATATGCGGCAAACTGCCCTTATCCAAATTATGGCGCAGATGGGTAGCTTTATCCCTGCGGATTCGGCTAACTTAGCCATTTGTGACCAAATTTTCACCCGCGTGGGAGCGGCAGACGATTTAAGCCGTGGACAGTCCACTTTTATGGTGGAAATGGCAGAGGTTGCCCACATAATCGCCAATGCCACCGCAAACAGCCTGATTTTGCTAGACGAGGTGGGGCGAGGAACTGGCACAATGGACGGTTTGGCAATCGCCACTGCGGTTTTGGAACATATTGCCGAGGAAATCGGTGCAAAAACCATGTTTGCTACCCATTATCACGAGCTGACAGCCACAGAAGGTCATATTCCTGGCGCATTTAACCTGTCTATGGTGGTGGAGGAAGATGCTGGAAATATAAGGTTTTTGTGGAAGGTGACAGAGGGAGGAACAGACAAGAGCCACGGCATTAATGTGGCGAAAATAGCAGGTTTGCCCATATCTCTTGTAGAGCGTGCCATGCATTTCATGGAAAGCATAGAAATTCGCGGGGTTTATGACGAACAAACCTTAACAAAAGAGCAGAGAGTTGATTATCAAGTTGCTAAAGAGGTTATGCGCCATGTTCGCATGCACTTGGAAGACTCTGTCCTTTTTGGAGATGAAATATTCTCCAAAAAAGATATGTTGACGATGATGGCAATAAAAGAGCGGGAGGTGAGGGCATCAATAGAATCGTAATTATCGGTGGGCCAACCGCCGTTGGGAAAACTGGTGCATCAGTTGCCCTTGCTCATTTTCTCGGCGGGGAGATTATTTCAGCTGATTCTATGCAGATTTACAAGGGCATGGACGTGGGAACTGCCAAAATATCCCAAGAGGAGATGAGGGGCATACCCCACCATCTAATTGACGAGTTACAACCTGACGAAACCTATAATGTAGCGATTTTTAAAGAGCGGGCAAAGGGGCTGATTGAAGAAATTAAAGGGCAGGGCAAAGTGCCTATAATATGCGGCGGCACGGGGTTTTATATTAACGCCCTGCTATATGACGTGGACTTTGACCAAAAAGCCGACCCCGACCCCGAATACCGCAAAAAACTGGCAAACCTAGACCCAGACCAACTTTTTGACATGTTAGCGAAGCATGACCCAGTGTCAGCAGAGCAACTAGACAAAAACAACATAAAGCGGGTGATGCGCGCCTTGGAATTTTACCATGTGACGGGGCAGCCCATTAGCGAGCATAATGAAAGCCAGCGCGCCCGCAAGCCCGCCTATGATGCTGATATATTCATACTTAACACCGCGCGGGAGAGCCTGTATAACCGCATAAATCAGCGGGTAGAAACCATGATGGAGCAAGGGCTTGTGGAGGAGGTTCGCACATTGCTAGGTCAGTATGACCCTGGTCTTGTGTCAATGCAGGGGCTGGGATATAAGGAGATTGTGCCATATTTAGAAGGCAAAGCCACTCTGGAAGATGCCGTAAATGCCATAAAACAAGGAACTAGGCGGTTTGCCAAACGCCAGATAACTTGGTTTAAACATCAACTGCCCCAGGCGAAATGGCTTGATGTGGCAGATTATAGAGATTTTAACCATATTGCCCAGGAAATAAGGAGGTCATATGAGCAAAGAGCGTAGATATAAATTAATTGCGCAAAACAAAAAAGCGCGTTACAACTACTTTATAGAAGAAACCTTTCAAGCGGGGATAGAGCTTTTCGGGCAGGAGGTTAAAAGCCTGCGCCTTGGGCGTTGCAATGTAGGGGATAGCCATGTGGAAATTCGGGATGGGCAGGCTTTTTTGGTGAGTATGCACATATCCCCCTACGACCACACAACAGTAGGTGTGGACAAAAAAGACCCTATGCGTAAACGGCGGCTATTGCTAAACCGCCGCGAAATTAACAAGCTAATGGGGGCTGTAACGAAAGACGGTTACACCATTGTTCCTGTGAAAATTTATTTTACAGGCCCTTATGTTAAGGTTGACATAGCCCTGGCGAAAGGTAAAAAATTATACGACAAACGGGCGACCCTGGCGGCGAAAGATGTGCGCCGTGAAACCCAGCGGGAGTTTAAAATAAAAAACCTTTAGAATTTTGACGCGTCTTGCGTCTTTTTTCTTGACACAGCTTTACAGATGATGTAAAATAGTATTAACTACATGCGTAGAATGTGAGGTTATATAAGTGAAAAGATTGCCAGATTCGGAATTTGAATTAATGCGGATTATTTGGCGCAGCAACCCGCCAGTGACCACAAACCAAATAATGGAGCAACTGGACGAGGGCATCCATTGGAAGCCCCAGACGGTGCTGACCATGCTTGTGCGCCTTATGGAAAAGGGCTTTTTGGAAAGCAGTCGCGTGGGCAGGGAGCGGAACTATAGCCCTGTTATCACGGAAAACACCTATATGGAGGTGGAAACGGGGGAGTTTTTGTCGCGTTACCGCGGAAATTCTGTTGGAAGTTTGGTCAAAACCATGTATGACGGCAAAAGCATGACCAAAGAGGACCTAGAAGAGCTGAAAAAATGGCTAAGAGAAAGGGAGTGAAGCCATGGGGCAGTTTTTCCTTTCGTTTTTAATATCTTCGTTTGTGATGGGCTTGATTATTTTGGTTGTAATGCTGTTGAGAAGGCTTTTTCCCAAGGTTTTTACCCCTCACTTGCGGTATTTTGTGTGGGTGGTGATTTTGATTGGGCTTGTAATCCCCTTCCGCCCTATTATTGGCGGAGGGTTATTTGGCTTGCAGATGCCTGCTAACCACACAACCAATCAGTCAATTGTGAACCAAGAGTTTCTATTCGGTCAAGAACAAATGGTTGGGGGAGGGGAGCAAATCCTAATCACCACCACCCAACCCTTGTCTTTATGGGATGTTTTGGCAATTATCTGGTTTGGTGTTGCTGTTGCAATTTTGCTTTTCCACATTTGGCGGTATATCCGCTTTTGGGGGCTGATAAAGCGTTGGGGTGCTGACCCCTCAAATGCCACAGAGGAACTATTAAAATCAATGCTGTCAAATATGGAACTTTCTAGCAAAAATATACGTCTAAAGGTATGTGGCTTCGTGTCCACCTCTATGATTGTGGGATTTGCACGCCCCACCATACTTTTGCCCCATGACGATTTCGCAACGGAAGAGTTAGAACTTATTTTCTGTCACGAACTTGTTCACCACAGGCGGGGTGACCTTTTCATCAAGCTTCTGTCCGTGGTTGCCGCCAGCCTAAACTGGTTTAACCCCGCTGTTTATTTAATGAACAAGGTAAAACAAGCAGATTGTGAGGCTTCTTGCGACCAAGCCGTTATGGCGAAAATGGGCAACGAAATGGATAACCGCCAGTTTTATGCCGAAATTATAATGGACATGATTGGCGACAAAAGGAGCAAGAAAACCGCTTTGTCAACTTGCTTTTACAGCAGCAAGGGCGGTTTGCGTCAGCGCATGGAAGCGGTGATGTCAGCTGATAGACCAGCACGTAAGGTGGCTTTTGTCCTTCCCGCTCTGGTTATTGGGGTTATGGTTTTCTCTGGCTCGGTTTTTGTTGTGTCGTCATCGCAACCTGTGGAATTTATGGGCAGGGGGGATGCCTTGGAAATCCTAATCGCCCATATGAATGTTAATTTATACGACTTAAACGACCTAATCATCGAAGAGGAATGGGTCGGAAATCATCTTTCTTGGGAATTTTATTTTACATTGGAAGGTCAGCGGCTTAACAAATACGTAAACGCTGTCACGGGGCAGGTTTCTGAACCAAATCTGCGTATTAATATGGAACAAGCGGTTGACGCGTTTTTACGCCATCAAGGCGCGACAAATGAAAGTGTGCGGGTTTTGGACGGCTATATAAGCATTTTTGGCGGTGCATTGGTTTGGGATGTTGTAATTGAGGTTAACGGCACAACCAGCGAGTTTCATGTGGATATATACACGTCAGAAGTGCTAAACGTAGAGGTTTTGGATTTTTTGCCATAAAATTTCAAAAAACAAGGAGGAAAATATTATGTCAAACACAAAAATGAAAGAAAGGCTAAAGGGTGCTGTTATTGGTGGCTTGCTGGTTGGGGTTGTTGCTATTGCTGTGCCAGCCGTTGCCCGTGTTGCCCAAGAAAATATAACCGTAAATTTTAGAAACATTGGCGTTGCCGTTGATGGAGTGATGGTTCAGCTAGAAAACCAACCATTTATATTTGACGGCAGAACTTACCTGCCCACCCGTGACGTAGCGGAAGCGGTGGGCTTTGATGTGACATGGGACGAAGCCACAAGCGTAGTCCATTTAACCAGCCGCGAAATACCAGTTGTTTCGCCGTCTTATCCAACGCATATTGCACCTCCAGTAACCCAGGGCAATCAAGGTGGCGGAGGTCAGAGCAGCCAACAAGGTCACAGACCCCAAAATCCAGCTGTTTCCATGGACGAAGCCATCCGCATTGCTTATGCAGATTTAGCCCAAAGGGGCATGACTGGTGCTGTTCATCATGGCGATTCTGGCATGGATTGGGAGAGGGGTCAGTGGGTTTGGGAACTTACCTTCAGAAGCGACCCAAATCTGCGTGGGCGCGGATATGATATTGAGTTTTATATAAACGTTGAAACTGGCGCAGTTGTCAAGTTTGAATGGGATATAGCAAACGCACCTTGAAACCCATGGTGCAGAGGGAAGCCCGTCGCCAGAGGGCGTAAGGGCGTTTTGACCGATAGCAGCATGGGATTGAAAGGACGTTTACTATAGGTAGGGGGCGAAACGATGTTTAATGAACAACCACCACAATTTACAGAAGAAATAAAAAGCAGGAAAGGCTTGAAAATATTTACCGCCATTCTTAGCGGGATTATTATTGCAGGGCTTGCTTTCCTGTTTTGGCCATCAAATATAAGCCGTGATGAAGCTTCACAAACTGCCATTTCCCACGTAGGCGGCGGGGTTGCCAACCGCCCAGAGCGGGACTTTGAAGCCTTCACCCGTGTGTGGAGTGTAGAAGTTTTCCACGACAACCTTGTCCACGAAGTTTTTGTTAGTATGCGCACTGGCGAAGTTGTTCGGGTGGAAATTGATAGATGGGATTAATGAGTATAAAAAACGCAACCTTTTAGCGGGGTTGCGTTTTTTACCATTATTATTATTTCTGTTCTTCAAACATTTTCATGCGGTCCTCATGGCTGACAATTTTGTCAATTTGATGCAACATCCACATATAGCCGAAGGGGTCGCTGAACATAGCGTTTTTAATCCCCATTGCAGGCATTTCAGTGACTGGAACAACTTGCTGACAACCATTGTCAATGGCAGATTGGAAAGTCGCCTTAATATCAGGCACAGCCACATTAAGCCAAGAAGGGCAAGGGTCGCCCGCCTTTGGGGCAATTAGCATATGCTCTGCGTTTTCATCTAACATGTGGATGCGGCTGCCGTAAATGGTGAAAACCACCTCACTGGAACCCACTCCAAAGTCAGTCACCTCCACCCGTTCCACCTCGAAAATCTTCTCATAAAGCTCCAAAGCCTGTATAGAACTTTTAACAACCTTGCACACTTCAAGTCCTGTAATCATAACCTATCCTCCTAAAAATTATATTTAATTTTAATATATTCCTCACTCCTATTTAGGTTTGTTTCGGTTGTTTTCTTGGTATTGGCTAAGGATGTAATTTCGGTGGGCGAGGGTTGGTTCGGTTGTGCTTCTGCCTTCTTTGTTCCAGACGGCTTGGGCGGCGATTTTTGTGCGCTCTTCTTGGGCGCGGATTTTAACGTCAAGCTCTAATATGGTGTTGATAGAGTCTTGCAGTGCTTTGACTTGCTCGGGGTAGTGCTTGCCCTGCTCTGGAAACGTGGGGCTTAAAGGCTCGAAAATGGCTTGAAAAGCTTCGTCGCAATGCAACACTTGGTCGATATGCGCCTGCTTTTCTTTGCCCATTTCCAAAACAAATTCCCTGCGGTCGTGGGCGGTGGTGGAGGAATAAAGGCTTTCTTGGTTTTCGCAAATATTTAGCAAATTTTCCAGTGCCGAGCGTTTCTTTTCTAAAATGTCAGCTAAAATCGCCAGCTTGGTTTCAAATTCCTGTTGGTTATTAAGCACAGCCGTTACCTCCTTGTTAAATCTCTGTAAATTCCGCGGTGTATCACACCTGCTTCTAAATCTATTTCTGAATGACGGTACATTTCATCAATTGTAACAAATGTATATCCTCGTTCCATGAGATTGTCAATTGCATAAATCGCCGCATATATGGAAATTTCGTGGATGTCGTGAAGCAAAATTACGCTGCCTTCCACAGAGCGGTCGATTACGTGGGCTTTTGTGGCATAATAGTCCAAATAACGCCAATCTTGCGGGTCAACACTCCATAGGGCGACAGCCATGCCCATCTCCCGCGAAACATCAAGCACCATATCATTAAGCGCACCGAAAGGCGGGCGTAAAAGTGTTGGTTTTTCGCCTGTTATGTCGTAAATTATGCCACTGGTAACATCCAATTCTTCCTCAACTTGCCTTCTGTTTAGGCGGGTAAGGTTCGAGTGGCTGTAGCTATGATTGCCAATTTGATGCCCTTCTGCGTGCATACGTTCCACAATTTCGGGATGCGCAACGGCAGACGCACCTAGCAAAAAGAAAGTCGCGTGAATATTACGCTCTGCCAATGCGTCAAGCAAAATTGGCGTTAGGCGGTAATGAGGGCCGTCGTCAAAAGTGATTGCCATTTTGGGGCGGATTTCTTGCGGTGGAGGGGAAGGGCTTTGCCAAATCCCCTCCAAGCTATTTAAGGGCAGGGTGAGGGTACGGTTTGGCATGTGTATATAAATATTTTCGTCATCAAAGGTAAATTGTTCCAGCCCGTTAAGCCCCGTTTCTTCCCTTAGCGAATAAGCGAAGGCGGCGCGAAAATCTACACCATAAACAAACAAATCTTGGGGCCGAATTTCCTTTTCTTCATACAGGTTGTAGCTTATTGCTATATGTCTTGCAGTAAACCCACTGGCTTCGCCATAAAACCTCAAGTCAAGCACCACGCTTAATATGTCGCTGTTATACGAAAAAGTGCGCGGCCGCATGTGAATGTGACCACGGGTATTAGCCGCTACAAAGTCGTTTATGGATTCAAGAGCTAAGTCTGTTAACATTTGATTTAATTGGTCGCTTGGGGTGATGGGATAGACCAAATTCATGTCAAAATTGCCGTCATACTCCCTAAAAATTTGGAAAGATACCCCCGAAGCCTGACCACCTGGCAAACCAATGCCGCTGGTTTCGCCATAAAAACGCAGAAAATCAGCAGAAGGCAAATCCACCTCGTCTGCTGTGATATATAGGATTTCTGCAGGAGTTTGCTGAATGTCATCACCAGAACTGCAACCCCCAAAGACCAAAAAAACCGTTGCACATACGGCTGTGATAAAATACTTTTTCATCAAATTTCCCAACCCCTCTTCTACAATATGATTATACCCTAAACCCCAACCAATTTCAATAAAAACTTTTGAAAAAAATGCTTGACATTGATGTGTGATTGTGTTAAAATTCTTGTGTGCCAAAAAAAGGCTTATTTTTTATGTGTTAAACAACTTTTACATGAGGTGAGGATATGAGAACAAAAATTACATTGGCTTGCACAGAATGTAAGCAACGCAACTATGAATCCAAAAAGGACAAAAAAACCCATCCAGACCGTATGGAGTTTAGAAAGCATTGCAAGTTCTGCAATAAGCACACACCCCATCGCGAAACAAGATAATCTTGGGAGGATATTTTTATGGATGACAAGAAAAAGAAAAAAACTGATGATGGCTCTGCTTTGGAAGGTGCTTCCTCTTGGTGGGGCGGGCTTACTGCCGAATTTAAGCGGATAGCTTGGCCAACACGTCAACAAGTGGTTAAAATGACAATTGCGACAATTGTTATCAGCGGCATTATTGGCGCTATCATCTTCCTTTATGACCTTGGCCTGAACTTTTTGTTTGACAGGCTCATAAACTTAGTGGGTTAGAGGTGGCTATGTCTGAATATACCCAGCAAAGCGAGGCAATGTGGTATGTTGTGCATACCTACAGCGGCTACGAAAACAAGGTTATGGCAAATATCGAGAAAATTGTGGAAACCCGCGGTATGCACGACCAAATTTTGGAAGTGTCTGTTCCTACACAAAATGTAGTTGAGGTTAAAAATGGCGTGCGCAAAACTGTAAATCGCAAGGTTTTTCCTGGCTATGTGTTGGTTCATATGCACATGAATGACGAAACTTGGTATGTGGTGCGCAACACCCGCGGAGTAACAAGCTTTGTTGGTCCTGGTTCTAAACCAGTGCCGCTAACAGAGGAAGAGTTGCATACAATGGGTCTGATTTCTGCCGAAACCGTTAATTTTGACTTTGAAGTTGGTGAGGTTGTGAGGATTATGGCTGGGTCTTTTGAGGACTCTACAGGCTCTATCCAAGAAGTTAACCACCAAAGGCAAACAGTTACCGTGGCTTTAAGCATTTTCGGCAGGGAAACCCCTGTGGAGCTTGAATTTACGGAGATTGAAAGGCTTTAATCCAAAACTATAATCTATAGTGTATAAATGTGGGAGGGGAAACCCGCTAATACCACAGAGGAGGAAAAATAAAATGGCAAAAAAAGTAACGGGATTGATTAAATTCCAAATTCCAGCAGGTGCGGCAACTCCAGCACCTCCTGTAGGACCAGCTCTTGGTGCTCATGGTGTAAACCTTATGGGCTTTTGTAAAGAATTTAACGATAGAACCAACAAGCAAAAGGGCATGATTATCCCTGTTGTTATCACTGTTTACGCTGATAAGTCTTTTACATTTATCACCAAAACGCCTCCTGCGGCAATTTTGCTTAAAAAAGCGGCAGGGCTTGAAAAAGCCAGCGGCGAACCCAACAAAACAAAGGTTGCTACTGTAACTTCTGCCCAGGTGAAAGAAATTGCTGAAACCAAAATGGAAGATTTGAATGCCGCTTCTATTGAAGCTGCAATGTCGATTATTTCTGGAACTGCCCGTTCCATGGGAATCCTTGTTGAGGGATAGGGGGGATTTGTTATGTTAATTGTTACAATGCAGGAAATTCCTGGAAAGCAAATTGCTAATATGGGTCTTGTGCAAGGCTCTGTTGTTCAAACTAAACATATCGGCCGTGACATTGGCGCAAGCTTCAAAAGCCTTGTTGGCGGCGAAATTCACGCATATACCGAATTGATGATTGAAGCCCGTAAAATCGCTACAGATAGAATGGTAGAGCAAGCCAAGGCTCTTAATGCCGATGCCGTTGTTGCCGTGCGTTACATCACTTGCTCTGTTATGGGCGGCGCGTCGGAGGTTATGGCTTATGGTACGGCGGTTAAGTTTGCGTAATATTGATAAATAAGTGGGAGAGGAAACTCGTTTGTACCACAAGGAGGATTTATAATGCCAAAACAAGGTAAAAAGTTCCGCAAAGCTGCGGAGATGATTAATAGTGAAATGTTATATGACACCAAAGATGCCATCGAGCTTGTGACAAAGGCCGCCTTTGCAAAGTTTGATGAAACCGTAGAAGCTCACGTTCGTTTGGGTGTTGATGGTCGCCATGCAGAGCAACAGGTGCGCGGCACAGTTGTTTTGCCTCACGGAACTGGTAAAACCCAGCGCATTTTGGTTTTTGCTAAAGGCGACAAAGCCAAAGAAGCAGAGGACGCTGGTGCCGACTTCGTTGGTGCTGAAGAACTTATCCCTAAAATTCAAAACGAAAACTGGTTTGAGTACGATGTTATCGTTGCAACCCCTGACATGATGGGCGTTGTGGGTCGTCTTGGTAAGGTGCTTGGTCCTAAAGGCTTGATGCCAAACCCAAAAACTGGCACTGTTACAATGGACGTTGCTAAGGCTATCGAGGAAATTAAAGCTGGTAAAGTTGAGTATCGTCTTGACAAAACCAATATCGTCCACGTGCCTGTAGGCAAAGTTTCTTTCGGCACTGAGAAGTTGACAGAAAACTTTGAAACCCTAATGGCTGCCCTTATTAAGGCGAAGCCATCTGCTGCTAAGGGTCAATATTTGCGCAGCGCGGTTCTGGCTTCTACCATGGGTCCTGGTGTTAAGCTTAACACTGCAAAACTCTAAGTTGATAAAACAATGAGATAATATAAAAAAGCCACTTGGAAATTTCCAAGTGGCTTTTTACATTTAGGGGATTAGACGCCTCCCCAGTGGATAGTTAGATGTACAGGATGGTCTGGCATGATAAAGGTTATGGTGTCACCTGTGATACCAGATATAAGCGGAAGCCCGCTGGGACTTACAGCCCAATGAAGCGGTATAGCCAATGGATTCATGTGAGCTGGAGGCACTGAACCAGCCACAACCGTAACAATGTCACCAGGAGCAAAATAACCCATACCAGTGGTGTTAGCACCTTGATAACTTACTGTAACAGAGTGGGTGGCAGTTACAGGTGGAGGGGTTGCCACTCCGCCGCCGCTACCTCCATCTGGTGGAATTGTTGTGGAAGGCGGTAGGGTAGCGGTAGGATGCCCGCCTTCAGTCACATAACCGTCATTATTATTAGCGGAAGCAACTAATTGATTATCAGTTCCCACTGGGATTCCGTTAATGCCTGCAATTGCCATTTCCACAGCGCGGTCAACACTTGCCTGAACGGCATTTTCTCTGGTTTCTGCACGCTCTTTCAGGCTGGGAAGAGCCTCCAAAAGCTCTGGAGTAGCAACGCCATTAACGGTTAGATATTCGGCATTATCAGCAATAGCCTGCAATGTAAACAGGTCTAATTCCTCGATAACTGTTGGGTAAATACGAGTGATGTCGCCGCCAGCATGGCGTGTAACAACCACGGTGTAACCAGGGCGCAAAAGACCGCCTTCGATTTCGCCAAGTCCTGACAACATGTGGATAATGCCGTTATCGCCAACACGGGAAGCCGTAAACATTGTGCCGCGGACAACAAGCCCTGTGTTGCCAATGCGCACTTCTGTGGTTTGTCCTGTCTGTTGCACCCCCACATCGAAAAGGGCAGAACCGCTTTGGACGGTCAACGCTAAACGGCTGCCAGCAGAGCTAACAACAATTTGGCTTTGCTGGTCCATTTTTAGCAAGGAATCACTGTCCATAGACAGATAAACCTGGGCATCGCGGCCGGTGCTAAGCACATTACCTTGAGATAAACGCTGACCAGACCTTGGCACAGTAGCCCTTGCACCGCGGGCTAATTCTACATTGCCGCCCTCGATGCGATGAATGGTGATTATGCGAGCCTCTGCATTAGAAGCGGCTACGGCTATCACAGCAGCGGTAGACAAAACCGCAATTATTAAAAACGCAACAAGTCTGCGAAAGGTGATTCTTTTCATAAATTACCTCCATAAATGTCTCGGTAGATAATTGCACTAATGGGCAGCAACCCAAACTGGACGCACAAGAACATCTTGATTTGGCATAGGGAAGTTGATGGGGTTATTTGCAGTATTAAGACCAGGTGAACCACCAGAATAGAAATGCCAGTGACTAAATACATATCCCTCACGGTTGCCCGCATTCAAAGACACGCTCTGCATTTGATGAGCAGTAGTGGGCGGAACGTGAGTTGCAGTAGCATTCATTGTAATATTAAAAATGGGACCAGCACTACTGCCGCTTACAGTTATGCTTGCAGGAATTTGAACAAATGGCGGTGGTGGTGGCGGTGGTGTATGAGAGGGGTCGGGAACCCAAACTGGACGCACAATAACATCATGGTTTGTTATGGTAACCCAAACAGGGTTGGTGGTTATACCAGGAACAACAGATGTAGGAGAATAGAAATGCCAGTGACTGAATTCATATCCCTCGCGGTTGCCTGCAGTTAAAAGAACCATCTGCATATCATAAGCAGTAACAGGCGGAACATGATTTATAGTACCATTCATTGTAACTGTAAAGCTGTTACCAAGACCACCAGAACCCGTACCGCTTACAAGTAAACTTGCAGGAATTTGCACAAATGGCGGTGGTGGGGGCATTGCGCCTCCGCCAGGAGGTGGAGTTATCGCGCCAGGAGGTGGAGTTACTATGCCACCAGGAGGTGGAGGCGTAGGGGTTGTACCGCCAGCCACATAACCGCCATCCCAAGCACCGCCGTCTGTTATACTATCTCCAGTTTGCGGCAAAGGAATACCCGAAACATTTGCTACTGCAATTGCCAAAATCCTATCAACACTTGCCTGGACAGCGTTTTCTCTGGTTTCTGCGCGGTCTTTAAGTGTTGGCAAAGCCTCTAACAATTCTGGGGTAACAACACCATATACAGTCAAATATTCTGCATTATCTGAAATGGCTTGCAAAGTAAATAGGTCTAGCTCTTCGATAACGGTTGGATAAATGCGGGCAATATCACCGCCGACTTGCTCGGTTACAACCAAGGTGTATCCTGGATGAATAAGCCCTGTTTCAACCTCGCCAAGACCTGACAGCATATGTATTACGCTAGAATCGCCAACACGGGAAGCTGTAAACATTGTACCGCGTACAGTAAGCCCTGTGTTACCAATGCGCACTTCTGTGGTTTGTCCCGCCTGTTGCGCCCCCACGTTAAACAAAGCAGAGCCGCTTTGTACCGTAAGCGCAAGACGATTTCCAGCCGAACTTACAACAACTTGGCTTTGCTGGTCCATTTTCAAAATGGAGTTGCTGTCCATGGTCAAATACACGGCAGAATCCCGCCCTGTGGTCAACATATTGCCTTGAGCCAAACGCTGACCTTCCCTTGGGGTGGCGGCTCTTGCCCCTCTTGTAAGCTCAACATTGTTACCACTAATATTGTGGATACTAATTTGCCTTGCCTCATTTGCCATAACTGCGGCGGTTGCGCCAAAAGCTATAACAGCAGCTACAGATAAAGTAGCGATTCTTCTCACAAAATTCTTTTTCATCTACCTTCTCCTCCTTTTTTCCTTGCGAAAGTTACCGAAAACGAATATCACTCCCGCAGGGTTAATCTCCTAATTACATTGTTGCCCGTGTCAGCAATAAACAGGTTGTTGTCCACAATTTCTACGCCCATTGGCAGGTGAAGCTCCGCTTCTGTGGGAAGTCCGCCAAGATACCCAGGAAATCCGCTTCCTGCAAGGGTTCTGGTGTAGCCTGTGGCTTTGTCCACAACCCTAATGCGGTGGTTAGCAGAATCTGCCACGATTATCGCGTCATCCCAGATTGCGATGCCAACTGGTTGGTTAAACATGGCGTAAGCACCATCGGCAAAGTCGCCAATAGGCATATCATCCCAACCAGGACCTGCAGGAAAAACCACAGAGCCAGCAATTGTATAAACATCCGTACCGTCAATAACGCGGATAAGGTTGTTGCCAGTGTCTGCCACATAAATGCGGCCGCCACCACCTACAGCGATGCCCATGGGAGCGTTAAACAGCGCGCGATTTGGGTTGCCTCCCCCATTGCCAAAACCAGAAACCTCTGGAACGCCAGCAATGGTGCTAACCTGTCCATCTGCGGAAATTTTGCGGATAACATGGTTTAAGGCGTCAGCCACAAAAATATTACCAGAGCTGTCCACGTCAATTGCTGCAGGGAAATTAAAGAGTGCGTCAGAAAGTGACCCGTCAGCATGTCCGTAGGTTGCGCCACCTGTAAGGGTAGACACCTGGTTGCCGTTTATCACGCGAATAGCATGATTTTCGGCATCTGCAATGAAGATATGACCTTGCACCCCCAAAACTCCATCCATCGGGCGGTTAAACAGCGCGGAATTTAGCGCGTGCCCGTTTCGCATGAAGCCGTGAGGGAAGCCAACGTCGTCCGTAGCCAGAATATCTCCAGCATGGCGGCGGGTCAGCCCGTCACTGCAAATTTTGCGTATTAGATTGTTGAAGGTATCTGCCACAAAAACATTGCCGTCAAGGTCGGAGAAAACAGCATTAGGTAGATTAAACTGCGCCCTTGCGCCATCACGTGCGCCATGGCTTCCAACGCCTGCAATGGTGATTAGTTGGTTTTCTGGGCTGCTGATAATAACGGTGTTTGTGTGGGGATTATGTCTAACGTCAAGCCCTTGTATATCGGTTATAAAGTGCAAAGGTAGAAACACCCTGTCACCAATAACTTGGGCATGAACAGTAAATCTCGTAGCTTCGCCATTTATGGTGGCAGTAGGCGAATCGCCCACGCTCATGGAAAAAACATTTCCGCTAATATTAAGAACAGCAGAATAAGACTCGGCAATCCATGTAAAGTCGCCGCTTAGTAAGGTTGCTATATCTTCGCCAACCAAAAACACATGCCCATCCAAAACCTCGAAAGGAACGTCATAGGCGCGCCCATCCACAATAACCTGAGAAGAGCTGGTGGTGGCAGACGTGGCAAAGGTGATTCCAGCAACAAAAGCAACAACCATAACAATCCCAAAAAACCTATTAAGTTTCTTTTTGAAAGTCTTATTCTGCATAGTTATTAACACCTTTCAAGTTTTATTTAATACCAGTCAAGGAATAGATTTCCATTTCTTCTGATTTGCCTTTCAAGGGGATTGCCCCCAGAGATTCGGCAGTCACGCGGTCTTTTATAATGTTAAAAACATCTTCAGACATTAACACTTGCGACTTCTGCGCATTGGATTCTAACCTTGCGGCAGTGTTTACGGCGTCACCAATAGCGGTATAGTCCTTGCGGAAGCTAGGGCCTAAGTTGCCCACGATTGCTTCGCCGCAGTGCAAGCCAATTCCAAAACCAATTTCAACACCATGTTGTTTTAGTATAGATTGGTTAACCGCTTCCGCTTTTTGAACCATATCCCAGGCTGCCTTTGCAGCGGCAAACACATGGTCGTCAAGGGGCACAAAGCCGTTAAACAAAGCCATGGTAGCGTCGCCAATAAACTTATCAACGCTGCCCCCGTTGTCGAAAACAGCAGAGGATGTTAACTCCAAATACTCGTTTAAAATGGACACAATTTTTTCTGGTTCTGCCCTCAGCTTTTCGGTCATGGGGGTAAACCCGCGCACATCCACAAAAAGCACAGCAATGTCCTTTTTCTTACCTACGGCATCGCTGTCTGCCTCGCCGCTTTGTATAAGCACATCAACAAGCTTTGGGTCAACATATTTCTTAAAAATGTTGCGCATACGGCTTTTTTCCACAGAACCCAATACATAGGCATAAATTAGCTGGTATAAAAACACCAATATAAGTGCCAAAAGCGGCGCAAGAATGGGCAAAACATAACCTTGGCTGTATATATGTTGAGCCAAAAAGAAATATCCAACACCAACAACCAAAAGCCCGAGAGAGATGTAAATTTTGTCAACAAGCTCCATGATAAACATTCCAAGAACCAGCAAAATAACTGGAATTAGCACCGCTATCACGGGGGAAGCCGACTGCTTTAATGCGTTTTCCAAAATGGCTTGCACCACATTGGCATGGATTTCCACCCCGTACATATTAACGTCATGCTGAATTGAAACTGGGTGGTCGTCCATCATGCCCATGGCATAAGGACCAATAAGCACAATTGCATCAGCAAGACCTGCAGGGTCAAACCAATCTTCAAAAATATCCGCAAAGGAGTACATCCAGAAATCCCCTGGGTTGCCTGGTAAACCTGTATACCGTATATATGTTACGGGATTATCCGCAATAAAGCTCTCATTAATTTCATATCCGTGGTATTCTGCAAAAAGCCTTGCAATTGTCAAGGGGAAGCTATAGTAACGCCGACCTTCAAATTCCTGCCACAGGGGCGCATGGCGTATGACCGCATCCCTGTCAGCACCAGCGTTAACAAGGCCATAATGTGCGTAAGTTGACAGCTCTCCAAAGGGCAAAACCACATCCAATATAACATTTTGTTGTGTTAGCGCATCCCTGTCGATACCAACCCGCGCGTTTGAGGGCAAAACCACATTGCCGCCTTCACGCACTGCATCAATTAACGCTTGGTCGTATTCTGGATAGCGTATACTAGGCTCGGCATACAAAACGTCTACAGCGATAACGGTTGGCCTGGCATCTTCATAGCGGTTTAAAATGCTGATTGCTTCTGCCATCAATTCTCGTGTCCACTGCCCAAAAGGTCCGAAGGTTTCCAGGGCATATTCGTCAATACCAATAACGAATATATCAGGATGCAGAACGCCTGCTTCTTGAAAAACAAAGTCCTGCACGCGGTATTCCAACGGCCAAAGGGCATCTGCAAACATGAAGAACAAAGCAAGAAGCAAAGTAACCACAACGGTGACATACCTCTTAACTATGCGGTTTAATGGGCTTTTTTGTTTGCTCATAATTCCAACTCCGAATTATCCCGTGCCAACATGAAATAGGTATCTGGTGCTTTATCAAAATGCCTTGTCCATGTGTCTAGCTCATAATCCCTATAACTTTGATTTAAATGGGCAAATATCATGGCGCGTGGCTTGGTTTTCTTTGCAAGCTCCACGCCCTGCTCCACAGTGGAATGACCCCAGCCAACATGCTTTGGATAATCTTCGCTGGAATATGCAGCGTCAAAGACAATCAAGTCTACATCCGAGCAATATTTAAGCATATCAGCAGTCATTTTTTCGTTCATCCCTTCAATTTCGCAGTCCAGAAGGTGAACAACAGACTTTTCGCCGTCAGTTATGTGATATGACATGGTTTGGTCGGGGTGGTTAGCTACAAAAGGCGTAACTGTAAAGTGGTCTATTTGAATTGGTTCACCACATTTAATTTCTACACATTCTGCCCCCGAAATCTTTGCCATGTCATGGGGCCAGTATGGCGGCTTAAACACACCAAAAATTTGCTCTTTCAGCGACCTTTCATCCCTTGAAGCCGTGTATAGCACCATGCTGCTTTCTGGGTCCCACGAATGGGCAAAGTTCCCCAAGGCAATAATATGGTCCAAATGTAAATGGCTGATAAGGATTTTTGGCGGGTTTTCCATGCCCTTAGGATAATTTGGATAAATTTCTTTCATTTCTTGCTCCCATATCATCAGCCCGCTTCCAGCGTCAAAAATCAAGGTTTTACCTTTAGATTCCACTGTCATGCAAGCTGTGTTTCCCCCGTAGCGCGAACAATATGTATGGGAAACAGGGATAGAGCCGCGACATCCGTATATTTTAGCTTTCATAAATTAAGAAGCCCCTCCTTACGCGATGGCCTAATGACCTAAGCCAGACATAATTTTTTTGGTGTCGCTCATTCGCTTGCATAACGCTTTCATAATCGAAACTGAAAGGTCTGGGTGGGACTTTAAAATAACCAGAACATTATCCGATGTCATTTCAAGGGCTAACACATCTTCTTTTGTGACGATGGTGGCAGAACGAGGCTGCTTTAAAAACAAGGACATTTCACCAAAAAACTCCCCAGGATTTAATGATGCCAAAAGCTTTTCGCTTGGCCTGCGGAAGTTTTTGTAAACGGAAACACTGCCCTGCAACAAGATAAACATGCTGAATGAGTCTTCTTGGTCTTCTTCGATGATAACAGTACCCTTTGGGTACGAGCGGGCAGTGGATAATGCAGTCAATTTTCCTAAATCAATCATAACAGCACCTCATTTTGTAAAATTATAAACTATTCACGTAGCTAGTATACCACAAAATACGATAAAAGTAAAGCAAAAAATTTCAAGCACATCTTTTTTAGTGAACGGGCTTTCCAAGACCTACAAGCTCTACAAAATCCGCATTATTGGCAGTTTTTGTTAACATATCTGTTACATGTTCATTAAAATCTTGTGCAGACATGCCCCCCATTCGTCTGCGTAAAATGTTAAGGGCATCAAGTTCTTTGGGGGTTAGCAACATATCTTCGCGGCGTGTGCCTGATTTGTTAATGTCAATTGCTGGAAAAATACGTCGTTCGCTCATCCGCCTATCTAAAACAAGCTCCATATTGCCCGTTCCTTTAAATTCTTCAAAAATAACATCATCCATTTTGCTGCCTGTATCCACCAAGGCTGTTGCTAAAATTGTCAACGAGCCGCCGTTTTCTATATTTCGCGCAGCACCAAAGAATCTTTTGGGCATATGCAGGGCAGCAGGGTCAAGGCCGCCAGAAAGGGTGCGCCCGCCAGGGGGAAGGGTTAAATTGTAGGCGCGGGCAAGGCGTGTGATGGAGTCCATAAGGATTATCAGGTTTTTACCTTGCTCTACCATGCGTTTTGCACGCTCAAGAACAATTTCTGCCACCTTCTTATGATGCTCTGGGTGTTCGTCAAATGTGGAAAAAACCACGTCGGCACGCTCCCCCGCAATACTGCGTTGCATATCTGTCACTTCTTCTGGTCGCTCGTCAATTAGCAACACGATAAGATGGACATTTTTGTGGTTTTTTAAAATTGCGTTGGCAATATTTTTCAAAAGAACGGTTTTGCCTGCCTTTGGGGGAGAAACTATCATGCCGCGCTGACCAAGACCGATTGGGGCAACCAAGTCCACAAGGCGATTTGCCATGGTTTTTTGGTCGCTTTCCAGATGCAAACGCTGGGTTGGATAAATTGGCGTAAGCTTAGCGAAATGAGGGCGGCGGGTTGCCATGTGGGCAGGGTCGCCGTTGATGCTATTAACCAACAGCAAAGCGCGGAAATTTTCGGTTTCTTTTGGTATGCGCAGGTTTCCATAAATCATATCCCCGTTGCGCAGACCAAAGCGGCGTATTTGCGGGGCAGACACATAAACATCATCAGGGCCTGCCAGATAATGGTCGGTGCGTAAAAAGCCGTAGCCATCTGGATGAATGTCCAAAATGCCCCCCCGCTCCTCACCAGAATCCAGTGCCACCAGGTAGTCTGCCTTTTGCGGTTCGCGCTCACGAGTTGCCTGTTCTTGCGCTGGTTTTTGTCGCAAAACAGGCGTCTGTGGTGTTGCAGGCGGCGGGGTGGGGGCTGGGGCAGCCTTAACCTCCGCAACAACTGGCTTAGGTTCGGCAATTTCTTTTTTGGCTGGCTCGGTTTTCTCTATATCAGCAATCAATTCAGCAAGCTCTGCCTTGCGATATTTTTGGATGCTTTTTACACCCAAATTTTTACCCATTTCCCGCAATTCGGGCAGGGATTTCTTGGTAAGAATGTCAATTCTTTCTTGTTTACTCAAAATAACCTCCAATTTTTGAAGAAGATATTCAATTATTTTTAAATTTTTTTAAATTTTTAATTTTAAGTTGTGGGGGATTGACGGAAGAGATTTCCAAAAAGAAGTATTCTATAGTGATTATAACACAAAACAATGAGCCTGTCAACACATGATTGAATAAAAATTCACATTTCTAAAACCCGCCATGTAAAGGCGGGTTTTAGAACGTGTTTGCCGTGATATTACTTAACGAAACTTATTATGAAACTTCAATTCCAAACGATTTGTTTTGTCAAGTATGGCAATGCAACTGCGCACGCATTCTGCACCGCATAAGCCGCTAGGATATTTAAATTTTGCGGCATTGGCAGCATATGGCACTTTGTCAGTTACATTTGTACCAATTTCGTCAAAAGTGGGGCGTGGGCTACCATCAGCACATTTTTCGCCGTCACCATCAATAACATTTTGAGAGTATGCGCGAACCTCATCACAAGCAAAGGGGCTTAACCCGCCGCCTATATGGGCAATTCGGCATTTAACAGCATCCAACTGCCCTCTGGCTACTGTAGCAACCCCTGGAATGTCAATAATATGGCTGCGTTCTTTGCTAATTGCCTGGGCAGGGCAGTTTTTAACACATTGCATACATTTGATACATAGGTTTTCTAAAATTGGGTCTGCTTCAAGCTCCGCTTCTGTGAAAATGAAGTAAAAACGCTGGGCAGGACCAAATTTTGGGGTTAACACCATACCGCTGTGACCCATTTCCCCCATGCCGCACAAAACCGCCGCTACACGGAAATTTATAAACATCTCTGGGGCAGGTTTGGCATTGCCTTCAGAATCAATGGCAGCCACTCCGTCTGTGCCAGACAGGTCTTTGCCGTAATACATAAATGACGTTGCCTCATAACCGTGGTCCTCAATAAAGCTTGCTACCCTGCGCTGTGCCATTGGGGCAATAATTCGGTTAATATCCCCAGAGCCGCTAAGGGTGTATGTACTATAGCTTGTCCCCTCCTCAATTCCGCGGAAAGAACCCCTGTGGACACGGAAAGCAAGACCAATTACAGACTTTGCACGAGGCATTATAGAGGTGGGTGTATGCTCTCCAGGTGCATCCTTCCATCTGTCAATAGAACCGATACCAACCAAGTCCGCACCCACTTCACGGGCAAATTTTTTAACGTCTGATGCAGTCAATTTTGGAAAATCACTCATATAAACCACTCCTTTTGTGCAGTATACCATGAAACGGTTTTTTTGTCAATACGAAAGGCGGGACTATATGCAGAATATTTACACAGACTTGGCAATGGAAATGGCAGAGGGGCTTGACGGTGAAGGGCTTCGCGGCATTGAAATGGACAGCGTTCAACAGGGCGATGTGAAAATAACTACCATTCATGTGGTAAATGATGACGGGGCAAAAACTTTAGGAAAACCCATCGGCAGCTACATCACCATAGAATCCCCGAAAATCAAAGAAAACAACTTTGTTGTCCACGAAGAGATAATGGGGATTTTGGTTAAACAACTTGCCTTGCTTAGGGATGGTCTTGGAATTGACGATGACGCACCTGTGCTTGTTATCGGGCTTGGCAACCGAAATGTAACGCCCGATTCCCTAGGCCCTCAAGTGGTGGGCAAATTGCTTGTTACACGGCATATCCTGGACAAAATGCCAGAGGGTCTTGTTGGGTTGCGCCCCATTGCAGCCCTTGCCCCTGGGGTCATGGGCATGACAGGCATCGAAACAGCAGAAGTTGTAAAAGGTCTTGTGGGAAACGTGCGCCCGCAACTGGTTATCGCCATCGACGCCCTTGCCGCGCGAAGCATTGACCGCATTAACCAAACAATCCAACTAACAGACACTGGGATTTCTCCTGGGGCAGGGGTGGGCAATCGCCGCGCCACCCTGGACGAGAAAACCCTTGGTGTGCCAGTTGTAGCCATTGGTGTTCCAACCGTGGTTGATGCCGCAACATTCGTAAACGACACGCTGGACATTTTTTTGGCGCAAATGGCAGAGGGAACCCCAGAGCATCTGCGGGATGGCGCGGAGTTTTTCCGTATGCTGACCCAGTTGGAGGAGCAGGATAAACACGCTGTAATCCGCAATAGCATTGAGCCTTCTGTGGGCAATATGTTTGTGACCCCCAAGGAGATTGGCGAGGTGGTTAAGTGGCTTTCGAATATTATTGCTAATGGGATTAACATTGCCATGCATAAAGGTATTGATATGGATGACATTAATCGGTTTATGTACTAACCCAGAAGCCATTGCTAGATTGATTGCGCAATGGCTTTTTTGGTTGACGGCAGGGCTTTGGCGTGTTATAATCGAACTATAGAAATTCGCCACCTTATTGGCACTACAAAGGAGTAATTAGCTTTATGAATTTATGGTATGGTTCGATTTTGGAAAGACATGGTAAACAAGTAACCATAAAACGTCAAGGTGCCGAAATTGCACAATTATTTGCAAGTTATGAAAACAGACACTTTGAGTTTTGCATAACATCGGATGTTATGCCAGGTGATGTTATAGTTAACTCTAATGGCAATGAATTTACAGTGCTGGAAATACACGAACGAGTAATGGACGTAGAACCCTATGGAATAACCGCTTACGTACAAAGCGAAGCTGATAAGGTTTCAAAATCAAGTGTGCATAACACCATTTATAACTTCGGTAGTATGCAGGGTTCTTCCATCGGTTCGCATGGCTATGTAACCATAAACTACAATAATTGCTTAGAAGATATGCGCAAACGCATTGAAGCGGAAAACTCCCCTGATAAAGTCGAGCTAGAGCAAATTGCTAATCTTCTGGAAATGATTTTGAATGGACAAGTTCCGTCACAGAAGGGTCTATTTTCCAAATTTTCAGAAGTTATGGAGCGTAATTCTTGGATTTCGGGAGCGGTAGCGTCTACCATATTTTCTTGGTTGGCTACTGCGCCATTTTAATGAATTGGAGGATAATATGAAATCAGTTGTTTTAATTGTTATGGACGGGGTTGCTTTGTCTGACAAGCCCGAAGGGAACGCTGTTTTGGGGGCTTACACGCCCAATTTGGATTATTTGGTGCAGCATCATCCTTGGACGAAAATTAAGGCTCATGGCACGGCGGTTGGGTTGCCTGATGATGGGGATATGGGCAATTCTGAGGTGGGGCATAATGCTTTGGGTTGTGGTCAAATTTATGCCCAAGGTGCAAAGCTTGTGGATGAGGCCATTTCCAGCGGGCGTATGTTTGATACACCTGTTTGGCAAAATCTGGTAAAGGGTGACACCCTGCATTTTATCGGGCTTTTAAGTGACGGAAAGGTTCATTCTAATATTGAGCATTTGATTGCTTTGGTTCGCAAAGCCTATGATGACGGAGTTAGGTGTGTTCGTATACACATTTTACTTGATGGGCGGGATGTTGCCGCTCAGTCTGCACTGGAGTATGTTGCTAAATTGGAGCTTGTTTTGGCGGAATTAAATTCAAGGGATTTTGATGCTAGAATCGCATCTGGCGGCGGTCGCCAGCGGATTACCATGGACAGATATGGGGCAAATTGGGGCATGGTAGAGGAAGGGTGGAATGTGCATGTCAACGGCATTGGTGAGCAATTTGGCTCTGCCAGCGAGGCGATAACTGCCGCTCGTGAGGTAAACCCGAATATTATAGACCAAGATTTGCCGCCTTTTGTTATCGCTGAAAATGGCGAGCCTGTTGGCAAAATCGCAGATGGTGACAGCGTTTGTCTTGCCAATTTCCGCGGGGATAGGGCAATGCAGCTTAGCCAAGCCTTTGATTTGCCTAATTTTAACAAATTTGACCGTGGCACTGCGCCCAAGGTTTATTTTGCGGGGATGTTACAATATGATGGTGACAGCAAATTGCCCCAAAACTATCTGACTGACCCGCCCCACATACAAAACACATTAACGGATTTGCTGGTAAGCCATGGCGTGAAGCAGTTTGCCGTAAGCGAAACCCAGAAATATGGGCATATGACCTATTTTTGGAATGGCAACCGCACAGAAAAGCCAGACCCCAACTTGGAAGATTGGGTGGAGATAAACAGCGACATTCTGCCCTTTGAGCAGCGTCCATGGATGAAAGCGGCAGAAATTACCGACCAAGTGGTTTCTGCTATCGAAAGCGGCGAATATGGCTTAATACGCGCCAATATGCCAAATGGGGATATGGTAGGGCATACAGGAAACTACCATGCGGCTCTGATTTCCGTGTCAGCAGTGGATTTGTGCATCGGGCGGATTATGGAAGCCGCCAAAAAGGCAGGCGTTACCCTTATTGTTACGGCTGACCACGGCAATGCAGACGAAATGACAGAAAAGGACGGCAAAACCCCGAAAACTGCCCACAGCCTAAACCCTGCACCCTTCATTATTTACAGCGATGATGAAGTTCGCCTACAACAAGGTAAAGGTTATGGCGTTGCCAATGTTGCTTCAACTGTGGCTGTTTTGCTAGGGCTACAACCCCATCCTAATTGGGAAAGGTCTATGATTTAGAGGTAATATAGCGGGCAAGTAACTATATACAACTTTACCCAACGCCCCGTAGGGGCGCATATTATGCGCCCCTACAATGGATGATGATGACGCGGTTGTTGGGTTTATGTAAAGTTGTATATAATTACCTGGCATTTTTGTATTGGAGGTTAATGAAATGAAAAGCCCGCGTGGAATAATTGTTTTTGGGGCTTCGGGGTCGGGTTGCACAACAACAGGGCGCGAGTTGGCGCGACTATTAAATTTCGACCATTTTGATACGGATGATTATCTTTTTGAAATAAAAGACCCGCTCAAGAGGAAGGAGCGTCCGCTAAACGAACGAATATCTTTGTTGCGCCCTCTGCTAAAGAACGACTTTGTTCTTTCGGGGTGCATACGCGAATGGAGCGGAGCGTTTGATTCCATGCTATCTATGGCAGTCTTTTTGAGAACTCCGACAAGTATCCGAATTGAGCGGGTAGAAAATCGAGAATTTAAACGCTATGGAGAGCGCATTAAGTTAGGCGGGGATTTATATGCCGAACATCAAAAATTTATTGATTATATAGCAACATACGATAATGGCGGCATGGAAACGCGCTCATTAGCTTCTCAGGAAGCGTGGGCAAAACGCCTAACTTGCCCTGTTATTCATGTTGATGGCGCAATAGATTGGCGCGTAAATGCAGAAAATATATCGAAGCAATTTTTGAAAGAGATTACAAATTTAGACACGGACAATAAAGGAGAAAGTTTTTAAATGGACATTAATAAAATTTTACAAGAGGAATTTGGGGTAAGCCCCCAGCATTTGACAAACACAATTCAGCTAATTGATGAGGGGAACACAATTCCTTTTATTGCCCGTTACCGCAAAGAAATGACAGGTTCGTTGGACGACCAGGTGTTGCGCGAATTGGCAGACAGATTGGTTTATCTGCGCAAGCTAGACGAAACCCGCCAGCAATATCGGGATGCGATTACGGAGCAGGGCAAAATGACAGATGAAATTGCTGCAGCTCTCGACAATGCGCAGACCTTGGCTGTTTTGGAAGATATTTATAGACCATATCGCCCGAAAAGGCGCACCCGCGCAACCATCGCCAAAGAAAAAGGGCTTGAACCTCTCGCCCTTGCCATTTTTGCGCAGGATTTAACTATACCTGCGGCTGATTTGGCTGTTGGTTACATAAACGAGGATTTAGGGGTGGCAGATGCCGACGAAGTCCTTGCGGGAGCATGTGACATTATTGCAGAAATGATTTCAGATGATGCCGACCACCGCGCTACTCTACGTAAATTATTTAATGAAAAGGGCTTTATAGCCAGTGCCGCAACAGACCCCGAAGCCCAGTCTGTTTATGAAATGTATTACGAATTTAACGAGCCAGTGAAGAAACTGGCGGGGCATAAGGTGCTTGCCGTTAACCGCGGGGAGAAAGAGGGCTTTTTAAAGGTTGCTGTTGATGTGGAGGAAGCGGATGCAATCAACTTGCTAGAGCGCGCTATAAATGCGGGCAACATGCACACAAAACAAATTATCAGCGACACCATCTCCGACAGCTACAAACGTCTAATTCAGCCATCTATGGAGCGGGAAATCCGCAACACTTTAACCGAACGAAGTGAAGAAGGCGCAATTAAGGTGTTTTCCACCAATTTGCGTCAGCTTTTGCTTGCTGCGCCCATTAAAGACAAGGTGGTTCTTGCCCTTGACCCAGGATTTCGCACAGGCTGTAAAATCGCCATTGTTGACGGCATCGGCAATGTGCTTTACACAGGTATAATTTACATTCATCAACCTGATAACGCCAAGCGGGCGCTCCTTGTGGAAATTGACAAGCATAATGTGGATATTGTAGCAATTGGCAATGGCACAGCAAGCCGCGAAACCGAAGCTTTGGTGGCCGATTTGCTGCGGGATTCTGGGCGTAAGGTGCTTTATACCATTGTTAACGAATCTGGTGCTTCGGTTTATTCCGCTTCAAAGCTTGCCGCTGAAGAGTTTCCTGATTTTGACGTGGCTTTGCGCTCTGCCGTGTCCATTGGGCGCAGATTGCAAGACCCACTGGCAGAACTTGTAAAAATTGACCCGAAAAGCATTGGTGTGGGGCAGTATCAGCATGATATGAACCAGAAATACTTATCAGATGCCCTTGGGGGCGTGGTGGAAAATTGCGTAAACACCGTTGGCGTGGATTTAAACACCGCAAGTCCCTCGCTTTTGTCATATGTGGCGGGCATCAGCTCCACCGTTTCTAAAAATATCTTAAAACACCGCGAAACTGAGGGTAAGTTTAAAAACCGAAAACAGTTGTTGAAAGTCAAAGGGCTTGGACCTAAGGCTTTTGAGCAATGTGCAGGCTTTTTGCGGATTACAGACGGGGATAACCCTTTGGACAACACTGCCGTTCACCCTGAAAGCTACCCCGCCGCACAGCAACTTATTGCTAAAAATGCCACTATAAAATCTGATGTTAAATCTCTTGCGGCGGAACTGGGAATTGGTGAACCAACCTTGAGGGATATTTTGCAGGAATTGGCAAAGCCAGGACGCGACCCCCGTGAGGAGGCAGAAGCCCCCATGCTTCGCAGTGATGTGCTGACTATGGAGGATTTGCATGAAGGTTTGAAGCTAAAAGGCACGGTGCGTAATATAATGGACTTTGGTGCTTTTGTGGACATTGGTGTCCACCAGGACGGCTTGGTTCACATCTCCCAACTAGCTGACAAATTTGTGAAACATCCCTTTGAAGTGGTCAGTGTAGGGGATATTGTTGATGTTACCGTCCTTAGCGTTGATGTTGCTAAAAAGCGCATTTCCTTATCCATGAAGTGAATATAGCAGGGGCGCATAATATGCGCCCTTAAACCTATTTATGATATGGCTCGTTATTCAAGATGCGGCAAGTCCTATAAACTTGCTCCAGCAGAATTATCCGTGCCATTTGGTGGGTAAATGTCATATTAGACAGGGACAGGCGCAAATTACAAATATTCAAAACCTCGTCAGCCAACCCTACACTGCCGCCGATTATAAACTCCAGATGGCTATGCCCACTGACTGCCAGTTTGCTCATATCCTTTGCAAATTCTTCTGATGATGGGGATTTGCCGCCAATTGCCATGGCAATTTTATATGAATTTGGCGATAGCTTCTGCAAAATTCTCCCCGCTTCTTTGGCGGGGTTGTCGTCCTGCGCCACTTCGATAATGTTTAACTTACCATAAGGTGTAAGCCGCTTAACAAATTCCCCCTGAGCCTGCCGTAGATAGTCCTCTTTTAAATTTCCCACACAAATAATGGTTATTTTGCCAAATTTATACATTATAGCCCACATCCTCTGTAAAGTTGCCCGCTTCGATGGCGGCGCGGGCAAGCTGGTCACAGCGGTTGTTTTCAACATTACTTGCATGACCTTTAACCCAGATAAATTCAACCTTGTGTTTGTCTAACATAGGCAGAAGCCGCTCCCATAAATCCACATTTACAGCCATTTCGGTTTTGTTGCGCTTCCAGCCATTTGTGCGCCACCTCTCAACCCAGCCCTTTTCAATGGCATCCACCAAATAGCGGCTGTCGCTGTAAAGGCGCACCAAACAAGGCTCCTTTAAAGCTTCCAAAGCTACAATAGCCGCTAAAATTTCCATGCGGTTGTTTGTTGTGCGGGTGTATGCCCCGCTAATCTCCTTGCGGTGTTTGCCGTGCAACAGAACCACCCCAAAACCCCCAGGGCCAGGGTTGCCAGAACATGCGCCATCTGTATAAACATCAACATTTTTCATTACAAAGAAAACCTTTCTTTTATCATGTTTGCCACCGCATCAGCAGGTAGATTTGTGTTGTCAATTTTAATATAGTTTTCATAGGGTATTTCCCCGTCATGGCTGACAAGGCGGAAACCTTCATCTTCATTTAGTATGTTATTGTTCGACCATTCAGTATCACGTTTAGAAGCCTTGTGGGTAAGGCGGTTTTCTGTCACATTGCGCGCAAGGCGGGTTTTCTGGTCTGCCACCAGCTCCACCCAATAAATCTCGCCGTTTTCATCCTCGAAAAACTTCACTAACCGTCTGATGTAATCCCAATCGCTTTCAAGGTTAAAAGCCCACATCCATGTGAAAATCATCCCATATTGGTCAGTAGATTTTGCAAATTCTTCAAAAATAATATGACGGATACGGTCAACAACACCATGGACGCGCTTACCAAAAACTTCCAAACATAGCTCAATTGTCATGTGGTTGTGCATCAACCGCAAGTCAGTAATTTTCGCCAATTCTTGACCTACCGTCATTTTACCAACTGCCCCTGCACCAATTATTACTACAAGCTTCATACGGCTCACCCTTTCCACAAAACTTATTTCAGTATATCATACCACATCTTGACCTGCAAGAGGATTTGTTGTATTATTGTAGCAGAGGTGACAAAATGTTTGACATACAAGAAGAATTAAAGCGATTGCCCCAGCGCAGCGGGGTTTATATGTTTTTGACCTCATCAGAGGAGATTGTTTACGTGGGCAAGGCGATAAACCTGCGCAACCGCGTGCGGTCTTATTTTACTGAGGCTAATTTGGTGCATCCAAAGGTGCGCAATATCCGTGCTGTCACCGTTCGTTTTGAATATATTGTAACCGACACGGAAACAGAGGCTTTAGTCCTTGAATGTAACCTCATCAAGGAGCATCAGCCCCGTTACAATGTGCTGTTGAAAGATGACAAAAGTTATCCGTACATAAAAGTCACTGTGGGGGAGGATTTCCCGCGGGTTTTTTCCACTCGGGATTATGATGAGGATGGGAGCAAATATTTTGGACCTTTCACCTCAAGTTATGCCGTGACCCAAACCCTTGAGCAAATTCATAAAATATGGCCTTTGCGCCGCACTGCCAAGAAAATTACAGCAGGGCAAATATCTGGCAGACCTTGTTTAAATTATCATATAGGGCTTTGCCCTGGACCCTGCGGTTTGCATATTTCTAAAGAAGATTATGGCGAACGGGTTGCCCAAATTTTAGAATTTTTATCAGGGAAGCATGAGGCGGTTTTGCGGGAGTTGCAGACGCAGATGGAAGCCGCTGCTGATGAGCTACTATTTGAGAAAGCCGCGGGATTGCGGGATAAAATTCAGGCGATAAACCGTATTAACGAAGCCCAGAAGGCGGAGCGCATTTCCGAAGGCGACCAGGATATTATCGCATTTGCCGCAAATGCTGACGAGGCTCTGTTTCAGGTGTTTTTCATCCGTGACGGCAAAATGACAGGGCGGGAACATTTAATGGTTTATGGCGTGGCAGATGCAGACCCACCAGCCATAATGACCCAATTTATAACCCAATTTTACAGCGGAACGCCTTTTGTGCCAAAGGAGCTTATTTTGCAGCATCCAATTGAGGACGAAACCATTATCAAGGCGTGGCTGGCGCAGGAGCGGGGCAAAAAGGTGCAGATTAGCGTGCCAAGCCGCGGGGACAAATTAAAGCTGGTGAAATTGGCTGAAAACAACGCAATTATCACCTTGGAGCAGTTTGGCAAGCATATCAAAAGGGAAGAAGAGCGTACCACAGGGGCGATGGAAGAAATTCGCACTGCCCTTGGGCTTGAAGGGGATTTTTTCCGCATAGAGGCTTATGACATTTCAAATATTCAAGGCTATGAAAATGTTGGTTCTATGGTGGTTTTTGAAGGGGGCAAGGCGCGGCGCAATGATTACCGCAAATTTAAAATAAAATCTTTGGCGGGAGGTGACGCTAACGACTACGCCGCCATGCAAGAGGTTTTGTCCCGCCGTTTGCGCCGTTATGAGGAAGGGGATAGCAAATTTTCCCGCCTGCCCCATATTATTTTTGTGGATGGGGGCAAAGGGCATATTTCTGCCGCTAGGGAGGTTTTGGATAAACTTGGCATAGACCTGCCCGTTTGCGGCATGGTTAAAGACCACCGCCACCGCACCCGCGCCCTGCTGTACAAAGGCGAGGAAATTACCATGCCTTTGGGCGGGGAAGGCTTCAAGCTTGTGACCCGTATTCAAGAGGAAGTTCACCGCTTTGCTTTGGAGTATCACCGTAAATTGCGCTCTAAGGCGGCAACGAAGTCTGTTTTGGATGACATACCTGGGGTAGGGGGTACGCGACGTAAGGCGTTACTAATGCGTTTTGGCACGGTGGAGGCCATAAAGGCGGCTAGTGAAGAGGATTTGGCAGCCACTCCTGGAATGAACAAAAAAGCCGCCAAAGCAGTCATTGACTTTTTCAGCGGCTCTTGATGTAACTCATAAACGTTGTAGGGGCGCATATTATGCGCCCCTACGGCATTATCTTGACCTGTATTTATCCAAGGATTGATTTAAGGCTTCTTCGGCATTTATATCCACTGCTTCACACAATGCCGACAAAGAGAAAATGCAATCACCAATTTCATCCACTACAGAGGGCGTAATAGCGAAGTCCTGCTTTCCATAGTCAGTGGATAACAAAATCTCCTTACCAAGCTCCCCAATTTCAGACACAAGGTCAATATAGCGGCTTTTGGCATCCGTCTGCCAGCCTTGGTTTTCAATGAATTCTTTAACCAAATTCTGCACACTGCGCCTCCTATCCCTTAATTAACTTCTTAAACAAAAAGCGCAAAGTGATTTTGTGACCAAAAAGCATTATACACATTTGGTATATTTTAGCAGAAACAAATGCAATGACAATTGTATACACAATATTTACACCAATGATAAGCAAAACCTCCCAGGCGGGCATTATCACCGTGTTTAGGCGGGCTATCATAACAAAAGGCGACACAAATGGCACATAAGAAACAGCCGTTACAAAGGTTTCGCTGATAAATGAAGGGTTGCCATGTATCAGCATACCCAGATAAAACGAACCCATCACCACAAACATTGGCACAGTGGCAAGGGTTGCGCTTTCTTGGCTATCCCCCACCGTTGCTGCCATTGCGGCATAAATAAAGGCTAGACACACGAAAGCAAGCACAAAAAACACAATAAGATACACAAATGTTATCATGGGATAACCATAGAACAAATCGCCGCCACCAAAAAGCTCCCCTAAAGGATTGGTGAAACGGGTCATAACAAATATAGAAATAGCTAAGATTGAGCCTGTTGTTAAGCCTACCAAAGCAGACGCAATAACTTTACCAAGCATAATTGCAGTTGGTGATGCCGATGTAAACAACAACTCAACAATTTTGGAGGTTTTTTCTTTCATCACACTTGCTAAAATGCCTCCGCCGCTAGACATTACAGCCATTAGCGTCAGTATCAACGCCGCAATGCCCACAACTGCGCCAGCAGGGCCAATCCAGTTATAATCGCCCCCTGCTCCTTCGCCATCCTCTTGCGCCAAATTTACAATATACCAATGGGCATCTACAGCAATATTGGTAACATGGTTTATTTCCATCATGTCAAACAAATATCTATGGGCAACCTCCCTTACAAACAGCTCCATTATATGGGTGGTCGGTGCAAAATGAGAATCGGTTGTTATAACGCGATAGCTTGCAGGGGTTATAAAATGCACACCAAAAGCCCCTTGACCAGATGTTATAGCGTTTTCAATTTCTTCTGCTGTGGTTGGTTGCCAGTCAAATTCTGGGAAAAACTCTGCAATCAGGTTAATGTCCATGCTTCTTTCCGGGGTTTCGTCCAAAAGCAGGGCAACACTGTGATTTATCTCCAGGTCATCAGAGCTAAAAAGGTCGATAATGGTAGGCAAAAAGCTTAAAACCACCATCAAAATTAAATAGAACAAAATTGAGAAGAGGTAAGCCTTGCGGCGCACCACATTTAAATATTCAAATTGAATAACATGTTTAAGCCCCTTCATGGTCTTCACCTACCTTTTCCAGAAAAATTTGAAGCAGGCTAGGGCGCACAACAGAAATGCTGTCCACGCCAATGCCTTTCGCCTTATAATCTGCCGCTATGGATGCCAAATCCCCATTTTCTGGGGCTTGGACATGTTGCTTCTCACCAGTGTCCGTCACCACCAACACCTTGTCGCGGGGGTAGCTGTTTTTGATTTCATGCAAATTGCCTGTAAGCATAACAACGCCATGCTTTATGATGCATATATCCTGGCAAAACTCCTCCACCTGCGCCATTTGGTGGCTGGAGAATATGATAAGTTTGCCCCGTGCGGCATTTTCATCAACAATGTCCTGCAAACCCTTGGCATTTACAGGGTCAAGCCCCGAAAAGGGTTCGTCAAGAATGATAACGTCTGGGTCATTAAGCAAGGCAATGGCAAGTTGGATTTTTTGCTGGTTGCCTTTGGAAAGGGTTTCTGCCTTTTTCTTTAGATGTTCGGTCATCTCTAGTTTTTCAAGCAAGTGTAGTTCGTCAAGCAACTTGGCAAAAACTTTTCCACATGGCAAAAAATCATAAAATGGAAATAAATTACAATAATGCAGAAAACCCAGCAAAAATCACAAATAACGCCATTTAGGGCGTTTGTGATAGTGCTGGGTTTGTTTTTTGTTTGGGTTTGGTGCTTATGTTGCTGTTTGCATCTCTTAAACGCTTGTGGGCAAACCTTTTAATCGGCATTTAATCGGCATTCGTGGGGTATCGTTTTTTATATGTGCTGGCACCGTTTGATATGTGCCGACATTGTTTTGCCTGTGCTGTCATTATCTGTAAAAGCGGTGTTTGCCGTAGTCAAGCAGGCGGGTTAAGTTTCTTTCGTGGCTCCACTTGCCTTCTGGCACATCATCAGCCCCTTTTATAGTGCGGAAAAATGTTGCACCCCTCGCTTGGTCTGGTTCGGATAGTGCCAGCAGCACATTACGCCTTATGCCTTCATCTGGTGTGGCACGGTTAAATGCCCCATCACGTACAGGACTAAAGGCATTACGCTGAAACAGCACTTCCAGTAGTTTATTAGGGAAGGTTGGGTCTGCCATACGGTTTAATATTACATGAACAACTAATCGTTGCCCATGGTCATCTTCTCCCCTTGCCTCTGCCCAGACCATTTTGCACAGGGCTTCCATTTCAAAGTCCGTTAAACTCCACTCATCTTGATTGTGGGGTCGTGGTATGGGGGTCTGTGGTTGTGATGTAGTTAGTGCTTGTGGTGTTATTGGCGGCGGTCGTGTTGGTTCTGGTATAAGTCGGGTGGGTTGGTCTGTGCTGTCATCTGTGGTATCTGCCGTGTTGCTGGTATAACCAGCATAGCTCCCGCTTTCGTATTCTCTATTAAACACACCCATCATGTCAAGCACCGTAAACACCCTAAGCATTACTTTGCAAAGGTCAAGATTGCCACCACCATTGCCTTGCAAAGCCTCTGCCGCAACAAGTTTTTCAATGGTGGGTCTTGCCCAGTCTGGCACTTCTTGGATTGTGTTAAATACTTGGCGAGTTGGGGTTTCTGGCTCGCTCTCGGTGTTTGGGGTTGTTTCTGTGGATGGACTTATGGTTGTGTCATCATCGCCCATTTCCATACCAAAATAGGCATATACTCCTTTGGCTAAGGCTTCTGCCATTTCATTTCTAAAGTGCATTAAAAGCCCTACATCTGGATTAGCGCGGGGACTGTCGATAAAGGCAAGCTCTACTAGCGTAGCTGGCATGGTGGTTTGTCTAAGCACACCAATTGCACCTAAATTGGTGCGGGTGTCGGGCTTTACGCCGCGGTCGCGCAGTCCTGTTGCTTTAATAAAGTTATCGGTGATGGCACGTGACAGGGCGTTGGACTGGACACTTCTGGTGTTGGCAGGTCCAGCATCAAAGAAAAATGTTTCAAAGCCTGTGCCACTGCCAGCATTGACGTGGATAGATATAAAAATATCCGCCAGCCACTCATTTGCCATTTGCCAGCGGGCGTTGATTGCTGATACGTTGTTCATGCCAAGCACCGTTTCTTTGGTGGGGCGCGATAATTTAACATCAAAGTCCCCCTCTAAAAGCCGCCCCATCTCAAGGGCAACATCAAAAACAACATCCTGCTCGGTTATGCCGTTTGCCGCTGCCCCCGTGTTAAATGTGCCTGTTGGGTTGTGTCCTGCGTCAATAAAAACTCTTTTTCTCATTTTCCCAGCCCCTTTCCCTCGTCGCCTCTGCCTTTTACCATGGCACAGCAGTCCACGGCAGACTGCCCCAGTATGTACGCCAAAATGGGTGATAGTGCCACCAAAAATTGCTCAACATTCTCTACAGTTTCTGGTGCGAAAAATAGAGCGGCAATTGCTAATAGGGTGGTGGTGATAGCACACCACAACTTTCTGCTTCCGATTTTTTTCATAATATCATCTCCTTATTTTTGCTGGTTTAACTGGTTTTGTTGATTTAATAATACATGGTTTTGGGGGTGTTTTACAGCAAACCATTTTGTAAAGATGTCCGCCAATCAAAAAAGACCCCGCAGGGCTTGCAAATTGTGGCGGGTTGCGGGTCTTAGCTCTTAAACACCCCTTAAACCCTTCTTAAAAATTAGTGATAATCAACTCCTTAAAATCCTTGGTTGTGCCTGTTTGGGCGGTCATTGGATTGCTCCTTGTTATGCCGTGGATATTGAAGTCTTTGTAAAGTTCTCGCAAAAACTCATCATCATTATAAGACAAAATAAACTTGCCTTTGATATTAACAAGCATATCCCGCAGTTTTACATGGTCATCAGCACCGAAAACAAGTTGGCTGTTATTACCACAACTGCCTTTGTCATTACCATTACCACAGCTACACCCAGCGCCCTTGCCATCCCCGCGGTTGCCAGCTTTGCCGTTTTTGCTCTTGCCACCATTATAAAAATATTCCGTGGTGTGATACGGCGGGTCAAGATATAGCAAAGAACCTGTGCGGTCGTATTGTTTTATAACGCGCTCGAAACTGTTGTTTTCAATTATAACCCGCTCTAAACGCTGGGCAACCTTCTCCATCAATTCAAGTGAGGGCATAAGCCGAGGGTTTGCCCCAAAGCTAGTGGTGTTTGAGCAAAAACTATGCTTTATTAAATACAAGAACCGTGCCGCCCTTTGAATATCGGTTAAATATTGCGGGTCTTGGTCTTTGTATGCCATAAACCTTTCTCTTGAAATTAAATTAAAATCAATCTGCTTGGCAAGTTCCTGTGGATGCTCTTTAACACAACGAAACAGATTAACAAGTTCACCGTTAACATCATTGTAAACCTCAAATGGGGCGTGTTTGTCTTTATAAAATAATAGCCATGCCGCCCCGCCAAAGACTTCTATGTATCTGTCAAAGGCGGGTTTGCTTTTGCCGCCTTCTGTAGTTTCTGGCTTTGGAAAATATTCATAAATGGTCTTACGCAAGGCGCGCTTGCCCCCGACCCATGGGATGAAGCTGTCCATAATATCTACCCCCTTAAATTTAATAAAATTTAATAAAAAAGACCACCAACCAAAAAGCCGATAATCAAAGTAACCACACCACCTATCACATAACCCACCACAGCTTTCCACTTCTTAGCGGGTTCTTGCCGCACCTCGTCTAGCTTGCCGGCTTTGTCATCCAGCCGCTCTTTTAGCCATGGCAAGCCCTCAACGGTTTTTTCTAGCTTGCCAAGACGCTTGCCTTGGTCGCGCTGGCTTTCTCGTACCCCAACCATTATCTGCATCATGCCTTTAACCTCGGCAGACATGCCCTCCACACTGGATGCGAGGGTATACACGCTATTTGTTAGCTTGTCCAGATTGTCAAGACGTTTGTGGGCAGATGCGGCACTAACTTCTGTTGCAGCTACCTTGCCTGTAAGTTCAAACAATCTTTCGTCATTGTTCATGTAATTAATCCCTCCTCCCAATTTCTAACACCCCGTCACTCTCGGCATATAGATATGGAGCATTAAACGGCTCTAACCCGTTCTCGGATTTGTGCGCTTGAGTAACTTGGTATGTGACACCATTGTATTTCACTGTATCTCCAAGTTCAAAGGGTATATCGGCTTCCCAAGTGGTTATATTGCTATCCGCATCCACGTCTACACAAACCCATAATTCTGGTGCTTCATCTGGTTGCCAGTTGGCTTGTGTAATATGCTCCGTGTAAGCTTTCCAATACCGACCGTTGCATTGTACCACTTGACCGTATTGAACACGCTTGCCTAATGCCCAATCAGCGTAGGGGTCAATTGGCGTAATGTTCATACCCGCACTTGCTATATTAATTCTTTGTACCTGGGCTATGGTGTCTGTGTCTGCTGGTATAATACCACTGCTTTGCGCGAGTAATTCCAGCAGTGCAACCGTTTTCATTTGTAAAGCTTCACTATGTATCTGTGCAATTGTTTTGTTCATACCATCACCTCAACAATTCTGCTATGTACTGGTCTTGTAGAGTAAACACTTCTAATGTTGCAGTAGCTAACGGGTTTGCTGGATGGACTAGCGCGATTTCCTTTGGGCTGATTACACTTAGTACAGAAGTGGTGCTTACAGAACGCACATTAGTAAAAATTGGAATTGGGCTTACTTCCAGTGTTTCTGGGTTAATTTCCACGACTGCGTTAACGATAACTTGACCAAGAGCTGCGGACAAGAACTGCCCAACCACGCGGAAGCTCAAATACAGTTTATCTGCCACGTTATGGACACTAATTTGTGTTGGTGCAGCCACCATACCCAAACCCGCTAATTGCTCAATATAAGTTCTAGAAAATACTTGTTGTGTACGCAGTACACTCCTCCAGTTAAGCCTACTGATTTCAATGTTAAAACCGCCTGTCATCGGGACTGCTGTCAGTTGGCTGGCTACGTTAACTGCACTAACTGCAACGAGTAAACGTGTTCTGTCTGGCATCTCAATACCTGGTGGTATAACCGCTATCCCAGGTTCAACAACCCATTGTGTATCTTCCCAAAATATAGTGCGTGATGTTATAGGAGTTGAACCACCACCAACAAAGTTTGCTACAAAGTTTACACGAACTACATTAATTCCAGAAGCGTCTACTTCAACAGGGATGGCACTCGTAACTACTGATACAACGCCACTTCCTATGGTTGTGCCCACCATAGCAGCATTTAGAAGAGCGGTTATCTGAGCTTGCGTCCACACACTACGTATATAAGTTCTGTCCAGTTGCCTTGTAAAGCGAAGTAGCCTAGCTTGGGAAGCGCTACTTCCTGGAGCTGTAACAATAATAACGCTTCCGTCAAAGTTCATAGACAGTTGCACAGTTCCAGCTGTAACACCTGTGCCCGCTACACTCCAAAGCGTTCCGCTTTCCTGGAAAAATGCTGTTTGAGCAAAGCCTTCTTCCCTGTTTTCTCTTGTCCAAACGGCTATAGTTACAACGCTAGGACTACCAGACATGTAAACTAAACATATAGTATTTCCGTCGGCTGACACGCTTCTGAGTATCGTAGGCGAAAAAGCACTTCCTTGTTGAGCTAGGATAGTAGCCTCAATAACGTTTCCGCGCACTTGTTCCACTAACATTCGCTGGTGTCCAGTTGGGTCTAGGTTTGTCACAACACTTAAATCTGCTGACGCGTGCCTAGCAACAGGAGCTGCTGCGTACCCAGCAATAGTATACCCAGTCCACACTTCTGCTGTTACCATCCTATTAAGCGCGGTAACTTCACCGCCACCCTTTGTTAGTAATTCATCATTACCAAATTTTTCAAAATCTGCTCCAAGCATCAATACACCTCCGTTTCGCCTGTGGTAAAATTAGTTACCATTGTCTGTTCCCATTTTATAGTTATAATGGTGTTTGGCTCTTCCTCTGGCATGTTGATTTCCCAAGGGAAAAATCTTGTGGTTACTGTTCTGTACCCTGGAGTCCAAACCGTTGTGCGTTCTGCAAGTAGCATGTTGGTGGCTCTTACCACCCAAGTTTCATAGCGTGAACCGTCCTCTAAAAATATTCTTTTATAGGTACACCCGCGCTTTGTCCAACTTGCATCAAAGTCTAGATTTATAGAGGTGAGGGTTTGGGTTTCAAGGGCGGCGATAAGGTCTTGCCATCTAGTTTTGAAGCCCTCTAACCAATTGGTGGAATTGTTTTCCCAGTCGCGCATAAAGGTTTCTTGCGCGTTTATCCAAGCTTCTTGTTTTTGTTCCCAAGTTAGACGTTCGTTTGTCCAAAACTCTAGCAACTCCTCAACAATAACAAAGTATTGCTTGAAAATATCTGTGGTGTCCGTTTGGTCAATTAATCCATGAACAATACCGCAGACGGTTCTGTCTAGCCTTGTGTCAAGGATGTTTGCCTGTGTAATAGCCTGTGCGTTGGGGTTTACTGTGATAACTGCCACCATTAACTCAAACACATCATCATCTCTTTGCAATTGCGGCACTTGGGGCGTAAGGGCAGGAACACCCACCCTAAGTATAGGCTTCATGGCATTTGTGTTTATGTCGTGGCGTATCACAACAATATCACGCCTACCCAGCGTTAAATGTGCAGCAGGGATTGGTATTTCAAAATCTGCCTCGTCCATTACAAAGGTATGCCCTTCGGCAAATGCCGCCCCCATCCGCAGGGTTAGCACCATAGAGCCATGGATGCTATCCATACGCAAGCCTGTTGATGGGTTTGGATATACTCCGTTGCCTATCCACTGTTTGAAATGCCTTGCCCAGTCGCGGCTTGTAAGTTCATTGGTAAATTCCCCTGTGGGCTGACCTGTTATCTGGTCTATTATCTCTTCTGATGTGTATGGCATGAAAAGCATTTGCATTTCGTTTCCTATTGGAATGTCATTTGGCATATTTAACGCCCCCTCTCCATAAAGTCGCCTGTGGTTACGGTAATATTAAAACCCTCCACGTCATGGCGTTCTGTTATCTCAGTTATTATCTCTCGCTCCTCAAAACCCAACGCCCTGCTTTGTGACAAAACCACACTTCCCAAATCCCAGTCGGTTAAATACTGGTATTGGTAGTTATATGGGTTTATAATGCTGCTTAGGGTTCGCCTTGCCCTGTTGTGAAACATGGCATCAACGGCAGCCTGTGTTGGCGTTTGTGCTTGTGGCTGTGGTAAGGGTGCGGACATTTCAAAGCGGTCAAAGCCCCTGTGTGCAGTATTGTTATGTATAAAATCATCACCCACAAACACCACGTTTTTGTGGCGTTCTGTATCTTCAGAAAAATCTTGTTCTAAAATATTGTTAAAATCTCTATTGAAAACCACATCCGTTTCAACAGGATGGTAAAATTCAATATCAAACATTCTTGTGTCAAAGTTTTTGTTAATGCGGACACCCATGTTGTTTTCGCCAAGCAAGTCATCTAAAATTGACTTTGCTGTTCTTTGGCGATACTGGGCAAAGATTGTAGTGGGTGGGGCTGTGAATGGCAACAGCGTAAGCACATCGACCATTGAGCGATTACCCCCAGCCCCCGCCAAAAAGTTGTTGTTTATAATATTTGACAGCAAGGCTTGCAAGCTAAAAGACCCCTCCAGCGTAACAACCCGCCTATCAAACAAGATGGGCAAAGTGAAGCCCCGCACCACCATTATCTGCCCGCCGTTTATTGTATCCATCTTTTGGCGGCTGGTTATAAAAGCGGCTTCGTTTGTATCGGGCTTAAAAATGATGTTGCCGCGGTCTGTCACCCGCCCCTGTCTGTCCACTTGCATGGGCTTGAAATAATGCCAATAATCATTAAACTGCTCCTGTGGTAGCTCCCCAAACTGCAACGCCCCTATTTCCTCTGGTTGAAACTGTGTAACGAATTGAAACTCGCCAGCAGTTGAAAACCTACGCCGCCATATAAAACTTGAAAAAACTGGGTGAGATGTTTGCAGTTGCCAATCTTTATATATTTCAATCACAATCCCACCCCCTTAAAATCAGTTATCAGTTATCAGTTATCGGTTATCAGTTATCAGTTAAAACCAAAAACCAGTTGCCAGCCAACACCTTGTGCAAGTAACAAAGGTTTTCAACTGATAACTGATAACCGATAACTGATAACTGTTTAAACTATCCTTCAGCAAAAGTGAACTGTGGTGTATAACGTATTGATACTTGAAGATTGCTTACATTTTCTTCTGCTCTAAACCCGATATGGTTTTCGCCTACATTTATTAGGAAGAAACCAAAGTTTTCAGCTCTTGTGTTTAGGGTGCTAAAACCATTTACACTGTTTATAAATACCCTTTTAAGTAGTGGGAAGTTGATTATATGCACCACGTCTGCTGGTTGCATGGTTAAATTAAGCACAAGCCGCTTTCCGCTGGTTACGTCATAAATTTCTGGATTAACAACCGTGCCGCCCACCGCTCGCAGGGTGGCTTCAAATCCCGTGCGAACATTGCCGATATTTTGAAATATGCTTGTAAGCCCGCTCCGCCGCACATCAAAAACAAAGCCCCTTGGTCTTGCGGGTAGCCTTGTGGGAAAACGCCATTTTCTTTGGTTTTTGGCAATAACTTCGGTGTGGGCATTGCCGCGCCAGTATGGGTCAAGGGCGGTTAGCAAAATATCAAAGGTTAGCTTGCCGCGCTTGTTATCCCAAACTGGCTCTGATAATTCTGTAAGCCTGCAGGGGATAGACTTTGACGCTCGTGGCATTAGTGCATGTGAATAATGCAAAACCCCAGAAAGTGTAGGGTTAAACACATAACCCAAGGCTTGCTTGACGGTGTGAAGGCTTGTCCCGCTGTTTTTTACATAGCCAAGCAAGCGGATGGAGCGTTTGCCCATCCTCATGCCTGTAAAAAACTCACCATCAATACCGTCCTGTTCCACGCTGTAAATGTTGTTGGGTTGTTCTTCGATACACTTTTCAATTACAAAATCATAAAAGTAATTGAATGACATATCACGCCCTGCAGCGTTTATGTATTTTAGGGTTACGTGTGGTGTTACTAGCATCTCAGAACAACCCCCTCTCCTATTTTGTAACAAAAAACCGCCACGCTAGGCGGTTTTTGCATTATTAGTGTGGTTATCGCAATGGCAGCCCAAGTTCTGTTGCCAAGCGGTTTCTATCTTCCAAAACGTATTCACGATTTTCTGGGGTGTCGCTCCAAGCGGAAGAGTCAAGAGAAATTTGCAACATCTGACGGAAAAGACCGATTGCCGAGTCATCCGTGCCGCCCTCTTCAAAACCAGGAAGGTCACGCACTCTGGTTTGGGCTTCATCAGCGGTGATGCTGTTATCCAAAAACAAGTCAACAATCTCCACCACTCCAGTTGCAACATTCGTGTTGCGCTCTGCAATGGCTTGACCCTCGTCATCACCGCTGCAAGCCGCCAGAAATATCATAAGACCCAGCAACATAAAGATGCCTAAAAACTTTTTCATAAAATTACCTCCATGCGTTTTTTCAAATTGTAACACAAGATGGCAAAATATACAAGTTTTTGATATTGCTAAAAACCGCCAATCTCCAAAACTTGTTTTGTGGTTTTTGCAACACGATATGGCATTTGGTCTTTTTCTACGCCATTAAAGGTATTTTCTTGCTGGATGATAATGCTGCCACCACCATCAAAACCCACAGGGCTTACTGCCCCCGCAAAACTAACTGGAGCTGAAAAGCTGGCAACACTACCGCCAAAGGAATTAAAACCACCAAAACCACTACTATTCTGGCTAAACATTGCAATTATCTGGTTTCTTGTGTGCATAGCTTGTGCCAGTAGGCTTGCTTCCACATCAATAAGCCCTTGCCCTAGAGAGTTAAAGAAGTTTCGCCCTGTAGAGCGACCTTCTGTCCGTAGGAAGTTATCATTGCGGGTGGTTAGCTGGCGTAAGATGTCGCTGGACTTACGCCCCATATCTGTAAATGCCCTTGCCACAATGTCTTTCATTTCTGCATAACGCTCGTTAAAGACTTGCACTTTTTCAGATAAAATATCCACCGTGTCTGATATGTCGTAATTATCACCCGCACCAAGACCAGCACCTGCACCGCCAAAGAAAAGACCAAAATTAGTGTTACCCACAACCTCTCTTACATCCCCCATACCCTTAATCATGCCTTTAGCGTAACCTTCCATAGCAGAAACGCCAGCATCTACAAACACGGTTTCGCCAAGATATTCAAGCTGTTCAGCAAGCCCCCTAATCTCCTGCTCGGTTTCTTCTCGAAGGGGTTCAAGCTCTGCAATGGCAAGCTGACGAGCCAGTTCGTGCTTGTCTTGCCACAGTTGTACATAGGCTTCAAGCTCATATTGTGATTTTTCTAAAAGGGCTTCAATATCGGCGTTAGCTGCAAGACCCGCCCCAGCAACAGCAGCCACAAAGCCATCATACAAACCACGCTCCCGAAGGGCTGTCATGTTTTCCATATAGCTACGCATTTCGTCATACTGCTGTTGCAAACCTCTTTTCAAAATCTGCCCTTCGGTTTTGGCGGCTTCTTCTTCAGCTTTAGCGCGTGCTTCTATTGCGGCTTCGCGCTCTTCACGTAGCTCCCGCTCGGCTTGCCGTAATTCCGCCCTCATCTGCATTTCCTGTGCGTGAAGGTCGTTAATACGCCTCTCCCGCACATCCCACGCCATTTCCCAGTCGTTGTTGATGGCTTCCTCTTGGGCGTGAAGGTTTGCCAGTTGGTTTTGGTGGTCTGCTCGTAAACGTCTGATTTGTTCTTCAATATTTACAACATTTTCACGAGCAGACTGGGCGGCATCTTCTCTTGAAGTATCAACCCGCCGCTCGAAACCATCAAACAACCGCAGGGGGCTTGCGATATTACCCGCCCTTTGGTTTACAGCTTGCTGATAACGCATTTCAGCCGCCATTATCTGCTCGTTAAGCCCAAGCACCTTTCTGGCGTGTTCTTCAGCCGCCCCCCGCCGCTCATCATTAAGCCGCATACGCTGGGTATGTAAGTCACGCTCTAACCGCTCCACCTCGGCAGTGCCCATATATTCACGGGCAAGCATTCGCTCAAGCCCTGCTACATGCTCCTCGGTGGTAAGCCTTCCAAAGTGTGCCTCACGGCTTAACCAGTTACGGGAATGTTCGTAACTTTCACGCATGGCGCGTTCGCGCCCTGCAACGTATTCGGTATTTAACTGGTTTTCTATACGTGCAATGTTGCCCATGATATACAGGCGGGTTGCACTATGCTCTGTATATTCTTTTGTTAGCATTTGCCACTTTGCAAGCTCTCCTTCAAGGGTGTGCTGGCTGTGGCGGCGGTATTCTGTTATCCATTCGCTGGCTTTGGAAAAGATACCATTTGACAGGGTGCTTGCCTCGTCAAGTACAAAGGGCAAGCCATCTGCCATACCGTCAGAAATGTCCTTGGGAATTGCAAGTCCCATTTCTCTTGCAAATGACCCCATAGAGCTTGCAAGAAAATCCCCCGCTTTTGTTGCGGTGTCTGCGTTATCATAAATACCCTTTACAGCGGACTGTACCGAGTATTCACCCGCATCATAAAACAGCATATAGGGATTGACTGCATTTGCACCATCTTCAAAACCACGGTGAACGGCTGCCGCAAGTGCCACCCCTGCATTACGACCAGCCGCAAGACTTGCGGTGATACCCGCCGCCAGGTCATCAGATACTTTTGACCCCATGGCAAAAAAGCCAGCTTCATATAAACGCTGGGTTATGCTATCATCCACTGCCCCTGCAAGCCCAGCGGCAGCGCGTGCCACCTCATCCGTGACACCATACACAGCCACCAGTTTGTCAATAGATGCTTCACCAGCTTCACCAAAGGCTGTAGCTAAGTCCCCAAAGACAAAATCCATGTCATCAACCATCATGGCGGCATAACCCGCCCCACGGTTTGCCATTTCTAGGATATGGTCAAGATAATCCTCCATACCACGAGCTGATGCCTCGGCAATAATGGCGGCGATATTGTCACCCCAGTTTCGGGTCATCTCTGCATTATGCAAAAGAGTTTGCTGGCTCTCTCGCAGGGTCTGGCTGGTTTCGCTATTCATACGATTAAAAGCATCTGTGGCACGGCTTGCTATTGTTTCATAAGCCCCGCCAAGGGCATCTAATGCCGCCATTTGTGCGTCTTTGTTTGCTTGTATAACCCTCTCTGTCCGCTCGGCATCATAAATCATGCTATCAGCGGCGGCGGTTGCACCTGTTGCCATTTGATAATGAGCAACCGCCATGGTGTTGGCATTGCGGTTGATGGCATCTGCCGTGTCTGCATATTGTTGGCGAAGCCCACTCATCTCCTCACCTAGCTCCGCCAACTGCATACGGAAATAATTATCAGAGTTGGTGGCGGCAACACCAGCGGCAGTTAAGCGTTCACGCTCTGCCACGGCTCTTGCCGAAACTTCGTTTATGCGTTGTTGAAGGGCGTATTTTTCCTCTTCAACCAAAATCTGCTCACGTGACAGTTCAATGGCTCGCTCCTGAAGGGCAGCCGCACGAGCTTGCTCTTGCCTTGCAGAAATTTGGGCTTCTATCATTTCCAGATTGCCCGCAAGCACCCCTGTTTCTTGGTCAAAAGAAAGGGTTAAGCCGTCCATTGTATCATGCAGGGTAGCCACAAGCCCTGCCATTCTTGCACGTTGGGCAGCTGTAAGCTCCTCGGCTTGGTTTAATTCCATTATCTGGTTAAATAGATTGCCAGCGATACGAGCATCATCACTTGCGGCTTGCATACGTGTGCCATGTGCCTCGGCACTTTCTGTAAGTGCTGTGCGTAAATCCCTGGCACTTTCAATTACGCGCTGGTTTTCTTCACGCCATTCACGCTGGGCTTCTCTGGCTTCGTTGGTACGGTTACTAAAGAAACTAACCGCACTAATTAATGCCGTAACACCAGCCAAAACAAGCCCCACAGGGTTTGCTTTCATTGCCGCATTAAGCCCCCGCATTGCCACGGTTGCTTTGCCCTTGGCGGCTGTACCCAGCGTTGTTGCGGTAGTCTGGGCTGTGGTTGCGGTGGTTTCTGCTATGGTTGCCGCCCTTGCAAGACCTGTGGCACGTTTTTGGGCGTTTGTTGCCTGTGTTTGCCATTTGATGGCGTTTGTCTTGGCATTTTTAGCCTTTTCAGCAAGGGCATCTGCGGCGGTTTGTGCTTTTGTTGCCGCTGTTCTTGCGGTGTCGGCTTTCCCAGCCGCCAAAGTTGCGGCTGTTCTTGCCTGTTCTGCTGTCATGGCATTTGCGGACATGGCTTTTTGTGCCTTGGTTGCGGCAGTCATGCCTTTGATGCCGTCCACAACACTCCGCACCACATCACTTGCTGGCATGGCTTTTTTGTAAAGGGCAAATGCCGCCGCCCCGCTTACGATAACTGGAGCGAGTGGACCAGCCACGTCAAGCACCGTTGTCAGTGCAGTTGCCGCCATTGGTAACAACCGCAAAGCCAGCGGGGTTATGGTTGTTGCAAAGTCCATAGCGGTTTCTGCTAGGTTTGCAATTGAGCCGCCCAAGTCCACCACAAGAGGGTGCAAATCTCCCCCTTCACGCAAGGACATGGCAAAATCTGTGGCTTTGCCAGCGGCTGTTGCCAAAGCATCAGAAACAGGGGCGTTTATAACCTCAAAAATAGTTAGAAGGGCATCATTTCCTGCTGCACGGATTTGTGCCAGCGACCCTGCAAAGCCTTGGTTATTTTCAGCCGCCGCCCGTGCCGCCACGCCATAATCCCCATAGGCAAGAGTAGCGCGGTAAAAGCTGGGGATAACTTCGTGGCGTATTTCCTGTGATAGGTTCATAAACTCAAACCAAGCCGCTTGCTGGGTTTGGTTCATGTTGTCGGTGATAAATCTTGCAACTTCTATCTGGTCGGCGTAACCCGCCATGGCATCAGCTAGGTCAAACATCATTTCTTTGTTATCCCTTGCATTGCCGTATTGGTCAATGGTTGCTATGTTAAAGCGCCCTATTGCGGCTGTTGAAATGTCGTTTGATGTGGCAAAGTCCATCATCAAAGTACCCATGCCGCTGTAAAGATTTGCCCCGCGTATCCCCGCTTGGTACATTCTGGTCAAGATGGCAACATTAGTCTCACCAGAAGCCCCAAACTGCTCAAATGCGGGGGTCATGCGGAACATATAGTTTTGAAGGCTGGACAAGCCTATATTTGTGTTCATTATGCCGTGGGTGAAAAGGTTTGTATATCGTTCGGCATAGCTTGCATCTTTGCCTGTTTTAAGCAGCATATTTGACAAAAAGTAAGCAGAATTGCCAAGCTCGAAACCATTTGCTGCCGCAAAGTTCATAGCGGCATCCATTTTTAGAATTTTATCCTCTGCTGTGGATGTGCTGGTGGTTATCTTTTCTGTTGCTGCAAGGATTATGTCGGCTGTAAAGTTGCCCTCTAAAGCAACATCACGAAAAGACATTTTCATGCCCTGCAGGGCTTCGTTAGACATGCCAGATTGGGCTTGTATGGAATTTCCCATGGCTTCCCAATGCCCACCAACATTCATAGCAGCTACGCCAACACCAGCAACAGCCACACCGATTGCCGCCCCCGTCTTTACAATGCCACCAGCCACACGCCCAAAGGACGTGCCAAGAGATTGCCCTTGCCGCTCGGCATCATTAACACCTTGGACAAACTGGCGGTTGTCCAGACCTATTCTGCCGTAAATTGAAAATAGTTCCATACAACCGCCACCGTCCCTTCGGTCTAGTTATCAGTGATTAGTTATCAGTTATCAGTTAAGGTCAAAACCCCTACATTAGCTATCAGTTATCCTCTAGGGGTTTTAACTGATAACTAATCACTGATAACTGCACTCAAAGCGTAGCTTTAAGTGCCTTTAAACGCTGTTTAACATCTTCTTTAGTCATCTGTTTCGCTTTCATTTCTGCCTGTTTGCCCTGTTGCCATTCATCAGATATAACAACGCCCCACCGTTCTAGGGTTGCCCTCGTTTCATGCTCTGGGGTCTTTTTGGGTGCATCACTTTCGTTAAATTGAAAACCTGTTGCACCTGTCCACAGACAATCAAAAAAATACTCCTCACGAAGGGTATCGTGGGCGTACTTGTTTTTGGCATATTCTAAAAAGGCGGGTAATTTTAGCGGTCGGGGTAGCTCTGCCATGTATATAAGCATTTTTTGCCTGTGGTTTTTGCTTACCCCATAGAGGCTAAAAAAGACTGAAAGTCCTCGTCTTTAAAAATGTTTTTCAAGGCAAGGGTGATTATTGCCGCACCCTGCTTTGTTTGCAGCTCTTCAGCGGTATCTGGTGAAAGTATAGCCAAGGCATCGGAGAGCAAAGATTTGCTTGGCAATGCTTTTAAGGCAGACAGGATTGACGCGCTATCCCTAAGTCCAGCACTCGCAAACTCATCATCAAACAACTTGTCCAGCCGAGCCTTTTCATCAAAAAAGCCTTCTGAAAAGATTTCCTTGTGTTGCTCTTCAGTCATCAATTGTTTCATTTCTTCAATGGATTGTTTTTGAATATCCACCTCGCCAGCCCCGACACTTGTCAAGGCACTTTTAAGGTTGTCCTCAAACTGCAAGGATTTGTGCAGGGCATCCCTAAGCCCCTCGTTTACAATAATGCCTCGTTTCCATTGTACCATTTCAAGTTCCATCAGCTTCCCCAGCATTGGGTCAATAATTGTAATCAGCCCTAAAAACTGGTCGCTGTTTAGCTCGCTGATTTTTTTCATGGGGGTTGGCGCGGCTTTCTTGCCTTTGTCGGCAGTATTTTTATTTGTAGTTTCTTTTTTCATAATTAACACTCACTTTCATTTAGGTTTTAGGTTGACTTTATGGTGTTGATAGTGATGGTGTTTCTGGTATTTCTGGGTCAAGTTGGCTTGGGTGTGGAAAAATAATCTCCTCCATTGGTGCATATGCCGTGTCATCCCAAGTTTTGGCAAAGGCTGTAAAAGTAACTGGGATTTCACTTTCACTTCGGTCTGCACCTGTTTGGCTATAATCAGCAGTATTTCTTGCCTTGTGCAATACCCCAATCTTAAAGCCGCCGCCTTTCATCTCTCTAATCCAACAAAGGTCATCCATGTGGTCGGCTTCTGTTGGAGTGCCAAGGCGGGTTTTGATATTGTAACGTCCATTTTCAAAGGTCACGTCCGACATGGGCATAACCCTTTGAAGGTTATCCACGCTATGCACCAAGAGGGTGGTGGAGATTTGTGGGTTGGCAGAGTCCACAGTAGAGTCACCTACCGAGCGAACACGCCGACCGTCATATTCCATAATCCTCTCATCACTTTCAAGGCTGGATGACGTACCACCACGAGTAATGCCCAGATAGTTTTCTGTGTCCATCTCATCATGGTATAGGTCGATAAAGCCAGCATAATCTGTTACTGCCATCATTTTCTTATAAAAATTTGCAATCAAAACCCCGCTGTCCATTACCACATAGGGCATACCGCTGGTTGGGTTTGGTCTAATTACTCCTGCCATTTTTATGCACCTCCATTATTTTCATTGTTGGGGTTGCCGCTCTCCACTCTCGCTGGCTTACCCTCGGCTGGTTTTGCTCTGCCAGAGGTTTTGCCCCCTGTGTCTGCCCCTGCGGCTTGTGCCTTAGCGGGGTCTTGGTCTTGGGGCTGGTTTATGTCGCTTTCTTGCTTGCCCTCGGTTTCTGGGGGTGTGTCCTTGGTTTTTTCGGACCGTCGCACTTCCCTGTAATTCTCAATCTTGTCCTCACCTTTAATACCAAGCCTACGTCCAAAAACCTTACCGTCTTTTATGTGTTGCCAAACCTTGCCTGGTCTTGCTATGTGGTATTTAACATTCTTTTTCATTCTTAAAGCTCCTTTCTAAAGGTTGTAACCTCTTATAATTAAATTTACAATTCCCCGCACCCAAGTGGGGTCTTTATCATCCCCTGCCATGTGGCTGGTATAGGGGTTATTACGAAAAAGCCGCACAGACCCACCGTCTGCCAAGGGCAGCACCTTGGCACTTAATATTGGTATCTCATTAGATATTTGCCTTATAATATCATCAACAGTACCAAAAACTGCGGGAGTTGCCCATCTATCCCAAATATCCACACGTATCATTACATTTCCAAAAAGGTCTGGCTGTTTGGTTTGGTATATGATATAGGGCGGGTCGGGGGGTTGCCAGCCTTCGGTAGTTTCCACTTGTGCAAAGCCCTCTTTAAAGGCTGGTATTGATGACATTGGTTGTCGTGGTGGGGTTAGGGGGTTCCCAGCGGCTGTTCTGCCAAAGGTATCTACAAAGCCGCTGAAAAACTTTTCAAGGGCGTTTGATAAGTGCCTCATGGGGTTTCACCCCCGCAGTAACCTTCTGGTGTAACAAGTGGGCAATTCGTGGGCTTTTCAAAATCATTCTCATGTTTGTTTGGTTTTTTACCAAGCGCGCACCCTTCATAAGCCGTCTTACACCAAACACCATGGTTATAAACTGGCAAACTTGCCCAAAAAATACAGCTTTCGCAATTCTTAGGCAACTCACTAACAAACACCTTCATTAATCAGACCCCCTTTGTGACCCTCGCCCATCCGTAACCACTGCATCAAAAACCTTTATCTGGGATATGGCAAAAGAAACGCTTTCTTTGGGGTCGTTGGTTAATCTTATGAACAGCCCATCACTTGCCCTTCGCAAAACCGTGCCAGCAGATACAGCTGTGGTGGGGTGGGTTGTAAACTCCCCTTCGGTTTTAACATCACGACTGCCAGCCGCACCCTGCTCACCACTTGAGGACTGAAAAAGCTCCCCCCGCACCTTTACACCATCACCCCATACTTTATGAGGCTTGTTGTCCCAGTCATCTGGAAAGGGGCTGTTTGCATCCTCAAACTCTTGAACATAAAAATCTTCAAAATATTTCTCAAAGCCAATCGAAAACATTATGCGACCACCTCCCACGCTTTTCAACTGATAACTGATAACTGGCTTTAACCGCCCCCATTCAAAGCAACCACACACTTGCTTTCATACATACGCCTCCAGCTTTTGTTGATACGTGAAGCAAATGCCGCATACCAACCTTTGGGTGTGCCATTTTCATCCCTTGCAAATGTAATTGACCATTTGTGTCTGCCCACATTGGACTCGGACATACTGGTCGCGCCTGTGGCAATTCCTGCGGGGCTTTCAAAAAATGCTTTAATGTCACGGCAAAGGGCAACAAAGCCCACTGGGGGTTTTAGCTGGTATATTGTGCCAGAAAAATCTTCTTGCATGGTTTGGATGGCTTCTTTTGATTTGTCGTTGTCCTCTGGGCTTGACAATAGGTACGTACCATTAAAAAAATACACCCCATCATTAAGGAAGCTACCAGTTACAGCAACCCAACCACGGCGGGGCAGTCTGCTGCCGTATAGCTCCCCTTGGTCATTGATTGTAAAATCGCCTGTGTATTCATGCCCGACAACCTCAAAGGCATTTCTTAATCGTTGCATTAAGAGCAACATTACATCATTAAGTTTCAAAAATTAATCACCCCTAATCTCCATTACCGTTTAAGGAATGTTTAACAGCGTTTAAGCCGCCAGCTTTGCGGTTTGTGGTAACTTGCAACCATTCATATAAAAACAATCTAAAAAAGGACAAAATAAGCCCACTTTTTTCTTGTTATTTTTACTAAAATATTTACTGACCCCGAAAACCACCAAGCCTACAAGTCACAAACCGCAATTAAACGCCATTTAATAGATTTATTACACGTCCCACGCGTCTTTTTTGGTGATACAATTATCACAACCAGCCACGTTGTTGCCCATAACTATGTAAAAGTCCTCGCAATCCTTACTGCATACAGGGCAATAAACAGCTGGCGGGTCGGGTGCGTTTGGGCAGGTGCTAAGGTGCGGGAATTGGTGACAATGCTCACAATAGCGGTTAGGCTCGTTCATTTAATCAACTCCTTTGTGGCTTTAATGGCTCATTTTCGCAAAGCTCCGAGGGCGGCAGGGCTTTGGTTGGTATGGCACACTTGCCCACCAACCAAAGCAGCACCAACCCCCACTATTCGTTGGAGTTAATACCAGCATGTGCCTCGCCATCACCCGCTTGTATATTTTGTATTTCTTCAATCATATCCCAAATGGCTTCCCTTCGCTGGTCGTTGTTGGTTGCACCTGTTAAGTCCACACCCAAAGCCTCTGCAAGCTGTGTTAGGTCTGCTGTGTTCATGCCTCTAAGACCGCTTTGAGTTGGTAGAGAGGATGGTTCGTCTGGGTTTGCCGTGCCTGTCCCCGTTTCTGGGGCTGTTGATGTTGCTGACCCCGCCACCCCCGCAAAAGTTTGGAGTGCTTGTGGGGCTTGTGGTGTCCCAGCCGCCGCAAGACTAATACCTTGGAACAACTTCACAATCTCCCCCGCCATGGCACTACTCAAACCAGTACCCGCACCAGTAATGTCCAAAGTATGTCTTAGGCACACCATGCCAATGTTTTTATCGGCATAAACTTTCTGCCAGTTTGTGCCTGTGGCAAGCTCGGCATTGGTTGGGGATAAACCAGCGGCATCTCCTGCCCATTTAATTCCGTAGGGGTGTAACAGGAAGTAGCGGCGGTTGATTAAAATGTCTTTGCCAGCCAGCTTTTTCCTGTCAGTTTCCACAGGCACGGCATCTACAGGCAAGCCATCACCGCGACCGACACAGCCTCTTGCCATGATATAGCTATCAAAATAAGTGCCGTCTGTTGGCATACCATCATCCACCAAAAGAACATATCCCAGATAGGTTGGTATCAGTACCTCGCTTCGTGCAAGGGGGATATATTTGATTAGGTTTTGCTTTTGAAGCTCTGTAAAAGTGTAGCTATGGACAAACATTGTCACAAGCTGGCTTGCAGCATCTCCCAAAAGTTGCTTGGTGTCAAGAATTGCCTTGGGGCTTATTGCACCAGTGGAATTAACGTGGGTGGCAGCCATACCAGCACTTGAAAACACGCCTTTTAGGCTAGACACAAGCACGTCCTGCTCATCAGCCACCCAGTATTCTGTAACTTGGTTTCCGATGGCAACCATGGCACTATCCCCTGCAAGGGCAGAGGCGAGGTCGTTTGCACCCCATGCTTTACCACGGAAATGCTGGACAGCAACGTCCTTGTTTGTGCCAATCTCGTCAACGGTTAGTTCGCGCTCGTCACTTAAAACTTCGCTTTCCCCTTCGAGCCTACCCCACAAAGGCATATTTACAGTTCTGCCGCCTTGCCTTACGAGAGAATTTAACCTCTCATCTTGAGTGATAATATTAGACTGGATAAGTTTGGACTGCTTTTTTGTTTGCTCAATCACGTAATTACTAAAGGTGATTGGCTCGATAATTTTAGCAATGGTTGACATATAAACTCCTTTCATGTGCGTTTTTGCACCCTATGATTTATTTTTTGTATTACACAATAGACCTGCTCCGAAACCTGCTTTCGTCAGATTTTTGAGGATTTTTGCCTAAATGCAAGGGGGCAGGTTCCTCGCATACCCAAAGGTATGCGAGGGTTCTGACGCTGTAGTATTTCGGCAAAAAGACCAAAAAGATGGCGGAATAAGGTTTCGGAGCAGGTCTAATGATGAAACTGTGGCTAATCGGTGCTGAAAACTGGTAGATTTATACCAACAGCCCCTGCCATCTCTCTAGCAGCAGCTGGGTTTTCCCTCATAAGTTGGGCTTGCTTTATCAAACAATACCCATCCCCCTCTGCAAATGGATTTAGGGTAATTGTGCCACCTGTGGGGCTTGGTACATGCGTACCCCCAGTTTTTACTTCGCCAAAAAACTTTTTATAATGCTCATCAGCTTTCAAACCCTCCACCAGCTTGTCCATACCTGTAAATGTGCCGTCTTTAGCTGGCTTTAGGTTTCACGGTCGTAACCCGCTTTGATAAGTATAGGGATGACGTGTTCATCAAACCCAGCACCTTTTAAGGCTGTGGTGACAGCATTGTCCATTGCCGCAACCTCGGCTTCTTTTGCCGCGCCTTCTTTGGTGGCGGTATGTGCCGTTTGCTCATCAGCAAGGGCAGTTTTAGCAGTAGCCAGCTCGCCCTCTGCGGTTTTTAGCTTGGTTTCGCTGGTTGTAAGCTGGGCTTTTAGGTCTAAAACCACCTTGTCATGTTCTTCTTTTTGCCTGTTAAGCCCATCAATAGTTGCCTCTGAAATGGCGCGGATAATTCCCGCCCGCCCCTCTACAGTAGCGGGTATAATTGCTTCTAAATATGATGTTGTCATTTCTGTCTACCTCCTGTTTAATCATAAATTTGTATTAAAAAAACGCCCTGTGGCGTGGTTTTAACTAATAACTGATAATTGATAACTGATAACTGCTTTTAAGAAAACCCTTCCCCCATAAACTCTTTAGCTATATCCCCATACTCTTGCTGATAATCATTAGCGGCATTTTGCATAAAGTTTCTAGCCTCGATATGCCTTGTCCCTAGCTCCACAAAAGGGGCATAATGTGCCGAATTGCCAACAACAACTTCTCTGTTTGGAGTGTCCATTTGGTGGGTCTGGCTTGCACGTAACAGCCCTGTGCGTTTGTAGCCGCTGTCTGATGTGGGCTGGTGGTAGATTGTGGCATCCATTTCCTTCATGGTGTTTGAGGTGTATTGCAAACCCACAGCTTGCAGGGTTTTGGAAATGTTTTGGTTATGTTGGCTTAAAACAGCCCTTTTGTTTGATTTAAAATCCATGGCTCACCCCTTTTGTCTGTAATAAAAAACCGCCCATAGGCGGGTTTTTGGTTTATGCTATAGGTTCAATTGATACAATTTCATCCTCATACAATTCAAATGTGGTCGAGCCAACACGAACACCCATACTGGCAACGCCTGGTTTGTTGGCGGCATCCTCATTGTCAAGCTCGGATGTGTAATCTGTGGCAACTCCCTCAAAAATCTGGTTGTCATCCAAGACAACCCTAACGTTTTTATCTACTGCTTCCCACATTGCAATCATAAACCCTTACCTCCTTCTGGACGGTACTATATGCGTCCCCCTCTTTCCGTAGTGAATAGCAAAAGTGTTTGTTGGTGTTTGCACTCCAGTTATGCCATCAACATGAATACCAACATCCTCACCCAAAGTTATAAATTCCTTGTTTGTCCAGTTGCCCCTGCGGTCTAACTTAAAATCACCTGTACCATGATATATATTAACCAAACTTTGAGCTGTGTCCATATCTCCAAGAATAAGACTGCGACCGCCAGTATCTGTGGTGTTGTTGCCAAGGTGTTTCTTTTGGTTGCCAACATTAAGGTTTTTGTTGGCGGCATCAGACCGCACAAAGGCACGTGCCGCCTCTTTGGTTTCATTATACCGTAGTTCACGAGCATTGTCAACCCCTGCATTTGCCATCATCAAATCATGCTGGGTGGCGGTGCGATTAATCCCAACAACTCTATAAGAATGACTACAACGACAATTTATAATATTGGCAGCACTTCCATTGGGGTCAAGAGGATACATCAAAGCCTCGCCACTAATTATAAAGTGCTTATCCCTTGGGGCTGTTACACCGTGGGCTTTTACATGGTCGGCAGTTTCTGATTGCCTTGTAAACTCGTCAAGGGCAGAGTGCCAGACTTTTTCAAGCTCTATACCATGCTCATTTGCCGCCTGTTCTGCCGCTAGGTACGCACCTTGGTTTAAGGCTCGCAGGGTTTCTGTTCTCGATATTCTCATGGCTTGCTTACGGCTGGACTGGGTGATAGCTCTAAGGCGTGTGGCAATGGACGGCATACCCTCGCCAAGTACAAGGGCTTCAGCAAGGGCACTTCTAAGCCGTCTGGCTATAACTGTATCATCACCAAGCCGACCCATTGCTTTATTGTAATAATACTGCCCCTTTAGCCTGTCCTGTCTAACCCTACTATCCCACACCCGCCTGTTGGCTGGTTGCCATTGCTGGCGGTAGCCAACTTGTGAAAAAGCTTCAGCACCCTCAAAAATTTCTGGGTTAAAAATAGCGTTTAAGGCTTGTCGGTTATACATTGTCCAGTTGACACGCTGACCTATGCCACCACCAAGCTGCCGCACTTGCCCCTGTATGTCTGTGACTGTATCAGTATAACCCCTTGTAAAAGCATTAAGGGCTTCACTGTTTATCATCTGCCCCGCTATCACATTTACATTTGCAATCTCTGTGCTGATGCTGCTTACCATTTCAGCAGTACGCCCTCGCTGGAAGGCGAGGTAACGGGCGTGGTTGGCATCTGTTGGGGTTGTGGTTAAAAACCTTTCGAGTGCCTTTTGTTCACGTTCAAAAGCGGTCTGCAGGGCGTTGTTATAAACGGTGTTTAAACGCCGTTCTAATTGTGCTAGGCGGTGGGTGGTTTCCCTGTCCATAGTCTATCACTCCCCATCAGCACTATTAGACCCTAAAGCTCCAGCTTTTTCAATAACCTTTTTAAGTATTGAGATAAGCCTTATAACTTCATCTTTATTTTTAATCTCTGGCATATCGCCCATGCCATCCATGCCCACATCAAAAGTCCAGCTGGCATCAAGTATCCGCTCTAACATCTCGGGGGATATTAGCGGCTCAAGTTCTAACAGCACTTCTTTGGCTTCTGGAACACGGTCGATTAGAGCAACAATCCGCTTGCTAATCTCGTCATCATTGGAAACCGTATGATGTTTAAACTCAACACGGCGGCTGGTAAAACCTGCCACTTTCAAAAGCCCTCTGATAAACTCCCTAGCATAACGCTCCACCCCAGCAATCTTTACATTTTCACTGGATTGGTTTGTTTTGATTGCCACATTGGTAAGTGAGCCGCCAACAATGCTTGCAGGGTGCATTATCTGGGCATCACGATAAATTTCACGCTCTAACTGCTCAAGGTTTGCCATGTGGGACTCGAAGGGTATGTCTAGGATTTTTGCATCAACATTCACATCATCGGCATAATCTGGTGCTAAGATGCCAGTATCTTTTGCGGTTTTGATAAGATTTTGAAGTGCTTCCGCATCACCGCCAAGCCCTTGTATAATCCAATACAAAAACCGTTTTGCCAGTATGTCATCACCATAACTTGTCCAAAGAGCATCATACAAGTTAATCTTGCTTTTAATTGCAGGGGTGTTTTCGCTGGATTTATTGGCATTTACATACATGGGGATAATGGGCAACACTCCAAAGTTTTCACCACCAACAAGTCTGTCTGCCCCTGCTTGGTTTGTATATCTATGTTGTATGTAGGGTGCTTTGGGTATTGTTATGGTTTCGGTGCTTGACTTACTCTCCAATCGCCACTCTTGCCATCCATCCACCTCGAACAATTGAAAAACTTGTGTGCCATCTGCTTCAGTCCAAAATCTAAGCCCTGCCAGATATTTGCTTGTATTTCTGCATGCAAACCACATAAATTCCGTTGCCTTGAACATCTGTAACGACTCTCCACCCCAGAAACCATAACATACCCCATGCACCGCTGCAAAAGTTGCAATGTCTTTGGCTGTGTTTTGGAAGTCATCTCCACCCAACTTGTTATAGATACTTTCCTGTCCATTTTCTACCGTGTCGAAGTTTACAGGATAAAACCACAGGCGATTGACTACGTGAGTTACAATCAACTTCAAAAATTCACTGCTTACTTTTATTTTTCGCAGGTCATTTCCTCCAATATCCACATCCTTGGCAACCTGTGATAAAAATGGATTTTCACCACCGAAATATTTATCGTTTTCCTGCATGGTAAGGTATTCTTTCGAGGACACATAACTTGCCACGGTAGATTTAGCAAATGTCGTTAGTGTACCTGTTCGCATTGCCTCTTGTAGGGCTTGGTAGTTTTTCAAAAATTCTCACCTCCTTATGGTCGTAGTGTGGGGCGGGTCATAACGTCCAATGCCTCCCCCGCCGTTTAGCAGTTAGCTAAGGTCACGCCCCCAGAGCTTGGATTTATTCGCTTGACGTAAAATCTTTTGAGTAAACACAAAATACCTCATAGCATCCATGCAATGGTCATCTTCCTTAATGGGTTTATCGCTATCCACGGATTTTTCGTTCCAGCGATACATCCCCATTTCTTTAATGGTATGGGTGCAGTTTGCACAAATTTTAACAAGTCCTGTCCTCAAAGCTTCGCTTACATCATTTATCCCAGCCAGCACGTCCTTTTTGGCTTTCCTAACAAAAAAACGCTTACTTTTTCGCACTTGTGCGACAAATCCAGCATCCTCTGGGTCAATAATTACACTCTCAATCTTACGACCACCAGCCAACTTTATCAGCTCTTTGTCGTATTCAACCGCTGTTTTTAGGAAGTTTTCATAACGACCGCTATGGTAAAATTCGTCTATAAGGTAATAAACCCCATTTGCAAGTCCCCACAACTGAGCTACAAAAGCGTTATATGTACCAGGGTCAACACTAATCCAAAACTTTTCATAAGGGCGCGCGATATTAGGCACAACATGAAAATCTTTGTTAAACATGGGGTAGACAAGACCTTCCAAGGCAATGCGTTTGCCGAGTATATCCCGCCTGTATCTTGCCGAGGCTTTGTCGTAACCCTCTAAAGCGGACAAGACCTGCTCCTGTGTCAAGCTCATGTTGTCAAAGATATTAAAGTGTCCGTAGTTAAGCCCGAAGTTTGGGTTCTCGGCTTGCTTTTGTTCCCATACATTCAAAATATTTGTGTAAAACCAATGCCCCTCTGGTTTTGGGTTAAGGTCAAAGAAAAACTTTGGGCTGCTACTTGCCAGCAATCTTTGGACTGCCATCTCCACCGCATCTGGGTGGCAACGGTTCACCTCTGTAATATAAACCATACCAGCAGACATACCAGCGATATTATCAGCAGACTTGCTGTTGCCAAGCCCCGCAATGATTATGATTTTTTCACCAGTTACCGTTTTTACAAACAAGGCAGGGTTTGAATTGTGCTTGCCGCGCCTACAGCGACCGTAAAAGTAATTCTCCACCCCATAACCATTAGCTTCAATAATAGCAGTTTCTGCCGCGCCCACGTCATACCCGCCCACTAGATGAATTTTGTCGGGATGGTCTTCTAAGGCAAGACAAAAAGCAAGGGCGTTTGTGATGTTTTTGCCACCACGAACACCGCCCTCTGCCACGTTGTAGCGGCTGGTAAATGACCTTTGTATATATTCGTGTTGGTTTATAGAGGGTGGGGCTGGTATATTCAAGGTCATTCACCTCCTTTAAAATGTGGCTCATAATCTATTGTTGTCCGTGACTACTCAGTCTGGTTATTCGTCCTTATGCCTTGGCAAGGGATTGGTGATAACCTTTCTAAACTCAGTAAAAAGCCCCAGCAGTCGCTTAGAGCCAATATCATCACCCATGTCTAACTGCTCTGGGTCAATACCATAACGCTTCATAAGCACCCTGCCAGCTTTTGCTTTGGCTTTTTCATTGGGGGCTTGGATAAATTCCGTGATACACTTCAAAAATCGGTCGTAGCCTTTTTCAATATCTTTTTTAATGTTGGCATACACCCTGTCCTTGTAGGCTTTGGTGCGGCTGATTGTTGCAATCAATTCCACGGCTTTTGCATCAGTTATATCCTCATAGTCGGCTGTTATGATTTTTTCTGTCAAGCCAGCTATCGCCATTTGCAAAGCGACCTCATTTAGGTTCTCATCTGGGTTTTGTTGCGCAAAGCGTATAACTTCACGGGTCATTTCTATGGTTTCGTGCATCCTAAGTGCCATTTTTTTGGTACGCATGGCATAACGCCCCACAGAAGATAAGCTTATCTGAAGGGGTTCGTCATCCAGCGTTGTCCCTGCTTTGATAAGTTCTTTATTAAGCCATTCAGTTATCTTTTTGTAGGTGTTGCTGGGGTCGGAAAGTTTGGCATCCAGTTTTTCCTTTAACTTGGGGCTAATATGGTCAATTTTGCGGTTGGTGCGGTATTTCTTAAAGGTGTTGCCACTACCAGCACGACCACCAGAATTACCAGCGTGACCGCCCGCCGCACCAGCCCCTTTGTTGCTGGCGGTCTTGCCATTACCCTTGACATTGGTGGTTGCCTTGCCCTTGCCTTTGTTGCTTGCGGCAGTTTTGCCCTTGTTTTCCCCTTGTTTAGCGTTGTTTTTATTTGCCACGGCTCAAATCCCCCCTTTCGTGAACGGGTGTTATTTTTTTCACGGACAAGCTAAGTCCTAAAAATACTCTAAAAATAAAAAGCCACAAACATTTAATAAATACGCTCATGGCTAAGTGTAGCAACATCCCTGTGGTGTTGGCTTTTTAGAATTGCCTTTTCAATTTCATTACATCCAAGCCGACCAGTTGTCCGCTTTTGTTCCATCCAGTTCCTTTGATAGCTTTTGCGGTGGTTTCGCTTGCTAGACTGCCGCCTTGCTTTTTCTATGATATAATCGGGATGAGAGCGGAGATATTTGCCCACGGTTTTAACTGACAATCCCATGCTTACAGATATTTCTTTTATGGTCTTTTTATCAACAAAAAATAGCCTTTCGGCTTGGGATTTTTTATTAACCTTGCTTTCCACTATCCCGCCCCCCCTTTTCTATTTTTGTTTTTTTATAGTTAAAGATTTCCAAATTTCTCTGATACGGTTCTTAGATTGCCTTGAAATGTGCAAAAGTTCCCTTTTTTGTCAACGCCACATGGGCGTGACGAATTATTTTCAAGCCAAATGTTCTTGAAAATATATTTTTTTACACTTTCTGCGGTTGTTGCCTTGAAAGTAATGTGCAAGGCAAGGCTTCAACAATGTTTCTGTCAAGCGCGGTTTCAAAAGCGAAGTGCTAGGCATGACCCGAAAAGTAAAGAGCCAGCAAGATAACCCCGCTGGCTTTATTATATATTACTTTATAGGCTATTTACAGCAAACCATTTTGCAAAAGATGAAATGGATAAATTTGGCATAGCTATATCTATTGCAGTTACAGCATCTCATCAATACCAATCTGCCCCTCCATGGGCTGGCTTGCTTTTTTACCACCCCTGCCATTAACTATAGAATTTATGTAATACTCGCTATAACCATATCGCAATGCTAATGTCATGGTGTTGTACCCATTAAATTCTGCCTTTATGGTTTCATGCAGTTTTTGGGTGCGTATATGGTCAAGGCTTGTGAAATAGATGTGTTCCCCAGCATATATGCGGCATAACTTCACGGCTTTGGAGTAACTTATGCACTCACTGATAATGTCAAAGGCTTTTGTTTCTTCAAGACTTCCGCGTTTGAAATATACTCTAATGCCGCTGATGGCGTTTGATAGCTTTATAATCTCATCCACAGTTAGGACTTCCAGCAATGCACTATATGGCTGGGGTATGTCATCGGCAGTTATGAGGTTGTGGGGGTTTGGGTTTGTGCTGGGGTTTGTGCGATTATCGTGCCTGTTAGGGTTACTTGGGTTGTTGTGGCTGTTGACGTTACTGTGGTTGCTGGGTTTATTATAGGTATTGCGCATAAGTCACCTCCGCTCTGTGATTTTGGGTAGTTGTTTATCTTGGGCTTAGATGTGTGGTGGGTTGGTGGTCGCTGATGGACGGCGGCGGTGCTTACTGCCGCATGGTCAACCGCACCGTTTCAGAAACAAAAATCCCATTTTTAATATCTCGCTTCACTTGCATTGCCTCATCTTGGGAGAAGTATTTGCGTATTCGTTCCCAGTTTTTGATTTGACTGATGAAATATAGCTCCTCGTCAATCTCGCTTTCAAGAGCCACGCCCAAAACACCTTCAAAAAGCTCTTTGTCCTTGTCATATTCGCCTTTTAGTTTTTTGATGAGAAGATTTAGGTTGTCTTTGGTAGGGGTGTATGCTTTGTTTCCAAAGGTCAACCCTTTAGACAAAAGGTCTGCCAAAGTCATTTCCGATATGTAGTCCCCAAGATACAAACTAGCCAAGGCTCTGCCAAAGTCTGCCGCAACCGAGTGGGCGGGGTCTTTAGTTTTAATCTCATCTTGCCACCGCTCGCTTACGATTTTCCTAAGATTGTCGGCATTGTGGACTTTAAGGCTTCTTGTCATTCCGACAGTAATGCTGGCACGGTTGCCCTTGAAGGTGGTGTGCTTGATTTTTTTGTCCTCGAGCTGACGAAGTCCACGGCTCATAAGCTCAGTTTCTAGCTTGTTTATTTCATGGTCAAAAACTTTGCATATCTCTTCCTTTTTGTCCTTTAAATCAGCAAGAGCGTCCACCAACCAAACGACATTTGTATCCTGTGTGTCCATGGCAGCGACCTTTTCTAATAATGTTGCCTCTGTACTTGCATCAAACATAATTGCCATAATATCCTCCTATGTGGCTGATACAGCCATTTTATTTTTATTTTGTTGTCTTGGCTGGGTGTTACTGGTTTTCTTGTAGGCTTGTGCCTTTGGCTCACACTCGCCCTGCTTGGGTTGTTTGGGTTGCTTAGACTGCTTAACTTTCAGCTTTTTCAAAGTTTCAATAAACGCCCAAGCCCCTTCTTTATCCAGCCACTTGTATGCGCTAACCTTGTATTGCTTTTCACAAAGCCCATTTAACCGCTTGTCCAACAAGCCTTTTTGATAATTACCATTATCATCTTTATCCCAATCCATAGCATAACCAAGGGCAACAATCTTTTTAAGTTGGGCAGCAGATGCCCCACGCTCCCCAAGGTCTGTGGTGTCTTTTTGCAATTTTAGATAATCCACAACTGCCCTAAGCTCGGTATCAGTGCAAAGTTTCATGCTATCTTTCTGGGTTTCACGCCATAAAACTGCATATAGTTCCTCTTTGTCAATGCCTAGCTCCTTGGCAAAGCCATAGATTTGGCGGTATATTTTATTTCTGTCCATAAGCACCACCCTCAAGCTCAAAATCAAGGTCGTTTTTGGTATTACCGCCAGTACCTAAACCTTTTTCGCTGCCATCACCCAAACCCCTTTCAATCTCTTCCATATTGACTCTAAGTCTGTCACGGCTTTCGCGTTTAGCCCTCGCAATGGCGTTTTGTTTTCTTCTTTCGCATTGGGCTTTTCGGTTTATTTCTTGGTTCATAACCCATTTATCCCATGCCTTGCCCACCTCTAAAGATGCAAGAGCCAAAGCCATCCCAAAAAGTAGAATAAGCCACTCCCCACCATAAGCCAGATAACCCCTCGCATGGTATGAGTAAGTAACAGCCATAGGGGTTAGCACCCAAGAAGCCAGAACAAATAGCCCTGCTGCAATGTGTCTTAGTTTTATTTTCATATGTAATCCTCGCTTTCATAAAATACTTATAAATGATGTGTAAATGCCATATATACGGCTTAAAAATGGTTTGCAATGCGTGGCTTGTATTTGTCGTCCGCCTTAAAAGCCCCGCATAAACACGGTATAAACGCCATTTAACACGCATTTTAATCCATTTCAAAGAACATTTTTTACAAAAGAGCCAAAAATTCATTGATTTTCGGCTCTTGTTTTGGTAAAATATAAATATGTTTCGATACAATTTCAAGTTAAGTGGGTCTTATGGTTACGACACCAATGTTTCACGCTATCCCCATAGCGGTTTGTGGTGTTTGCTGTGCTATGCCAGTATCCCCATACTGGCGGCAATAACCTGTAGACCCTCTTTGCTTGTATTGCCGTTGTTGCTGGCATTAATAAACACATTTATTGCACCTCGCAAGCCGTACTTGCTTTTGGCAATGGATAAAATAAATTTGCTGGCATCATCTTCAAGGCGGTCTGTAAAAACTGATTTAATATCACCTGCCCCAAAGTTATCAGTAAGCACACACAATTTCATTCCTATTCTTGAAAACAACTGGGCAAACTCGGCTTGTTGCTTGCCTAAGAGCTTGCTGTAAACTTTGTCATTGCCTATTAGCACAATGGCTGTTTGGGTTTCATCATTAAGGCTACGCACTAATTCAAGAGATTTTAGGACAAGGTGCTGGGCTTCATCAATGATAATGGTCTTTGATGTGGTTGCCAGTTTTTCTACAACCTCGCTGTAAATATCGTCAAGTTGTCCTGTCCTTGTGGTTTTAAGCTCTTTTGCCAGTTTCTTAAAAAATGGCTTTGGGTTGCAGTTTGCAACTGTAGCAGTTATATAGATGACATCTGTTTTGTCCTTTGCCCATTCTCTGGTGGTGGCAGTCTTGCCAACCCCAGCATCACCATATATACAGCCAATGATATTTTGAGTGCGGCAGTAGTTAAGGGTATCAGCAACACGTTTACTTATGCCAGTTTCTGCAAAGGCAATTCCATCAATGGTGGCTTGTTCCGACCGCTCGCCCTGCTTATCAAAGAAGTTGGCAATGGGTAGCTCCACCTTTTCGTTGTTGCCTTTGTACTTGTCCCCAAGCCATGATGATAGCGCACCAGTATTAACGCCAGCCAAGTTTGCAAATTTTGATTGGCTAATTGCATTTTCCTCAATGTAGGATTTAACCTTTTCTCTTAGGTTCATAACATACCCTCCTGTTTCTTTTGTTTATAATTTATAACTTTGTTTTCTAGCTTTTGATTTAGCGGCATTTTCTGCCATAAGTCCAATATCTACCTTGTCCCAGTCATCAATTCCCACAACTTTCTGGGGTTTTGAAAATTCAAGGGGTTGATAGATGTAGTCAGCAGTTTCGCTATATTCTGCCATATCTGCCATACGTTCCAAAGCGACTTCTTGAATAACGTCCATAGCTGGCTTGACTTTGATATTACTTTTATGCCGCCCCATAAAGTCCGTAACAACCTGTTTCTGCGCTTTTTTATTGCGGTTAAGCTCTTTTATGGCTTCGGTGGTTTTGGAAGTTTCACCATCCACACCGTCCGCATCAGTAACACCAAAGTTATAATCACCCTTAACAACCATAGCAGCTTCGCAGATATAACGCTCTTTATTGTCGTAAATATGAGCAACAGTCAAGTCATCTGGATTATACCGCACATATACCTTGTGCTTCATATACTGGGTAACAAGCTCGGTGGAGTAGAACCAAACCTTTTCACCACTAATATCAACATACACGCCATTACGCTTAACTTCTTGAAGCTTGCCGCTTCTTAGCATTAGAAGGTCAAGCTGTTCTTTGGTGGCAGTTTTCTTAATAACAAGGTTTTGTTGCCAACAATCATTTGGACTTAAACCCTTTAACCCTTTGGCATTGCTGGGTTGGTTGTTATAATAACCTTCGATATAGGCTTCCAGCCGGCTTTGTACCTCAGAAAATAGAGGCGTGTTGTCTTTTTTGCGTAAATCCCCTCGCATACGCTCTGGGCGGTCAGCGGGTGTGCCGCCAAGATATGTTCCCACAAACTTTGAAAAGTTACGGCATATCTCTCCAAAAAACCGCTCTATTGCCTTGGCTTTGGCATTCGCCACTTGGCTATTGTGCATTACAACCCCCAAGCGTGATAGGATGCTCTCCCCGACCTCTGCCATGGTTTTCTGGCTAGATTTACGCCTACCGCGCCCACCAAAGTCATGGGTTGCAAACTCCCGACCATTATCGGCATAGAATATGCTGGGTATGCCGTACTTGGAAACCGCTTTTCTAAAGGCGATAACCACCCCATCACTATCAGCAGACTTACGAAGTGACATACCAACAATCTTGCGGCTTCTAACGTCAATCCATGCACACAAGTATGGGCGGAATACACTTCCTGTTTTGTCGCACTTTACAGAAAAGTCTAGCGTGTGATAATCAGCAGACCAAACCTCATTACTGTCAAGACCTTCATAATCTCGCTCTAAATATGGCTCACAATCATCAGAATAAGCTTTATTGCCGTATCTGTAGAATTGCACAACAGGATGGGGTAGTTTTTTAACTTGCCTATATACAGCGGACACATCTGGCAAAGGCAACAATTCCAAAAGCTCTGGGTGCTTTCTACCTTCCAACCGCAGGAAGTCCCCCACAATTTTATAACACACAGTCACCGATGGGCGAGCCTCGTCAAGCCAATATTGCAAAAATGCACTCCACGCAATCTCATTAAGCACGGTTGACCCCTTCAATTTGTTTTGCAACCTTAAATCAGCCAGTCCAACCGCCCCCATTTCTCTATAATCCTTCACCTTGCGGCGTAAGGTTCGCTCTGATATAGAGCGGTCGGGGTATCTCTCTGTAAGTGTTGCCACAAAGTCCTTGGTGGCGGTGGTTGTGTTTTTATAGCAGTTTGATATGTAAAGGTTGTAATCTTTAATTATGGCAAGCCAGAAATCTACGTCTGCGCGTTGGGTGGCGGTTAAGCCTGTTAGGGTTAGGTCACCGACTGCTTCTTTGCGGGTTGGGACAATTGACCCACTAGCCTTCCTGCTGGGCGCGGATGGGGTGGTTTGTCCGCCGTCTACACCATAACCTACCGACCCCGCATTAACAGCACCACCATCACCAACACCCGCACCCGCCAACAATTCTCCTGCTTTTTGGCGTTGTTGCTCGTAGTATTTGCGCCTAGCTTTGTCGGATAGTTGGTCAAGGGATATGCGGTATTCGTAGCCACGCCGACCGTTGCTTGTTTCAGATTTTATAGCTTGAATTTTGTTGGTTTCAACACGCCTTAAAATAGAAGTGCGGTGGACACCTTCAAGCTCTGCCACTTCAGTCATTGTTAGTAACGCCACGGCAGCCATACGCCACCTCCTTTCTTTTGTTGCGGCAGGGGTTGTGACCTGCTCTCCCGCATTACCACGCCCGAAGGCGTGTCACTCTGCGTTTCCCTCTATCCATCCACCCCAGCTTGTGGTATAATGCACTTGTGAGAATACAGGTCACAAGCCGAGGGGGTGAAAATATGAGGGCAAGAATTTCAGTTGCCGAAGGTAAAGAGTGGCAATATTTGGGCGAGTACGACCTAGAGAGGATACCGAACGTAGGTGAGCGGTTTTCAAAAGGCGGTAACGACCATTACAAAGTGGTTCAGATACATACCAACATCGGATTTAACCAACCATCATACTACAGCATTTACGCCATAAAAGCTAATTCTGCAGAATTTCTGGAATATCTGCAACTATAACACCCGCACCTCTTGGAATGCTCCGCCATAAGGCTCTAACCGCTTTACCCAGTATTTTTCGTGGAGCAACCCCTTGTTGGAGTAAATCTCGGGCAAGTGGGTTAAAAACTCCACGCCCCTTTCTTTTGTAGCTTGGCTTACAGGGCAGCAAACGAAGTAATCGTCATTTGCAAAAATCACCTTATAATCCGACTTACCCGCAAGCTCAAACATATCTCCCTTTTCAAACAATCGCATAATATCCCCCCTCAAATGCGTATAAATTAGTGCGGGGCTTGTGACCCGCCATGCCGCATTACCAGCCCAAAGGGCTGTCACTCTGCGTTTAATTTCTCTAAAACCCTTGTGGTTTTGATGAAAATGTGTTATAATTACCCATAAATCTTTAGGGGGGTTAAATTGTGTCCAATAAAGCCATTGATGCCGAAGCCTATAAAAAACACTTGCTATCCAGTCCTTTGTTTGAGGTAATCGCCAACAAGATGTATGGCAATGATTATCTCGCTCTTGCTCTCCTTTTCACTCTATCCGAGAAAGGCATTGTTGACCCGCTCGAGGTTAATGAAAGATACGACCAAATATTAAGGGCAAGGTTGACGGAAAGTTTAGAGATGGAGATAGATGGAGAACTCACAGCACCAGATGAATTTATGGTTGATGAAGATGACCAGAGTGAATAATTTTTTCTTTGTAAAAAACCTGCACTAAGTCACCATCACAACCAACACCAACATCAAAGCCGAGGTATAACAAAAGCTCACTATGCCAGTACCAACGACCATCAATTCTGATGCCGTTCCTACCAACTCTTTGCTGTAGCCTATTCATAAGACACCTCCTTAAATTTTAGTAACAGGGTCTGCCACTCTGCGTTTATCAAGAAGGTGCACCTACCTCAAACCCTCAATCTCATCAACAATACCTCGCCTCACGGCTTCTTGGAGCAGAGCGGTTGCAATTGTATGATGATGACTTGATTGTTCTGCGGGTGGTAGGTCGTAAGGTTTTTTGATAACTTCTAAATAATCCACAGCCAACTTCTCATTGGTAAGATGCGGCGCAAGGTCTGCATACATCCAAGCTGTTTCAAAGGTGTTTGTGGCTAATAAACATATAGGTTTTGTATTCACCAGTTTTGTTAGGTCAAATGTTTTCATAGGGTTGTACCCCTTTCTAATATAAGAAGCAAGTCCGTTTCATCTAAACCCAGTATCTCGTTAATCTTATCACGGTATTTTGGTAATGCTCGTGTACCTCGGACAATATCGCTTATTCGTTTGGGGTCAAGCCCAACTTTTTTTGCCAAATCTTTTTGGCTCATCCTCATATCAATCAGCCGCTTTTGCAACATAATTCCGTATGCTTGGTCTTGCTGTTTCGTAGTTGTCACCCTCATCCCTCCATTTTTTATAATTTTGGTATTTACATTTATGGGTTGTTTTTGGTATAATGGGAATAATCCCAGTTGGGGGATTTCCCATTAAATATATTATACTTCATTTTCGTGAAGTAGTCAAGCACTTTTTTCATTTTTTTGAAGTATTTTTGTAGGGGGTTGCTATGGAGTTTGTGGAAAGACTAAATAAATTACTTCTTGAACACGAAGTAACCGCATACACCTTGGCAAAGGATGCGGATTTTTCGGAAAGTCTTGTTACTAAATGGAAAAAAGACCCAAACACAAGACCCTCCACCGAAGTGGCTATTAAGATTGCGGATTACTTCAATATTAGCTTAGACTGGCTTTTACGTGGAATTAGTGAAGAAAATAAGGGTGTAAACAGTACACTCAACGACCTTGAACAACATGAAGCACAGTTATTAGAATATTTTAGAAGATTACCAGATGACGAAAAATATATGACCATTGGCAACATCCAAGGCAAAGTCGAGGTATACTCTGCCTTGGCGAACCACTCAACCGCCCTAAAAGAGGAGTACGCAGAAGAGAGCTACATATATATGAAGGTTTTCGCTAATCCAGCCGCTGCTGGCATTGGAGGTTACTTTAGTGACCACTTAGACTATGAAGAAATCAGGGTTAAGACATCCGAAGTTCACCCAAGAGCTGATTTCGGGATTAGAATTGATGGGGATAGTATGCAACCAGATATTTTAGATAAATCAATAGTGTGGGTTAAAGAACAAAGGCAAATAGAAAATGGACAAGTAGGAATTTTTATGTTGGAAGAGGAAGCCTACTGCAAAAAATTAAAAATTGATTATAACAACAAAGGCGAACGTACAGTCCAATTGGTTTCTACAAACCCAAAATACAAACCAATAAAGATTGATGAACATTCGGGGCTTGTGACCGTGGGCTTAGTGCTGCCAAAACTAAAAACACACTAGGAAATTTTGCAAACGCACTTTACGCACTTTGACCCAGCATAAAACGCACTCTGTACACTTTGGATTTTGCGGGGTGCTTTTTTAATTCTCAAAAACTCCTTAAACATTTTCACCCCAAACCCACCCGCCACAAATCCCAGTTAAACGCCATTCACAGCCCAACCTTAAAAATCCACCCCCGCCTTAAACACTCTTAAACGCAATAAAAAAGCAACCGCTCCACAGTTGCCCAATTTTCCCAAAATCCAAGTTATCCACATTTTTTTGCCAAATGTCTTTTTTCGCCACCCCAGCAAAATTTTTCCACACCAAGCCTGCAAACCCCGCAAAAACGCCCCTTGTTTCCCACCCATTCCCACCATATCCCGCCCAAGCCCACCACTTCCCGCCTTAACATTTTTGCCAATTCCCTTGTAAATCAACAGCAAGTCTATGGCGGACTTTTTAGCAGAAGCGAAGCTCATGCCTCTCAGCTTGCCAAAATATGACATTTGCTCCAAAACCGTAACCTTTTGGTACAACCCCCGCTCCTCTGGCAAATAACCAAATTTTGCAGTTGATTTTTTAAGGGGCGCGCCATCTAACATCACTTCGCCGCTGTCACCGTAGATAATGCCCATCATAATTTTCATGGTTGTGGTCTTGCCGTGTCCGTTGCGGCCCAAAAGCCCTAATGTGCGCCCAGATGTGGCATTAAAGCTCACATCATGCAGCACCCGCTTTTCACCATAATGTTTGTTGACATTTTTAATTTCAAGTAGCATATTTTCTCCTTTTATCTTATTATTCTAAATTCTTTTTTCGCGCACTGATATACAAAAGAAACCAAATGGGCGAGCCTATGGCACAAACTAAAGCGACAGCCAAGAGTATTGCCACCATATTAAAAGTTTCCACCACAACTGTGGCATTTTGAGGGTTTGCATCTTCAACAAGCAGGTCAACCCTTCTGTTCAAAGGCAAAAGAAAGTCGTTAAAATACGTGGTGTAGTGGTTGCCGTCAAATTCAAATTGTATTTGCGACCCAAGCCAAACACCATCCCTAAGAACATTGGTTTCGGTCACAATGCCGCTGGTTTCAACCATGCCGCGGGTTGCCATGCTATCCCTAACATGAAGGAACATAGCAATTCCGCTAAGGACAACAGCCAAAATTAAAAACGCAATTGCAGAACCTTTGTATTTTTCTGCATCAAGCCCAGTGAAAGGCTCTCTCATCCTATGAAGTATGTTCACCTTCATCACCTCCGCGTTTAATTATACTATATTGGCTTTTGAAAGTCAATCAATTTACCCCTTTACAAATCCACCATTTTAGTGTAACATAGAGTTGAAGGGTGGTTAATAGATGTGAAGGAAAACAACACCGTGAAAGTTGCTGTTTGCGCTGGGGAGATAATGCTTGCAGCAGGTGCAGAAACCATGCGTGTAGAGGAAACCATGGTGCGCATGATGGAGAGTAGAGGGCTTGCAGAAATTGAAGCCTTTTGCACCACAACAGGGATTTTTGCCTGCGCAACAGGGGCGGATGATGAGGTTGTCACCGTAATTAAAAGGGTGAAAGTGCGGGATAATAACTTGGAGAAGGTCGCTAAGGTAAATGACGTTTCCCGCTGTTTTGTGGAAAGGCGGCTTGACGAAAAAGCCGCAATGGAGCAGTTGAGTGCCATTAGGGAGCTGTTGCCCTATCCGAATTTAGTGCGGATTATTGGGGCGGCAGTTGCCAGCTTATGTTTTGCCTATATGTTCGGTGGAAATTGGATGGACGCCATAAACACGCTAATCACTGCCACTCTTATGCAAATTCCTGTGATTTATATGGAGCGCAGGCGGGTTGTGCCTGCCCTTGTAACCATTGCAGGGGGCGTGTTTGGCACGATGTTTGCTTTAACTTTCCTAAATTTAGGGGTAGGGGAGAATGTAGAATTTATAATAACAGGGGCAATAATGCCGCTTGTGCCTGGTGTTGCCCTTACCAACGCCATCCGCGATATTTTGGATGGTAATATGTTAGCTGGGGCGGCGCGCACATTGGAAGCCTTGCTTACTGCTGTAGCAATTGCCGCTGGGGTAGGCGTGGTGCTAACCAGCTGGATGGCAGTGTTTGGGGGTGTGTACTGGTGATTGTTGATTTGATTTTAGCGGCTGTGGCGACGGTAGGCTTTTCCATCATTTTCAACGTGCCAAGGCGGGAGATAGTGTTTTGCGGCATGACTGGCGCTTTGGTCTGGCTCACTTTCGTTGTCATCACCCATTTTTTCCCAGAAGGCACTGTGGCGGCGACGTTTTTCGGCGCGGTGACAGCAACAACCCTTGGGCGGTTTTTAAGTGCCATTCGCAAAATGCCTTCAAGTGTGTATATGATACCTGGAATTATCCCTTTAGTGCCTGGTGTCGCCATATATAGAACTATGTTTTACGTGGTGACAGGGGAGCATATGTTGGCGGTGACCCAAGGTGTGTATGCCCTGTCCTTGGCGGGGGTCATATCTGTGGGTGCGCTAATCGTACTTTCTCTCCCCCGTAAAATTTTTTCGTTGGGAGGTAAAAGATGACGCTTGAAATAGGTATTATTAATTTTGTGCTTTGGATATTTTTTCTAGTGATTTTATTTGCTATAATTAGAGCTGGGGTGCGTGAAGGCATCATTGAAGCCCACAAGCGCATAAACGGCATAGATGACGAAAAGGCGAAAATACCCAAAATAATTGATGGCAGAACCTGCCCAGATTGTAACACAGAACATCATAAAGAATGTAAAATTTGCCCTTATTGCGGGCATTTGTACAAATGGAAGGTTGAGTGAAGGAGGATAGAGCATGGAAAAACGCAATGCTGTTTTAAAGTTAACTGCAATACTTGGTTTAATTTCAGCGGTTATAATTTTTATACCTGCATTTTTGACGGCTTGAAATGTGGCATATGACCCAGAGCCTACGGTTCAAGAATACACAAGTTACTCGTCTATCGTTGTCGAACCTCATGCTGATATTGTCGAAATCGAGCAAGGTAATAGTAATCATTTTTTAGAAGATGTTGACTATCTGTTCTATATATTAGAGAACAACTTCCCTTTGTTTTATGCGGCAGAGAGGGTTTTGGGGATAGATGTAGCGGAAATCAAAGCCTCCACCCGACTTGTTTTTGAGGGAGGAACAACATCGGATAATAATGGTCTGTTCTTTCATATGTTACAAAACCATTTTTTTAGCAATTTCAATGGCTTTGGGCATTTGTTTATGTTTGATGAAAATTTTTATCACACTTTGCTTGCCGCAGACCTTGAACCTTGGCGCGGTATATTGGACAACCCCGCTTCTCACGCCTTTTATGGGGTTGCCACAAACCAACAGGCGGCGGCGGCGGAAATAGAAATTCCTGTTTTTCCGAACAATGTTCAAACTCAAATTATTGAAGAAGGGCGCATTGCTCACATGCACATCAGCACATTTGTCCACACTAATTTTGAGCATGATGCCCCCATAATTTTAGAGTTTTTTGAAAGTGTGGCAGATTATGAACATTTAATAATCGACATAAGGGGCAATGGCGGCGGGTCGTCAGGCTTTTTTGACAATCTTATGTTACCACTACTTATAAATGAGCCAGTGGTTTATAATCGTTATAATTTTATTATGGGCGGGGAGCATGTTTGGCTGTTTTATGGGGACGATTCTCCTGATTGGGAGTCCTATTCCCCGATACCCGACGGGCTATTGAACAGCTTCCCCCTATTGCTTCCAGAGGAGGCAGAGCAATTCACCCATTACAGCCGAATGACAATCAATTTTGAGCCTTCTGAAAATGCCGTTGGATTCCAAGGTAAAATATGGATGCTTATTGATGAACGAAATGGCTCTGCCACGTGGACAGCACCTAGAATGGCGCAATACACAGGATTTGCAACTCTTGTAGGCGCTCCAACGGGCGGCGGCGGAGGAAGAACACCCTTAGTTGCTGTTTTACCAAATTCTGGCATAGCGGTCTACTTTCAAGGTGTGTTCAGCGTTGACGAAATGGGGCGCAACGGCTATGAATACGGCGTGCAACCCGATATTTTAAATTTTGAAGGCATGGACGCATTGCAAACTGTGTTAACGCTTATCGCAGAAGGAATTTATTAACTAATAATTATAGAAAAAATAGGAGGATTGAACATGAAAAACAATGTAATCGTGGGGCAGTCTGGCGGGCCAACCGCTGTTATTAATTGCAGTTTGGCTGGGGTTTTTGCTACTGCTGTGGCAAATCCGAAAATGGGAAAGGTGCTTGGTATGCGAAATGGCGTCCAAGGGCTTTTAGAGCGTCGTGTGCTTGATATGAATGAGCATCTGCGCCGTGACATGGATGTGGAAGTGTTAAAGCGCACCCCGTCGTCTTTTCTTGGGTCGTGCCGCTACAAATTGCCGAATCCTGAGCAAAATGAAGATGTTTTTGCCAAGCTTTTCGGCATTTTAGACGAGCTTGATGTGGGATATTTCTTCTATATAGGCGGAAATGACAGCATGGACACAATTATGAAAATGTCAACTTACGGTGAGAAAATCGGAAGCGACATTCGTTTTATCGGCGTGCCAAAAACCATTGACAATGACTTGGCAGTGACAGATTCAAGCCCTGGTTTTGGTTCTGCCGCCAAATATGTTGCTGTCACAACAAAAGAGTTAATTTTAGATGCACAAGTTTACAACAACGGCGCAGTGACGATTATAGAAGCAATGGGTCGTAACACAGGTTGGCTTGCAGCGGCAGCCTCTCTTTCGAGGTGTTCAGATTCCCCAGGACCTGACCTGATTTTCTTGCCAGAAATCGCCTTTGACATGGATGACTTTTTGGACAAGGTGTCGGTTCTTGCTCAAAGCCACAGCCCTACCATTGTTGTGTCAGAAGGCATAAAACTTGCCGATGGGCGTTATATCAGCGAACTTGGGCGCAAAGACATCAGCGCGGATGCTTTCGGACACATCCAGCTAACAGGCACAGCCTCTTATTTGGCGGCGCAGGTGCGCAGCAAGCTTGGGGCAAAAACCCGCGCTATCGAATTTTCCATTATGCAGCGTTGTGCCGCTCACATCCAATCTGCTACTGATGCCGCAGGGGCTTTTGCTGTAGGCGCGCACGCAGTCCGAGCCGCCGCTGATGGGGAAACCAATCGGGTTATCATCATCAACCGTCTAAATAGCCAGCCATATGCCTTTGAAACCTGCGCAATGGAAATTGCTAAGATGGCGAATATCGAAAAAACCGTGCCTTTAGAGTGGTTAACGCCCACCAAAGACTACGTAACCCAAGAATATATAGATTACGCTCGTCCTCTCATCCAAGGGGAAGTTGCGCCATTTTATGTGGACGGAACCCCGCGTCACATCCGCGCCGCCGCCCACACCCAAAGCTTGTCACAAATGCAAAACCAGAGGTGATGAGTGTCAAGACTTGCCAAGCATTTTAAGATGAGCGAAGCATGCGCCTTGGAATATGCCAATAAATATATTTTTTAACAAAAATGTCTTGACAAATAATTAGTCGTGATATATAATAGTCTTAATCAGGACTGTCTTGATTAAGACTATTTATTTTTAGGAGGGCATAAAAATGCCGCACAAGCACAAAAAACACGTAAAACACGCAAAAATTTTTACAGAAGCAAAACAAAGTTTTCCGAAAACCCAACCAAAGGTTGAAGATGCAATTACCAGAAAGCCAACAATGTCAAATTTGCTAAAGTTTGCATTGCCCACCATTTTGTCTATGATAATTATGAGCACCATGGGCATTGTAGACGGGGTTTTTGTTTCCCGCTGGATTGACCAAAACGCCCTGGCGGCAGTTTCTCTGGTTTTCCCATTTTTCGGCTTTGTTATGGCAATCGGCTTTATGTTGGGGGTGGGTGGCAATGCCATGATAGCCAAAAAAATCGGCGAAGGCAAGGAGGTTGAAGGTCGCCAAAACTTCAGCTTGATTATTATAACAGGCATTATTGTTGCCGCCGCCATTTCTATGATTGGCGTTTTAGCACCAGACTTCATCTTGAACATTCTTGGTGTTGATTATGGCGTTGCGCGACAAATGGCAATTGATTATATGATGCCTTTAGTTTATTTTGCTCCCGTCATCGTTTCAGGTATGATGTTTCAGCAATTTTTGATAACCGCAGGCAAGGCCCACTATAGCGCAATAACATCCTTTGCCAGCGGCATAGTTTCCATTGGACTTAACTTTTTGTTTATATATCATTTAGACATGGGTTTGCAAGGGGCGGCACTTGCCACCAGCATTGGTTACAGCCTTTCTGCCTTGGTTGGTTGGGTGTTTTTCAGCATAAACCGCAAGGGCAATCTGTATTTTGTTATGCCTAAGTTTGATATTAGGGCATTAGGGCGCGCCAGCATCAATGGGGCTTCCGAAATGGTTACAATGCTTGCCACATCAATTGTTGTAGTGTTGATGAACAACATCTTGATGGACATTGAAGGCGGCGGGCTGGAAGCCGTTGCGGCTGCTTCAATTATGTTTGCGGGCATGGGCGTTTTCTCGGCTCTGTTTATCGGGTACAGCTCAGGGGTTGCCCCCATTACCAGTTACAACTTCGGGAAAGGCGACACAGATAACCTAAAGTTGTCTTACAAAAACAATATGATAATCATTGGTGTTTTGTCAATTGTTGCTACGGGGCTTGCATTTTTGCTAATAGACCCCTTAATGCTGGTTTATGACATAGAGCCATATGTGCATATGTTTGACTTTATCCCGACCCCCGACATGTACGGCATTTATGTGGAAAACAGCGTCTACCACCTAGCACGCAGAGGCTTTTTCTTCATCACGGCAAGCTTTATATTAATGGCATATAATTCCTTTGGAACAATGTTTTTCACTGCCCTTAATAACGGCGTTGTGTCCTCTTTGCTCTCCTTATTTCGCACGCTTATTTTCCCCGTCCTTGCCTTTTGGATTTTGCCGACAATTTGGGGTCTTGACGGTGCATGGGCGGCAATGCCAGCGGCAGAAATTCTGGGCATTGTGCTGACTGTGGTATTCTTCATAAAGATGAAGAAACGCTATAATTACGCCTAAGCGGGAGGTTTCTATGGACAGACGTTTGCAAAAGATGGCAACAGAGCGGTTGCGGGAAGTTTGGCGGAAGTCAGAGGTTGCATACACACTTTACGCAAAATCCTTTGGTCTTAGTATTGTGTCTTTTTGGGTGTTGGAATGTTTGGCAGAACCAGGTGCCGAATACACCCAAAAAGCCATTTGTGACAAGTTGCTGTTACCCAAACAGCTGATAAACAGCGTGATAAAGAGTTTTTGGGAGCAGGGGTTGGTAGAAATGACCGAAGGGGCAGACAGGCGCAACAAAGTGGTTGTACTGACTTCCGTCGGTCGTCAGTATTGCAAAAAAGTGATAACCCCCATTCAAGATGCTGATTTCATTGTGTGGGAAGGCTTCACTGAGGACGAAATTCGCACATTTATTCAGCTAAGCGAGAAGCATGAAGCGGCTTTCGGAAGCGTCGTTAAAGAAATTATCAATCGCTCAAACTAAAAAACAACCCGCTGATAGTTTAGGGCGGCTGATGTGAGAAAATCATACAAAAACAGGACACAAACATGATGTGTGTCCTGTTTTTCGGTTTTCGGGTGTATTTTTGGTTTCGGTATTTTCAGTCCATGCGGGGGCGTAGCAGACAGCATTTGTGCTGGCTTAACAAAAATCCAAACAGGATTTTAGGGTTGGGGGCTATACCACCAACAAGCAGCTTGTGGATTTGCCCAATGGCAAGCCACAAGCTGCTTGTCGCAGTCTGCAGTCACTTCAATTTTGATACTTGACATCTCGTTCTGATTATTCCATGAATAAACTGCGATACCTTTCTAATGTTTCTGCCACTTCATCCCAAATCGTAACATTAATTCCGTTTTCAATAAATGTTTTGCCATGAGAATTACCCTTATCTGATTTCATTGAATTAAAGTTTCCTTTAAAATCCCTGACATATACATCTGGGTGCATCTCCTCGTTTTGGCAACGTCCTTCAAGTGCTTGGCGTGTCACCTTTTCTGCTTCGTGCAATAATTGAAAATATGCCCTTATGATTTTATGATTATTTTGAGATTTATTAGCCGCCCATCTTGGTATTTTATCATTTGCTATACCATGCCTATTCGTTGTATCTGTTTTTGTTCTTGTTCTTGCTCTTTGAATGTTATCTGGTTTATGTATTGGCGCATTTTTTTGTAAAGCGGAAGGATTGAACATTTGATACATTTGAATACTGCGTAAAAACAGCTCTGATGTATCAGCTATTTTTGTTCCTTTTTCTACAATAGGCTGCATAATATCAGAAAAAAAGGCATCATTGCAATATAATAATACAGTAATTTCTAAGCCAAATTGTTTTATTAGGCTTGTTAGTTCTTCGAACATGGGCACTAATTCTTTTTCGATGGCAGGATTAATTTTGGGCGAAGCAAAAATAACTTCGCCGCTTGCCATATTAAAGCAGCCGTAAAGACACAAAACTGTTCGTATACATTTAAGGATAATTTTGCTTAATGTTTTTTCTTTATCTCCATAATTGATTCCCGCACTATGATAAGCTATATCGACAGCATATATGCTTTGCGCTGTTTCTGAGTATGCAATGCCAACAGCATCAATTTCGGCTTGCCTTAGCACCTGCTCTAGCGAGCATCCCTTGAAAATATCGTATCCATATTTAACTCTATAATAGTCGTCGAATTTCCCCATGAGTATTTGTAGGTCATCATAATTATCAAGACTCCAAAATGGTGATGTTTTCCAATTTAATTGTGTGATTTGACACAATTTCTCGTGTCTAAGCCACGAATATATCAAAGATTCACCTGTCTCGATTTTCATATGTGCCTCCCGAAGCTGTATTTGTATTATTATAGCATACCTAAAAATGTATTGTCAATTTTAAGATACAAAAAACAAGAGCGAATGGTGTAATTTACACTACGCCACTTGCTCTTGTGAATATTTTCTTACATCAGCCCCGCATTGTATTGGCGGGTTGTTTTTGGTTGTTTTTAGTTTTAGGATGGGTCGGGATAAACCTTCTCCATACCGTATCTGCCTTTTTTGTCCAAAGCGCGGATAAGTGGTATCATAATCAAACACACAAATCCTGCCGCAAGCCCGTTGTTGTAAAGTTGCTGACCCCAGTGGAAGTTGGCGATGGTTGCTGCCAACACGAAATGGAGCATACCGATTGGGATTGCCCATTTCCAGCCGAAAAAGCGTGCCATAGGCGACAAGCACATACCCCAAAGGGCAGAGGTCCAGATAACAGGTTGTGTGCGCAAATATTCCAATAAATTGTAATGCGCCCATTGCTCGTGACCTGGAAGAATAAAGTAGCGAAGCATTCCCGCAATCAAAACACCCAAGCCGATGGCGGCGGCGTTTGCAACAGCTTTACCAAATCCGCCCCAACCAACAACAGTGATGACTGCCGCAAGGATTGGGCCATTGATGTTGATGCCAAGAGGTAAGGTGACGGCCAAAATCATCACGCCTAAAAGCCCCATGGCAAGATAGGTTTTGCCGTGACCATATTTTGCAAGGAAATTGTTTATAAATTTTGAGTCCCCAGCCTTTAAATACAAACATTCTTTTATGTCGCTGGCTTTCGCGCCGCTTAGCACGCCCATAACGATAAAGAACAGGGACAAAAAGATTATATACCCGTAAATTTCAATGTTGTAAGCACCAGGAAGGCTCAATTGGCGATAGTTGCCATAAATGTCTACAACTTGCCCGCCAAGACCTCTGGCAGGGGCAGAATTAACAAAGTTTTCGATGCCAAAAGCCCCATAAATGGCGGTTAAGGCGATTGCAAACAAACCTGCACCCCATCCGATATTGTAAAGGTTAAGACCTTCGTGGCTTTTGCGGATAAACACCGCCATGGCGTTAATGAAAAAGCCAATAGCAAGACCAAAGACCACACCAATAACCACGCCAAGCCACTGTCCCGCAACATCAGTAAACTGCGGTATAAAGGCAGGTTGAGTGACAACGGGGGCAAGACATGTAGCGAAGCCCGCCATGGTAATGTGGTTTTTGTAGGTATCACGCAAATTGCCGCCCTTACCCTTCATAAAGGCAGAGTACAACAGCGCACCAAGCAAAATCGGTAAAATGTTTAAAATGTTTTTACCCATGAAGCTAAAACCAACGACTATGCCAAGAACGGCCATTTGAGGGCCGCTGATTGGCAATTTGGCAAATTTAAATCCGCCTAGAATAATGAAGCCCACAAGCCCTGCGTTTACAAAAGACGGACCGATGCCACCCATGGCAATGTGGTCCAGGGGTAAAATTGCAGGGTTGTTGATGATGCTCCACAAGCCATAAGTCCACAGGGCGTCAAAAAAGCTGACACCATCTAAGCTTATTGCGGTTAACACCAAACCGTATGCAACGTGTATGGCAGACAAAAGCGCCCACACCATTGCGGGGGAAACTGGTTTTTTTGCAGTTTCAGACATTTCAATTCCTCCTTAAAAATTATGTAATTCTTGAATTTCCAGAATATACGTTAAAACGACGACCCCGAGCAAAGCCGACTAGGGTCATACCCACCTTTTCGGCAATGGCAACGGACATAGATGTTGGAGCAGATTGGCTTATCATAACAGGTATGCCTAAGCGGGTAGTTTTCAGAGCGATTTCAGAAGATACCCTGCCGCTAATCAACAAAGCTCCCTCGCTGATTGGCAAATCGCGCATTAGCGCAGTGCCTACAACCTTATCAACAGCGTTGTGCCTGCCTATGTCCTCAAAAAAGATGTTTTCACCGTTTTTGAAAAGCAAAGCGGCACTGTGCACAGCACCAGTTTCCTTGAAAATAGGGGATTGCCCAGAAAATGTTGCCATCATAGACACAATTTCTTCGTAGCTGTAAGTTAAATCCCCAGACAAAGGCTGAAGATTAGCTTCATTTAGAAACGCCATATTAACGCTTCCGTTGGCGCATCCAGACACCAACACTCGGTTTTCATTTTTATTGTACACCACAGGTTCGTGAGTAAAAACGAAAATGTTTCCTGTGCAAGTGGCATCAATATTTGAAATGTCGGCGTAGGACTTTATCAATCCTTCAGAGAACATAAAGCCCACCGCCAGCTCCTCAAAATGTTGAGGCAAGCACATCATGGACAGGTACAGCTCCCCATTTATCATTAAATTGGCGCGAAGCTCCCTAATTACGGGGTCCTCCGCTTGTCTGCTGCCCTCTTGGTCATATCTGGTTATGATGGTTTTATCAATCACAATTGTAACCTCCAATCTTATCCAAATCTTCCGCATAATTTAGGTTTGTGAACATGGTTAAATCCGCATCAAAGCTGCGGCTTATCCCTTCATCCAGACGCATAGCGTCAAGACCTTTTAAAATTTTGTTTACAGCAAAATTACCCGCATCTATCTGCTTTTCTATATAGCCCAAAGCGTTTATGGAGTAAAATGCGTGGGTGGCTTCCAAATAACCATCGGTTTCGGGAGCGAAGGCAAGGGGAGGGGGGTCTGCCGCTTCTAAGACCTGCATCATATGGCGGATTAACTCCAAATTTAGCAGGGGCATGTCCACCGCAACCACAAAAACATATTGTGACCCACAAGACCTTAGTGCCGAATGAACAGCGGCAACAGGACCAATCCCGTCATTGTGAATGTCCGTTATGATTGGCAAGCCGAATTTTTCAAATTTACCAGAGCCATTAGCGCACAAGGAAACACGGTCGAATATGCGACCTAATTTGTCCGACATTATATTTATAACATATTCGCCATCAATTTTCAAGAGGGATTTGTCAAATCCCATACGGGAACTTTTTCCGCCACACAAAATTACAGCATCTCCGAACATTTTCATGGCGTTATCACTGGCTTTACAGCTGTTTCAAATTTTTCAAATTCTTTCTTAGAAAGTTTCATGGCGTATGCATTGCCGTCTTTAGCGTGGACAGTTGTCATAATTTTGCCCTTAAACGCGCCAGCCACCTCTTCGCTAATTGACTTAATATCCTCTACAGGCAACCACGCCATATTGGCATTTGTTTTGGCGGCGTTTATCGCCCCCTCAATTGCCCCGCCGATGATGCCACCAACCAAAAAGCCTGTGCTGCCCACCTTTTCACCTCGGAAGATTAGGCGTTTGTTGGTTAAGGTCACAATTACCACGTCACCTTTAATGCCGCCAGCTTGTTTTGACACGCTAATCTCATATTTGATTGTTTCTTCCGCAGGTCTTAGAAAATTCGCACTACAAACGGGGCAGGCATCGGGTGCTGCGACTTCCTTTGATAATTTGCCGCCATTACGACAGATATGACATTCCCATTTATGCTTTGCCACGGATGGCACCTCCTCATGTAGATTATTTAACAATCTTCTTAATAAAGTGAAAGCCCACCCCCGTAAGAGAAACGAGGGAAGGGCATCCACCTGCTATATAAAATCAATAGGAGAAACTAATTTAGACGATTTGACCGTCTTTATACTTACCAACGCGAGGCCTAGCATCTGCAGAGGATTTTTCAACTCTAACAGTTGCAACTTTCAACTCTGGCTCTGCGCCAATTGGGTCAAGTTTCGGGTTGGTTAGGTTGTTAATATAAACATCATGGAAATGGAATGGAGAGAAGATAACATTTTCCTTAATGTCTGGAGTAACAACAACTTTGGCAACAGCAACATCACGACGACCAGTGATTTTCACATAGTCACCATCAACAACGCCCCACTGAGCCGCATTTTTGTCGTTAATTTCAACAAAACCTTCGGACTCGGTTGCGAGAATGTTGCTGGACTTGTCTGTCATTTGCATTGCATGCCAGTGGTACAAAGTACGCCCTGTGGTTAAGATTATTGGGTACTCGTCACATGGCAACTCGTCTGCTGGAGTGAAGCCAAATCCACGAAGTACGCCTTTTCCGCGAGGGAAGCCAGCAGCGTGCAAGAAGCGCGTGCCGCCTGGGTTTTTCGCAAGACCGTCAACACCGCCAGTTGGCCAGTGGATACCGTTTTGCTCTTCAATATTCTCGTGAGTAAGACCAGCGTATTGTGCCATAGCATCGCCAATTTCAGCAAGAATTTCTTTTGAGGTAGAATGTTGGTCGGTGTGGTCGGTAACTTTTTGTTCGTAACCAAGACGCTTCATCAACTCAATCATAATTTCCATGTCAGACTTAGCTTCGCCTGGTGCTACTAAAGCTGGGCGAGCAAGGTGAACACGACGCTCGGTATTAGAGTATGTTCCCCATTTTTCATGGATTGCATACGCAGGAAGAACAACGTCAGCAAGCTCGGCAGTTTCGGTCATAAAGATGTCTTGAACCACCATAAAATCAAGCTCTGCAAGATGCTTTTTAACCGAAATGGTGTCAGCGGCGGCATGGGCTGGGTTAGAGCCGATGCAATAGATTACCTTCATGCCCTTATCGGTCAATGGAGTGGTTAGATAAGTTCCTTTGTTGCCTGTTAGGGCACAAACTTGCTCATCAAGCTCTTTTTGGTTCATGCACATATGGGTAAGAGCAAGCCCTTGACCATATGGCGGACGCACGCCCCAAACCTTCTCAAAATGGTCAGCATCTGGGTCTTTATCTGGGTCGTAACCTTCACCTTTCTTCAAAGGATAGTCAGCTACGAATTTGTAACCTGGATAGAATAGTGAAAGGCAAGCAGTGTCGCAAGAGCCTTGTACATTGTTTTGACCACGAAGCGGGTTAGCGCCTGTGCTTTCTTTACCAATCATTCCGCAAATTGCAACAAGGTTAGCGATGTGCTGAACAACCTCAACAGCGTTAGCGTGTTGAGCAGTACCCATACCCCAAATAATGGAGGATTTTGGTCCTTTTGCATACATTTCAGCGGCTTTTTTAAGGTCATCAGCAGAAACACCAGCAATTTTCGCCATGGCTTCTACACTGTTAGCTGGGTCGGCAGCTTGCTTTTTAAGCTCGTCCCATCCAACGGACAAGAATTCAGTTCCTTCAATGTCACAACGCTCTTGGATGAACTTCTCATCATACAGCTCGTTTAAGATGATGTGAGAAAGCATACCTTGAATGATTGCGCCATTAGTACCAGAGTAGTTAGCAAGGTGAACATCAGCCATATCAGCTAAATCAATGGTTCTTGGGTCAGAAACGATAAGCTTTGCACCTTTAAGTTTAGCTTGCTTAATGTAGTTAGCAGCAATTGGTTGCGCCACAGATGGGTTAGAACCAATTACAAAAATTACATCATTGTTAAGTATTTCTAGCATAGAGTTTGACATTGCGCCAGAGCCATAGGACAACACGAGTCCAAATACAGACGTGGCATGTCAGAGACGGGCGCAGATGTCCACATTGTTATTTTTGAAAATAACACGGGCAAACTTTTGCGCAAGATAGTTGTCCTCGTTGGAGATTTTAGCAGAGGACAAAACGCCGATGTTTTCGGTTTGCCCTTTGTAAACCTGACGCTCTCCGCAAGACTCTTTGATGGTGTATTTATCAATAGCTTCTTTGAATTTCTTGGCTACCAAATCATAAGCCTCATCCCAGCTGGCTTCGCGCCATTGAGGGGCTTCGGTTTTGGCGTTAGTACGGATAAGAGGCTTTTGCAAGCGGGAAGGATGGCTTGGATAGTGATAAGCATACTTACCCTTTACGCAAAGCATACCGCTGTTAGTGGCTTTCTTAACAGGCTTTACGTTAACAATTCTGTTATCCTTTACTTGATAAATTAACTGACATCCAACGCCGCAGAATGGGCAGGTGCTTTGGGTGTTAGTTACTTCACTTTCCTCATAAGGAATATCTGACTTGGACTTCAACGCGTCAACTGGACATGCAGATACGCAGTTACCGCAGTTTACGCATTTATCAGGGTCATAGATGAACTTTTTGTCCTTCTTGTCGCCATCAAATAATAGCGCGTTACATACTTGCTGAGTCGTTGTCACTTTCACGCAAAGACCGCAAGCAATACATTTGTCAACATCCAGATAAAAAAACGGGGTGTCAACAACAATGTTTGGATTTGCCATTTAATAGTCCTCCTTCGAATTTCGATGATAAATACATTTTACTACATTATTATATCCAATGTCAACATTTTTAACAAAGTACACCCATACGAATACCTAATGCCACTCATAAGGATTAGCTATAAATAAAATCGGGATGCATAATTTATGCGCCCCGATTTTATTTATTTAAGGTGATTACACGCAACTTTAATGCGTCATCACCATCCACCGTAGGGGCGCATATTATGCGCACGCTGCTGGACGAACGTACTATACATTATCATTACGTATGTCAGACAACGGGCGCATAATATGCGCCCCTACGCGGCGTTGGTTACTTATAGTAATTATAATTCCACAATTTCTTCACGCTTAGGGCCGTTTGACAGCCAAGTTATTGGCACGCCCACCTGTTTTTCTATAAAGCGCACATAAGCTTTAGCGTTTTCTGGCAATTCATCAAATTTGCGTATGCCGCGGATGTCTTGCTTAAAGCCTGGCAAAATTTCATAAACGGGCTTGGCAATGTCCAGCAAGGAAGGGGCGGGGAAGTCGGTAACTTTTTTGCCGTTTATCTCATAAGCCACGCAAACAGGGATTTCATCGAGATAACTTAGCACGTCAATGCCCGTCATTGCCAGTTGGGTTGCAGCTTGACATTCTGCGCCATATCTTGTTGCAACAGCGTCAAAATATCCAACGCGGCGCGGACGACCAGTAAGCGCGCCAAACTCCCCTGCGTGACCGCCGCGCATACGTAATTCGTCGGCTTCCTCGTCAAAAAGCTCTGCCACGAAAGGTCCAGCTCCAACACAAGAAGAATATGCCTTGGTAACGGCTAAAATATTCGTGATGGCGTAAGGCGGAATTCCCGCACCAACAGAAGCGAAGCCCGCCAAAGTGTGGCTTGATGTAACATAGGGATAGATGCCCATGCCAACATCACGAAGAGCACCCAGCTGACCCTCAAGCAAGATGTTTTTCCCTTGCTCGCGTGCCTTTCGCAAAAATGCGGTGGCATCACCCATGTGCTTTTCCACAAATGGTCTAAACTTTACTATGCGTTCATAAATGTCCATATATTTCACTGGCTCGGCTTTGTAAACACCAACCAATGTTAAATTAACCTTTTCATACAAGTGTTCTAACCGCGTTTTAAGGTGTGCGTCATCAAAAATCTCGTTAAGCTGTATGGCTTCTTTAAAGTATTTTTCTGCATAAAAAGGAGCAATGCCAGATTTTGTAGAGCCGAATTGGCGGTCGCCGCGTCTTTCCTCTTCTAGCTCATCCAACAAGATGTGGTGAGGCAGAAGAAGGGGAACACGCTGGTCAAGCATCAGCTGAAATTTAAGGTCTGGCACAATTTCTAAAACCTTAGCAATTTCCTTTTCCAAATATTCCAAATTTAAGGCGCAACCATTGCCGATAATGTTTACCACATCTTCATAAAACATACCTGACGGCATTTGGTGCAAAGCGAATTTGCCGTATTTGTTGAGGATTGTATGCCCTGCGTTGCCGCCTCCTTGAAAGCGCACCACAACATCTGCCTGCCCCGCTTTAATATCAGTTATCTTACCCTTGCCCTCGTCGCCCCAATTAGCACCTACGATGGCAGTAATCTTGCTACTACTCATATATTTCACTCCCTAAGGTTAAAAATTTCCCTCAAAGCACAATTCTACACTAATATTTTCCAGTTGTCAAGTTATACTTTTAATTGTTCCCCCTGGGTGTTGCCATCCCAATTTGCCAATGCAGGGCGCAGGTGGTCAGCCAAAAACTCTTCAGTTTGCTGGGAAGCTCTTCCTGTGTAATTTACAGGGTTTAGCAAGCTTGTCAAATGCTCCAGATTGGTGTTGAAAGAGGGGTCATTGGCAATGCGCTCCAAAAGGTCGTTTACACCTCCCTGTTCTTTAACGTTTGACGCTGCCGCCATAGAATGTACACGGATTGCTTCGTGGAGTTCCTGGCGGTTGCCGCCCCTTTTCACACCATCCATCATTATATTTTCTGTTGCCATAAAGGGCAATTCGTTCATAATGCGCCCATGAATAATTTTAGGGTAAACAACCAGTCCTCCCGCCACATTAATATATAAATTAAGCACCCCGTCCAGGGCTAAAAACGCCTCTGGCACAGCAATGCGCTTGTTGGCAGAATCGTCTAAGGTGCGCTCTAACCATTGAGCCGATGCCGTGTGTGCCGTGTTTTGCCCTTGGGTGATTACGTGGCGGCAAAGGGCGTTCATCCGCTCGGCTCGCATGGGATTGCGTTTGTATGCCATTGCTGATGAGCCGATTTGGTTCGTCTCAAAGGGTTCTTCCATTTCTTTAAGGTGGGCAAGAAGGCGGAGGTCGTTGGCGAATTTGCTGCAAGACTGGGCAACCTGCCCTAAAACATTTACAAAGCGGCTGTCCACTTTACGGCTGTAGGTCTGCCCGCTGACTGGATAAACATTTTCAAAATCAAAGTCGGTGGCAACAATTTCCTCCAAGCGTTTCACATCACGGGAATCCCCGTCGAAAAGCTCCAAGAAACTGGCATGTGTGCCTGTTGTGCCTTTGCTGCCTAAAAATTTAAGGCTTGACAGCACAAAGTCAACTTCCTCCAAGTCAAGAAGAAGGTCATGCATCCATAGGGTGGCGCGTTTGCCCACAGTTGTCAGCTGGGCTGGCTGAAAATGTGTAAAACCAAGGGTTGGCAAGGCTTTATGCTTTTCAGCAAAGTCTGCCAACAGGGATAAAATTTTTAATATTTTGTTGCGCACCAACCTAAGGGCTTCCCGCTGGATTATTAGGTCACCATTGTCAACCACATAGGCAGATGTTGCCCCCAAATGGATAATTGGGGCGGCAGAGGGACATTGTTCCCCATAAGCGTGGACATGAGCCATAACATCATGGCGCACTTGCCTTTCGATTTCTGCTGCCCGCTCAAAATTTATATCATCCACAAACCGCTCCATTTCGGCGATTTGCTCCTCGCTGATGTCCAATCCTAAATGGCTTTGCCCGCGAGCCAAAGCCACCCAAAGTTTACGCCAAGTCCGAACTCGGTTCTTTTCAGAAAACAACTCTTGCATAGCTTTGCCCGCGTATCTGCTGGACAATGGCGAAATATATCCCTCTCTATCCATTACACAACCCCCTAACAATATTTTTTTTGGAACACATTTACTATTACGGCCGCGAATTCGGAGGATATTCCCCTGAAAAGCAGGCATGACAAAAGCCAGTATCCTTTACATCTGGGATAATCTTCGGAAGGTCGTTCATGTCGAGATAGGCTAAACTATCAGCACCAACGATTTTGCAAATATCCTCCGTTGTATTGCCGTAACTGATAAGCTGAATAGAATCTGGCACATCGGTTCCAAAATAGCAAGGATATCGGAAAGGAGGGCTGGACATGCGCAAATGAACCTCTTTAACTCCAACTTCCCTAAGGGATTTAATGATGATTGAGTTGGTTGTTCCCCTAACCATGCTATCGTCTACAAGAACAACCCTTTTACCCTCTAAATATTTACGTATGGGGTTAAGTTTTAGGCGCACAGCAGCTTCACGGCTCATTTGGTCTGGACGTATGAAGGTGCGCCCAGCATAACGGTTTTTGCCAAATCCTTCCACATAAGGTATTCCAGATTCTTCTGAATAACCAATGGCGGCTGGTATGCCAGAATCTGGCACGCCGATAACAATATCTGCTTCTACTGGGCTGGACTTAGACAGAAGGCGGCCGCTTAGCTTGCGGGCATCGTAAACCAATTGATTATAGATAACCGAATCTGACCGCGCAAAGTAAATATATTCAAAAATGCACAAATTACCTGGGGTTTTGCCGCAATTGTCTTTGTTGGAGTGAAAAACCCCGTCTTTTATTACAATAACCTCACCAGGTTCAACTTCCCGCACAAATTTTGCGTCTACAGCGTCCAAGGCGCAGGTTTCAGAGGCGAAAACAAGCGAACCATCAGCACATTCGCCATAGCATAAGGGGCGGAAGCCGTCAGGGTCCCGCGCTACAATCATCTTGCTTGGGGACATAATTATTAGGGAATACGCACCTTTTAATATGCTCATTACCTTTGCCACAGCACCTTCTACAGACCCAGAAGCAAGGCGGTTTCTGGCTATGGCGTAGGCTATAATCTCCGTATCTGTGTTGGAGCGGTAAATTGCCCCGTCCAGCTGATATTCTTGCCTTAACTCTTCTGCGTTGGTGATGTTGCCGTTGTGGCTAATTGCAAGCTGCCCCTTGGCATAATTTACCACAAGAGGTTGTGCGCTGTTTTTGTCAGTACGGTTGCCTGCGGTTGAATAGCGGCAATGGGCAATTGCCATAGTTCCCTCTAGCTCGTTTATAATTTTGTCATTAAAAACCTCCTCCACAAGACCAACGTCTTTATGAAAGTAAATATCCCTGTCGATGTTTACGGCGATGCCGCAAGCTTCCTGCCCGCGATGCTGCAATGCCATCAGCCCCAAATACGCCTTTGTGGCAAGCTGGTTGCCTGTTGCAGACCTGTTGTAAATCCCAAAAACGCCACATTCTTCTTTAACTTTATCAAGCATTTTAAAAACCCCCGCTTTTCTTTGGTATTCATCATAAGTCTACCAGAAACCTTCTTCTTTGTCAATATAACAATCACATAAAAAATACTTGCTATTGTTTCTGCGGTCTGGTATAATCACCACACGACAAATTGAAACGGAGGACAAATTTTGGCTGATATTATTTTTCCGAATTTAGGGATAACCATTCAAAATCTTAACCGAGTGGCGTTTTCTATTGGAACTTTTGACATTTATTGGTATGCGGTATTTGTGGTTACGGGCATTTTAGCGGGTGTGTTTTTTGGGGCATATTTCGCGCCCAAAAAAACAGGGCAAAACCACGAAATTTATTTTGATTTTGCCCTTTGGGTAATCCCTTCTGCCATTGTGGGTGGGCGGCTGTTTTTCTTAATGTTTAGCCCCTGGCCTGAGGGAGCTGGAATTGGGCATCTTTTTAACATCAGAGCGGGAGGAATTGCGATTTTTGGCGTTATAATCGCCGCCCTTGCCACCGCAATAATTTTTTGCTGGCGCAAGAAAATTTCCTTTTTCAACTTTGCTGACACTGCCGTTGTAGGTCTTATTATCGGGCACGTTATCGGGCGTTTCGGCAACTTTACCAACCGTGAAGCTTTTGGGGGTTTTGCACCAGATACAGCACCTTTTGCCATGCAATTACGTATGCAACCAGAGCCGACAGTGCTTAGTACGGGTAATGTTACCCAGCAAATGTGGGATAACCAGGTTTTCCATAATGGTATCGCTTACATTCAGGTTCATCCAGTGTTTTTTTATGAAGCCGCAATAAATCTTGCGCTATTTGTGTTTTTGAACCTTTACCGTAAGCACAAAAAATTTAATGGCGAGCTTATTGCCATGTACTTTCTGTCCTACGGCATAACCAGGTTTTTCCTCGAAACCATGCGCACGGACCAACTGCATATTGGCGGCACAGGCATTGCAATCGCTCATCTTCTGTCTGCTAGTTTGATTGGTGTTGGCGGCTTTATCCTCGCCCGTGGGTACATTAACTATTTCAAAAATCGTAAATCCGCCGCATAAAAAACGAATCCTCTGCCCACAATATCATTAACAAGTCTTTTATGAGAGGTGATGTTATGGGAAAATTTACCAGCGGGCTTATTGCTGGCTCCGCCCTTGGTGCTGTTGGTTTGGCACTTGCCATGTCCGACAAACGCACAAGAAAGCGTCTTTTGAAAGATGGCAGACGGGCTGTCGGCAAAGCTAATGACTTTTTAAGAAGTTAAGGAGGAGTTTTATGTCGAAGAAAAGCACGCCAAATGTGGATTTGCATTATCACGGCGGAAACAGCAAATTAGTAGCAGATAACAGTAACGATTTGCCAGACACAGGCAAGAAGAAAAAAGAGAAAAAGGTTTATAACTAAATATTTTAAGGGGCGGTCGTTGTGACCGCCCCTTTTATATTTTGGTAACATATATATAACTTCAACCCCGTAGGGGCGCATATTATGCGCCCCTACGATGGATGGTAATGCGTTGTATATAATTACCTATATCTTAATGAGCCAGATTATGAAAGAAATAGTTCAAAGCGACAACAAGCAAAACCCCTGCAACCATAACGGGCAATTTCAGGCGTGAGCGACCAGTGTACTCCACCGCAAGAGGCATGATTTCAGTGAAAACCACACCAAGGATGCAACCAGCGGCAACGGCAAACATTATGCCAGACAAATACACGTTGATGCCGCCCACTAAATAACCGATGACAGCACCAAGGATTGTTGCAAGCCCAGCCAACGCGCAAACACCGATAATCTTGCGTCTTTTAACGCCTCCCGCCTTTAAGGGGATGGCGATAGACATGCCCTCAGGCACACAGGACAGCCCTATTGCTAAAGCTGCCAAAATTGTGCCAGAACTGCCAATGGCAAGCCCTTTCGGCAGGTCATGGAGGATTATGGCAAATGCCACAGGAAAGGCGGCGGCGGCAATGCGGCGTTTTTCCGCAGGGGTCATGTTGTCTTGGTGGGAGCAATGCTCGTTGTGGGGCAGAACGCCATGGATATGCTCATGCCCATGGGTGTCAAAAAGAGATAGAAGGGCAATCAGCCCAACACCAACAAGAACACCGATTACAGTTAACCAAATGCCTGCACCGCCATGTTGAAACCAGTATTGGTACATAATTCCAGTGGCGGGGTCAATTGCCGTGTGGTAATGCCCATGCCCGATAGCGTGAGGGATAAAGTCCACAAAAACAAGGGTAAGCAGAACCGCGGCGGCAAAGGTGAAGCTTAGACCAATAAATTTTTTGCTTGGTCCAACCACAAAAATAACAATCAGACCGCCTAAAACCGAGCTTAAAAGCCCTGCCACAGTGGAAAGTATTAGTATATTTACAATTTCTGGAGCATTTTCTAGCATCAGCCAAGCCCCCTAATTCTGCACAAAAATCAAGTCATGGATAATGCTGTCAGCTGTAAAACGCAGGCGAAATTCGCCAGTTTCTACTATGTAATGCAGGTTGCCATGTTGATAGGAGCTTTGGGTGTTGTCAGTAGCATCTGGATTTGCGTCAATGCCTAGACCAGCCAGAGCGGTTCTAAAATTTATCCTAGGGCTTCCTGGCGCGGTTGCTCCTGCATAAAGGTGGTGATGCCAATAGCCGCTCTCGAAACTTGGATGGCTTCGGTTTGGGTTGATATATGCCACTACATGGTCATCACCAGTATGAATTATCACTGTTCCGCCCGCTTCTTCGCCGATAAATGTTAAGCGCGCCCCCTCGAAAGGTGAGAGGTCTGCATGTTCTTCATCTAGGTAAAGCCTATCCAAAGTATATACCGCACGAGCTTCCACGGGTGTCGGTTCATCATTGCCACAAGCTGCAAAAGTAAAAAGAGCCATTAGAATAACAAAGGTCAACAAAAATTTTTTCATAATATTATCCCCATCTTGTTTAATTTAAGTGCTTAGGACAATATATCACAAACCGAAACAAAATGCAAGCTTTTTGTGCTTGACAAGCTTCGCGAATTGTGGTAATATTTTGTAAAATACTTAAAAATAAGGCATGGGCAATGGGGTGAAAGTCCTCAGCAGTCCTGCTACCGTAAAGTCGGAAAACCTGTCTTATTTTTTTGAAAGCGAGCCTTGCAGAGAACGGGGCTGTGCTTTTTTGCTTTAGACCTGTTCCAGAACAGGTCTATCGTATAGCGTTCTTATCGTTCTCACAAAAGAGAGGAGAAACAAAAATGAAAAAGTTTTTTGGTATTATTGGGTTGGCTCTGGCGGTTATTGCTTTTGGGGCTTGCGGCAGTGGTGATGGCGGCGGTGAAGGCTCTGCCAATGTGGTTTATGACAGAGAGGGCAATCAAGTGGTTTTGCCTGATGAAATTAACACCATTATAACGCTGATGCCGAGCAAAACCGAGATTGTTATGGGGCTTGGTTTTGGTGACTATATCATTGCCACGGACCAGTCAAGCGGCATGATTGACGGAATACCATCAGGAATTGCCACTTTAGATTATGGCGGCGTTGATGTGGAGCATATCATCAGCCTAAACCCCGATGTTATCATTGCTAGTGACATGCTGCGCTTTGGAGGTAATGACCCTTTAGAGCCTGCCAGAAACCTTGGCATTGCAGTGGCTTACATACCCACAAGCAACAGCATTGAAGGCATAAAAGATGACATACGCTTTGTTGCCCAGGTGCTTGGTGTGCAGGAGCGAGGGGAAGAGCTAGTTGCCCAAATGGAAGCGGAATTTGACACAGTTGCCCAAATTGTAGCGGGCATTAATAACAGGCGCATGGTTTACTTTGAAATTTGGCCTCTGTTTTCCTTTGGAACAGGAACTTTCTTACATGAACTTTTAGAAATAGCAGGAGGCATTAGCATAACAAGGGATATGGAAGGCTGGGTGCCCTTATCAGATGAGTTTGTCCTTGACATTAACCCTGACGTAATTTTAACATCTACAGACCCTGGGGCTTTGGGAAATCCAGTAGAGGAAATTTTAAATAGGACAGGGTGGGGGAGTGTGACCGCTGTTGCCGAGGGCAATGTCCATTTTATAGACACAGATGCCAGCAACAGACCAACCCATAATGTGGTTTATGCCTTATGGGAGATTGCCCGCGCCATCTATCCAGAATATTTTGCCCAATGATGCGGACAAAAATAATTTTATCAGTGGGGATTGTGCTGTTGGTGCTGATTTTGGCAGTTGGCATCGGCAGTATATTCATCCCGCCTTTGGACATTTTAAGGATTTTAGGCAATAGTATTTTTGGCTTTGGCCTACCAGAACATATTACGGATAACACCGCAGCCATTTTAAGGGATATTCGCTTGCCCCGTGTTTTGCTTGCCTTTTTCGTGGGGGCGGGGCTTTCTGCAAGCGGGGCTGTTATGCAGTCTGTTTTGCGCAATCCTTTGGCATCCTCTTATACTTTAGGGGTTGCATCTGGTGCGTCTTTGGGAGCGTCATTGGTTATTTTCCTTGGGGTATCCCTGCCATTTTTAGCCATGTTCACCCTGCCTGTTTTAGGTTTCACCTTTGGTCTAGGCACAATATTTTTGGTTATAGCGCTTTCTTCAAAAATAGATATGGGCATGAACAACTACACAATAATCCTTATGGGCATGGTGTTTTCCCTGTTTGTAAATGCCATAACCACCCTAATGTTCGCGCTGTTTCGTGAAGGCACGCAGCGGATGGTGTTTTGGCAAATGGGCAGTTTTTTGGGGCATGGTTGGCAGGTGGTTGCCATTATTGCCCCAATCGCTGTGCTGGTTATTGTGCTTATAATGCGCCATACCATGGAAATGGATGTTTTGACCTTTGGAGAAGAGCAAGCCAACACCGTGGGCATTAACGCCAAGAGGGTGAAAACGTGGTTATTGGTTTACGGTGCGGCACTTACAGGGGTTTCCATCGCCTTTGTGGGTACAATTGGTTTTGTGGACTTGGTTGCCCCCCATGTTGTTCGGAAGCTGTATGGGGCATCACATAAAATTGTCATCCCCATGTCTGCCCTATTTGGCGGCAGTTTTATGGTAATTGCAGACCTTATAGCCAGGACAATTATGGCACCTGCAGAATTGCCTGTGGGGGTTATCACCGCCATTATTGGCGCGCCATTTTTTGCATACATTTATTTTGCCAAAAGAAAGAGAGGTTAATTATGTACAGAAGTAAACATGAGGCGTATTCGTTTTTATCAGACGCGCCAGAGGATTTACGTTGTGATTTTGAAATTTTAACAGACGAAATTGCGGGATATGTGGGGCTTTTACGAGCCTTTGTTGATGATGAGATTTTGCGGGAGCAGTTGCTGTTTGTGTGTGAGCTGGTATACCACCTTAACCCGTCATTGCGCACAAAAGTGACGGTTACAGCAGAGGAAGCCGCAAGGTTGGAGGGCATGACAACAGAGCTTGCAGAGGAAGCGAAAAAACATATAAAACAGTTTGTTTTGCCTGTGGGTTGCCGCTCTGCTGGGTTTGCCCATGTTTTGCGTAGCAAGGGCAAGGCTTTGGTTCGTTTGCTGTACCGACACGCCCACCAGGGTCATCATGTAGAGGAAATTTTGTTTGATATTTCTAATTTGCTTTCGGGATATTTTTTCCTGTTGGCTGTGAAACTAAACCATATGGAAGGCGTGGCGGAAACCCCCTTTATCAGCCGAAATTATAAACTGGAGGTTAGCCAATGAAGGTAGCGGTTTCTTACAGCGGCGGCAAAGAGTCCGCCTTGTCTTTATACAGGGTTTTACAGCAAGGGCATGAGGTTGTGGCACTTATAACCACATATAACGCAGAGGCGGGGCGGTCATTTTTTCATGGTCTGACTGATGAGGTGCTGGAGCGTGTGTCTGATGCCCTTAAAATCCCCATGATTGTGGTGAAAACAGGTGAAAAAAGTTATACTGAAGATTTTGGGGTCGGGCTGAAGCAAGCTAAGGAAATGGGCGCGCAAGCCTGTGTTTTCGGGGATATTGACGTAGAAGGGCATAGAGATTGGTGGACGCGCCATTGTGACATCCAAGGAATGGAAGCGGTTTTCCCTCTTTGGGGCGAAAAACGCGAGGATGTCGCCCGTGAGATTATAGATAGCGGCATTGTAGCCACACTTACCGTTGTTAACACAAAACAACTAGGTGAAAGGTTTCTTGGGAAGCGGTTTTCAAAAGGGCTTGCAGAAGAAATCGTTGCTACTGGCTCTGACATTTGCGGTGAAAACGGCGAATATCATACCTTTGTGTCTGATGGCCCTATGTTTAAACATCCTGTAGAGTTTAAGCTAGGTGAGCCTGTCCAAGTTAGGGAAGATTTTATGGCGCGGGAGGTGCGTTAAATGAAACATAGCGCGAGGTTTTTTAGAAATGTAGACTGTGAATATTTCCCCTGCCACCCAAAACCTGATAAGGAGCAGTTTAACTGCCTTTTTTGCTATTGCCCCCTGTATATGCTTGGGGATAAATGCGGCGGCAACCCTAAATTTGAATATGGGGTAAAAGATTGCACAGACTGCTTCCTTCCCCACATGCCGCAGGATTATGACAGGGTTGTGGGGCGGCTAAGCCAATATATAAGCGAGGGCGTGGATGATTACTTTAAATAACGTGTCCGCTGGATATGGGTCAGGGGATATTATAAAAAATATTTCCATGGAAATAAACGGAAATTTATCTATTGTTGGACCTAACGGTTGCGGCAAGACGACCCTTTTAAAGGTGATTGCAGGGCTTTTGCCTTGTTCTGGCAGTTTGGAGGTGTTCGGCAGACCCATATCTAAAATGAAGCGGCAACAGGTGGCAGAAAACATCGCCATGTTAAGCCAGCAACCTACCATATACTTTGAATACAGCGTTTTTGACACGGTTATGATGGGGCGGTATGTACACATTAAAAAAAGAGGGGGCATGATGCCTGATAAAGAGGACAAAGAGGCGGTTTTCCGCAGTTTGTTAGCGGTGGATTTGGCAGATTCAAAAGACAAAAGCATTGCCAAGCTGTCTGGTGGGCAGTTGCAACGGGTTTTTTTGGCGCGGGCATTGGCACAAGAGCCGAAAATTATCCTGTTAGATGAGCCTACAAATCACCTGGACCTTAAATGTCAGGTTGACATTATAGAGCATTTAAACCATTGGTCAGCAGAAAGCGGGCGCATTGTTGTGGGGGTTTTACACGATATTAACCTTGCTATGGCACTAAGCCCCACCATGGCTGTGATGAAAGGCGGGGAAATTTATGCCATGGGCAAAACCACGGATATTGTCGCAAATGGCGCATTAAACCAAGCTTACCAAATGGATGTAAAAGCCCATATGGTGTCAACTTTTTCCAATTGGTCTACTTGAGTGTCCTATATAATATTTTGGAAAATTGTTGCCATTTGGGGCAGTAAATTGGCGACGATAAAACGAATTAAAATAAACAAGGACGCTGCGTAGCAAGCCATTGTGACGATTTTGGAGAAAAATGGCATTTTATCAGAATCTATCAACATATTCATAACCATGTGCAAACAGCCGATAAAAAACAGCTCGGCAAGCAGTTGTATAGCTTGATTCATAATTTCCTCCTTGCTTTTTTGTTTCGGTTGTGGTAAAATCTTGTACAATAGACCTGTTCCGAAACCTCATTCCATCATCTTTTTGGTCTTTTTGCCGAAATGCCACAGCGTCAGAACCCCCACATACCTATTCAGTAGTTTGCTTCGCAAACCGCATCTTCAATGCGCCCGCCCTCTTGCGGGTACAGGGGTATGTGGGGAACCTGCCCCCTTGCATTTCAACAAAAATCCTCAAAAATCTGACGGAAGCAGGTTTCGGAACAGGTCTAATAGTAGATGTATAGATATATATTGGAAGGAGCTTGAAATTATGAAGAAAAGAACCAAGTTGTTGTTGGCTGTGGGTGCTGCAATTGCCACGCCTTTAATTATCAATCATACAATTACCAAAAAAGCCCAGGCGCGCTTGCCTAAGCGTGAAAGCGAGAGCCTGTTTAACTGGGAATATGGCGATATTCGTTATATTACTGTTGGCGAAGGCCCGCCATTGCTTCTTTTACACGGCATTTACCCAGGGGCAGGGGCTTTGGAGTTTAAACAAGTAATTGAAAAATTTGCAGAAAATTATAAAGTTTATGTGCCTGATTTGCTAGGCTTTGGATATTCCGACAAACCAAATGTAAGCTACTGCGCTTATCTTTATGTGCGCCTTATCAAAGATTTTGCCGAAGAAATTATTGGTGAGCCTGTGGTTGCGGCGGCTTCTCTGCACACAGCGGCAGCCCTTGCCACTTGCGCCAAACTTAACCCAGAAGATTTCACCAAAATCATCCTAATATCCCCTACAGGCACTGACGAGGATGTGGAGCTTGCCACCGACGTGGAAAGCTATGCCAAGCGCGCCCTAGAAACCCCAATTTTCGGCACAAGTTTCTACCACGCCCTAACCAGCAAAAAGGCGTTGCCAGAATTTTTGAAATATGAAGGCATTGCCAACAGCGTCGATGAAGATACCCTTGACGAGCTGTATCTGTCTGCCCACGCTGGCGGTGTTGGCGGCAAATACCCAATCGCTGCCCTGCTTTCCAAATTCTTCAATGGCGACATAAACGCCACTTTAGAAGCTTTGACTGTGCCATACCACATTATTACAGGGGACACCCCGCCCCAAAGCGAACATTTCGCCCTCTGGAGCGAAATAGGCGAAAACACTCCCGCGTCCATCGTGGAAAATGCCCGCCTTTTGCCCCACCTGGACAACCCAGAAGCTTTTTATTCTCTTTGTAAAGAGTTGATATAGTTAATAAAAACTGACATCCGCTTGGGTGTCGGTTTTTATTTTGGAGTGGTATTGCTATAACTTGTAACACATCCAACCAAGCCCTCATAGTATGGTCAAATGGGTTAAACCCTGAAGGGAGGAAACAAAAATGCTTATGAATGGACCAGAAAGGGCGGAAATGTTTGTAGACATGGCTCGCTATGTAGGTAAAACCGTAACCATATTTACCGCGTCAGGCGGCATCAGCGGAAGCGGCTTTACTGGCGTTTTGGCATGTGTGGACGAACGCGTCGTCAAGCTTATCACCCGCATTGGCGCACCACCAGCTTGCCCGCTAGGCAGCACTTGCACGGGATTTGACGGCTTTGGTGGCTTTGGCGGTTTTGGCGGCGGCGTGCCTTATGGCGGCGGTTGCGGCGGCTTCTTTGGCGGCATCGGCGGCGGTTGCGCTGGCGGCGGCTTTGGCTACGGCGGCTTCAGCGACTTCTTAGGTGCTGTAACGGAAATTCCGCTAAGTGCGATTGTAAGCTTTACCCACAACGCAATCTAACACAACTTAAAGAAAAAACGCCTTGCAGCATGGGTTGCAGGGCGTTTATTTATTGTATGATGGGCAAAATTCTGTCATAAAGCAAAGGCTGCATTTTGCTTTTGGGGCTTTGCAAATTTCCCGCCCGAAGGCGATGATTTGGTGGTTATATCGTATCCATGTGGATTTTGGGAGGCATTTCATTAAATCGAATTCGATTTTCACGGGGTCGGTGTTGCGGGTTAGCCCGAGGCGCGCGGAAATGCGCATTACATGGGTATCTACAACCACGCTAGGTAGCCCGAAGATGTGGCAACGTACCACATTGGCGGTTTTGCGCCCAACCCCTGCTAACTTGGTTAATTCTTCGACCTCGCTTGGTAATTCGCCGCCAAAATCTGCAAGCAGCATTTGTGCGCAGGCAATGATGTTTTTGGCTTTGTTTCGGTAAAATCCTGTTGACTTTACGTCCTGCTCCATTTGGGATAAATCCGCCTCTGCGAAGGCTTCCAGGGTTGGGTATTTCTTGAACAATTCTGCCGTGACAATGTTTACGCGGTCGTCGGTGCATTGTGCTGACAAGATTGTGGCAATCAAAAGCTCATGGGGTTGGCTGTAATTAAGGTAACATACAGTTTCTTCGGGATAGCGTTCATTTAATGCTGCCAGCACCATTTTTATTCTTTCTGGTTTTCTCATAAAATCTCCTTGACAAACTCTTTTGTTTGCTTTAAACTTAGTCCAAAGGAGCTGAAAATATGAAAAATTCTAAAGTTACACAATTTATCATTCGCCTTTGGTGGATTATTTTTTCGTTGGTGCTTATCGCCGTGGCGGTAAATATGTTTATGGCACCCCATGATATTGCCGCAGGCGGCCTTACTGGGCTTGCCATTATTCTAGAGTCTTCTGCGCTAGAAATTGACCGCAACATCACAGTTTGGGTGGGCAACGGCATTGTTGTTATTGCCACGTTAATTTTTTTAGGCAAGGAAGTGTTTATAAACACTGTTATCGGCGCGGGGCTTTTGCCTGTGGTTATCGGCATCATTCCTCGCACGAGCATTGTGCAGGACAGGATGCTTGCGATGGTTATTGGTAGCGTTATTTTTGGCGTTGCCGTGTCTATCCTTTACAAAAACAAGGCATCAAGCGGAGGAACGGCAGTTCCGCCTCTTATTTTACAAAAATACACTGGGTTAAAGCCCTCTATTGGCATGTTTATCACAGATGGTGTTGTGGTAGTTCTAAGTCTGTTTATTTTCGACTTTGATGCGTTTTTCTTCGCGGTTCTATCCATTTTCATTACCATGGTTGTTATGGGTTATATTGAAAACGGTATCAGCAAGAAAAAGCGCGTGCATATTATAAGCAAATTTTCAGAGGCAATTATAGCGGACACAATGAAAGAGCTTGGCAAGTCTGTTACAACCATTCCGACAACTGGTAGCTTTAATAATGAGCAAACCCCTATGTTGATGGTAACATTAGACAGCAGCGACTACAGAAAGTTAAAAGAAATTGTGGCGCGCCACGACAAACAAGCATTTATTGTTACAGATGTGGTGTCGGATGTCCACGGCAGAGGTTTTACTTATGGTTCGGGTAGTGTATAGTTTTTAATGGTTTTTAAATGTAAGAGCGCACAATTGTGCGCTCTTTAAATCATAGTGGCTATTTTTGCGGCAATTTGCTCTGGTGGCATTTGGTAGTCAACAACGCCAAGCTTTACGGTTGCGTCTGGCATACCATACACCACGCAAGACTCCTTGTCTTGGGCAAAAATGGTAGCTCCGCGCTTTTTCAAATTATAAAGCCCCCGTGAGCCGTCGCGCCCCATGCCTGTCAGCACTACCCCAATCACGTTTTTACCCATAAATTCTGCCATTCCGTTAAAAGTAACGTCGGCGGCAGGGATAACACCATGAACCTTTTCCCCAGGAGCGCATTCCACAATTAATTTTTGGTTTTCAGATTTAACCCTCATATGAAGCCCGCCAGGTGCTACCAGTGCCTGGTTTTTCTTTACCAAATCCCGCTTGTCTGCTTCTTTTACGGCAAATTTGCAAATGACGTTAAGGCGGTCGGCAAATTGGGTGGTAAAACCACCTGGCATATGTTGCACAATAAGAATAGGCGGCACATTTGCAGGCAGGGCGGTCAACAAAGACACAAGAGCCTCTGTGCCGCCTGTAGATGCGGCTATAACAATAACTTGGTCAGTGACATTTGCCGCCAGACGAGTGTCCAAAAGGGGAGCAGGAGCAACCACCCGCCCATAAGTATCTATACGGTCAAATATATTTCGGATAAAAACCCTCCTCGCAAAAGCGTTATCACTGTCGGGCTTGGCAACAGCGCCCCTTGTGCCGCTTGTCATATAAGGAACGGCGGTTTTGATGCCCACCAAAATAACAAAAACGCTGTAACCATCCACAAGGCTTTTAAGGCCACTAGGCGAGGCGGATACAGTTTCAGTATCAAAAATTAAAACATTTACCGCACCTTTGCGCAAATTTGGCACAAGGTCGAAAATGGTGTTTAAACGAGCATTGCTTCCCCAGCCAGCCTTGGCAAACTCTGCTTCAAAAATGTTTTTTATAACGATGTCTTTGGATAATACCATAACATTTGGTTTCAGCGCAAAAACCTCCCTTCAAAAAAGGTCCTTTTATATCATACCACAACCTTAATTACTTTTCAAGCTAAAGGTGATTATTTTGTCCTAAAATCGGAAAAATACTGTAAACAAACATCCTTAGGAGGATAAAATGGAAAATGATAACAAATCAGCAGAAAACTTAGAGCAGTTGGGGCAAATTGATTTTCCTGGCAAACTGGAAAACAAAGAGGATAATCCTCGCGGCAATATTTGGTATTTGCCAATTATTGGGCATATCGAAGGGCATATGACCATGCCCGCCGAACACAAAACTACAAAATACGAACATTTGATACCAATGTTATTACATGCCGCCGAATCTTGCTCCATTGACGGCATGTTGGTGGTGCTTAACACAGTTGGCGGAGATGTAGAGGCGGGGCTTGCCATTGCAGAGCTTATCAGCCATTTTACAAAGCCCACGGTTTCCCTGGTTTTGGGCGGCGGACATTCTATTGGAGTGCCGCTGTCTGTTGCTGCAAAATATTCCTACATCAGCGCGTCTGCCGCCATGACAATTCATCCTGTTCGTATGAGCGGCACGGTGGTTGGCGCACAGCAAACATATGATTATTTCAACAAAATGCAGGAGCGCATTTTGAATTTTACAATAGCCAACGCAAAAATTAAAAAAGAGCGGCTGACGGAATTGATGATGGACAGCACAACCTTAGCCATGGACGTGGGAACATTTTTGATTGGTCAGGAAGCTGTGGATGTGGGTTTAATTGACGAAGTTGGCGGCCTTAACGACGCTATGGAAAAACTTTATAATATGATTGAAGAAAATCGTTGCAAAATGGCAGATGATGTGGTAAAATTGCCCAATGGAGAAAATTTATAAAGATATTTTAGAGCCGAAAACCCGCAACCCCTTGCGATTAAAGTTAGGGGTGGCTTTTCATAGGCTTAAAAGGCGGGTAAAATGGGCTTTTGGAGGATATAAATTTGCAAAAGTTTCCAATGAGGAGCTGCAGCACCAGCATTTTGTACACCAAACGCCATTATTGCGCCATTTAGCGGGTGTACCTATGGAGCTAGAGCAAAACAAAATAACCAACCTGCGCCTGGCTTTGGAGAAGATGAACAAAGTTGTGATTAACCCAGGAGAAACCCTGTCTTTTTGGAAGCTAATCGGGAAACCCACTGTGCGCAAAGGTTATCTTGAAGGGGTTGTTTTGCGGGGCGGAAACTTTTATTCTGGTTTAGGCGGCGGTTTGTGTCACCTTTCAGGGTTTTTGTATTGGATGACCCTGCACACGCCTTTAAAAATAACAGAGCGGCATCGGCATGGCTATGACACCACACCTAATAAGTTTTTTGGCTCTGACGCAACCTGTTTTTATAATTACAAAGATTTGATGATTGAAAACCCAACAAGCCAACCCTTTCAGCTTATTTTGGAAATTAAGGATGACCATTTGCAGGGCGCGTGGCAATCATCATCCGCGCCTAAACTTGCTTATGAAATTTATGAGAAAAACAGCGTGTACCATATCCAGTCCTGGGGTGGCAAAACCCGTCACAATCACGTTTACAGGCGTGTTTTTGATTTAGAGGGCAAAGAGATTGGGGACGAGTTTGTGGCAGAAAACCATGCAATTGTTATGGGGGACAAAACACTTGATAATTGACAGCTTTTCACAACAAGATACAGAAGATTTGGGGTTTTCCATGGCGCAAAAGGCTGTGAAAGGCGATTTTTTCGCGCTTATAGGGGATTTGGGGGCGGGCAAAACCGCCTTCACCCGCGGTTTTGCCAAGGGATTGGGGATTTCTGAAGCCATTTCCAGCCCAACCTTCGCCATTATCAACGAATATCACGGCGGGCGGCTGCCTTTGTACCATTTTGACGTGTACCGCATACAATCTGCCGAAAACATGGAAGATACAGGCTTCGAGGACT